>Ga0073908_1000928_pt1 | contig 45128 bp, 40 predicted proteins | sample MucameincwithD2O_FD_65484 | JGI IMG/M metagenome (GOLD analysis project Ga0073908, IMG submission 65484) | Mouse cecum microbial communities from Vienna, Austria - Mucus amended microcosms incubated with D2O | ecosystem: Host-associated > Mammals > Digestive system > Large intestine > Cecum... | reverse complement strand
TAGTCTTTAAAGACTATCGTTTTCCATTAGTGTACTTCCGTTAGTCGGTTAATTTAGTTTCTTCATACAACAAAGATATAAATTAACCTCAGCTTCTTGCTTTACGCAAACTTAGAGTAATCTATCCACTCGTTGAGATGGGGAATTCCGGTTTTACTCAGGAACTCCTGCATCAAAGGAAATAGTTCTTCGTATGTGATGTGCTTGAATGTATTCAATCCGTCTGGTGTCAGTTTGGATTCATATTCGTTCCAGACTTCTGAAAAATGCCCGTTGTCCTCTGGGTAAACCGTGAGGCTTGTAAACTCGGTAAGTTTATCATCTGTCTTTTCACTCAATCCGAGTACCATGGATGCGCCAAGAATATGGTTGCGCCATATCTGACGATAGCGGTTGGCTGCGACATGGGCCACCATTCTCTCCTTATCTTCAAAGGGGACATCTGCTATAAACTCCGGTTTGAACCAGCCACAAGTATTACTTGGGCTACTGTAATTGCTGGCAAGATGAATACCGGAAGCGTTGTGTGTTTCTTCCCATTCCTTTGTACCACGTTTGATGGGATATTCCTTTTCCGTATATTTCACTTCAATGCCAATACCGCCCTTCTCATTGGGATTTGTTCCCATTGGAGTGTATTCGATATAAACGTCAAATGATGTGCCATCGGCAAGACCTTTCGGGTTATATTCAATATTTATCTTGCTGATGGCAGCGATTCGCTCCTCTCCGAGAATACGATTGAACAATCGGGCTGTTCCATCCAAGTCATATCGCATAGGAAAGAATACGTTGTATGGGATGTGTTCGCTGCGCAAAAGATTTGTAACCATTTGCCCTTTTGTCAAAGAGGCTTCTCTGTTTACTTCTTCCGTTATCTCTCTTCGGAATCCGCTAAAGAAAATTCGATAGAGGTTATTCTCATCACGGCAGTCCTTCCAAGTTAAAGAACTCCTTACCTCAATCTTATATTCCTTGCCATTTTTTCGAATAGTACGGATAGGGAATCTATCAGCGGCAATGTTAATCTCTGGGTCATTGACCTTGAAATCTATTTGATGTTGTCTGGCTATAGCCTTAAATTCAGCGTGTTTCATAATTTACTTATTGGGCGAATATAATACAATGATTCTACTTCTTTCCATATTCGGTTTCCTCTTCTGCCACCATACCATACTCCGTTTGTATAGGAAGCGTATATTCTTTTGGTGGCATGGTTTTGTCGGATTGCACCAATGCCGGATTCAGTCGTTCCTTCAACTTCGTGTTCCGTTTCAGAACGGTCATGTTTCGGATGGCGAATGATAACGCTTTCTTTGTCCCTATCAACACGCAAATCTTCTTGGCACGGGTTATACCTGTGTAGATTAGGTTACGTTGTAGCATCACATAGTGGGTCATCAAGACTGGCATCACTACAATGGGGTACTCTGAGCCTTGCGACTTATGGATGGTGGTGGCATAGGCAAGGGTCAGTTCATCCAGTTCCGATACATCGTATTCTACCAAGCGGTCATCAAAGTTCACTTGCAAGGTACGTTCTTCCAAATCCACCTTTTCTACATAGCCAAGGTCACCGTTAAACACATCCTTGTCATAATTGTTGCGGAGCTGCATCACCCGGTCGCCCTCACGGAAAGAATAGCCACCCCGGTTCAATGCCGTTTGGTTGGAGTTCAATGCTGCCTGCAAGGATATGTTCAGGTTCGCTGCTCCCACAATGCCCCGTTGCATCGGGGTAAGCACTTGGATATTGCTTGTCTTTTGCCGATAGGCTTTGGACAGGCGGTTCTTGACAAGGTTTACAATCTCTTCGGCTACCGCCTCTGGTTCTTCCTTTTGGATGAAAAAGAAATCAGTCTCCTTGCCGTTGCTGGTATCGGGGAACTTCCCTTGGTTGATGGCATGGGCACTCATCACAATACGGCTGGACTGCGCTTGCCGGAAGATGCGTGTCAGGCGGATGACCGGAATTTTCTGGCTTTCGATGATGTCACGAAGCACATTCCCTGCACCTACACTGGGCAATTGGTCGATGTCGCCTACCATGACAAGACGCATGGAGCTTGGCATGGTTTTCACTAAGTTATTCATCAGGATGATGTCTATCATCGAACATTCGTCCACGATAAGCGCGTCACCTTCCAACGGGTTTTCATCGTTCCGCTTGTAACCGTCTTGGGGATTGTATTCCAAAAGACGGTGGATAGTCTTGGCTTCCATCCCGGTCGCCTCGCTCATTCGTTTGGCGGCACGTCCAGTCGGGGCGGCAAGCAGGATGCTTAGTCCCATCTGTTTCAAGGCGGCAATGATGCCTTGTGTCGTGGTGGTCTTTCCTGTGCCTGGGCCACCGGTCAGCACCATCACCTTGGATTGGACAGATTGGCGTATGGCTTGCACCTGAACTTCGTCATACTCAATGCCGGTCTCTTTGGAGAGTGATTCGATGTCACACGTTTTTGCAAAAAGATTGTTCCCGGATTCTTGTAACAGACCAAGCAGGCGGTTGGCTGTTCCCACTTCTGCATAATAAAATGGCGGAAGGTAAATGGCTTCTTGGTCGGTTTTTAAGTCTTCTGTCTGTATCAAAGATGCCAATGCCTCGCGGATAGGCTCTTCTTCCGCATCGAGCAGTTCCAAGGCGGATTTCACCAACTGTTCCTCTTCGGCATAGACGTGACCTTCATTGGATAACTGATTCAATGTGTAGATAATGCCGCTTTTGCAACGCCGGATGTCATTCTTTTCATAGCCCATCTTGGAAGCAATGCCATCAGCCGTTTTGAAACCAATGCCCCAGATGTCATCTGCCAACCGATAGGGATTCTCCTTTACCTTGTCAATGCTCTCTTTGCCATATCGCCGGTAGATTTTCGCTGCGTATGCCGTACTGACGCCATAACCTTGCAGGAAGAGCATCACATTCTTGATGTCTTTCTGTTTCTCCCAACTCTCCCGGATTTTCTCCACACGTTTCTTACCAATGCCCGGTACTTCATAGAGACGTTCTATATCTGTTTCTATCACGTCGATGGTGTCCAGTCCAAACTGTTTCACTATCAGTTGGGCAAACTTGGGACCGATGCCTTTTACCAAGCCACTACCTAAGTATTTCTCAATGCCGTAAGCTGTTGCAGGCATCACCTCTTCCCATGACTGGCACACGAATTGGCTCCCGTATCGTTTATCCACTTTCCAGTCGCCTTCACATAGCAAAACACTACCTGTGGGTACTTCCAGCAGGTTGCCCACAAGTGTCACAAGGTCATTGTAACCTTTTACCTTGACCCTCATAATCGAATACCCGTTTTCGGGATTCTGGTAAGTGATACGTTCTACTACACAACGAAGTTTGAGCATAAATTTTACCTATGAACTTTCTTATCTACTGATTATCTTTACACAGTGATTTCAAATCGTCAAAACAAAAAATATTTCTATATTTCTCTTTTATTTTTGCTTGTTCTTTTGCAACCCACAATCGATATATTTCTGGACTCATTTCAAGTACTCCCTCCGCTTTATACATTTCATACATTTCTTTATTCCTAAATATAGTGAACAATTCTGGGTCTTTGTTAACTAAATCAAAATGGACATCAAAAATAAAATCTTGATTATAATAAATAAGACCTGATTTCTGTGCTAATTTGTGTAATCCATAATCCTGTGTTAGTGACTCAATGAATTTTGTATAAAACGTATTCCATGAATTTACCAAATCGTCAGGAAATGCTTTTCCAACAGGTCCGACAACAGCTCGAAATGGAGCACGTTGTTTTGGATCAATATATCTAATAACACATTCCCCATTACACATAGATAACGTGAGAAGCAGAAAATTCTTTGACGCAATATTAATTGGTCTTAGATGATTGAATAATTCTTCCCATTTAACTTGTTCATTTGATGATAAATGGATACCTACAGAAGAACCATGACATTCAAATTGAACAATTGGCCACTTATTATCTGTTAGTACTTCGCTTTCAATATTTTTCAATTGAATATATAACTCATCTTGATTGGATATTCTATAGTATTGACAATCGGAATTTGAAATATTCTGTTCATACCATATTTGACGTAAATAATCTTTTAAGTCTTCCCCAGTCTTTCTATCTCCAGAATGAAGAGACTCAAGTATATAAATTTTTAATCCATCTAATTTTTCTAAATTCATACCGTATTTTCTAAAGCATTAGCTCATTAATTAGCTGTATATTTTTATATATCGTGGTAGATTCCATCTACGCCATCGCCACCCAATAGGAAATTGGCGGCATTCATAATGACATCCACGTTCAATTGTGTGATGTCACCACTATAATTTCGATTCTCTTTGCTATATCTTCCATAATTTTTACACATCTAAGAATTTCGGGTTGATTTATTTATAATCCATTTTGCTTGTTGTCTTGATTTGTTGTTCTTTTGTTGCTTTAACAATTAGCTGCTGAGAAATATTTTGATTGGAACCATTGAACTCCTTAAACTCATTCGCTTGCAATTGTCTTTGTTGAGTCAGGCAGCTTAGTATTGACGGGTTGTCGTAATTCTTCATTGTTAGTAACAAATTCTTATTAAGCATTGCAAAACGGAGAACTTTATTGTTTATTACTTCCAAGGCTTTGTTTATCAATGGTATATATTGTTTTATATCAAGGTCAACCAAGATATAAGTAAGCATAAATATTCTCATTTCATTTCCTATAGGATTATCTAATAAAGATTGAAGTTTTTGTTCAAATACTCGGACTAAATTCTGTTGACAAATTGCATCGTAAAAAAAGGTCTCAATTATAAGCGGAATGAAATTAGAAACTAATGAAACTAATGCATCTGTATTATTATCTTTGTCAATGATTGATTTTGAATCTTCCACTAACATGAACCCTAAATTACAAGATCCGTTCAAAATATATTCAAACATTTCATCTGCGATTTCCTTCATATCACAAGCATTACTATTTCTATAAACTCTTGCTAAAACAAAAATAATACGTTCGACAACAGCTGTATTTATATCTATTTTATCATACAATCGTTTAGGCTTTACATCTGTCTCATCAATTGGGGATATATTAGCAGGCAAGTAATCAAATTCATCATCTTCACTATTGGGCATTTGAGCTAATTTATTCAATAAATCTCCAGTACACTTAAAGTCAGAACTTGATATTTGTATGTGATTAGATAAGTGAAAGTCTAAATTTTTGTAATCAGGTTTATCAGTTATTGGAAACAAAATAGATTTTGCGCTATTGAATACTTCTGAAATTGTATTTCTGTCATCTTTACAGAATCCGGCGTACAATTCTAATTCATTTCCAAAAGAAAGAATATAGTTTTTAAATTCTAAAACATTATTTTTAAACTCTTCATTTTCTTTCATTCTATATGCTAGGAAGAACTCAAAAACTCCTTTTAATCTAATTGTATATTTGTTATCAGTCTTTATCAAAATAGCCTTGTCTAAAAGATAACGAATTATATCCCATGTGGTATCCGTGAACTTTTTGTGACTATTTCTATATTCTTCTGTAAAAGAAACTAGCTGTGACTCTTCAAGAATACACTCGTTCTTTAGAATATGTTCAGCCAAAGCTGATAGATAAGACTTTAAATCATCATAACTTACTTTGTTATCAGGATTAAGTATATAATTATTTTTATCTAGTAATTCATCAACATACAATTGAATAAGGTCAAAGTTGTTATGAATATTGTGTTCGTCTGTTTTTTCAAAAATCCACAAGAACAAAGATGTAGTCCAATAATTCAGAGGTATATGCATCTGTGTGAAGATTTGCATAATTTTTTCCTCTGCTTTCTTTTTCTTTTCAGTTGAAATATTAGGCCAGCATAGAGTCAACTGATGCACCTCACGATATGTTATATCATGAATATAGTATTTTTCAATTGCATAGTCTTGAAAATTTATAAGAGAGCATTGTTTAGAAATTGATTCGGTACAAGTTGCTATAAATCGTGCATTAGGAAATATTTCAATTTGAGATAAAAGACGTTCAGTAAACTTATTGTCTGTAGGATTTAAGTCATCAACTAATAAAAGTAAACAGTATTCCTTGAAAAATTCCTCACATTTTCTCGTATTCTTTTCTAGGTAATTTCTTAGTTCTTTCTTTAAATCAAAGTCTTTTGTTTTATACAATTTATAATCAAGGTAGTAAGGAATAACCTTCCTATTTATACACTCTCTTATGCTATCTATTTGTATCCAACGTAATAATGATGTTTTCCCCTTTTTATTATAACCAAAAATTATGGCTGATTTATCATTACATACAATCTGCTGTAAAGAGAACTTTTCACCTTCTTTTTGAGTTGCAATAATCTCTTGAACACTTTTATTCTTTATGATTGGATTTTTAAATAACTTCAAAAAATCGCCGGAATTACCCGTAACAAATAACTCATCGGCAATTTGCAATGTTTGTTCAAGTTTCTTTCTTAATAACTTTCGGAAATCATTAATTTCCCGTTTGGTTTCAGAAACAGGTATTGCAAATGGTTTTGATTCCATCGAACAAAAAGTACCATCAACCAGTCTAAAACGATTAATAGTTCCTTCATATGTTTCTTCATCTATTTCGATGATAGAATAACCATATCTTGACTCTTTGTCCCATTTATTCATAGATGCAAAAGCTGAAATGTGTAATAGCCCAATCTCAGAGTCGTGATTAATGTTGATAGATGCTTTATGATAATGGCCTGTGAATAATATGTGGCATTTTTCATTTATCTCGTCTTCTATATCTTGAGCTACAAAATCTCGATAATCACTGATATTGTGATGCTGATTACAAAGGACAATATCGCATTTTTGTACTTTAGATAAAGCTTCTTTCACTAGATATAGAGGAAACAGAAGATTCCCACGATCCTTTTGAGAATCAAAACTTCTCCAAGCAGAATTGAAGGAAACAACTCCTATGCGAGTATTTTGTAGTTCTATGATATCTGTGTAATAGAGAGAGTAATTAAAATCATTATCGTAAAACTTAGAAATAAACGCATTGTAGCTTTTAAAATTTTCAAGACTACATTCACATTGCTTTTGTTTTTGACAGAAAATATCTAAATCTCTGATTGTAGATATTTTATTTAAGTGCTCAGTAACCATTTCCATTTCTTCCCCTCGTTTTAAATCATGATTTCCTGGGGTCATAATTATCCTTCGTTTGTCAAGATTTAAAGTTTGCAGAAGTGGAGTAAATAAAACCTTGGAAGCCTCATTTAAGATTTCAATATTAGAAGCCTCGAAAACAAGGTCTCCAGAAAAAACTATAAGATCTATGTGTTCTTGCTGTAAATTGACGCACATCTTTCTTACGATTTCTGCATAGTCTTCAGAGTGTTCTTTTTTGTAATGAAAATCAGAAATATGTAATATCTTTATCATGTCTATACTAATTGATTGATTTGAAAAAGTTTGTAATAATTAATTATTTAGATATTTTACTTTGTTACCGCATTATATAAATCTTGATAGGTTTTCACCACGCTATATACTACCTCACCTGTGCTGATAGCTGCAAAGTGGCGACGGGCACATTCTATCTTAGCCTCTTCTGCCTTGCGTAGTTGAGATACCTCTATGTCGTTGCCTTTGGTCTCTGCCACAAAGTAAACGTGTTTCACGCTGCCTTCGCGGAAAGCAACTGCCCAGTCCGGGTTATATTTGCCCATAGGGGTGTTGATATAGAAGCCGCCGGGCAGTTTGGTGTAAACCACCACATCGTCTTCTTTTTCCAATGATTCGGCAAAGGAACGTTCAATACCTTGGCTGTCTAAAACCACTAAATCGTACAACGATTTTTCACTCTCAATAGCATCCTTTCCCAATGTGCCACGCAGGGTTGCTTCCTCAAAGATGTCGCTATCAAATGTATTGTTGCGCTTTTCATAACGGATATGCTGTATCAGCGAGAGTGCTTTGCAATCGTTGATGATGCGTCCGGATTTAATGATAAACTCTTCCGGATTGAGTTTGAACTGGTGAAAAGTCGTTGGTTTTACACCTTTCAGTATTGCCACAATGGTTTTGCGTGTCAGTCCGGTGGCTTGCACCAGTTCGCCTACCAAGTCGTAAGTTACGTTACCACCCACAGCTTCAGTTACATGGATGGTCTTTACTTTGGCAGCAGTCATGGCCGTACCTGCTTCCAACTCTTCCCGATCTCTGATGCCATCCATCGAACCGCTTTCTACGATGATACGGATCTCCGTTACATTCAGATGTTTGTCAAGTTCTTCGATGGCATTTTTGATGAGTTTGGATGTGTCGAAGTTCACATTGTAATAAGTGCGTACATTAATGCGTTTCCAAAGTTCTTGCCATTCCTTTTTATGGAAGTTGTCGGCATTGAATATTGCTTTTTTCTTTTCCCGACCATTGGCTGGTTTGTAACTATCAGGATTGAATACCTTGTCAAGTTGCTTAATGACGAATGATTTCAAACCATTTACATCCCCAAAGTCGAGTGTTCCGGCTTTCTTTTCATCAAAATACTTTTGCGTGAGTTTGCCTTTCTTTACATAGCCCTGACTAATCAGTTCTTCTTGAATTTCGACCGCTTGTTCGGTGGTAATCTTTATCGTTGTGCCCTCTTCGGTTTGTGCCATGACATCGGTAAACAGCGTAGGAGTTACTATTACGGGACGATTGTCACAGGCTTCAGCAATTTCTGTCTGCAATTTCTTGGCAAAATCATCGTAGCTTTCGCTGGCTATCACGGTCAGGATGTTGGTGTCAAATACGGATTCACCCAATACGTCTGCATCTTGGCGTTCTCCCTTGTCATTGACACAAAGGCGCATGCCGCGTCCCACCTCCTGGCGTTTCTTGATTTCACTGGAAGTGTCTTTCAATGTACAGATTTGGAATACGTTAGGATTATCCCAACCCTCCTTTAGCGCGGAATGGGAGAAAATGAAACGGACAGGGCATTCCTGACTTAGCAGGCGCTCCTTATCCTTCATTATCAAATTGAAACCACGCTCTTCGTTCTCACCCTCCTTGTTTTTCGAGTCCACGCTATTGCCTTTCTTGTCCACCGAAAAGTAACCATCGTGTATATTGTCAGCCGCATTGTCGGGATGGGAAAGGAAACGGGTATAGGCCCCGTCTGTAAAGGTTGGCATCTGTTCTTGCAAGGCTCGCCGGTATTCTTCCTCGAATATTTCGGCAAACCGTCCTTTCTTTACCGTGTCTTTTTCATATTGGCGATAGTTATCCACATGGTCTATAAAGAAGAGAGACAGCACCTTGATGTGCTTTGGGAAGAGCTGACGTTCGCGCTCCAAGTGAGTCTTGATGGTTTCTCGTATCTGTTGCCGGCGCACCAGTTCTTCGTTGACCGCCCCGGAAAGGTCTCCTTCGTGCAGGGTTAGTCCGTTGAGGAAGTGGATTGTTCCGGTCAGTCCGTCGATATGTTCCACCACATAATTATCGTCATATTCGTGCAGACCTCCGCTCTGTTCTTTCAGATTGAAACCTTCATTCACTAAACGGAGAACTTGCCGTGTGCCGCCCGCTGTTTTCATATCAAAACCGATTCGGGCTTGGGGATTTCCTTTAGATATAACGATTTCTTCCAGATACACATAGCCGTTTGTGGCGGTAGAGCCTACTTGATGTACGCCTTTGACTTCCACTTTTTTCACCAACTTTTTATTGTAGGCATCGATGGCGTCAAGACGGAATACCATATTATAGATGTCATCCTTGCGGTGAGTAGCGCTATACAGCAACTTGAAAAGCGGATTGAAAAGGTTAATACCTTTTCGGGTGGCATTGCCTTTGTCCGTTCCCAACACACTCTGCGGCTCATCAATAATCATGATGGGGTTGGTCTTGGCAAGAATGTCTATCGGGCGACGCGAACCAAATTCATCACGCTGCGAGAATATGATGCGGGCAGCTGCGTCACCGCCACGGCCATCCTTGTTCTTCTCCTCGTTGAGCGAAGCGTTGAAGGCTTGCGTATTGATAATCATTACATGGATGCCGTTGTCTTGGGCAAAGCCGTCTATCTTGGGGAGTTGCTTGGAGTTGTATATGAAGTATTGCATCCGCTTGCCGTATTCCCCGGCAAAGTGCTCAGCCATGCTTTCAAAACTCTTGTACACACCTTCACGGATGGCAATGCTGGGTACCACGATGATGAACTTCGACCATCCGTAGCGTTGGTTAAGTTCATACATGGTCTTGATGTAGGTGTAAGTCTTACCCGTACCCGTCTCCATTTCGATGGTGAATGTCAGTCCTTCACCCTCCAGATGTTCGATGGGCTTCAGTCCTTGTGCCATTTGTATGGCGCGCACATTCTCGCAGATGCTTTCACGGCTTAGCACGATGGGAGCATTGCCAAATCCTTCCACATTATAGAAACCGCGTAGTGTGCCTTGGTCCACCAAGAAGTTGCTCAATCCATCGCTTTTGGGTTGTCCTTGAAAGACATCCGTCACGCATCTTGTGGCTTCTGCCTGAAATCGTTGGTGTTTATATTTGATTTTCATTGTCGCCATAAATTAGTTCTTTTAACTCTTCTTGTGTAGGCAAATAAGTCATGTATTGAGCAGCAAAAATTTGCTTTTCGTCTTGTGGCAGTGTATATTTTACGACTGCATCATTCTTCTCCGCACAGAGTACAATCCCCACCGGAGGATTATCACCCGGATTCATCAATTCACGTGTGTAGTAATTCACATACATCTGCATTTGCCCCAAGTCCTGATGAGTAAGTGTGTCGATTTTCAAGTCAATCAACACATAACACCGTGCCAAAATGTTATAAAACACAAGGTCGATGTAAAAATGTTGTCCATCTAACGTAATGCGCTTTTGGCGAGCCACAAAACTATAGCCACGCCCTAATTCCAACAAGAAGTGCTGCAACTTGCTGATAAGCATTTGTTCCAAATCGCCTTCAAGAAAATGTTCGCCTTGCTTGATGCCCAAAAACTCCAAAATGAAAGGGTCTCTGATAATCTCACGCGGAGCCAAGGTCTTCGGAGCTGAGACGGCAATTTCTTCCTTTACTTTGTCCTTGTCCCGACTGGCCAGCATACGCTCATAGAACATGGTATTGATTTGCCGTTCCAATTGCCGGGTACTCCAATTTTCAGCCACACATTCCGAGATATAATAGTTGCGCGCTGTTTCATCCTGTACCGTCAGCAACTTACGCCAATGCGTCCAACTTAATTGGTCACGCAGTGCGTGACCTTTTGGATAGGATAAATAAAACAGTCTCATTATTTTGAGATTGGTTATTGTAAATCCACCGCCATATTCAGCCATCAGACGTTTGGAAAGTGAAGTTATTACCCCTTTGCCATACTCGGCGCGCGCTTTCCCCGATTGCTCATATTCCACGATGTATTTCCCCACTTGCCAATATGCTTCTATGGTAGTGGAGTTGACGGCATGAGCAATCTGTTTGCGTGCATTGTCAAGCATCTGTTTTATCTGAGCAAACAGTTGTTCTTCATTTGCTTTTTGCGGCATTAAACTATTGTTCTCTTCCATGACTGCAAAATTAGATTACTTTGATGTTTTTGAATGCTTCATCGTCCGTCCAGTCCATTGCTTGCTTGAATTGTTCGTAGATATTTATCTTCTGTGCATCTTGGGTAAAGCAACTGTCACGGAAAAGTACGCGCAGCGGCATCTTACTTGCCATCGCAGTCACCACCTTGTCGGTGATGCCTTCCGAGAAACAGGCAACCAGGTCACCGTTGTTTACGGTGTAAATGGTGCAACCATCCACGACTTCTTTGTTCATTGGCATATCAAGTTGTACGCCCCATGCAAGCATGGCACCAAAAAGTAGGTCTAAATCAGTTCGGTCTGCTTTAATGTTATTGGCAAATAGGTCAAGTTGATTTTGGTCGTAATCCTTAGGAGAAATGGATACCTCTTCGTAATTGCTTTCATCCAAACGGAACACACGGAAACCGGTATCGAGGTTTTGCGTAGTCAAAGGAGATTCTTCCTTAATCTTCTTTCCGGCACGGCGGATGCGCTCCTTGCCGATTTCGGGAATGTTTTTGTATCCGGCTTTAAATGCTTCACTATCTTCTGCTGTTTCCTCAGGGAGTTGCACCATAATGAACTTACGGTTTCCTTCGTCTTCGGCATTGAGTTGCATCACGGCATGGGCTGTAGTAGCTGAACCTGAGAAAAAGTCGAGGATGACATCATTTAATGTGGTTGAAATTTTAAGCATTTGTTTGATGTAAGTAACAGGCTTGGGAAAATCAAAATATTTATTATCATCAAATAATTGCTTCACTTCCCTTGTAGCCGTTTGATTATGACCGACTTCCTCACTTAACCATATTGTTGATGCTGTTCTTCCATCTTGAACATCAGACAAAAAACGCTTTTTGCGTGGAAAGGAATTGCCATCTTCTCCGAACCATATTTGGTTATCTAAAACCAACTGCTGAAGATTCTTTTCAGAATAAACCCAATGTTTACCTTGTGGAACATCGAATGTTTTTCCTGACTTGGGACTAGTAATAAGATAATGTCCGTTACTTCGTTCTCCGCTTGCAACAAGATCTCCTGATTGCCATGGACCTCTTGGATCATTATCTGGATTCTTATACCTCTGATTCATTTCTTCAGTCCTTGGCAAAAGTTCGACTTTATAATTCTCTTTGTTTTTTGCATATACAAGAGCATATTCATGGTTTTCGGAGAAGTACCTTGCGTCATTTTTTGTACTGTGAATTTTCTGCCATATAATCTGAGTCACGAAATTAGCCTCACCAAACACCTCATCACAAATATTCCTAAGATTCCTTACCTCATTATCATCAATCGAAATAAAGATAACTCCATCCTCTGTGAGCAGAGAACGAGCCACCATAAGACGAGGGTAAATCATCGAGCACCAATCGGAATGGAACTTACCGTTGCTGTCGGTATTCTTGCGATAGCGGTTGCCCAGTTCGTCGATGTTTCCGGCTTCCAAGTCTTCTTCGGCAGCGGTGCGGGCAAAGTCGTCGTCATACACAAAGTCGTTGCCGGTGTTATAGGGTGGGTCGATATAAATCATCTTCACCTTGCCCAAGTAGGAACGCTGAAGGAGTTTCAGCACCTCGAGGTTATCCCCTTCAATGTAGATGTTCTTCGTATTGTCCCAGTCCACCGAATCTTCGGGCACGGGGTGCAGTGTCTTGTTGATGGAGCGTGCCGCTTCTGCCTTTGCGGCATTCTTGCCAACCCACGTAAACTGATAGCATTCGCCATCGCCATCCACAGCATTGTCGCCAAGCAGCTGGCGCAATGCCTCAAAGTCCACCTTGCGGGCTGTTTTGCCGGTCTTGGGGTCGAGAGCCTCGGTAAATACCGAAGGGGCTATGCGGTAGAGCGCGTCCATATTGAGCTGTGCACCATCCACCGAATTGAGGTTCAAATGGTTTAATATAACTTTATCCATATATTAGTCTATTTTTTATTCAAAGCTTATTTGTAATCTTTTTATTCCCAATTCTATAATCGGTTTCGTTGTATTACCAAGTTTGTTGACTATATTCCCATAGTCAATAATTAATTTTATTGCATCTGACAAATGCAATCCTTCTATCATCTCGATCTGTGTATTTATATCTTTATCCCGATGTGCATCTATTCCATTTCTAATTAGAGTAAATATCGCTGTATTGTTCTCTCTAAATTTGGTAAGTTCCTTTCGTATTGCCGTAAATTCCCCATCATCATAACTTGCGAAATTAGCTTTTAGGAATTTAATAATTTCAGCAGTACTATCAACCAACCTTTTGGATGTTTCATATATTGTAGTGTACGCTGATTTTATTACAGATCTTTGTTCCCATTCGTCTATATCCTTAACAGACAAACGTTTGATATATTCCTTCATCTCAATGCTTGCCATTTGAATATGACCAAGTGTATTCCATATACTCAAATTATCTTTAAATGCAGATTTGCGAGATTCGTAAACTAATAAAGAATGTAAACTGCATTTTTTCATTTGATTTTCACAAGCTGTTATATTCTTCTTACAATGATTTATGCTAAATCGTATTTGTTCTAGACAATCTTGTTCATTTTGCAATGTCTCATTGATTGCATTTTTTAGTTCTTTTGCATTATTGCTTATGCGTTGCTGTAAATAACAATCCAAGTAGCTATTTTTATATATCATAATTATCAATTTTAAATTTGTTGATTTTTTCTTGCAAATAGGCAACTTCTTCTTTCAATGTTCTTGCCTCTGCATTGAGCTGCATTTGTCGGTTGAATTGCTTTTCCACCCGTACTTTCTTCTGCAACGCTTCAATGGTGCGTTGCTTTTGTTTCAATGATTCTTGCAACTCAATGATACGCTTTGTATCATCCGCTGAGTGAGTGCCAAATCCCGAAATCTGTCCGGCAAACGACTCATACACTTTGTCGAGCGACGTGCCTTCAATCCTTAGTGCCAGCGATTCATCGTTCATCCACTCCGTACGGAATGACCGAATGATGCGGAACGTGCCTTTAGTTTCGTCTATCCACTCCTTATAGTTCAGCAACAAGCGGTATTGTCCCTCGAACTGCAACACAAAAAGTACGTGGCGTGGCATCTGTCGGTCGATAAGCAAGAATACATCGTCAGGCACATCCTCCTGTTTCAATGTGACGTGAAAGATTGCAATCTCATGTACCGTTTTACCATCTTCGATATTCAGCGTGGAAGGAGCCAGTTTTGCCAGCCAAACAATCCTTTCGATGTCATCTACAAACCGGGCTTTCATTTTGGCGTTGACATCCAAATGACGATAGAAGGCAGTTTTAGGAACAGCCCTATTTACATAAGTTGAAGATGGAAATTGTATCATCGGTTACGGATAATCAAAAAAGTTATCAACTCAAAATCATCTAATCCCTTTATCTCGCCTTGCAGTGCGGTTGTTTCGCCTAAAGAGAAAAGACTTTCTATGTCGCTTTCCGACTTTACTGCCACTATGCTTTCAATGGCAGATTGGAGCAGACTGCTGTAACGCTCCATCTTTCGTCCGTCGGCAGTCTCCTTGTTGAGTGCGACACATAGCACAGGGTCATGCTCTGTCTTGTTCTTGCAGGCATGACGCATGGCATCGAGCAATTGCTTGGGATGCAGATGGTCGCAAATCACTTCGCCTTGGTCGGACAGGTAAACCATGTAGAATGGATGCAACAGGTTCTTACGATCGATGTTTACCGCATTGCTACGGTTTTTCAAGATGAAGATAACCCCCGGTTTGATAAGCGAAGAACTTTCCACCACGGCACTCATGCCCATGGGGGCATGCTCAATATCGGGATGCTCTTTCATATAGGATAGCAAATCCAAACGGAACTCGTTGAGCCCTAAATCCATGATATTGATACCAGTATCCATTTCCTCAATATCAACTACCGATTCTTGGAGTTGGCGCAACTGGTTGCGACGATACTCCAAATCACCCTTTTCGTTGGTACTAAGCAGGTTGTCGTCTCCTGTAGCGGTTAGCACTGTCGCTTTCATGCGGCTTTCCACACGTCCTTTCAGCTTGATATAGTCGTCCAGTTCCATGTCCGGCCAATAGTTGACCAACTGGATTTGCTTGTTTCGTGACCCGATACGGTCAATACGCCCGAAACGTTGAATGATACGCACGGGATTCCAGTGGATGTCATAGTTTATCAGATAGTCACAGTCCTGCAAATTCTGTCCTTCGGAAATGCAGTCGGTGGCTATCAATACATCTATTTCTTCGGTCGCTTTTGGATGAAGGCTGGTGCGGTCTTTGGATATGGGCGAAAACCAAGTAAGCACATTGTTGAACGACAACGGGAACTTGGGAATGGTGCAACGCCCGTCGGTGGTGCCGGTGACAAGAGCCACGTTCAGTCCGCATTCGGCTTTGATCTTACCGGCTAATTCCGTATAAAGGTAATCGGCAGTATCGGTAAAGGCGGTAAAGATAAGCACCTTTTTGTTGTTTCCGTTGATGGGTTGCTCAAACTTGTGCTTTAGGTCGTTCATTAACATTTGCAACTTGCTGTCGTGCTCAGGGGTGATGTCTTTCAACAAAAGCAACAGAAGTTCCAATTTTTCGAGGTCGGTCTTCAGATCAGTGCGCCAACGCACATAATCCATATCTTGCAAACGAATTTTGGACTTGCGTGTGGCAAACGAATCTGTTTCGCTGTCGGTCGCATCCAAATCGTCGGCAAAAGAAGTTACATCAATCGCAATATCACTTCGCTGCTCTTCGTATTTATTAATGATACCTATTGTGCCTTCGATATAATCTTTGATTCGCATCAGAGTCAGACGGAAAGAGTTTACGCTACTTTCCAAACGCTTCAGTAGATTGGTCGCCATCAATTTGCGCAACCCCTTTTCACGTCCGTCTATAGAAAGTCCGTCTCCATCAAAATCGATAACATAGTTGTTTTTCACACTATCGAATAGATAAAGCGAAGGTGTATAGATGGCTAAAACCAACTCGTTCAATGTTTCTGCAATATCTTTAAAATTGATTGTCGAATTCAGGTCAGTCAGTGCGGGACGCCTGGATATGGGGGCAAGGCGAGTTGGAAACTCACCGATGTCTTTCGTATCATAGTATTTTACGATATGGCTACGGCTTCGTGCGATAGTAACGGCATCCAACAACTGGAAAAAATCGAAGTTGAGATCTTTGAGCAGACGCTCGGTAGTACGTTCTTGCACGTCCAGTTTAGACCACCTGTTATAGACGGTTTGCGCATTGCGGAATATGTCGTCAATGCTACGGTCTATGTTCAATTCGGCATTAATATTTTCTGCTTTTCCCTCGTAGGCAAGTTGAAGCTGATTCTTCAGGTCATTGAAACGGTTGTTTACCGGGGTGGCACTCAACATCAGTACTTTGGTCTTGACGCCTTGACGGATAACCCGGTTCATCAAACGCTGGTAGCGGTTTTCTTTTCTCTCGCTGTCATCATCTATGATGTCTTCTTCATCCACATTCCCACCATTGCGGAAATTGTGACTTTCATCTATGACTATCAGGTCGTAGTTGCCCCAGTTGATATGTTCAAGGTCAAGTCCGTTGCTCAAACCACGGTCACGTGATAGGTCGGAATGAAACAGGATGTCGTACCGTAAACGATCGGCTGCGATAGGGTTGTTTTTATAGTTGGCTCGGAATGTTTGCCAGTTGTCATTGAGCTTTTTGGGACAAAGCACTAAAACGGACTTATTGCGGTTTTCGTAATATTTTATCACGGCAAGTGCAGTGAATGTCTTACCCAAACCGACACTGTCAGCCAAGATGCAACCGTTGTATTTCTCCAGTTTATTGATAATGGCAAGGGCGGCATCACGCTGGAAATTATAAAGTTTGTTCCAGATAACGCTGCTCTTGAATCCGGTACGCTCGTTGGGTAACACATCTTCGGAAATATCTTCCAAAAACTCATTGAAGATATTGTATAATGCTATGAAGTAGATATATTCGGGCGCATTTTCTTGATACACCGTTTCGATATATTCAAGTACCTGTGCTGTCACGTCAGAAAACTTTTCATCGTTTTCCCATTGTTCGTTGAAGATGTTAAGATAGGCTTCTGCAGTGGGCGATGGCAACACATTGACCATATTATAAACTTCATTGCCACGCTCACAGCCCAGCTGCGTCGTGGTGAATTCATTGAAAGGCAGATAGACATGGTTAGACTCGTTCTGTGTATGCAGAAAACCGCCCATTTGCTCCAACGATGAATTGGAGCGGAATCTCACTTTCTTGCGAATCCATGCTGCACACTCCTTGGCGATAGCTTTTTGTGACAGCTGGTTACGAAGTCTGACTTCAAACTCCGTACCATAGAGTTTGCGTTCCCGATTGAGTTTGGGAATGTAGTATTCGCGCTTCTCTTTCTTTGATTTTTCCTTGATGAATGTAGGTGAGGTAAATATGAAACGAAGTTCGTCTATGTCTTCCAGTACCTTCTTTAATGCTTCGAACGCATAAATGGAAAATGAGGCAGCGGCTATGGATATGCGGCTTCCCTTAGACAACCTTTCTTTCAGGTCATCTACCACACGCTCGTTTATATTGTTGATTAATTTGGGCTGCTCCATGTCTATCCGTTTGATTTATCCTTCTATAGTCATTTCTTTGGAGATTCTTATATACATCGGTTCTTCTTTGCTTGAATGCAACAATTCTTTTACATCCACATCGAGCACTTCCGCTATTTTTAATAGCATTTCAAGGGAAGGCTGGGCATTATTGGTGCACCATTTAGAGACAGTTGCCTGGTCTTTGCCTAATTGTTCTGAAAGCCATTTGTTTGTACGTTTTTTCTCGGCTAAGACCACTTTTAATCTATTTATATCCTTGTTCTCTGGCATATAATATCTTAATTTGTATTTCACTAATATACAAAGGTATGATTTTCCATTGTATTTTCCTAATATCTAATGATGAAATAAAAATATTTTTGCGAATTACATCAATTTATTAGATGTATTCTTATGAAAGAATGTTGCCACTCTTGGACGGTGACGTATTCCCGTGCAAAAATACTACGGACAGGAAGAACGTCAAGCGTCACTTATGTTTTCGGTCGGAGGACTTGACGGCAGTCTTCCGCAAATTTTCTCGTTCCTCTAAAATTAGGGTATTCCGTCCGTGCTCTCAGACCTCACACTTGCCTTATCTTCCCTTTTGTCCGTAGTGGCAATCTCGCACGAAAAACGGTTCTCCCGACCAAGAGGCTCACAAGAGCTTCACAAAAGGGAAAAAATTGAAACTTTAAAATCAAGGAACTATGCGAGTAAAAAGAATGACAATCGAACAAGGCAAGAGAGTGCGTATCGACCGCTTCCCTAATTTCCACAAGTCGGGAAGTATTCGAGGCATGAAACACTTTTGTTATGGCGAAAACTGCCTTTTGGTACAGTGTGGAAATTACATCTACAACGTATCATCCGAGCCACGAATCTATCATCAAGCAACCTTTTAAACTTCATCATTATGGACTACAAGGAATATTCAGGAGAGACTATCTCCGAACAAGACAAGGCTTTTGCCCAAGAGTTTTCAAATTTCGTAAACGGACGGATGTGTTCTGCCGACCAGACAGGCAAAGAACTGACCAAAGCGCACCGTTATCTACAGCAGCAGATGTTCAAGGTCTGTATCGGTTTCATGCGCCAGTTGGCACTCAACTATCAAAAAGAGTGTTATGACGAGCGCAACAAGTGGGCTTCCCTGCTTGCAGCAGCGGCATACGACTGACTGACCGAGGACAACCTCATTTATGCCCCCGAATATACTAACCTCAAAATGTAATGATTATGTACGAGACAGATTTTCCGGAATATGGACGGCAATGTGAATTGGTTAAACCGTGGCGTGGCTACCACAGAGGTACAATTGTAGGAAGGACTGCAAGAGGCTATATCGTGCAGTTCAGTAGCGGAGCAGAGATAGATGTTTATGAGGACGAAATAGAATTTGATTGACATGTGCAGATTATTGACACCCCAGTTAGAGGATGCCTTGAAAGGTTTTCCTCTTTATTCCCAAGACGGCAAGGGAAAAGAAGCCGTTTGTATAGCGATATTCGCCATCGGTTCAGTACGTTGGTTCATACTTGAAGGAGAGACCGAAAGGGACGACACTCTTCTTTTCGGTATCGTCATCGGGTTGATGGAGGACGAGTATGGCTATATTTCCCTCAATGAGTTATCAGAGTTGCAACTTGACCTTACTGCGCAAGGTTACGGTAAACTCCAAGTGCGGCAACAAGCTAACTTTCAGCCTACTCCGTTAAAACTATTGAGTGACAATCGGCTTCAATGATTCTTGGCGAGATTTGAAGAATGAGTTATCAGTCAGTCGTGGTGATAGTGCTACGGCTGACTTGATTATTATTGTATGCCACCTTTCCGTTTTCGCCCCTTCTTTGGGAGACCGCTCGCCTTATATGCTGTCAAGTCGCAACCTTGAAACAAAATCCGCATATTACTTTGTTGCCTGACAAAAGGCAGGGGCTTTTCCTGATGGTTGATGTAAGCATAAATGGTGCAGCGATGGACACAAAGATAGCGAGCTGCTTCATTGACCGTGTAGAACCTATCCGGGATAATTCCCATTAAAATTGTGTGTAAACCCATAATTTGAGATTGTTTTGACGTGAAAGTTACAACCTTACAGGTAATTTGGCAATACGTTAAATATTGGAATACCAATGATTTGTGTGGATTTGTCGGGAATATGTAGGAGTGGCAACTATGCGAAATGAATCACCAAGGGAAACGAGGGTGAAAACAAGCGATGTTTTTTGCGAGAATGAGAAGGATATATATTTGAGGGTTGACAGCGTTGACAAAGGAGCCAAAGCCTGTCAGCCGTAAAAATGCGATTGGAAAGCAATTGTTATACAATATATTATACTTTTTAGTTGATAAAAGAATAAAATATATATGTACCCGGTTTTGTCAACACTTGGCACCGGATTTTAAGGGGAATGGAAAAAGTGGCTACGTTTGTCAACGTTTGTCAACACATTAATTTTATATGAAGTCGTTGATACCATGTACTTTATGCTTTGTCAACGCTGTCAACCGTGAAATATGTGCATATTATATTTTGAAAATGCACTAAGGATAAGTCTGTAATATGGGGATTCATTCGTTGAAACAATACAATGGAAGGAGTATCTGTAAGATGATATTTGGAAAATACTGGCATACAGACATTCTTGCCACATGGCAACGGGTTGCTATTTGCCAAGAATGACAGTCTGCTTTAGACCGAACATGAAAAAGACCATCTGCTGAGACATGCAGGTGGATCGAGACTTCGCTACGGTACTTGCATATCTCGGCTTACGGCCATTTCATCCAAAAGTTCGGTCAAATGTTCCTACAACCATCCTACTATGGAGTGGGGCACTTTCCCATACGATTCTGTCCGGCTTACCTCTGCGGATATTCTTTTGCAAAGGTTCTTGTCGGAATTACCAAACGTCAAACCGGGAATGGCAAATCTTCCTCAAACGGGTTGAGCGTATTTACCGTTCCCTCATTTGCCTTATTGCCTGCCAACACGCTTGAAAAGCAAAAAATATCCCTTGGGCAAGCCGAAAAGCTTGAAACAAAAGGGAAAATAATTCAAAGCGTATGGCACAGATTGACGAGAACATCAAAAAACAGTTGGACAAGCCCCAGACTTGGTTCTGCAAGTATTTCCCTAAGCGTATTCAGAATGTGGGCGAGAAAGAAATTGCCGACAGAAACCTTGTTTATGCCTTCAAGGATGGAAAGGCTTACGAGAAAGTAGCCCAAATGACCGCATTGAGCATGAAAGAGCAATATGGTGGAGCGTGTACAAACATCGTATTCTCTCCAGTTCCGGCATCTACGGACAAGAAGAATGAAATCCGGTACAGGGCTTTTTGCGAAAGAGTGTGTGAGTTGACCGGAGCGATAAACGGTTATGACCATGTGAAGGTATGCGGTGAACGGTTATCTATCCATGAACACCGAAAGACGGAAAAGGAAATCCGAAAGGTCAGCATTTTGGAGTTTGATGAGAAGTGGTTTGACGGAAAGACCGTCTTGGTGTATGATGATGTAATCACTCGTGGAACGAGTTACGCCCTTTATGCCTGCCAGCTTGAAAGTTTCGGCGCGAATGTACTTGGCGGTATTTTCTTGGCACGAACCCATTACAGAGTAAGAAGCTGATGGAAAATGTATTGTATTTAGAAAAGGAAAAGTCCATCACCTTTACAGGTCATCGGATTATCCCCTTCATCCGACAAGAGGAAGTAAGGACACAGTTGACAACAGTTGTGGCTCTTGCTTACAAGTCAGGTATAACTTGTTTCTATTGTGGCATGGCATTAGGGTTTGACCTGATGGCGGCAGAGGCCGTATTGTCGCTCAAAGACAAGTTTTCCGATATTCAGTTGATTGCCGTTGTTCCGTTTTCAGGACAGAGTTCCCGATGGGCTTTTTCTGAACAGGAACGGTATCACCGAATACTTTCCCAAGCGAATAAGGTTGTTACATTAAGCAAGGACTATTTCCGTGGATGTTTGCTCAGACGGAATGATTATATGCTTTCACATTCTTGCGGTGTGATTGCATACTATGATGGCAAGCCTAAAGGCGGCACGTTTTATACGGTTAGGAAAGCCGAGAGGATGAAAATGAATGTGGTCAATATTTACGGCAAAAGGGGCTAACCGCCCCTTTTGTATTTATAGAACCGTTAATTCCAATGGTGAAAATTATTGTATGTGGAATATTATTTCAAAAATTTCCAATGCCCTCCTTTCGCAGACCCTTCATATTCAATTAAATCCTTTAAGTCTTCAAGGTCTCGACGGATTGTTCTTAAACCGGCGTCAAGTTTTTCCGCTATCTCTTCTGCTGTAATAAACTGGTCTTGCTTTATTAAACTAATGATTCCTTGTTGACGTTTGCGCTTTTTTATAACAGCTTTTTTGTTTTCATGGGTGTCATTCAAAGATATTTGCAACTCATCATCTTTTAATTCATCAGATTTTTTGAGTGCCATTTTCTCGGTTTGGGTGCCATTTTTTCCAATTTTGAGTGCCATTTTCTCGGTTTGGGTGCCATTTTCTCCAATTTTGAGTGCCATTTTCTCGGTTTGGGTGCCATTTTCTCCTTCCTTTGATGTCGCTTCCATATATGTGATAGAGAAAATGAATTGCGAACCGTTATTAATTTCCACCTTATAATCTGGATAATATAAAGGGGCATAGCGTAAGATATTGCGAGTGCCTGACCCCATGTCTTCTACCCATGAAAGTTCATGGAACACGCGCACAAGAAGAGGGTTCTTTGTATAGTTGTTCAACTGCTGTAATGTAAGCTCGCCTTCAGGATTCTCAGGAGATAATCGGGTAGGATTCTTGGTAACTACCCGGTCTTTGAAAACATGGAAAAAGCAAGCGTACCCTGTACTGAAATCAGCATGTACGCATAAGTTGGCGATTATTTCACGGAACAAATCCCAACGAATATCCTCACGCCTGGTGGAACCGGATGGTAAATAGAATTTGTCAGGAAGATAGCGTTCTGTAAATTGAGTCAGCTGGTCATACACTTTGATAAGATTACAACGCATGGTTCTTCGGTCATCATACCGATTGGGAAATTGCGTCATATCGTTATATTGTTCATAGGTACACATATGGAATAAGGCTTCAAAGCGATAGCGTGGCATGAAGTCTTCTATTGCTTCTTCTTTTCCAAACAATATAAGTGCGGCATATTTCAATTCGAGTTCACCGGAAATTGAATTCTTCTTGGCTATATGAGTATGAACCAATATCTCTTCATCAGTCAGTTGCAACCAGGGATGCCCCGGCTTAATCACGGCGAGTATGTTGCGGCAAAATTGGAATGTTTCATGGTCGAGATTATCCATCGTTAAGTCCTTCACAATCCTTTCTTCAAACAAATGGGGATTCTTCCGCTCAAATAGGGATAGTAATAATTCAGGATGGTCTGTCACGTCAATGTCCGCATCTCCGTTCCTGTCCCAAAACCTGTCATTATAACGATATACATATTGTCCGCAAGGTATGTCAAGAAGAAGGACTGTCTTATTATTGACTTCCATTATTTCCGGAGTAAAGTATGGACAAGGCATGAACAAATCCTTATTCTTTATGGAAGTAATGATATTTGCTTTAAGTTTTTCCGCTTTGTCCGGATTGACACCGATAATCTCTCCATCGTCCTTTACTCCAACAAGGATTTGCCCTCCACTATGATTCAAAAATGAGCATACTGTCTCGTACAAAGATTCTGAGACCTGTTCTGTACAAGTTTTATATTCGATTTGAGTACCTTCTCCTTTTTGGGAAAGTTTTATAAATTGTTCTTCTGTCATTGATTCCGTGCTATTTAAGTGCAAAAATACAAAAGAAACAACAAAATCAAGCATATATGTTGAGCTTTCCTTTGTTTTACACAAGTTATATCTTCTTAAATACGATTATTGCTTTTGCCTTGTCTAATTTTTCATGATTTCTAAATGCTATAAAGGTAAATCTCGCTGTGATGGAAAGCCCTGTATCTGTACATTTGACGGTTCCTGCCCCGTAAGATTATCTTCCATAACTTCTTGTTTGTCGGAAATGATTTCCGTTTCCAATTCCAATCCAAACGCTTCCTTTAATTGCAGATAGTCAAAACATAACGCCTTCGGTCGGTTTACTTTGACCTTCTTGACCTGCTCATTGTTAACCATCTCAAATGAATAGTCGGGCAGACCGCTGGGTAACAAGATGGTAAACCTATCCTGCTTTAGTCCAAGAAATGACGAATGAGATTTCAGGTACGACATAATGGTAGACCAGTTAGAACGGTTGGCAGTAGCGTTCATGTTCCGGCTATTGAATAAAGAAGCCACCGCCGCCATATTCAGATAGAGGATGGGACGCGCCTCCTTGAACTCAATATCTTCCTTGACTGAGATTGGACGGAAGGATTTCATATAACGGATGCGGTAATGCGCCTTATCCACACATTTCCCTGAAGTCTGGAATCCTTGCAGCATACTCCAAAAGTCGGCTACTTCGGAACTTTCTTGCGCTAATTCGTTTTGGCTTCGTATGCCTTTGACCGCCGTTTCAAACAGATCGGCATAACTGAACGGGACATCCAGTACTGTTTCCAAAGTACGGTAAGCAGCCAATGGAATGACCCAGTTTCCGAAAATACGGTCATGGATGCTCTCATTCTCAAACTTTGTGGCCAATTCCCTTTTGGTGATGGAGTAGATTTCCGGAAAATTCTTCTCGAACAGTTCCCGATGGCTCAATATCTCAATGGTCAAGTGGGTCAGCCCCATGTTGCAGAGCGCGACCAAATCTTCATAGTTCCTTTTCTCCACTTGGTTGAACGATGTTTTGGAGAAAGCCAAGAAGATGACACGGGTATAGAGTGCCATATCTTGCGTAGGCTTGTCCTGTCCGCATAAAGCAACTCCGGTACTGACGATGGTCTGCGCTGCCATTCCGTCTGTATTGGTATTCTTCTTCGTCTGCCCGCCACCTCCCCATAAACCTTTGAGGTAGGCGATTTTGCGGATGTCGAGGTCGTTCTTGTACTCATCCAGTACCACCAAGGTATTGACCGCCTGTGATACACGGTCGTTCATGGCAGGGACAGAGGTGACACCAAGGTTCGGCGGGTCAATTCCATGCAGGAAAAAGGACTGGAGCGAGGTCGCAAGCGTGGTCTTTCCGGTTCCTTTTTCGCCGAAAAGGTTCAGGATGGGAAAATGTCGGGTACGTCTGAATATGATGTCACGAAACAGGGTGGCAAGAAGATAACATAAGGCGATAGAGGCGTTCTCGCCGAACACCCCAATCAGTCTTAATGCGAAATCATACAGTTTTACGCCGTTGCGGTTCTCGTGAACCATCAACCGCTCAAACTGAAAGATTTCCTGGTTATGGAGATAAATCTTGGAAGCTGCCGGAATATAAAACGCCTTACCGTTTATACCGCGGACAATCCCCAAATCATCGACATTCTTGAAAGTACCATCATATAATATACCGTTACCGAAAGCGAAGAACTCTTCGGAAGCATTCCAACCCAGCTTGCGGATGCGTTCTGCCGTGTCCGTTTTGGAGTACAGGTATTCCTTGACCCGGTTGAGCTTGTCAATCTTGGCCAACCATACATAATTGCCTAATGAACCGGCTTTTTGTTGGAAGTTGCTCAATGAGCATAGTTCTGACTCTTTCAGTTCGATAACCCTGCATACATCATACATATTCCGCATCCGGAAAATCCGGGTGGCGTTGTTCTCATCCTCGATATGGAATAGCGGTTCCATGATGAAATTGGAAATCCTTGCCGGTTCTTCGTCTTTTTCGCCTATGGCGTAATAACAGTTTTCCCGGACAAACAGCCCGAACTGGCGTAGCAGTTCCGCTTCACGCTGCATTTCGTTCATCGACGAACCATGTCCCTGCTTTTTCCTCGCTTCGCCACGTGCTTGGGTGACGGCATCACGCCACAACTTGACTTTACCGTGCAACTTGCCTAGTTGTTCAATACACTGGTCAAAGACCAACTGATCCTTTACATAGCGCAAGAGGTCGGCGATTTCAGCTACACATTTCCGTTCTTCCATCAAAGAACCGGCTATGCAGAAGCGTTTTTGTGCCAGCCATACGATAAAATGCTTTTCTTTCAGGGAAGAATAATCCTCTTTGCAATGGATGTAGCTATCGGCATCGTTCTTTCCGTTTTGTTCCGCAAAGGGCAGTTCCCTGACCGTCACATGGAATCCCTTCTTTATTGCGGAAGCTCCGTTTGTCATGACCGCTTCAAATCCAGCTCCGTAAGGTTTGCCTTCGGCGGTGTCCGAGTCCGGTATGAAGCAAAGAGAGGTAGTGAACTTTTTCAGTTGGTCAAACTGGCTGTCCGTCCATGCCGTACCGAGAGCTGCTACGGTATTGTCAAAACCAACGGACTGCATCCTTAACACATCCGGTGCGCCTTCCACTATGATATAGTAGTCGGCATCCCGTTGTCGGCTTGCCCGGTCAATACCGAACAGAGTTTCACCTTTGGAATAAATGATGCTGGTGGAAGAGTTGATATATTTAGGGGCTTTCTCGTTGTTCCCTATATATCTGGCTGTATAAGCGATAATGCGTCCCCATCTGTTACGGACGGGAATCATGATGCGCTGCCGGAACATGGTGTATATGCTGCCATCCTCACTGCGCTTGAGCATCCCAAGCTCGAAAAGTGATTCCTCATTGAGTCCTTTTGCCCAGCAATATTCCATGAATGAACTGCCGTCTTTGGGTGCATAACCGATTCCTGCGATGGAACAGAACTCTTCCGACCACCTGCCGTAAGCGTATTCACGGGCTGTTCGGCTTTCATCCGCCATTTCCATCCTCAGGTTTTCTACAAAGAAACGGTGAAGATGGTCGAGGGTAATCAGGAGTGATTCCTTGTGTTTGGCTTCCGCCAATTCCTCTTCGCTACGTTCTTCATCTGAATATTCTATCGGTATGCCGTTGTTCTTGGCGATAAAGGTTACAGCTTCCATAAAGGTCAGGTTCTCCTTTTCCATGATGAAAGTGATGCCATCCCCGCCACGGTTGCAACTGAAACAGTGGAACAGGTTCTTGCCGGGAGTGACCGCAAACGAACCTGTCCGTTCCGAATGGAAAGGACAAAGCCCCATCAACGTCGATCCTTTTCGTGAAAGTCTGACGTAGGGTTTGAGTATATCCTCTATGGCAAGGTTCCTGACTTTATTGATGGTGGATTCGCTTATCATAATGTTTTGAGAAGGTTCCAACATTCAATGATTGACTGTCCGGAATATTTGGGACGGCTAAGGTTCTGGGGATTAAGAGGCTTGATGTAGCCGTTATCCCTATACTTGCGGAGTGTCTTGTGGCTTACGCCCAGTTCAGCACACGTGCGTTTGACTGAATAGACACCATCGGGGTCACATGTTGGCTTTAATTCCTTCATTTGTCATTGCTTTATTATTAGAGGAGACCCTATCTTGTTGTACTTTCAATACCCAATATTGAAAGTTTTGATATTATTGAATATGTAGCCATAATAATGTTTACCTATTCTATTTATTTCTTATTGTTACCGCTTTCTTTATGTGATGGCGGTTCAATGTAATCCTGTACGGTGCGCTGTAAAAGACGGAGGTCAGAAGTCCTGTATTCCACTTTTCCGGGTCTTTTGTAAGATACAACCTTCCCTTGCCGTTTCCATCTTTCGACATTGCGCCTTCCAAACAGCTCATACGCCTTTCTTTGGCTAACAAATTCAGGGTCGTTGCTGTCAGCCTTCATCATTCCGACAATCCTGGCTGCAAGGTCGTTTAGAAAAGCATCGTATGGGACCAGCCGGTCTAAGACTTGGAGTATTTTCATATTCATATAATTAAACCGCTCAATCAATACGCTTTACAGTGATAGTCATATTCTCCCTATTGGTTTGTGTCTTATACTGCCGATTGTAGATGGCACCCAGTTCAGAGGCTTGGGTACGGACACTTTTTAGCTTGGAAATGGGGAAGGTGATTGACTCACCGATTTTGAGGGCGGTGAGAGCGGGACGGATTTTTACCACAATTTCTGCCATAATGTTTGGATGTTTAATGTTTAATGTTTAACTTTGCATATACTAATCGAGTGTATAACGCTTGCAAAATAACATAATAATGTTTAGGTAGCCAAATAAATATTTGATATTTTTTGGTTTAATCTCTGTTTAATGATTTACGCCTATGGAAATAAACATCAAACGTGTGCATGTAGGTGCCGAAATTGAGAAACGTCGTGTCGAACTTGGTATTTCCAAATCCGAGTTGGGGCGTAGGATTGGTGTAACCCAACAGCACGTAAACCGCATATTAGACAGGGAAACCATGGAGACCAGTCGGCTTGTCAAGGTGAGTGAGGCTTTGGACTATAATTTCTTCTCGTTGTTCTGTCCTGTTCCGCAGCAGATTTCCGCTTATTTAGCGGCAGTCTCCTTGCAAGGGAATGCCCATAATATAATAGGTGAAGCAGAACTGGCATCACAACTATCCAAAGAACGAGTGGAAATCGAATCTCAAAAGGAAACCATTAAACTTTTGAGAGAGCAGATAACACACCTTGAATCCCACTTGGATGATAAGGAGAGAATCATAAAAATTTTAGAGGAAAGGAGGTAATACTACTATATATAATAATGTACGTGCGTTGTTTGCATTGCAACACGTACAATAATTAGTCTTCATATTTGCCATATTCATATATCAGAGAGCATACCAAACACATACAAAAGTGTTGTAATTATCTGATATTCAAAATATGATTGAAGCGGCGCAAGCGGCTATTGAAGAGTAATCGCCATATTTCAAACAAAATTCAGTCTGAGGTCTCAAAACACATACCAAACACATACAAATGTATTGGAAACTTCTGATAATCAACTTATCGAAAGAGGGGCGCAGGCGGCTTTAGAAGATTAAGGGATTTGGCATTCATAGCTGCCGGGGTGATTTTCCGGCAGAGAGTTTTAAATATCCGGGCGGAAAATTTATTTTTCTGCCCGGATATTTTTTTAGATCCCGCAAAATAGCGTACATTTGTTTTCTGATGATGAACGAAAAAACAATATCTACGTATGGAGCGGTATTTAATAATTAAGACGAGAGATGAATTGTTGCGTATTAAAATAGGGCAGATCCTCTATTTTGAAGCTGATAGAAATTATACCAAATTACTATTATCCAACGGGATCCAATTCACTTTTGCGATTAATATAGGGAAAATTGAAGAAATATTGGAGAAACAGGTGGCAGGTTGTAACACGATCCTGATGCGCGTAGGCAAAAGCCATATCATTAATAAAAATCACATCCTGCAAATAAACCTGCCTAAGCAAAAATTATTATTATTGACACAGGACGGGAAACCGAGAGAATTGGTGATATCCAAAGATCCTTTGAAAGTATTGAAAGACAATCTTGAAAAGGAGATGGGAAAACCTGAAGAACCAAAAGTTGCTACAGAATGATCATAAAAATTGGAAAAGCGAACGATAACGATTTTGTGGTAAACGATCCTCACGTAAGCCGATACCATGCAAAACTGGTTCGTGAAGAGGGAGGATGTTGGCTGCTTGAAGATTTGGGCTCTACGAACGGAACATTCGTCAATGGTGCCCAGATCATTAAAAAGCATATTACTCCCAGCGACACGATCAAGCTGGGAGATAATTATGTTTTAAATATACCGGAAGCCTTGAAGTTTAATAATGATTATAGCGAGGAGTTTGCGGCGTTGAAACAGGTATACGATAATTATATTCAAGCAAAGGTTAAGATACAATCTTCCAACCAGTTTAAAACCAGGTTGTTTCAATCTCTTCCGTTTGCCCTTCCCGGGGTGGTGGGGGTTGTAATCGGTTTTCTTGGAAAAGGAAGTCCGGAATTGTTTGGGCTTAGCTTGTTTATCACGATCTGTGCCCCGACAGTCGGTATTTATCTGGGTGCGAAACAGTCGGCCAAGATTCCGCAACTGCTGCAAGATTTGACCAATCAATTCAAAATCGACTATGTTTGTCCTAAATGCGGAACCTTTTTAGGTGAAATACCCTGGGAATCATTGCGCAACAGAAAACAATGCCCGATGTCCTCCTGTAAGGCTAAATGGGTAAGTGAATAAGATATTCCATTTCATATACTAAAAGTAATACTTTCGTACAGTAAACCCAATCATTTGATTATAAGGAACTATTTTATAATTGAATGTCAATACGTTTCCTTACTTTTGTTTCCAGAAAATTTAATTATAACATTTTATGCAAGAAGAGGATTACACATTCGTGATTTTAGACAGCGACGAAGCTATGCTGACCGACGCTGTTATCGTGGATGTGGACGGGGGAAACGATTTGTCGGATGTTGTAATGATTGACGAAAGTATTGATGTTTCTGATTTTATTACATTCTCTGATGACACGATTATGCTGTCCGATGCAGACATGCTGGATACATATTCGACCGATATTGACGGATCTGACATATCATTTATCTTATGATTTCCGTTAAATGTCCACATTGCCATGTTGGGTTAAAGGTAGACGAGGGGAAAATTCCCCTCGATATCACCTCCTTCAAATGCCCGAAGTGCAAACAACCGATTCCTGTCTCTTTACTGTCTATGGAGAAAGGAAATAGCGCATCTGAATCGGAAACGATTCTGGTACAACCTCTTCGTATGACAACCGGACGTCTCTCTGTAATTGCAAATGCCGATACGCCGGAGCAAACCTTTCCCCTTCAGGAAGGCCTCTATATCATAGGACGAAAATCCAATGCATCCACGGCTACGATCGGCATTGTGACGGCCGATAAGTCAATGAGCCGTGAGCATATCCGGATCGAGGTGAAAAAAGATGCAAAAGGTGGCTATAAACATTATCTTTCTGACAATAATAGTAAAAATCATACGTTATATAATAGCAATTACTTAGAGAATGGAGAGATTGTCGTACTGAATAATAATGATGAGATTATTATCGGTCGTACGGTACTCCGGTTTAATGAATAAAATTTGTCTATGCTATGAATATAACGATCGGCAAACCTTGGGCAGTCAGCGAAAAAGGAGGCAGATTGAATAACGAAGATTCCATCTACCCTCTGCCGGAAACGGCAAACTCCAATCAAAATTTGTTTTTGGTATGTGACGGTGTCGGTGGCGCTGAAAAAGGAGAGATTGCAAGTTCGTTGGCTTGCGAGTCTTTCCAGACTTTTTTCTCAACTTTTCGTGAAGGTGAGCCAACCGCTGCTTTTATTAATAAAGCAATCCGTTATACCGAAGCGCGTTTCGATGACTATGTAGCCGTTCATCCGGAAGCAAAAGGAATGGCCACCACTTTAACCATGGTTTTTGTCGGCACGGGCGGCATAACCCTGGCGCATGTGGGAGATAGCCGGATTTATCATTTCAGGCAGGGAGATATCTTATTTCAGACCGAAGACCATTCACTTGTCAATTCGTTGGTGAAACTGGGAAAGATCACTCGTGAAGAGGCTGTGCACCATCCGCAGCGGAATGTAATTATACGGGCTGTGCAGGGGACGGATCATCCGACAGAGGCCGATGTTATACTGCTAAGCGATATCAAAGCAGGCGATTATCTGCTCATGTGTTCGGATGGCGTGCTTGAACGTCTTAGCAATGAGGAACTTTCTGGAATATTCAAGCATTCAGGCAGTCCGGAAGAAATAAAAAATGCAATCATGTCCGCTTGCAGCGGAAAAACACGCGATAACTTTTCTTTTTATATCATACCTATACAAAATGTGTTAGATTCTACAGGAATTAAGCAAAATATTCTTTCTTTCCTTTATTCTTTTATATAAATAACGTAATTTTGGCAGATTAATAGAATTGCGCATAGTATAGTTATGAATTTGCCAAACGGACATGTTCTTCAGAATGGAAAATATCGGATCACTCATGTAATTGGTCAGGGCGGCTTTGGTATAACTTACAAAGGCGTCTGGTATACGGAAGTGAAGGGCTCGTTAGGAACTGTGCAAACAGAGGTGCCTATTTGTATAAAAGAATACTTCTTTAAAGACTATTGTTACAGAGAAGCTGAATCTTTTGCTGTCAAGGTTCATTCCGAGACGGGTAGGGTTCTTTTCGATAAATTCAAAGAAAAGCTTATCAAGGAAGCCAAGATACTTTCTGAAGTCCACCACCCTCATATCGTAAATGTGCTGGAAGTTTTCGAAGAAAACGACACAGCCTATATTGCCATGGAATATATTTCCGGCTGTTCCCTCAAGTATATGATGGACAGGGAAGGGGTATTGCCGGAAGCGAAAGTCCTCAGGTATGTCCGCCAGATTGGGAAAGCACTCCAGTTTGTACATGAAAAGAACATCCTCCACCTGGACATCAAACCCAGCAATATCCTGATCGACTCGTCCGGGAAAGCACGCCTGATCGATTTCGGCGTAAGCAAAAGGTACGATATCGAACAGCAGGAAACCAGTACGACCATGCTAACCTTGTCAAAAGGTTTTGCTTCAATCGAACAATATGATAACGAAGGGACACAGAGTTTCTCCCCGTGTCCGGATATCTATTCGTTGGGGGCTACCATGTATAACCTTCTGACAGGAAAGATCCCAACCGAATCTATTTTGCGGGCAACGCGTCCTCTGCAGAATCCGTCGGAACTGAATAAGGATATATCACCCAAAACGGAAGCCGCCATAATCAAGGCGATGCAAATCATTCCGGCCGACCGTTACCAAACAGTAGCCGAAATGATGGCGGCATTAGATCTTCCTCCGGAAGAAGAAACGTTCACGAATGGATTGCAAAACTCAGACGGACAGGAAGAGGAGGACGAAACGACAGTCATACACCAGAACGATCAATTGCCTCAGGATGAGGACGACGAAGATCGTACGATTGTAAACAGCGAAGAAATTATTTCCCAGCCTCGTAAGAAAAAAAGAAAAGGGGTGCTGATATCGGTGGTTATTGCTATATTTGCCTGCATAGGATCAGCTGTCGCTTTTCTGGTGCAAGGGAACAAAGTCTCTACAAAGCCGGATGTGACGGAGTTGATTAATCCGGTTGAAGAAGAGAAAGATTCGGCTCAAACCCTTCAGGAAGCAACAATTCCTGAGGTAAAAGAAGAATCGCCTCTTGCCGGAGATAAGAAAACGGAAACAGTAACGGTCCGACAACCGGAAAAGGTTATGCCTGCAACAGTTGATGAACCGCGGAAACAACCGGAAACTGAGCAGGTTCCGACTGAAGATAAAAAAATAACAATACAACCACCACAGCTTACTGCTGAAGAAATTGATGCGGAATATACCGCTTTAATCGCTTCCGGCAAGGAGAAGATGGGAAAAGCCGATTTTACGAATGCAAAGAAAGATTTCACGAAAGCGAAAGAAACTAAGTTGACGGAAGAGGTCGTACGCCTCCTGATCTCTTGTGACGAGAAGGAAGCAGCCCAACTTTTAGCCGACAGGAAAGCCCAATATGAGATGAAGAAGACTTTCGGGAATTTTACAATTGTACGAAAGAAATCGACCATGTTATACGGAGCGATCGACTCGGAGGCCAACGAGCGTATACCCTGTAAATACCGGAATGTCGGGATTGCAGAAAACGGCCGGGCTTTTGAACGTAAGGATGGTTTGTTCGATATCTATAATGCTGATGGTGTATTGATAAATGAAGGATCAACGTATTATTAACGTGTTTATGAAAAGACTTTGGATTTTGACTCTTTTTGTTGTGTTGCCGATGTGTTTGCTGGCCCAACAAAAAACAGAATATAACAGAAAAGGTGACGAGGCGATGAAACGCCTGGACTATAGCGATGCAAGGATGTGGTATGAAGAAGGTGTCGTGCAATGCGACCCTTACAGCATCGGGCAGCTCACGTCTATCTGGTTAGCCAACCAGCGGATGCGCCCTTCCATGCATAGCCTGATGAACAAATGCCGGGCTTGCCTGGAACTGATGGCCAATAATAAGGACACGACAGCCATTTCGCAGTTGATAGTCTATTATACCGAGGGTATAGGAGCTTCCAAGAATGAAACGTTGGCAAAGTCCTGGCAAGACCGTCTGGAAACACTTCGCAAACCGGTAGAGCCGGTTTTTTATCCCTCTGCCAATCAAATGAAACCAGACAAACCCAAAGAACCGATGAAGTTTTTTGTTGGTTATGCCTATTCTATAGAAGCACCTTATGGCTTGACCGTCGGAGGTCTGAAATCCCGTTTAGGTTGGTTTGCACGTTTTAAAACGAATTTGGGGTTTAAAGACCATGACAGCGAGTGCAGGGGAGACGGACAGATAGTAGGTTCGGTGGCAGGAGGGCCTCTCATTCGTTTTACGAATAACAAGAAAGTGAATTGCTATGCCGGAACCGCAGGTGTCGTTGTTAAATGTACACCGTGGCTTTATACGTCTGTAGGTTTGGGGTATGGTAGTCGTGAGTTGTTATGCGAATATAAAACGATCGATGCCGTAGACCATAGAATTGAAAAGGCATATTGGAGCAAGAATATGGATTATTCTTACAGCGGCCTGGCTGCCGACCTGGACTTTATGGTCAAGTTCGGTCCGGTTTTCGTCAGTGCAGGATGCAATACATTAAACTTTAAATATATAGACCTCAATGCCGGTCTGGGTGTATTTTTCTAATCTTTGTATAGTATGAAACATATATATCTGTTATTATCTTTCTTTGCCTCATTAGGGTTGTTCTCCAACTGTGTTGACGATCCGGAAATGAACACACATCTTCAAAACGGGCTTCCACCGGAATTGTCAGAGACATCAGGGACAACGAAAGCATCATCCATAATCGTAAGTGCCAATATTATAAAGGAAAATGGTTCACAAATACTCGAATGTGGTTTTTGCTGGAGCGAAAGGGAAGATGAAACTCCCGAAAATAATATGAACAATGGAAGATATAAGAAGGCTTCCGGCATCGAGAATAATAAATTTGAAGTAACGGTTTCCGATCTTCATGATGCTACAAACTATTACATCTATGCTTATGCTATTAATGAAACCGATACGGCCTTTTCAGCCCAAGGCACTTATACGACGATCGAAGGTATCGGCCAGGTTCATACCGTGCCGGTCGACAGTGTGAATGTAAAGGCCACATCCGTCCTGGTCAGTGGTAAGATCAAAAACAGGGGGGAAGGGATCGAGGATATCGGTTTCTATCTGTCGGAGAAAAATAATCCGCCATCGGATCAGGATTCCATTATCCATTATACCGGAGACTATCTGGCAACGGATTCATTCAGTTGCTCCATTACAAACCTGAAACCCAGCACATCGTATTATATACGTGCATTCGCGACCAACGAGTTCGGTGAATTTTCTTTTGATGTGGACTCTTTTAAAACGACGGATGGCAAACCTGAATTAGGTGTCCTGTCTCTCGATAGTACTAGCTTTACAACCGCCGATGTATCTGCGTTGTTGATCAGTGAAGGAGATTCCGCCCTGACTGCCTATGGCTTTTGCTGGGGAGTGATGGAAACTCCTACGGTTGAAGATGCAGATACGATTGTCTGTTCAGGCATTACCGACGGTAAGTTCAGCGGAAGGATACACAGCCTGGAACCGAATAAAAAATATTATGTCCGGGGCTATGCTACAAATACCTTCGGTACTGTATACAGCACCAATACAAAAGACTTTTTCCCGAAAAGCCAATTGCCGACAATTGTCACCAATCCGGTTGCAGTAGAAACGATTGTCAACGGCTCGGCTGTGATAAGCGGGGAATTGCAAAATGAAGGTATGTCTGCCGTCACGACTGTCGGCATTTGCTGGTCGGCAACCAATAAAAAACCGAAGGTTACGGACAAAAATTCCTCTTATAAGGAAATATCATTAGGAGAATTGGACGAAAATAAAGTGTTTACATATACGTTGACTAACCTGACGGGAGCAACGACCTACTATGTGAATGCTTATGCGGCCAATGAAAACGGAATCCAATATGGAACCGAAGTCCAGTCGTTCACCACTCCTGCCATACTTACGGCTAAAAGTATTTACCAGGGAGCCAAACGTTCCTTCTCTGCCGGTTTTGCAATCAACAATCAAGCTTTTATTGTCGGAGGGGACTTGGGCAGTGAACGGACGGACGAATCTTACAGTTATAAACCAGATGTCGATGAGTGGACTTCTGAAGCACCATACATTAAGAGCTATTCGCAGATGACGGCTTGTATAAAAGGTGACAACGCCTATATCATCGGAGGTACTGACAATACCATATTTGCGACGGATGTTCAGATCTATATACCCTCTTCGAATACCTGGGCGACAATGGCTCCACTGCCGGAAGGGGCAGGGCGCTATGATGCGGTTAGTTTCGTCTACCGGGATTCCGTATATGTCCTCGGAGGTGTGAATAATAACGAAAACTCACAAGAACTTTGGAAATATACCGGAGAAACCTGGGAGAAGAAGACGGATAAGTTCCCTGTATCCCAGCAAAAAGGAATAGCTCTGGTAGCGAATGATAAGGTGTATGCAGGCTTGGGTAGCAGCACCGGACTGAAAAAAGGTTTTTGGGTTGCCTCTGATAGCCTGACGGCTTGGGAGAGTGCTCCCGGCTCTTTACCCGGCAACATCGGGGTTGTCTCGTCTGCCGTTTATTATAAGAACGAGCAGTGGGACAGTTTCTTTATGGTAGACAATAATGGCAAGATCTGGGAATATAATTTATCGAACAGCCAATGGATAGAGCATGCAACGACTCTCCAGCGTATGAATAATTACCATATGTTCATACTGAAGGATAAGATTTATATCTTAGGCCAAGATCGATTTGAGAATAATTTCTTCATGATGTATGATCCTGTCTGGGATCCAGGAAAATGACAGTAAAAGATGAATAGGACAAAGGTATTAGAAGAGATTCAAAAAAACGTAGAGTTCTTATCGACAGCAGGTTTGGCGGAGTATAAATACATACCGTTGCACCAGAAACCGTCGCCCTCGGTGACAGCGTTACGTGAGATCATGAGCCTGCTACGCAAGGTCATTTTCCCCGGTTTTTTCGGGACGGAGCAGGAGGCGCAGACAGATTCCATACAATATTATATAGGCGTATATCTGGAGCAGGTCTATGATCTGCTCCAAGAACAAATCTATAACGGCCTGTGCTTTGAGGTCGAACGTTGTTGCGACTCCAAGGACCGTGCCTCTGAAATAGCCGTCGCTTTTATTAACCGGATTCCGCATATCAAATATCTGTTATCTACGGATGTGAAAGCGATCCTGGATGGCGACCCGGCAGCCAAAAGCCCCAGCGAGATCATTTTCTGTTATCCGGCGATCCATGCCATTCTCTATCAGCGGGTGGCTCATGAACTGCTGAAACTCGGTGTGCCTGTGCTTCCGCGCATTATAACGGAAATGGCTCATTCAGACACGGGTATAGACATTCATCCGGGAGCACGGATCGGGGAATATTTCAGTATCGATCATGGAACCGGCGTCGTGATCGGGCAGACAGCCGTAATCGGGAATCATGTCCGCCTCTATCAGGGTGTGACGTTGGGAGCAAAAAGTTTTACCCTGGATGAAGAAGGGTTGCCCCTGGACGTACCGCGCCATCCGATTATCGAAGATTACGTTACGATCTATTCCAATGCCTCTATTTTGGGAAGGATCACGATAGGGCATGGCTCTGTGATCGGTGGTAACATCTGGCTTACCCATAGTGTTCCGCCTAACTCCAAAGTATTACAGACGCGTGCTGTCGAAGATAAATAACCTTTCCTAAACGGGATTTTTTGTTTTAGGGTTCACCTTCACAGCGTTCTAAACAACTAATGTATAGCTGTTTACAGTGAACCCTACGGATGCTTAAACTGGCATTTAAAATAGGAGGGAAAACAAAAATTCATCACAGACTTCACAGGGTTCACAACAACCGGCAGTCATTTAATAAGTTACAAGCGTGTGAAAGTGAATGTAATTTATGTAAAACGGCTTATAGGTATGTTTTTGCAGGACGGGAGCTGTAAAATATACCCTTAAGGCTATATTTTACAGCCTATAGGCTATTCAGGAAAAGGTACCGGCCTGTCAGGCAAAAGGTGCATACTTTTTTCGGAAAGAGTTACTATCTTTTTCCAAACGGATAACGACTCGTTTCCCTATCGGAAAGCATCCTTTTTTCAAACATATATCTTCCGGATTCAAAACTCCTATGCTTTGCAATAAAACACCTATGTTTTGGAACAAGGATAAATGAGAAAATAAGAAAAGACGTGTTTTATTCCGGAAAAATACGTATGTTTGCGATATGCCTTTTAGAAGCGTATTATACCTTAAAATAGTGTAGACCATGAATAAAGTGAAAACATTGGATGATCTCCGGAAGATGCGTGAAACCTTGCGCTCGACCTTGGATATTAGAGAGAAAAGTAATCATCCTGAACAAATGGTGCAGATTCGGGTGTCTATGGCTACCTGTGGGATTGCCGCCGGAGCCAAAGAGATCATGAATTATTTCGTTGAAGCACTGGATCGTGAAAAAGTAGATGCGTTGGTGACACAAACCGGGTGCATGGGGTATTGCTATGCCGAACCGACTGTCGAAGTTACCCTGCCGGGTAAAGAACCCCTTGTTTTCGGACATGTGAAGAAAGCGAAAGTGGATGAAATCATCGACCGCTACATCCGGAACGGGGAACTGCTGGACGATATCATCCCGGTTACTTACACGACTGTCAAACCGGAATAACGAACTTCCTTAAACATTTAATACTTACATAATGGCACAGTACAGTAGTTATATACTGGTGTGTGGTGGTACCGGCTGCCGTGCATCACAGAGTGAACTTATACTTCAAAATCTGAAAGAGGCCGTCGAACAACACGGGTTGCAGGAAACCGTCCAGGTGATCCGTACCGGTTGTTTCGGCTTTTGTGAAAAAGGACCGGTGGTAAAAATGATTCCGGACAATACGTTCTATGTCCAGGTAAAACCGACGGATGCCGAGGATATCGTCCGGGAACACCTGGTGAAAGGACGAAAGGTGGAACGGTTGCTCTACGTCAATCCCGAGACGAACAAGCAGGTGCCCGATTCCAAGCATATCGATTTCTACAAAAAACAACTCCGCATCGCCCTCAGAAACTGTGGTTTTATCAATCCTGAAAACATTGACGAATATATCGCCCGCGACGGTTATGTGGCTTTAGGAAAAGCGCTGACCGAGATGACGCCCGAATCTGTGATCAAAGAGATCATGGACAGCGGCTTGCGCGGCAGAGGAGGAGGAGGTTTCCCGACCGGCCTGAAATGGCAGATAACCCGCAAAGTGAAAGCTCCCCAGAAATATGTCGTCTGTAATGCGGACGAAGGTGATCCGGGGGCGTTTATGGACCGTTCCATCCTGGAAGGTGACCCGCATTCCATCGTAGAAGCGATGGCAATCAACGGATATTGCACAGGAGCCACGAAAGGGCTGGTATATATCCGGGCCGAATATCCGTTGGCCGTAGAGCGGTTGAAGATTGCGATTCGGCAAGCGAAAGAATATGGTCTGCTGGGTGAGAACATCTTCGGGACGGATTTCTCTTTCGATATCGAGATACGCTATGGTGCGGGGGCTTTCGTCTGCGGTGAAGAAACGGCTTTGATCCATAGTATGGAGGGGCTTCGAGGGGAAGCGACCGTCAAGCCTCCATTCCCGAGCGAACAAGGTTACAAGGGTTGCCCGACCAATGTGAACAATGTGGAAACGTATGCCAATGTGCCGGTTATCCTGTTAAAAGGAGCCGGATGGTTCAGTAGCATAGGCACGGAGAAAAGCAAGGGTACGAAAGTATTCGCCCTGGCGGGGAAAGTAAACAACGTCGGGCTGATAGAGGTTCCGATGGGGACGACGTTGCGTGAAGTGATCTTCGGTATCGGTGGTGGCATTAAGGACGGAAAGAAGTTCAAGGCTGTACAGACGGGAGGGCCTTCGGGCGGATGCCTGACCGAGAAACATCTGGATTTGCCGATCGATTATGACAATCTGCTGGCGGCCGGTTCGATGATGGGATCGGGCGGTATGATTGTGATGGATGAAGACGATTGCATGGTGGCTATGGCCAAGTTCTATCTGGATTTCACGGTCGAGGAGTCATGCGGCAAATGTGCTCCTTGCCGGATCGGGAACAAGCGGTTGCACGAGATGTTGCAAAAGATTACGTCCGGCAACGGGACAATCGAAGACTTGGACCGGCTTCGCAATTTAGCCGGCGTGATAAAAGACACGGCTCTGTGCGGATTGGGTCAGACTTCACCCAACCCGGTTTTGTCAACGATGGATAACTTCTATGACGAATATCTGGCCCATGTAAAGGAAAAACGTTGTCCGTCTCATCAATGCCGTGAACTGACGCAATACTTTATCAATCCGGAGAAATGCAAGGGATGCACGCTTTGTGCCCGGATGTGTCCGGTGAATGCGATCACGGGAGACAAGAAGGTCCCGCATGTGATTGACCCGCAGACTTGTATCCGGTGCGGTTCGTGTATAGAGAGATGTAAGTTTGGTGCCATTTATGTGCACTAAGAATATCGAACAGACAAAGGACAAATTAAAATGGAAACAGTAAAACTTATTATAGATAGAAGACCTGTGGAAGTCCCCAAAGGAACCACGATCCTGGATGCCGCAAAAGGGATGGGTATCCGCATTCCGACTCTTTGCTACATGAAGTTGGAGGATTTGAACTATGAAAACAATCCGGGTGCTTGCCGTATCTGTGTGGTCGAGATAGAAGGCCGCCGCAATCTGGCTCCTTCCTGCAAAACGGAGTGTACCGAAGGGATGGTCGTGCAGACACACAGCCCGCGTGTGATGAATGCCCGGAAAACCGTGATGGAGTTGATTCTTTCCAACCATCCGGCAGAATGCCTGACTTGCAGTAGCAACGGTCATTGCGAATTACAGGCGATCGCCCATGACCTGGGAATACGCGAGATTCGCTATAAGGGCGAGATGTCTACGTTCCAGATAGACCGTTCGCCGTCTATCGTGCGCAATATGAATAAGTGTATCATGTGCCGCCGCTGTGAAACCATGTGTAATAATATCCAAACTGTCGGAGCTTTGACAGCTGTCAACCGAGGCTTTAACGCTGCCGTGTCTACGGCTTTCGAGCGGGATATCGCCGGTAGTACTTGCTCTTATTGCGGACAGTGCGTATCGGTTTGCCCGGTAAATGCGTTGAGCGGGCGGAATACGCAACAGCCCGTATTGGATGCGTTGGCCGATCCGGACAAGATCGTGATAGCCCAGACGGCCCCGGCTGTCCGCACGGCTTTAGGGCGCGACTTCGGATGTGAACCCGGAACGCTGGTGACAGGAAAGATGGTTTCCGCCCTCCGCCAATTGGGCTTCGATTATGTTTTCGATACGGATTTCGCCGCCGACCTGACCATTATGGAAGAGGGTACGGAACTGCTACAGCGGATCGAAAAATACCTGAAGGGTGACAAGGAAGTGAAAATGCCGTTGATGACGAGTTGCTGCCCGGGTTGGGTCAGCTTTGTCGAACAGCATTTCCCTGAATTATTAAACAACCTGTCTACGGCTAAGAGCCCGCAGCAGATGTTCGGGGCAATTGCCAAAAGCTATTTTGCCGAAAGGCTGGGAGTGGACCGGAAGCGGATCGTCGTCGTGTCTATCATGCCTTGCCTGGCAAAGAAGTATGAAGCAAGCCGCCCGGAATTTACGGTCGATGGTAATCCGGATGTCGATATTTCGATCTACACACGCGAGTTGGCTCGCTTGATACGATATGCGAACATAAACTTCACGGAACTGCCGGATAGTGATTTTGATCGTCCGTTAGGCGAATCGACAGGAGCCGGCGTCATCTTCGGAACGACCGGAGGCGTGATAGAAGCTGCCTGTCGTACGGCTTACGAACTATACACGAAAAAGCCTCTTCCCAAGATCGATTTCGAAGAACTCCGCGGATTGGAAGGCATTCGCAGTGCGACAATAGATTTCGACGGAACCCCGATAAGAATAGGGATCGCCCACGGTTTGGGCAATGCCCGCAAACTGGTTGAAGAAGTTAAAAGCGGCACATCGCCCTATCATGCTATCGAAATTATGGCATGTCCGGGTGGTTGTATAGGTGGTGGCGGCCAACCGTTCCACAGGGGTAGGATGGAGGTACTGCGCAAGCGTGCGGAGGCTCTCTATCAGGAAGATCGCAATAAGACGCTTCGCAAGAGCCATGAAAATCCTTACATCCAGGCTCTTTATGCCAACTATTTGGGAGAACCGTGCGGACCGCGTGCCCATAAGCTGTTACATACGCACTATTTCGACCGGAAAGAAGCCATTAATATGTTTACGCAAGAAAATCAGGAGGGATAAACGATGGATAAGATGAAGATACATTTGATTCAGATAAAGATCAATGAATTGTTGGCTATATGTGATGAACATAATAACGATCCGGGAGAGCTGATCAATATATTGCATGCCGCCCAGGGGATATTCGGCTATCTTCCGCGCGAAGTGCAGGAGATTATTGCCGGCCGGTTACATATCCCGGTTTCCAGGGTATACGGGGTTGTCACGTTCTATTCGTTCTTTACCATGACTCCGAAGGGGAAATATCCTATTTCCGTCTGTCTGGGGACGGCTTGTTATGTACGTGGAGCCGAGAAAGTATTGGATGAGTTCCAACGCCAGTTAGAGATCAAAGTAGGAGAGACTACTCCTGACGGCCTGTTCTCATTGGATTGCCTGCGCTGCGTAGGTGCTTGCGGGCTTGCTCCGGTTGTTACGATTGCCGGAAAGGTTTACGGGCGCCTGACTCCTGAGAAAGTGCGGGATATCCTATCCGAATACTACTTATTGGAGCAGGTATAAGTTATTTATCTTTTGTAAGACTGTCTGAAAAGTCACTATCCAGTCATGGAGGAGCTTGATTTGTCAGACAGCCTCAATTTTCATTATTCCTTTGTCTCTATATAAACGACATGTGTCTGTAAATATTCTTCAAGGCCATGTTTCCCATCAGCGCCGCCGATTCCTGATTTACGCCAGCCGGCATGGAAACCTTGCATAGCCTCAAAATTTTCACGGTTGATGTATGTTTCGCCAAACTTCAGAGAACGCATGATCTTGAATGCATGATCCAGGTTTTGCGTATATACGGAAGAGGTTAATCCATACTCGCAATCATTAGCCCATGCAATCGCATCGTTAATATCCGTATATTCGACAACGGGCAGGATAGGACCGAAGGTCTCTTCGCGTACGATATCCATTTCTTGTGTGGCACAATCCAGTACTGTCGGTTCGAAGAAATATCCTTTTGTCCCGATCCGGTGGCCGCCACACAGTAATTTAGCTCCCTGTTGAACTGCCTTTTCAACTTTTTGCTCCATAGCAGCCAGAGCATTTGCTTCGATCAGCGGCCCCATATCCAAGTCTGCAATCTCGTTTGGATTACCGACTTTTACCTGTTTCATACCGGCCACCAGTTTTTCCATAAAGACTTCTTTGATCTTTTTATCTACATAGACTCGTTCCGCACAGTTACAGACTTGTCCTGTATTGATAACACGTGAAGCAATAATCGACTTCACCGCCAAATCGATATCCGCGTCTTCCATCACGATTGCAGGTGCTTTTCCACCTAATTCCAAAGAAACTTTCGTGATATTGGGAGCAGCAGCAGCCATTGTCTGTTGTCCGGCACTCACACTTCCGGTAAGACTGACCATACCTACTTTCGGATTTGCAGCCAGTTCATGGCCAATCACTGAGCCACGCCCGTTCACTAAGTTGAAAACTCCGGCCGGCAAACCGGCTTCCTCCACAATTTGTGCGAAAACGTATGCATTTTCAGGGGTGAGCTGACTCGGTTTTACGACGATCGTATTACCGGTAATCAAAGCAGGAGCCGCCTTACGCGCAACCAGGAAGAACGGGAAATTCCAGGGAAGAATACCGGTCGTTACGCCAATTGCTTTCTTGAACAGGAATATACTTTCCCGCGGTCGGTCGCTGGGGATAATTTCTCCTTCATACCGGCGAGCCCATCCGGCCATATAATCGATATAATCGGCTGTGAAAAGTACTTCTACATTAGCCAGACCTTGCGTCTTTCCACCTTCACGAACAATTATATCAGTCAGTTCTTTTTCTCTTTTGCGGATACCTGCTGCAATCTTAGTCAGATAAGCGGCTCTCTCTATAGAAGGTGTTCTTTCCCATTGATCCTGGGCTTTTTCTGCTGCATCGATCGCTCTTTTAGCATCTTCGACCGTACCGTCCGGCATTAGCGAGATAACTTCTTCAGTAGAAGGATTTAATACCTTAATCCATTTTCCAGATTCGTTTTCTATGAATCTGCCATCAATAAACATTTTCAATTCCTTCATGGTAATATCTTTTTAGGTTGAAATTCGATTTTAAAAGTACAAGAAAGAAAAGAGGATCATGTTTTAAAAATGATATTAGTTATTTCATAAATGATATATTTCTGTAATACAGGGTTATATGACTCACAATCCATATCTAAGCTTACCATGGAGAATTTTTTTTCATTATTCATGAACCAAACCGGTTTGTATGCTGTTATATGATAAAATGAATTAGGAATTGCATCCAAAGAAATTCCTAACATGATTAAGTTAGTAGTATTTGTTTTTTCATATAAGTAGAGTTTGTTATTTGTTTGGTCCGTATGTAACTGTGAAGTTGGATACGGGCTTTTTTTATTCCTTATATAACCAATCCCATGCTCTATATGTTTACTTGAGATAATTGCGATTATGTTTAATAAGATTATTGAACTTCTGTTGAAACCTCCCACATCAGGACAAACTGGCTAATTAGGGACATTCAGTAAATGTCTTTAAAAACATAAAATGGCATATGAAGATGCTTTGTTCATATCATCTCATATGCCATTTTTATTATCTATTTTTTCTCTCTGACCTAAAATCTTC
>Ga0073908_1000921_pt1 | contig 45333 bp, 45 predicted proteins | sample MucameincwithD2O_FD_65484 | JGI IMG/M metagenome (GOLD analysis project Ga0073908, IMG submission 65484) | Mouse cecum microbial communities from Vienna, Austria - Mucus amended microcosms incubated with D2O | ecosystem: Host-associated > Mammals > Digestive system > Large intestine > Cecum... | reverse complement strand
GGCCAAGGTCGAATTTATGTCGTTAACCTGCTGTTTCACAGATACAAAGATAGCGATTTTATCTGACATTCACAAATAGAATCACTGTTATTTTGATGATAATCAGAGGATTATTCTAAATTTGTTGCTGACCAACCTGATTGTATTCGATTCGCTGAATAGTTACCCCAAGCCTCCCGTCTGTTAATCTTTCGTAAATCTGCTCTTGACAAGATTTCCACTAAAACCTCATTCCATCCGAAGTAGAAACATTTCGCGATAAACCACCAGTGCACCTTCGGGCAACAAACCGAAAGGACAGAAAGGAGTTACATTTTCCGCAAGAACACATTTACCATTTCCCGAAACCGTCCGCGTAAAGAGCCTCTTCTCTCCATTATAAGTAAACTGCCACAGTGCATATGTATCCCCGCTCTCATCTTCCACTGGAACTGTCTCGTATATTCCCATTAGCGGTTCCTCCTCTTTCCCCGTCGGATAGATTTCCAATATACCTTTCCACATACTATTGGAGAAATCTTCGGGCACCAGCACATAATACCCACCATCCTTCACCCAAGGACGCTCGGCAAGTTCCTTAGAAACATCCCCCAGCAGTTCCGTCGGTGCACCACTACTGATACCATACTCGAAGCCCATCTTCGTCAACGTATATTGCCTACGACCTTTCACCGTGATGCGCAGTTGTGTTTCCTCACCGGAACCATCCATCACCTTCACAATCGTCTCCCCCTCTGCCAACGGATGAATCTTGATACGCTGATACCCGTTGACATCATCGGTAAAAGTCACGGAAGCCACTGATTCATGCTCGTTAATCACATTATAGGAACCGTCGCCGCCGTCAATGCCCAGCACTGTATCTTCATTTGTTTCAGAAAGATAATAAGAAAGGTTAGACACCAGATTATTACATGTCCCAATCTGATAAATAGGCTCCACACCTTCGAAAAGCACCATGCTCCGATAATCGTCCTGGCAACCGGAAGCGATAAACAGCACCACTATGAAAGCAAAGAAAGAGTATAACTTCTTCATAATATTATTCAGTTATAGTTGTTCTATCTACAAAAATAAAAAAAATACCGGAATACTGCATCAGTACCCCTCTCTATTTTTCAAACAATTTGTTCTATCGGATAGTTCACTAAATAAAGCGTTCCTGTGGCACGGGTAAAGGCCGTATAGAGCCAACGGAAATAATCGGGTGTCAGATACTCGTCCGTCATATAGCCCTGGTCAAGGAATACATTCTTCCACTGCCCTCCCTGCGCCTTGTGGCAAGTCACGGCGTAGGCATACTTCACCTGCAGAGCGTTATAGTACGGGTCTGCTTTCATCTTCTTCATCCGCTCGCGCTTCACGGTAATGTCGGCATAGTCCTCAAGGACGGAATAGAAAAGCCGGTCATGCTCCGCCTTTGGCAGTGCGGGAGAGTCGGTATGCAAGGTATCGAGCAGCATGTTCACCTCCAATTCGAAGTCGTCGTAATCGGGAAAAGACAGCGTCACGTCCGCAAAACGGAAGCCATACAGTTCACGCGTATGGCGCACGCGACGCACCACGGCAATCTCACCGTTGGCAATGAAGTCCATCTCCTTCTCTTTTTCCGTCCAAAAGTAGTTATTTTTCGCCACCATCAACAAATCACCGGTGTTCAGCTCATCCTCACGCCAGAGAATCTGTGCACGGATGCCCTTGTTGTAGATGTTCGCCCGCTTGTTGGAACGGCACACCACGATGGTTTCATCCAGCCCGTCATGGTCGTAGCAAGAGCTCAACGTCTCTATCAGCTCATTGCCGGGCAGCACCTTGATGTCGGCAAATCCCGAGACTTTTATCTTGGGCAGACTATAGCAATCATCTTCCGCTATCAACCGCCGCAGGAGGGTAGCATTCCACAAAATACCCGACTGTTGTTCCTGACGTACTACCTGCGTCAAATCCACTTCCAATACCTCCAGACCATAGCCTTTCAAAGCATCGGCAAAGAGGGCGGGACTCTGTTCCTCTCCCACCGGCGGAAGCTGCGCCGTATCGCCCATCAGCAACAAACGGCACCCCTGACCGGAATAGACAAACTGCACCAAGTCATCCAGCAGCCTGCCCGTACCAAACATGGAACCGGACAGTCCCTCATTGGAAATCATCGAAGCCTCATCCACTATATAGAGAGTGTGAGTTGTCAAATTATCGTTCACAGAGAAATTACTCAACTCATTAGAGAAAGATTGCTGTCTATAGATTTTTTTATGAATTGTAAATGCCGAATGTCCCGCATAGGCCGAAAAAACCTTTGCTGCCCGCCCGGTCGGTGCCAGCAATACCGACTTCTGTTTCAGCTTATCCAACGTCCTCACCAAAGCACCGACCAGCGAAGTTTTGCCCGTTCCAGCATAACCACGAAGCATAAAAACCACCTTGTTACGGGATGAGAGAAGGAACTCCGATAAATATTTCACAGCAATTTCTTGCTCTGGAGTTGGTTGATAAGGAAAATTTTCCTTAATTTGCCTTTCTAAATAGTTATTTATCATTTTTGTAACAGAAAAAAGTAAGGGGAACTATCGTTTTTAAATTAATTTCTTTTATTTTTGCGGTGCGAATATAACAACTAAAAAACATATTTATCATGAAAACAGTATTTAATGTCATTTTAGGCTTATGTGCTTTGGTGCTAATTTATATTTGTTACGCCAGCATTATGGGTCCTATCAACTTTGAAAAAGCAAAGAAGCACAGAGACGCAGCTGTCATCGCACGTCTGATTGACATCCGTAAAGCACAATTGGAATATCGTACTTTACACAACCAGCAATATACTGAAAGCTTCGACTCTCTGATTGACTTTGTCAAGCATCAGAAACTTCCGTTCATCTTCAAGCAAGGTGAATTGGATGACAAACAGTTGGAAGACGGTCTGACTGAAAAGAAAGCCATCAACATTATCAATAAAGCCAAGAAGACAGGCAACTATGCTGATGTCAAGAAATGGGGATTGGAAAACTTCAAGCGTGATACTCTGTGGGTAGCCGTATTGGACACTATCTTCCCGAAAGGTTTTAATGCTGACTCCATGAGATATGTTCCCTTCGGAAACGGCGCACAGTTCGAAATGGCTATCAAGAATGATACAGCTAAATCCGGTGCTCCTTTCTGTCTGCTCGAAGTGAAGACTCCGTACGAGGTTTATTTGAATGGTCTGGATCAGCAGGAAATTGCCAACATCAAGGACGTACAAACCAAACTTGGCAAGTACTGCGGTCTGATGATTGGTAGTCTGGAAACAGCCAACAACAATGCCGGTAACTGGGAATAATCTCATCCCGATAAACGTATGATAGAAACGACTGATTTTAATAAATCGGAACAATATACATTATCCATCCGTCTCAGTACGGATGGATTTTCTTTTTCTGTGTTCAACCCTCTGGCGAACGATGAATTTTCTTACTACAATAGGAAAGTGGACGAGTCCCTCTCCCTCACTGCCAATCTGAAACAGACCTTCCGCGAACTGGAATGGCTGGAGCTCCCCTTCCACCGTGTCAATGTACTCATGGCAGACAAGCGCTTCACGTTCATTCCCCTGGAGTTCTTCGAGGACGAACAAACGGAAATTATCTTCTATCACAACCACCCTAAACGGGAAAACGAAACCGTACTATACAACATACTGCATAAAAACAACACTGTCGTACTGTTTGGCATGGACAAAAGCGCCTACTCCTTTCTCCGCGAACGGCATCCCGATATAAAATTCTATTCCCAAGCCAGCCCTTTCATCGAGTTCTTCTCCTCGAAGAGCCGCCTGGGCAACAATCGGAAAATGTATGTATACTTGCAAAAAGATGCCGTAGACGTATACAGCTACGAACGCGGGCACCTGCTTCTTGCCAATTCCTTTAAATGCAAAAGTACACCCGACTGTGTCTATTACCTATTATATATATGGAAACAACTTGGCTTCGAGCAGGAGCGCGATGAGTTACACCTCACCGGTGACCTGAACGACAAAGAGCTATTGTTGTCCGAACTGCGAAAATTCATCCGGCAGGTGTTCATCATGAATCCCGCCACTAATCTTGACCTGCAAGCCATAACCCTATGCGAATAATCAGCGGAATATACAAAAGAAGACGTTTCGACGTCCCCCACTCATTCAAGGCACGCCCTACTACCGACTTTGCCAAAGAGAATCTATTCAATGTGCTTTCCAACTACATGGACTTTGAGGACGGTGTACATGCCCTCGACCTTTTTGCTGGTACGGGCAGCATCAGCATCGAGCTGGTATCCAGAGGCTGCAACCAAGTAATCAGCGTGGAAAAAGACCGTGACCACTACGCCTTCATCTGCAAAATCCTGCAAGAACTAAAGACAGACAAGTGCCTGCCCATACGGGGTGACGTATTCAAATACATCAAGAGCGGACGCGAGCAGTTCGACTTTATCTTTGCCGATCCTCCCTACGAGCTTGCCGGGCTGGAAACCTTGCCCGACCTCATCTTCGAAAACAATCTGCTGAAAAAAGACGGCCTCTTTGTTCTGGAACACGGAAAGAAAAACAGTTTCGAGGGACATCCGCACTTTGTGGAGAGAAGGGTGTACGGTAGCGTGAACTTCACGTTCTTTAATTGAGAATAGATAATAGATAATTGACTGCATAACAAACACGGTCAATTATCCATTATCAATCATCAATTACAAAAGCGGCGCCATCAGCCTCACCACGCTCTCTGCCGCCTTACAATACCAAGGGCGCTTCACCCAGTTTTTCAGAAATACCTGTACGCAGTCACGCTGGTCTTGAAGGAAGATTTCGCGCATCTGAAGCGCTGTTTCCGTGTCATAGATGAAGGCATTCACCTCAAAGTTATGTTCAAAACTACGGAAATCCACATTCGTGGAGCCTACCGTAGACAGTTCATCATCCGAAACCATCAGTTTAGAGTGCAAGAATCCTTTCTTATAGAAATAGACCTTGACTCCCGAATAGAGCACATCTGCCAGATAAGAGCAGGAACCCAGATGCGTCAAGCGGTTATCAGCACGCATAGGCAGCATCAGACGCACATCGACACCTGACAAGGCGGCGGTCTGCATGGCAACAAGTACGGCTTCGGTGGGCAGGAAGTAGGGAGTCTGGATATAGAAGTATTTCTTTGCGCTGGAAATGGACATGACGAGACCCTGCATAATGTCTTTCCACGGGCCTACAGGCTCACTCGTTACAATCTGCGCCAAGGAAGTGCCGCAATTTTCTATTCTTGGGAAATAGCGGGTAGAAGTAATCAGAGTGCGGTCCACAAAGTACCAATCGAGCAGGAAGGCGGTCTGCAGTCCGTGAACAGCCTTGCCCTCCAGCAGCAGATGTGTGTCTCGCCAGATGCCCCATGAGAATCCGCGCATATAGCGTTCGGCAAGATTCATGCCCCCCACAAAGCCGATACGTCCGTCAATGACAACTATTTTCCGATGATTACGATAGTTCACCTTACTGGTGAAAAGCGGAAAACGTACCTTCAGGAAACTGCGTACCTCAATACCGGCCTCACGCATCTCTTCAAAAAAACTATTGGGAACGTGCCAGCAACCCACATCATCATAAATCACACGTACCTCTACCCCGGCACGCGCCTTTTCCATCAAGACATCGCGCACCAAGCGTCCGATGGCATCATCCTCGAAGATATAGAATTCCATGTGGATATGCTTCGTTGCTTTCCCCAGTTCGCGTAGCAGGGATTGCAGCATGAAAAGCCCCAGGGTATAGGCTTCCACCCGGTTTCCATCGAAGGGAAAAGCCTGGTTGATATTGCGGAACAAGGATATGAGACGGCTGTAATTGATGGGAAGTACACATGAATTCTGGGCCAGATATTCCGCCATAGGTTTCTTCAACAAGCGGCTGTAACTCTTCTTCCCTATCATACGCACGCGGCGCTGACTACGCCCGAAGAAGAAGTAAAACACCAGTCCCACGATGGGAAGAAACATCAATATCAGTATCCATGCCATGGTTTTCACCGGATTGCGGTTGTCGAGGATAATAACGACAATCGTTCCGATGATGGCCCCGAAATAAACAACGTCGAAGGCAATCGCAGCAATCTGGCTGGCTATGAAGTTCCAATCAAGCATGTTCACAGACGATTAAGTGTGAAACAAATGTAGGAAAAAGAAATGAAGTACGAAAAATGAAATGAAAGAAAAAGAAGAACACAGAGACACAGCGGACACAACTCTTTCATTTAAAGCAGCCAGAGGGAGTCGGAGGAGGTTAAGGGAAGGGGTAGAGAGAGCTAAAAGGAAGCCCAAAGAGAGGACTAAAAGGAAGCCAAAGAGAGCTGAAAGGAAGCCAAAGAGAGCTGAAAGGAAGCCAGAGAGGGCTGAAAGGAAGCCAAAGAGAGCAAAAAAGTCAGAGGGGGGGGTAAAGGAAGCTAAAGGCGACAGTATCGCTCTGCATCCACAGGGCTATCGGCTTTAACTCCTGAGCCCGAAGGGCGATAACTCCCTTCCCCCCCTCTGACTCCCTCCAATGAGAGAGCCGTGGCAGAGAGGTATTTTAGAACGGCCTGCGTCCTCCGAAACCGCCAGGACCACCCGGACCAAATCCCGGACCGCCGAAGCCGCGTCTGCCCTGCATTCTCTCGCGGGCAGCCTTGCTGCCGAAAATATTCAGACGATAGATGAAGTGAAGCATGCAGTAGCTGTTCACGCCATTATATTCGTACACCGAACGACCGCTTGCAGTCAGCGAACGGCTGATGTTACTCTGCTTCTTCAAAATGTCGTACATCTCGAAACTGACAGTAGCATTCCCTTTCAGGAAAGTCTGCGACAACTGTGCATTCCAGATAAGCTCGTTACGGTTCATGCTGCTGTCCGTATATCCGCGGCGGCTCTGGTTGGCTATGTTGGTAGAGAGCGTCATGTTCCATGGCATGGAAATCTGCGTGTTGGCACCGTAGGAGAAGGTATAAGGCTCCTGGTTATTGTCAGGCGTCAGTTTATCTTTTTCTATTGAATAGGAGATGCTTCCGTTCAAGCCGAATTCAAACCAGTCGTTACGATAGGCGGCATTCAGACGTTCGCCCAGTGTCAGGTTGGTGGTCGTATTCTTCCGTTCCACGGCATCTGCTCCCTTACCGGACGTCAGGTAAGCCACATTGTTCTGATAGTTGGCATTGGAGAAGGAATTGATGGTATACTTCTTATTGGGTAGTGCCGTATTGAAACCGAACATGCCGAACGCATTCCAATTACCGTTGATATTCTTCGGGGTCGTGGTCCATCCGCCGGTCTCCGAATTGTACACACGGCTGTTGCTGATGCTATTCTGCGTTGCCGAGAAATTGACGTGCGACATAATGCCGCGCTGCTTTTCGGCATTATACGTATTATAGAAGAATCGCATGTTGTGCGTGAAGGAAGGCTTCAAGCCCGGATTACCGATACGTACATTCTGCGGATTGGAGTTATCCACAATCGGCAACAGATTCTCCATACTCGGCTGGCTGCTGCGGCCGCGATATGTCATACGCAGCTGGCTCACCTTGGAGAAACGGATGCGCAAGTCCAGATTCGGAGCGAAGTTGAACACATTGCGGGTGGTATCAATCATATAGTCGCCGCGCTTATAGGACAACACGGAATGCTGCGGCTGGAACGACATGCCTGCGCTCAGCTGATACTTCTCGCGGATGAAGCGCAAGGACACGGATGCATCATGGTTGTAGTAGCGGTATTCCGCATACTTGCCCAGACTGTCCACCACATGCTCTTCATATCCCGTGGGAAGCAGGGTTGACAATCCCCAATCCGGAAAGCCTTGCAAATCGTACGTCGTCTTGTCGCTCTCGCTATACTTGTACTGAAACTGATAACTGAATTGCAGGAAAGTGGCACGGGCTATCGGTTCGCTGTAAGTCAGCTGTGCACTGTAATTGTAGTTCTTGGTCGGAGTGGCTATATATTGGTTACGAATCAGTACGGAGTCTCCCGTCTGCAAGTAGTTCATCAATTTGAAGTAATGCGTTTCCGACTCCGTATACTGGTTGTTGTCATTATTGGTATAACCGAACCTTCCACGAAACGTGACATTGCGTCCTTTGTCATTCAGCTTTCTGTTCAACTGCAAGGTTGCATCTGTAGACACACTTTTGTTGTCGCTCAGCGAACCGCTGTTGGTGGCATTTATACGGACATTCCTCAACAGGTCATCGTCCGGATTGAGAATCTTCTCCAGATTCAGCCAGTTATTGGGGTCGGTCACCAGACTGTAAGGGTCGGCATTGAACGTGCCGCTCTCCGAACCGGAAAGATTGTCCGTCTTGCCATACGAGAAGTTGGGACGGAAAATGATGTTCGTCATCGAGTCCGGCTTCCACTCCAGACGGAAATCGGCATTGAAATTCTTGTTTTTGTTGCGTTGTCTGCTGTTCGAGTTGGAGTAAGAATTGCCGTCCGGCAGAAAGTCCTCGGTAGAACCTATACTTGCAATATCCCCATCCTGATAGTTGTAGCGTGCACTACCGCCCAATTCCAGCTTGTCGGTCTGGGTAGCGAAGTTCACACCCAGCATTTTCGTTGCCGTAAGTCCGTTGTTCCTGCGCCAGCGCGGACCGCCGCCACCGCCCGAAAAGCCTTGGTCGTTCACGTTATTGGCAGAGCCCACTACCGACACCTGGGTTTTGTCCACGAAGCGGTTCAGCATGAAGCGGCCCATATAGCGGTCTTCCGTACCTCCGGCCACGTCGGCATTGCCGAACCACCCCTGGTTCATGCCTTTCTTTACGGTCAGGTCGAGCACCGTCTCCTCCTCACCGTCGTCAATACCTGTTATACGCGCCAGGTCGGACTTCTTGTCATACGTCTTCAGCTTATCAATCATGTCCACCGGCAGGTTCTTCAAACCGGTCTTTACGTCTCCACCGAAGAACTCCTTGCCGTCAACCATTATCTTCGACAAGTCCTTACCGTTGATTTTCACATTACCCTCGTCGTCAATCTCCGCACCGGGCAGCTTCTTCACCAACTCCTCGAGCATGGCTCCCTCGGGGGTACGATAGGCGGATGAGTTGTAGACCAGCGTGTCTTCCACCACCTGCACCTGCGGCGCTTCGGCCGTGACCACAGCCTCGGCCAGCATCACGGCGTCCGTCTCCAGCGTCAGGGTACCCACGTTCTTGGCTGTCGTCGTGGCATAGAGATGCATGGGCAGGTACTGGTTCTTGAATCCGATATAGGAAACCTTCAGCACGTATTTGCCCGCACTGACTTTGGGGAGAGTGAAATAACCTTGTGCCGTAGTGGCCGTACCCGATGCCTGGGCACTGTCCGGCAATGAAAGCAACTGCACGGTAGCTTGTATCGCAGGCTCCTTGGTGTCCTCCACGACACGGCCCGATACCGTAATGTTTTTGGTCTGTGAGAATGCAGACAGCGTTGTTACCAACAGCAACGCCATCCCCGTGATAATTTTCTTCATGTGTCTATTCTTTGTCTATTCTTTAAATGAACAATGCCTTTTATTCACTGTTCCATTTGACAGACTTCCGGGCAAAAGGTTTAATGCCCCACATGACGATTTGCTTCATTTATCGACCATTCCGCTTAAATAATCTATCAACCGTCGCTTTCTTTATACCAAATTCCAGGCAAAGTACGTCCAATATGAGAAATATGAGAAAAGAGGAAGAATCGACCGAAAGGAGGTCACCCTGCGCCACCCGGTAGAGCATACCGCCGAAGATAAAAAGAACGGTCAGAAAGATGGCATTGCGCGTGGCCTTGTTACGCACCTGCTCTATCTCCTTATTCTCGTTCTTCGACAAGGCAAAGATTATCATCAACGCTCCCATCATCATCAGGAGTTTGGAGCATTCCTTGTAAAACAACAAGTTGGCATCTGTCACTTTTCCCCACAATAGGAATATGAAAGGAAGGAACAACGCCAGAGCTATGATGAAATAGCCCAGCGGACGGCAATAAACGGGAAGTAATGCTCTCATTTCTATCAATCAATTACAAATTACTAATTACAAACAGCAGGAGGCAGATGGCGGAAACGCCTTGCTCCCATAGAATTTCACGGGACAAAGATAACGTTTTATTGCCAAAAGAGCTATCTTTGCACCATAATATAATGAAGAAGGCCCCCTTTCCTTCATAATCCGTAACATCAGTAATTGGTAATTTGTAATTAACAAGATGAGTAAACAAGAAGTAATCCTTTGCGAAGGACTGGCGAACAGCCTGACGCATGCCATAGAGAAGTGCCCCCACGACAAGCTTTTCATCCTTACCGACGAGCATACCCACTGCCTCTGTCGCCCACATCTGGACGGCATCCCCGCGCTGGAAGGAGCGGAAGAGATTGTTATCGGGGCGGAAGACGTGCACAAGAATCTGGAAACGCTGGCTGCCGTATGGCAAGCCTTGAGTGAGAAAGGGGCCAGCCGCCACTCCCTGCTCATCAACCTGGGCGGGGGCATGGTGACCGACCTCGGCGGTTTTGCCGCTTCCACCTTCAAGCGGGGAATCGCCTACATCAACGTTCCCACTACGCTGCTCGCCATGGTCGACGCTTCCGTGGGAGGCAAGACGGGCATCAACTTCAACGGTCTGAAGAATGAAATCGGCGTCTTTGCTCCCGCCGCCTGCGTTCTGCTGGAAACCGAATTCCTGCGCAGCCTCGATGCCCATAACTTCTTCTCCGGCTATGCCGAGATGCTGAAGCACGGCCTCATCAGTACTCCGAAACATCTGGCGGAACTGCTGGCCTTTGATACGGAGAAGACAGACTACGCCCTGCTGAAATCCATGGTAGGACGTTCCGTGCAGGTAAAGGAACACATCGTAGAAGAAGACCCGCTGGAACACGGCATCCGCAAAGCCTTGAACCTGGGGCACACCGTGGGACACGCCTTCGAAAGCCTTGCCCTTGCCGAAAGCCGTCCGGTGCTGCACGGTTATGCAGTGGCATGGGGGCTGGTCTGCGAACTATACCTTTCTTATATAAAGACCGGATTTCCGAAGGACAAGATGCGCCAGACCATCCAGTTCGTCAAAGAGAATTATGGCAGCTTCGCCTTCAACTGCAAACAGTATGACCAGCTCTACGAACTGATGAAGCATGACAAGAAGAATACCGCCGGAGTCATCAACTTCACCTTATTGAAAGAAGTGGGCGACATCTGCCTCAACCAGACGGCAGACAAGGAGACAATCTTCGAGATGTTCGACTTTTATAGAGAGTGTATGGGAGTATAGCGCTCCCTGTCTCTCTTCGGCAGGCTCTCCACAACCAGCCGATAGGAGCGTTCCACCAGTTCCCGGATAATGCCGTCCGGTACATCGTAGTTGAAATACACACTGTTCCAATACTTCTTGTTCATGTGCCACCCCGGCTTCACTCCCTCGTACCTCGCCCGCAGTTCCGCCGATTCCTCCGGACGGCACTTGAGGCAGCAAAAATCGAACACTTCGATATTGACAAAGCAAAACCACTTGTCGCCCACATAAAAGCAAAGCACATCACGACTGTATCTGTCGGCCACATTAAGGAAAGGCATCTTCTCGCTCACTCCCGGCAAGGAGAGACAGTATTCTCTGAATTCTTCCACATTCATCGCTCACTCCTCCCCCGAAAAGTCCGCCGCATCATTTTCCATCCCAACCGAACCCTCATCCGGAATTCCCGTCTTTCCCTCGGCCCGCTCCTTTCTCAGTGTTTCCGGCCGCAACATATCGTGAGGGAAATATTGGCTAAGCGGATAACGGTAGAAATCCATCCCGCTGTTCAGCCTCGCCACCAGCGACCTGTCCGGACGAAAATAGACGCGGGATAAGCGTACCTTGCCCGGCATCACATCGTCGGGATGCTCAAACCCGTCACTCGTCACCGCCACATGGAAGGAACCCAGCCCCTTAATAGTCACCGACTCTCCCTCCATCAGCGCTTCCTCTACAAATTTCGGCAAATCTATCAACACACTCTGCACGTCTCCCGGGCTCATGCCTTTTCTGGATGCCATACGCTGCGCCAGCAACTCCGCCGTCACACCTCCACGCTGTTGCAGCACACGCTGCACTGCATAATAAAGTTGCTTCACCCCTTCCGCTGTGCGGAAAACCTTCTTTCGAACCAAATAGACTATACTCATACTCTTTTCACAATAAACATAATGTTTCTTACTGCAACCTGGCTGTAAGCAATCCGCCCGAAGGTTACTTCCTCTCAACAGAAAGACAGCTTCCGCATGGCAGGAAGACTATTCCCCAAGATGCACGAGATGTACATCTCATGCTGTTCGAGATGCACATCACAATGCACACGAGATGTGCATCTCATACAGCAAAGGTAGTCATATTCCGGCTGATATACAAATATCTTTCATGTATCGGGGAATAATGTTCTGCACAGCCTGCAGAGACACTCAAAAAGAGAATACCCGACAACGGACCTCCACTGCTTTTATCATTAATTAACAATGCTGCATGCAGGGTTTTCGCAAATATGCTATTCTTACAAGAGTAAGACCTATTCCGAATGTTTAATTTTAAAGAGCACCCTATGAAAATGAAGTCAATCTTTAACAAGAAAACTCTAATCGCCATTGCAACCATCGGCACCTTGAGCTTCCAATCATGCCTGGACGATGGTGACAATTATGCCGTGAGATTCCCCAATGCCCTGGTAACGGTAAAGACCGATGCAGACCAGACAGTCTTTCTGCAACTGGATGACAAGACCACTCTGCTGCCCACCAACATGACGAAATCTCCCTATGGCGAGAAGGAAGTCCGCGCCCTGATAAACTACAAGGAAGTGGACGAGCCCGGCGATATCTACACCCAAGCTGTATATATAAACTGGATAGACAGTATCCTTACCAAGCCCGTCGCCCCGGATTTGGGTGAAGAGAACGATGCCGTATACGGTACCGATCCGGTGGAAATAGTAAACGATTGGGTGACCATTGCAGAAGACGGTTATCTGACCCTCCGCTTCAGAACCCGACGAGGAGACTATCACACCAAGCACTTTGTCAATCTGCTGCTGAGCCAGAATCCGGAAAACCCGTATGAAGCAGAGTTCCGCCACAATGCCAAGGGCGATATTTACGGCAAGTATGCGGACGGATTGGTTGCTTTCAAGCTGGATGCACTGCCCGATACAGAAGGCAAGACCGTCAAATTGAAACTGAAGTGGAAATCATACAGCGGCGAAAAGTCTGTGGAATTCGACTATTGTACCCGGAAATCCGTAACGCCCGAGAGTCCGGCTGTCACTTCCGTAAGAAATAGCCTAAACTTGCAATAACTTCATTCAAAGTATGCCTGCCCGCTCAAGGTCATTGCCTGTCAAGGCAGGCATACGAGTAAAAAAAGAGCAGGACACGTTGGCCGAAAGCCTTGAAACTGCAAAATATAGGTTCATTCAATAAAAAAAGCACTATAAATATTTGCTATTTTAAAATAAAGCCGTACATTTGCACCCGCAATTCGGGATGTAGCTCAGCCCGGTAGAGTACGCGTCTGGGGGGCGTGTGGTCGCAAGTTCGAATCTTGTCATCCCGACTGGTGAGCATTAAGGAGTTAAGTGATAAACTTAGCTCCTTATTTTTTATAGCATTTCTTAATGATAGAACTTGCTGCCATGAATTACTGGAATTCTCGTAAGAAATCTCTATTTTTGCATTTTAAACAAGAAAAATTATGGGAGCAGCTAAATGGATAGGCGGCATCATCGGTTTCATGGCCGGAGGACCGCTGGGAGCCTTGGCAGGTTTTGTATTCGGTTCATTATTCGACACCGATTCAAATGATGCAGGCGGTTATTATAGAGAAGAACCAACGCACGGTACTACCTATGCCGGGCAACGGAACAGTTTTCTCTTCTCCATGCTCGTAATGGCTTCGTACATAATCCGTGCAGACGGGCGCATCATGCATAGTGAAATGGAATTCGTCCGCCGCTTTCTGAGAAGCACGTTCGGCGAGGCTGCCGTGGGCGAAGGAGAACGAATATTGCTCAACCTCTTCGAGCAGCGCAAGCAGATGGACAGACAAAACCCACTGGCATTTAGAAATACCATCCGTGACTGCGGAACGCAGATTGCCGCCAACCTGACATACGAGGAACGCCTGCAACTGCTGGTATTCTTGGTAGAAATTGCCAAAAGCGACGGACACGTCTGCAACGAGGAGATAGAAGCCCTGAAAGAAGTGGCCATATACATGGGACTATCCGTCAAGGAAGTGGAATCCATGCTCAACCTAGGCAGTAACTCACTGAGCGAGGCCTACAAAGTGCTTGAAATTGAGCCCACCGCCACCAATGACGAAGTGCGTGCCGCTTACCGCCGCCTGGCCCTGAAACACCATCCCGACCGGGTGGCAATGCTGGGCGAAGACATCAAGAAAGCCGCAGAAGAGAAGTTCCAAAGTATCAACAATGCCAAGGAACAGATATACAAGGCACGAGATATGAAATGACGTACCTCGTCCTTGCATTGTGGACAGAATCACTACGTTTATAAACATTCTATATTAACATCAACCCACACACTTATGAAGAAAACCTTTGCAATCCTCGCACTAGGCCTTACTGCAATTGCCGGACATGCCGCCACGCCGCTCTGGATGCGTGATGTACAAATCTCTCCCGACGGTACGGAAATCGCATTCTGTTACAAAGGAGACATCTACAAGGTGCCCGTCAAGGGTGGAACCGCCACACAGCTTACTACCCAAGAAAGCTACGAATGTATCCCCATATGGTCGCCGGACGGTAAACAGATTGCCTTTGCCAGCGACAGATACGGCAACTTCGACGTATTCGTGATGCCAGCAGACGGCGGAACCGCCCGGCGGCTCACTACCCACTCCACCGGTGAACTTCCTTCTGCATTCACTCCGGATGGAAAGTATATCTTGTTTTCCGCATCCATCCAGGACCCGGCAAGCAGCGCTCTTTTCCCCACTTCGGCCATGACCGAGCTTTACAAAGTACCTGCAACGGGAGGGCGTACGGAGCAAGTGCTGGGTACACCTGCCGAAGCGGTCTGCTTCGACAAGGCGGGCCAGCAGTTCCTCTACCAAGACCGCAAGGGATTTGAAGATGAATGGAGAAAGCACCACACCTCCTCCATTACCCGCGACATCTGGCTGTATGATGCAAAGACGGGGGCCCATACCAACCTCACCAACCGTGAAGGTGAAGACCGCAACCCGGTGTTGTCACCCGATGGAAAAACGGTTTACTTTCTGAGTGAGAGAAATGGAGGTTCGTTCAATGTGTATGCCTTTCCACTGGCACAACCCAAAGAGGTGAAGCCCATCACCAGCTTCAAGACACACCCCGTGCGCTTCCTCTCCATGAGCGGTAACGGGACGTTGTGTTACGGCTACGATGGCGAAATCTATACCCAGCAACCGGACGCCACCCCGAAGAAAGTTGCCGTAGAGATTGTACGCGATGACCAGCCGCAATTCGCCAACCTGCAGCCTTCCGACGGAGCCACCTCTGCCACCGTATCCCCGGACGGAAAGCAGATTGCCTTCACACTGCGCGGTGAAGTCTTTGTCACTTCGGCAGACTATGCCACTACCAAGCAGATTACACATACACCGGCACGCGAAGCGGGTCTCTCCTTTGCGCCGGACAACCGCACCCTGGCCTACGCCAGCGAGCGAGGCGGCAACTGGCAACTCTACCTTGCCAAGATAGCCCGCAAGGAAGATCCCAACTTCCCGAACGCCACGCTGATTGAAGAAGAAGTGCTGCTGCCCTCCACCACCGTGGAACGTGCCTATCCGCAATTCTCACCCGACGGCAAAGAACTCGCTTTCATCGAAGACCGCATCCGGTTGATGGTGCTCAATCTGGAGACGAAGAAGGTGCGCCAGATTACGGACGGCTCCACCTGGTACAGCACCAGCGGAGGATTTGACTATTCATGGTCGCCGGACGGCAAGTGGTTTACACTTGAATTCACCGGCAACAAGCACGACCCCTACTCCGACATCGGCCTGGTCAGCGCGCAGGGAGGCGGAAAAATCACGAACCTCACCAACAGCGGCTACATGAGCGGCTATCCCCGCTTCGCGCTGGACGGCAACGCCATCCTCTTCACCACCGAACGTTATGGCATGCGTGCCCACGCCTCATGGGGTTCGCTAAACGACGCAATGCTCGTCTTCCTCAACCAAGATGCATACGACAAATACTGCCTGAGCAAGGAAGACTACGAACTGCGCAAGGAGTTGGAGAAGGAGCAGAAGAAGTCTGCCGGAAAAGATACCCCCAAAGACGAAAACAAGGATAAAAAAAAGAAAGACGACAAGAAAGACAGCAATACTGACGAAAAAGATGACCAGCCGAAAGACATCGTCGTAGAATTGAAAGGCATCGAAGACCGTGTGGTGCGCCTCACCCCGAATTCTTCCGACATGGGCAGTACCATCATCTCCAAGGATGGCGAAACACTCTACTATCTGGCTGCCTTCGAAGGCGGATACGACCTCTGGAAGATGAACCTGCGCAAGAAAGAGACTCGCCTGCTGCACAAGATGAACGCCGGATGGGCGGACATGCAGCTGGACAAGAACGGCAAAAACCTCTTCCTGCTGGGCAGCCGCAAGATGCAGAAAATGGACACTTCATCCGACGCGCTGACTCCCATCGCCTTTCAGGTAAATGCCAAGATGGACTTGGCTGCGGAGCGCGAATACATGTTCGACCACGTGTACCGCCAGCAGCAGAAGCGGTTCTACAACACCTCGATGCACGGAGTAGACTGGGACAAGATGACCGCCGCCTATCGCCGCTTCCTGCCCCATATCGACAACAATTATGACTTTGCAGAGCTGCTGAGCGAATGGCTGGGCGAGCTGAACGTATCTCACACCGGCGGCCGTTTCTATCCCAAAGGGCAGTCCGAGCCCACTGCCAGCCTGGGACTGTTCTTCGACTGGAACTACACGGGCAAGGGCATGCTCATTGCCGAAGTGGTGGAGAAAGGTCCTTTCGACACTGCCAACACCCGGGTGAAAGCCGGCACGGTCATCGAAAAGATTGACGGTGTGGAAATCACCCCCGACGCGGACTATTACACGCTGCTCAACAACAAAGCACGAAAAAAAACACTTGTTTCTCTCTTTAACCCGCAGACCAAGGAACGCTGGGAAGAAGTCATTATCCCCATCACAAACGGTGCGTTCAGCAATTTACTCTATGCCCGCTGGGTGAAACAGCGTGCGGCAGACGTTGACCGGTGGTCGGGCGGACGCTTGGGCTACGTGCACATCGAGTCCATGGGAGACGACAGTTTCCGTTCCGTCTACTCGGACATCCTGGGAAAATACAACCACTGCGAAGGCATCGTCATAGATACCCGCTTCAACGGCGGCGGACGCCTGCACGAGGATATAGAAATACTTTTCAGCGGACAGAAATACTTCACGCAGGTGGTGCGCGGCCGCGAGGCGTGCGACATGCCCAGCCGCCGCTGGAACAAGCCGTCCATTATGGTGATGTGCGAGGCCAACTACTCCAATGCGCACGGTACGCCGTGGGTATACAGCCATCGGGGTATCGGCAAGCTGGTAGGCATGCCTGTGCCGGGAACCATGACTAGTGTTTCTTGGGAGCGTCTGCAAGACCCGTCGCTCGTATTCGGTATCCCCGTCATTGGCTACCGCCTGCCTGACGGCAGCTATCTGGAGAACTCGCAGCTGAAACCGGACATCAAGGTTGCCAATTCACCCGAAACCATCGTGAAGGGAGAAGACACACAGCTGAAAGTCGCCGTAGAGGAGCTGATGAAGGAACTCAAAAAATAAGTACCGCCCTGCCCCACGCAGGAATACCAGCCATACAGGCCCTATATATAAAAAAGGAGTTAAACCGCAGTTTAGCTCCTTTTTTATATGCCACAAGGAAACAATGCTTTTTTCTATCTCACTTTTTTGCACTACCTTTGCGGCGCAAACCCCTAACTCTTTAACCTATTATGTTTACTGACTTGTTAAACTCCTCTTATTTCGCCCTCTTCCTCATTGTGGCTTTAGGCTTCATGCTGGGAAGGATAAAAATCAAAGGACTCTCGCTCGACGTTTCCGCCGTTATTTTCATCGCCTTGTTGTTCGGACACTTCGGAGTTATCATTCCCAAAGAGCTGGGAAACTTCGGATTGGTACTGTTCATCTTCACCATCGGCATTCAGGCCGGACCCGGATTTTTCGATTCCTTCCGAAGCAAAGGCAAGACACTCATCATCATCACCATGCTGATTATCTGCTCTGCCGCCCTGACGGCAGTAGGACTGAAATATGCCTTCGACATAGACACTCCCAGTGTCGTGGGACTGATTGCCGGTGCCCTGACCAGTACGCCGGGACTTGCCGTAGCCATCGACAGCACTCATTCCCCACTGGCATCCATCGCTTACGGTATTGCCTATCCTTTCGGCGTTATCGGTGTGATTCTCTTTGTAAAACTGCTGCCCCGTATCATGCGCATCGACCTCGACAAGGAAGCGCGCCGACTGGAGAAGGAACGCCGCAGCCAGTTCCCGGAACTGACGACCTGCCTGTTCCGTGTAACCAACCCTGCCGTCTTTGAGCGAAGCCTGATGCAAATCAATGCGCGTGCCATGACCGGAGCCGTCATCTCACGCCATAAGCACAATGAGCAGATAGCCATACCTACCGCCCAGACCATACTTCACGAAGGCGACTACATACAAGCCGTGGGCAGCGAAGATGCCTTGAACCAGCTTGCCGTCCTTGTAGGCAAACGCGAAGAAGGCGAACTGCCACTTGTTGACATGCAAGAGATTGAATCTCTGTTGCTCACCAAAAAGGATATGATAAACAAACAGTTGGGAGACCTCAACCTGATGAAGAACTTCGGCTGCACCGTCACCCGCATCCGCCGAAGCGGTATTGATTTGTCGCCTTCGCCCGACCTCGCCCTGAAATTCGGCGACAAGCTGATGGTAGTGGGAGAAAAGGACGGCATCAAGGGAGTGGCACGCCTGCTGGGCAATGACACCAAGCAGTTGTCTGATACGGACTTCTTCCCCATCGCATTAGGTATTGTACTGGGGGTACTGTTCGGCAAGCTCAACGTTTCCTTCTCGGACAGCCTGTCATTCTCTCCGGGACTGACGGGAGGCATTCTGATGGTCGCCTTGTTCCTGAGCGCCATCGGAAAGACGGGACCGATTCTATGGTCTATGTCCGGCCCTGCCAACCAATTGCTGCGCCAATTGGGACTGCTGCTCTTCCTGGCCGAAGTGGGAACCTCGGCAGGACGGAATCTGGTAGCCACATTCCAGGAAAGCGGCTGGCTCTTGTTCGGCGTAGGTGCCACCATCACGCTGGTGCCCATGTTGGTAGCAGTATGCGTAGGCTTGTTTGTGTTCAAGATAAACATACTCGACTTGCTGGGTACCATCACCGGTGGCATGACCAGCACACCGGGACTTGCCGCCGCCGACTCCATGACGGACAGCAACATTCCAAGTGTGGCATACGCCACGGTATATCCCATTGCCATGGTGTTCCTCATTCTGTTTATCCAGATTATCGCCTCCGCGGTCTATTGAGAAATGGAAAAGTACCGCAGGAAAGAAGCCATCGCCAGAATGAACGGCCTGGCAGAAGCCAATGTGCCCTTCCTCTTCATCATAGACTATGCACAAGAAGTGTCACACATCGAGCCCCTCGACAAGATAGACGCCTCCACCTGCCTTTTCCGGTTTCGGAAGGCAGGCAACGTGGCGGCATCTGCCACGGCCAATTCCGGAAGCGGCTCATGCCGATATACCTGCCCGATAGAGTGGCAAGTCACTCCACCCGCCCCTGCCGCATACCAGCAATCGTTCGACCTCGTGAAACAAAACCTGCTGGCAGGCAACAGCTACCTGACAAACCTCACCTGCAAAGTACCCGTCACCACCAACCTGACTCTGAAAGAAATATTCCTGCATTCGGAAGCCTTGTACAAACTATGGCTGAAGGACAAATTCGCCTGCTTCTCCCCCGAAATATTTGTCCGCATAGAGGAAGGCAAGATAAAGTCCTTCCCCATGAAAGGCACTATCGACGCTACCCTGCCTGATGCGGAACAGCTTTTGATGCAGGATGCCAAAGAGGCAGCCGAACATGCCACCATCGTAGATTTGATACGCAACGACCTCAGCATGGTTTCGGAGCACGTCGAAGTGACCTCCTACCGATATGTCGAGCACCTGCAAACCAATAAGGGCCCCATTCTCCAGACCAGCTCCGAGATATGCGGGACTCTCCCCGAAGATTATACCGCACATATCGGTGACATCCTCTTCAGCCTGCTTCCAGCCGGTTCCATCACCGGTGCACCCAAGCCCAAAACCATGGAAATCATTGCAGAGGCAGAAGACTACGAACGGGGATTCTATACCGGCATTATGGGGCATTATGCAGACGGGCAACTGGACAGCGCCGTCATGATACGCTTCATCGAGCAAGAAAACGACCGTCTCTACTTCAAGGCAGGAGGTGGCATCACCGCCAAAAGCCGGTGGGAAAACGAATACAAGGAAGTAATACAGAAAATATATGTGCCGATTTATTGAGACCATACGCATTGACAACGGAAGGGTCTGCAACCTGCCTTATCACAACCGGAGGCTGAACGACACCCGTGCCCACTTCTGGCCGGAAAGCACACCTCTACAACTGTCCGACCATCTCTTTCCCGGCTGCAAGGCAGGCATCGTCAAGGCACGCGTAGTGTATGGTGAGAAAGGTATTGAAGACGCCAGCTATTCCTCCTACGTCATGCGGCACGTGCATTCGCTGGCACTGATACAGGCAGATGACATTGACTACACCTACAAAAGCACCGGACGCGAACCTCTGAACCGCCTTTTCGCACTTCGCGGAGTGTGCGACGACATTCTGATTGTAAAACAAGGGCTACTGACAGATACCTCCATTGCCAACATCGCCTTTTACAACGGCACCCACTGGTACACACCGGCACACCCCCTGCTGAAAGGGACCAAACGGGCAGCCTTACTGGAAGAAGGAATCTTGCAGGAAAAAGACATCAGACCGGAAAACTTATCCTCATTCTCCACTGTCAGACTGTTCAATGCTATGATTGATTGGGGAGAACTGGAACTCCCCGTACGGAACATTATCCCATAGAGCCTCTACTCGTGCATATCGTCGGGATGTATCTCCAAGAAGCTCACCGATATATATTTCGCACCCCGATATAGTCAGCGAAATAATCAGCAATATCAGCTCCAAGCCGAAGATGGATTCTTCATGTACTGTTCCTTCAAAATACACACTAGAGTTGGGCATAAAACAAGGAACGGTTGGTATAGGCCAGCATAAAGAGATATGGCCGAAAACAACAAAGCGAGAGGGGAGCAAATCTATTTCCATAAGAATAATATTTATTATATCTGTCTGTCCCAACATCGGGACTTACCCCCACAAAGGCAAGCGAAAGACTGAAACCACAGAAACAAGTTACCTTTTTTCCATTTCTTAAAGATTTATCCTACTTTTGCAGTGACAATAAAAAAACTTACCACCGTAACTTAACAAATACGACCATGCAATATACCGTTTCCGCTCCTGCCTCGCTGCACGCAACCATACAGCTACCGGCATCCAAAAGCATCAGTAACCGGGCACTCATCCTCCACTCCTTAGCCCATGGCAACATCCTGCCCTGCAATCTGAGCGATTGTGACGACACCATGGTGATGACCCGCGCCCTCGACGGAAATCCCGGACATATAGATATTCTTGCCGCCGGTACCGCCATGCGTTTCCTCACCGCCTACCTCAGCGTAACTCCGGGCACCCGCATCATCACCGGTACGCAACGCATGCAGCAACGTCCCATCCGCATACTGGTAGACGCCCTACGAGAGCTCGGCGCCCGGATCGAATACGTCAGGAACGAGGGTTTTCCCCCCTTGCACATCACCGGAACTGAACTGAAGGGCGAAGAAATATCCCTCGCCGGTAACGTCAGCTCACAATACATATCTGCCCTGCTGATGATTGGTGCCGTCCTCCCCAAAGGCTTGCGCCTGCACTTGACGGGTGACATCATCTCCCGCCCCTACATCAACCTGACCCTGCAACTGATGCGCGACTTCGGCGCCCAGGCCGACTGGACCTCCAAAGATTGCATCACCGTCAGCCCCGGCGGATACACGGATACTCCTTTTACTGTGGAAAGCGATTGGAGCGCCGCATCTTACTGGTATCAGATGATGGCAATAGAAGGAATCAAAAATGAAATATTAAAAATGAAAGGGGAAGATGGAAGTAGCGCGAAAGAAAGTGAAAACAGTGCGAAGGAAAAAACACACCCTGCAGAAATCGAACTGCTCGGACTCTTCGCCCACAGCTATCAAGGCGACAGCCGCGGTGCAGAAGTCTTTGCCCGCCTTGGTGTCCATACCGAATATACAAACCGGGGAGTAAAACTGACCCGGAAGGGCATTCCCGCCGCCCGTCTCGACGAAGACATGGTGGACATCCCCGATCTGGCACAGACCTTTGTCGTCACCTGCTGCCTGATGAACATTCCTTTCCGCTTCACCGGCCTGCAAAGCCTCAAAATAAAGGAGACTGACCGTATCACCGCCCTCATTACGGAACTGCGCAAACTGGGTTACGTTATACGCTCCGAGCAAGACAGCATCTTGTTGTGGGACGGCGAACGTTGCCCGGAAGACGCCGCCCCCGTTATTGCCACCTACGAAGACCACCGCATGGCCATGGCATTTGCCCCAACCTGCCTCGCCCTGCCACACATCCGGATAGACGAGCCGCAAGTAGTCTCCAAATCCTATCCAGCCTACTGGAATGATTTGCAAAAAGCAGGATTCAAAGTGGAATAAACAGCCAGACGACATGCCTTGCACTCTATCTATTCAATCCGAAGCATAATTTTGCCGTGTGCAAAACAATATGTATCTTTGTCCGTTCTATTAATAGAACATGTTTTTCAAGAAAAGGAAGCCCATGTGGATATTGATTATTAGCCTGATTGTACTTGCCCTCGTGGCAGCCACGGCCGGAATTATACGCAACCGGAAACTACAGAAGAAGATAGACCGCGGCGAACTGGACGCCATGCCCGAAGTGCAAGAAGTAAATGCCGAATGCTGCGGACAGCATGAAACCTGCGAACGTGACAGCCTACTGGCAGCCGTCAGCAAACAAATAGAATATTACGATGATGAAGAACTGGACAAATACATCGGCACCGCTCCCGATGTCTATACTCCCGAGCAGGAAGACGAGTTCCGCGACGTGTTCTATACGATGCAAGACACGGACGTAGCCGGATGGGTGCGCAGCCTGCAACTGCGCGGCATAGCCCTGCCGAACAACATTAAAGATGAAGTGTTCCTCATTATCGGCGAACGCCGTCTCACTCCCCATTCCTAACACTCCACATCGAACCTTTAATTTTTAATTGAATAAATGGAGCTACTGCAATACACCTTTTTCCAACATGCACTCATCGGCAGTCTGCTGGCAAGTATCGCTTGCGGGCTCATAGGCACGTACATCGTCACCCGGAGACTGGTGTTCATCAGCGGTGGATTGACACATGCCTCCTTCGGCGGGATAGGCATAGGGCTGTATACCGGCATCTCCCCCATTCTGTCGGCAGCCTTGTTTGCAGTCTTGTCCGCTTTCGGTGTAGAGTGGCTCAGCAAACGGAAGGACATGCGGGAAGACTCTGCCATTGCCGTATTCTGGACATTGGGTATGGCACTGGGCATCATGTTCACTTTCCTTTCACCGGGATTCGCCCCCGACTTGTCTGCCTATCTCTTCGGCAACATTCTCACGATTACCTGGAGCGACATTGCTCTATTGGGAGGGCTTGCCGCCCTGCTGGCACTGTTCTTCGCACTATATCTCCATCCTATCATCTACGTAGCTTTCGACCGGGAGTTTGCCCGCTCGCAAGGTATTCCGGTGCAGGTATTCGAATATGTACTGATGATGTTCATTGCGCTTACCATCGTGGCATGCCTGCGCATGGTGGGCATCGTACTGGTCATCTCCCTACTCACTGTTCCCCAGATGACCGCCAACTTGTTCTCGCACCGGTTCCACCGCATCATCTGGCTTTCCATCGGCATCGGTTATCTCAGTTGCCTGGGCGGGCTGATGATTTCTTTCTACTTGAATGTCCCCTCGGGTGCATCCATCATATTCTTTTCCATCATTATCTATGCCATTTGCAAGACAGGAAAAAGTTTTTGGCTATATTTGCAACGCTAAAGAAATCTATAAACACAATGGAAATCAAAATTCAGTCATTAGACCAGATTCACGAAGCCGCCCGCCAGTTCATCGCTGAAATGGGTGACAATACAGTCTTCGCCCTCTATGGAAAAATGGGGGCGGGCAAGACGACTTTCATCAAAGCCGTTTGCGAGGAGTTAGGCGTTTCCGACGTCATAACCTCCCCCACCTTCGCCATTGTCAACGAATACCGTTCCGACACTGCCGGTGAACTGATTTACCATTTTGACTTCTACCGCATCAAGAAGCTGGAAGAAGTGTATGACATGGGGTATGAAGATTACTTCTACAGCGGTGCCCTCTGCTTCATAGAATGGCCGGAACTGGTAGAGGAACTTCTGCCGGGCAAGACTATCAAAGTGACCATAGAGGAAATAGAAAACGGAGAGCGGAAAGTCACCTTGGAAAACTTTGAATAACCCTTCCCCCCCCTTTAATTTTTAATTGTCAATTCCCATGAGCCAATACATCGTTCAAGGAATTTTTGCCGTCGCGGGCATCATCGCCTTGCTGGCAGCCATATTGAACTGGAACTGGTTCTTTACTGCCCGAAACACCCAATTTATCGTGCAAAATGTAGGGCGGCGGCAAGCCCGTTGGTTCTACGGTGTATTGGGTGTCATCCTCATCGGAACGTCCATCTTCTTTTTTCTGAATACGCCATCGGCTACATAAAAACAAAAATCGCGGATAAAGCCACGCTTATCCGCAATTTTCCTATACTTTTGATACAGACTATTCTTCGTCCAAAGATTCCGCATACTCCATTTCACCTTGCACGATGAAAAGGATTTCTTCCGAATCATAGTCACCCATCCCATCTTTATGGGCTTCCTTGACAATATAGTCCACGATTTTCTCCAAATCAATCTCGATGTACCCATCTGTATCCGGATGCGCATCAAGGATGCCGCTCTCGGAATAATACTCGTCAATCAAATCGAGAAAATAATAGAACTCGTCGTCAGAGAACTTCTCTTTCAACTCCTGCGGCAAATAATTCTTGATGTACTCGATAGTCTTTTCATCATCGACATCATTCTGCAAAAAATCGTCTTCCATTCCCATACTTACTATTGCTTAAAGGGTTAATGTTATTGACTATTTGACAATTTACTATTTGGCTGTGCCATGATGCCGAAAGGGTAAATCGTAAATAGCAAATCGTCAAATAGTACCTTATAATATCGCTTCTATCTTGGCCACGTAAGCAGATTTCGGAGCCGAACCTACCTGCTTATCCACCAGTTCTCCATTCTTGAAGAACAAGACTGTAGGGATGTTGCGTATACCATATTCGGCAGCTACGTCACCGTTCTCATCCACGTCGCATTTGCCAATAATCACTTTTCCTTCATATTCAGTAGCCAATTCATCGATGATTGGTCCCACCATCTTACAAGGGCCGCACCAAGGCGCCCAGAAATCCATAACTACTGGTTTTCCCTCTGCCAAGATTTCTTGAAAATTGTTGTCTGTAATTTCTAAAGCCATTTCTTTTAATATTAAATGTCAACTATAATTATTAATTTTCTGTCAATTGCATTTTATCAGTCTTCGCTTCCGAAACAAAGATAGTGCAAACTGAATGCAAAACAAAATGAACTTGTTCATTTTTTATGCTGAGGTGCAGCCTATCTTCGTTTTCTAACCAAGAAAACTAATTAATCCTGAACTCAAGGTCCGGACGTTCTTTTAAATAAGTAATTAGTTCACGCCCCACGGAAAGCTTCACGGGACGGGAAATCAAATCGACCGTCATCTTACTATCCTCATCTCTGACTTTGAAATAAAGCTCCGTGCTACCCGGACGTTCCTTGGTCAGTTCTGCCAGTTCAGTTATCAAAGCCTTATTCAGTACACTCAACGGAATGAGAATAGTTATCTTCTCGATCAGTTTTTCCTTGACGTCAGGCAACAATTCCATGGAGGTTATCTTCAGTTCCAGTTCATCCTGCCGCCATTGCTTAGGCTGGCAACGGGCTTTGATGAACAAGAAGGTACGCTCGCCCAGATACCCCTGATAGGTCACCCAATCATTTCCGAAGAAAGGAAGTTCTGCCGAACCGGAATAGTCTTCAATCTTGGCTATGCCGTAAGGATTGCCGTTCTTGCTGATACCGCGACGCACGGCAGTCACGATGCCACCCATTGTTATTTCGCGTCCCACAAGCACCGTCTTATCTTCCAGCTCTGCCATGTGAGTGTTGCAAACATGCTCCAGAACCACAGAATATTCATCCAACGGATGTGCGGATAGATAGATACCTACCAAATCACGCTCCCGGTTCAAACGGTCGAGGTCACTCCAACGTTCCGCTACCGGTATCTCCGGAGTGGCGATATCCACCACATTCTCACCACCGAATAGAGAATTTACAGCCGCTGCCTTGTCAGCTTGGTAACGGTTACCATAACGCACCAAGGTTTCGAGGAAGACCTCGTTCTTGGAGTTTACGGCAAAAAACTGCTCTCGCTTCAACTCAGGGAAGCCGTCGAACCCGCCCGCCAAGGCAAGACATTCCAGATTCTTCTTGTTGCAGGCTGTCAGATTGACACGCTGCACAAAATCAAATATCCCTTTGAAAGGACCATTCTTTTCGCGTTCCTCCATAATGCTCTGCACAGCACCCTCGCCTACCCCTTTCACCGCACCAAGGCCAAAACGGATATTGCCTTCCTTGTTCACGGTGAACTTCAGGTTACTTTCATTCACATCCGGTCCCAATGTATTGATGCCCATTGCCTTGCATTCGTCCATCAGCTTGGTTATATCGGTAATATTCGCCAAACTTCGACTCATGACCGCTGCCATGTATTCAGCCGGATAATTGGCCTTGAGAAAAGCTGTCTGATAGGCCACCCACGAATAGCAAGTGGCATGTGACTTGTTGAAAGCATAGGATGCAAACTTTTCCCAGTCGGCCCAGATTTTCTCGAGCACTTTCGGATTGTGGCCGTTCTTTTGTCCACCTGAAATGAATTTCGGCTTCATGTGGTCCAGCTTGTCACGCAGCTTCTTACCCATTGCCTTACGCAAGGCATCAGACTCACCACGGGTAAAGTCTGCCAGCAAACGCGACAAAAGCATGACCTGCTCCTGATAGACCGTAATGCCGTAAGTATCCTTCAGATACTTCTCCATGATGGGGATATCATACTCGATGGGCTTACGTCCCCACTTACGGTCGATGAAGTCGGGGATATAATCCATAGGCCCCGGACGGTAGAGGGCGTTCATGGCAATCAAATCCTCGAAAGTGCTCGGTTGCAACTCGCGCAGATACTTCTGCATGCCAGCCGATTCAAACTGAAACGTACCGATGGTACGGCCGTCGCAATAGAGTTTATAGGTAGCAGGGTCGGAAATGGATATCTTGTCGATGTCGAGTTCCAAGCCGCGGTGCAGACGTACATTGGCAACGGCTTCCTTAATGATGGACAAGGTTTTCAGTCCGAGGAAGTCCATCTTGATAAGTCCCGTATCTTCGATGACGGAACCTTCGTATTGGGTTACGAGCATCTTCTCGCCCGTCTCCTTATCATCCGCCGTGCTGACAGGTACCCAATCCGTGATGTCGTCACGGCAAATAATAGTACCGCAGGCATGCACACCCGTACCGCGTACATTACCTTCCAGCATCTTGGCATATTTCATCGTATCGCGCACCAGTGGATCGGGCGAAGCCTCCGCAGCCTGCAATTCGGGCACGTAGGCAATGGCATTGGGCAGATTGAGTTTCTTGTCGGGAATCTTATCCGGCACAAGCTTGCACAGACGGTCTGATTCGCTCAAAGGCAGTTTCTGTACGCGTGCCACATCCTTGATGGCCATCTTGGTCGCCATCGTGCCGTATGTAATGATGTGCGCCACCTTCTCTTGCCCGTACTTATCCGTCACCCAGCGGAGCACTTCTCCACGCCCGTCATCATCGAAGTCCACATCGATATCAGGCAAAGAGATACGGTCGGGATTCAAGAAACGCTCGAACAGAAGGTCGTATTGAATCGGGTCTATTTTCGTGATGCCCAAGCAATAGGCCACCGCCGAACCGGCAGCCGAACCACGTCCCGGTCCTACCGAAACTCCCAGCTGTGTGCGGGCGGCATTGATAAAGTCCTGCACAATCAAGAAGTATCCCGGGAAACCCATCGTCTTCATGATGTACAGCTCAAAGACCAGACGTTCCTTCACCTCGTCGGACAAGGGGTCACCGTACAACTTCTTGGCACCGTCGAATGCCAACTTTGCCAGATAGTCGGCTTCCAGCTTGATACGGTACAGTTTGTCGTACCCCCCCAGACGCTTTATCTTGGCATTGGCAGCATCCTCATCCAGCACCACCTTGCCGTTCTCATCCTGAGTGAACTCATCAAACAAGTCCTTTTCGGTATACTTCTGACGATAGCCTTCTTCCGTCCCGAAATCTTCAGGAATAGCAAACGTAGGCATAATAGGAGCATGGTCGATAGAATAATACTCCACCTTGTCCAAAATCTCCAAGGTATTGGACAAGGCTTCGGGCACATCTTCAAACAAGGCGTTCATTTCAGCCTTTGTCTTCATCCATTCCTGCTTAGTATAGAGCATTCGGGTAGGGTCATCCAGATCCTTACCCGTACTCAGACAAATCAGGCGATCGTGCGCTTCCGCATTCTCTTCATCCACAAAGTGGACGTCATTGGAACAGATAACCTTAATGTCATATTTCCGGGCAAACTCCAACAACTTGGCATTCGCCTTCTGCTGAAGCGGATAAGCTTCGTGATTGGCACGGGAAACAGTGGCTTTATGGCGCTGAAGTTCCAGATAATAATCATCGCCAAACAGATTCTTATACCAGCGTACAGCTTCTTCCGCCTCTTCCAGCTGGTCATTGATAATCTTCTTAGGAACCTCGCCACCGATACAAGCCGAGCAGACAATCAGCCCTTCATGATACTTTTCCAGTTCACTGCGATCTGTACGCGGACGCATATAGTATCCCCTTGTCCAAGCATGCGATACAAGTTTTATCAGATTGTGATACCCCTTCTCATTCTTTGCCAGCACAATCAGGTGATAACCACTCTGGTCCGGCTTCCCCTCCTTCTTATCCATGGTTCGGCGGGCCACATACATTTCACAGCCTACAATCGGCTTGAACAACTTGCTTTCCGCTTCTGCCATCTTGGTACGGCAATCGGCAATCTCCGCTTCCTTGTCTTCACACTCTATCTCACCACTTTCAATACCGGCAATCCTTTTCTTGAGGTCCTTTATCTCCCCCTTCGGCCCGCTGTTCTTCTTGTTGACATAGTTGGTGAACTCCTTGATACCGAACATATTTCCATGGTCGGTCACGGCAATGCCTTTCATACCATCCCTCATAGCCTTGTCAACCAGCCTGCTGACACTTGCCTGACCATCCAGAAGAGAGTATTGGGTATGGACATGTAAATGAACAAAATCTTGCATATATATCCTTATCTATTGAGAGCCTAAAATTACAACCTCTATCACAGCTAACAAAAATATTTCCCAAAAAGTTATCAACACGCACATTTCTCTCTCCAAATCCTTGTTAGATTTTCAAAATAAGCCTATTTTTGCAAATAATTTCTATCTAAAATAGCAAATACTATATACATGAGTCGATTAAAAAGATTAAAAAAGATACGTATACACCGTGAAGGAACACATACATTAGCAGGCAGCTTGGCTCTGATTCTGACTGTCAACACTGCCCTTTACTTCGGATTGGAATGCAAAGTTCCTTTTTACGTAGTAGCGGTCATTAGCCTCATTGTATATGGCATACTAGTGAACTTCTTCCGCTGTCCCATCCGTTTGTTCGGACAGGAAACAGAGAAAGTCGTGATAGCTCCTGCCGACGGTAAAATCGTAGTGGTGGAAGAAGTAGAAGAAAACGAATACTTCCACGACCGCCGTATCATGGTATCTATATTCATGAGCCTGGTCAATGTACACGCCAACTGGTATCCGGTAGACGGTACGGTAAAGAAAGTGTGGCACAAAAACGGAAAGTTCATGAAAGCCTGGCTGCCCAAAGCCAGCACCGACAACGAGTGTTCCACTGTAGTAATAGAAACTCCGGAAGGCGTGGAAATTATGGCACGACAGATAGCCGGAGCCATGGCGCGCCGTATCGTAACCTATGCCGAACCGGGCGAGGAATGCTATATCGACGAGCATATGGGTTTCATCAAATTCGGCTCCCGCGTGGACGTCTTTCTGCCGTTGGGCACCGAAGTATTCGTTAAACTAGGACAACAGACTACCGGTAATCAGACTGTGATAGCCAAACTTAAATAATAAAAGAACAACAATGGCAAACTGCATTACCCGCCATATTCCAAATATTCTGACCTGCCTGAACCTATTCTCCGGGTGCATTGCCTGTGTCATGGCATCCGAAGCCAAATATGAATGGGCACTCGCTTTCATTATCTTCAGTGCCGTATTCGATTTCTTCGACGGCATGATGGCACGTGCACTGGACGCACATTCCATTATCGGCAAGGATTTGGATTCTCTGGCAGATGATGTCAGTTTCGGAGTGGCCCCTTCCTTGATTGTATTTTCCTTGTTCAAGGAAATGAACTATCCAAGCACAATGGAAAGCATGGCCGACGTTTTTCCCTATCTCGCATTTCTTTTGTCCGTGTTCTCTGCACTACGGCTTGCCAAATTCAACAATGACACCCGCCAGACAAGCTCTTTCGTAGGACTTCCCGTCCCGGCAAATGCCTTGTTTTGGGCTTCATTGGTGACGGGCGCTCACGACTGTTTGGTGAGCAACAGCTTCCATCCGGTTTATCTATTGCTGCTGGTCTGCCTTTTCTCATGGTTGCTTGTATCGGAGATTCCAATGTTCTCACTCAAATTCAAGAATCTGTCATGGAAGGACAATAAAACAAGCTTCATTTTCCTACTTGTCTGCATTCCACTCCTTATCCTCTTGGGAATCTGCAGCTTTGCTGCAATTATCGTGTGGTATATACTACTTTCGCTTATTACAAGGAAAAGTAAATAAACATTTTTCCGGCACAATTGTTGTATTGAAGTTCGCAGAAAACGAACACATAAAAAGACATTAGCCCATGTTTCATATTTTAGGATTTTTATTTATCATCATAATTGCCATTCTGCTCATTGGTCTTAGCATTATCGGTAGTGTCATCCGAACCATATTCGGATTGGGTGGACGCCGTACTTCCTCCAACTCCGGTCCCTACCAAAAAGGAAATGGTAATTACCAGCCGGGAGGGTATTCCTACAATGATAATAAACAATCGCCTGAGGAGGCACAAGCCGAAGAGGGTGAAATACGTCCCCGCCACAAGAAACTGTTCTCCAAAGACGAAGGAGAATATGTGGATTTTGAAGAAATTAAAGAGTAGGAATTAAGGATAAAGGATTATTTGCGCCTGGCGGCAAAGAACTCCTTCATTAGGACGGCACATTCATCTGCCAGGATTCCTTTTACTACTTCTGTTTTGGGATGCAATGCCTGCGAGGCATAGCGCTGATACCCTCTTTTCTCATCTTCGGCGCCAAACACCAGGCGCCCCATCTGTGCCCAAGCAATGGCACCGGCACACATCACGCAAGGTTCCACTGTGACATAGAGAGTACATTCATTCAGATATTTGCCACCAAGGGTTGCGGCGGCAGCGGTAATGGCCTGCATCTCGGCATGGGCGGTGACATCTGTCAAGGTCTCTGTCAGATTATGGGCACGGGCTATGATACGGTCCTTACAAACCACAACCGCACCTACGGGAACTTCTCCCCGTTCACCTGCCTTATGCGCCTCCAAAAGCGCCTGTTTCATATAATAGCTATCGTCCAACGCCACTCCGTTTCTATTTTTAATTCTTAATTTTCACCTCCTCATATCGTGCTCACCGAACAAAGTAGGATAATCTTCTTCCATATTCTTATGGATAAACATGAGAATAGTCTCCCGCAGCCAGCGCGACTTGTTCGTTATCTTGTATTTATCCAGATAACGGTCTACAATCCGCAGTTCTTCCTCGCTCATCAGGCATACCATGCGCTGCTCGCGTCTTGGTTCTTCGGGCGTTGCTTTCGCACACGTTTTATCTCTCTTTCTCATATTTCCTGCAAAATTACTTTTACTTCTGTAAAAACAAAATAGAAAGCTATCTTTTATATCAGAAAAGTCTTACAATAGTAGAGCAGCACTTTATATGCCAATCAAATTTATTCCATTTATTACTCTAATACATATTTTTTACGTACATTTGTATTCATTAATATAATTCATTGAGTATGAAGACACAATCTATTCTTCTTTTCTTTCTAAGTTTATTCTTGTTAGTTGCTTGTTCTAAGGATGAAGTAGAACCAGAATTCTCAATACAAACGACTGGAGATATAACCATAGCTTACGAAGCGCAATCACAGGCTACCATTCATTTTACGAGTGCACGTGAATGGAAGGCAACTTCCAGTGATGACAGGTTCACAATAGCTCCTTCTTCGGGAGAAAGTGGAATTTTTGATTTAGTAGTTACCGCTAATACTGAAAACATTACTGCCAGCCCCCGTACAGCAACTATTACGCTCACTTCCGGTAGCCTAACTAGAAATATTACTATACAGCAAAGTAATGCAATAACACTGGAACAGAATATGTATAATATTGATGCAGCAGGAGGTGCCTTAGACATTCATTTTTCAACAAATATAGCTACAGATGAATTGAAAGCCTACGGTGAAACGAGTGGTGATTGGTTAGTGTCAAGAGCGGAAAACCGTATCGCTTCTTCATTGGTACTTAAGTTAAAGGCATTACCTAACACAGAAAATTCTTCTCGCACTACTTATATCTATTTTATCAGAGAAATAGGTACAGACCAGAAAATATTGGCCACAGCTACTATAACCCAGCAAGGAAAAACTTCAGGACAATCTACAGACTATTCTGCTGATAAATCTGTCAGCATCTTACAAGAGGCTACTGTAGGAAAAGGAATTCCCATAGTCATCATGGGTGACGGGTTTATTGATAAAGAGATTGCCGACGGTACCTATAATAAGGTTATGAAAAAAACACTGGAGAATTTGTTTACCGAAGAACCTATTAAATCGCTTCAAAACTATTTCAATGTATATGCCGTAACAGCAGTTTCAAAGAATAATAGTTTTGGAGATGGATACGAAACCGCTTTTAGGTGTAAACTAAGAGGTGGCGGTACTACTGAAATTTACGACGGTAATGACCAGAAAATAATGGAATATGCACAATGTGTAGAAGGATTGGATTTGAAGGAAACCTTAGTCATTATCATTCTGAATACTCCAGCTTATGCAGGTACCACTTATTTCGGATATACAGATACCTCTACCAACAAAATGGTGGAGTTTGCAATAGCCTATTGTCCGGTCATTGAAAATTTGGAGAGTGAAAAATTCAGACAAATACTTGTACATGAAGCAGTTGGGCATGGCTTTGCCAAATTAGAAGACGAATATGCCTACGAAGAGCAAGGAACAATTCCTTTAGCTGAGATAAAGGACGTTCAGAAGTTACAAGCCTTAGGATGGGCACAAAATGTAGACTTTACAGAGAACCGCACCGAGGTGCTTTGGGCTAATTTTTTGGCAGATGAACGCTATGCATCTGATAATTTAGGTATCTTCCAAGGTGCATGTACATTCGTAGAAGGAGCTTATCGTCCAACCGAAGAAAGCATGATGCGCAGTAATATCGAAGGCTTTAATGCACCTTCCCGTAAATCCATATACGATAGAGTAATGAGTACCGGTCTAGAAAAAGAAACCACCTATGAAGAATTTGTAAATTACGATTTGCAGCATAAACGGCAAACACGCAGTACTATATTCGCTACCAGCCCTGGCAAACCTTTTGCACGCCCACATCTGGTAAAGAAAGCACTATCGTTTAAATAGCATACCGACTATGGCCAACCACAATGTCCTCGGAAAAGCCGGTGAAGACGCCGCTGCCAAATATTTGGAACAGAACGGTTACACCATACGCGACCGTAATTGGCGAAAGAATCACCTGGAGCTAGATATAGTGGCTGCCAAAGACGAAGAACTGATAATAGTGGAAGTAAAAACCCGTAGCAATACGGACTACATCGAGCCGCAGGATGCCGTGAACTGGCAGAAAATACGCCGTATTGTCGTAGCGGCCGATGCCTATGTCAAGCTCTTCTGCCTGGATGTACCCGTTCGCTTCGACATCATAACAGCCGTAGGCGAACCGGGAGCATTCAGGATAGAGCACATGAAGGATGCCTTCTATCCGCCCATGTTTTGATAACTGACAAATGAGAGTTATTGTAATCGTAAATCATAAATTGTAAACCGTAAATACCATCATGGACATAGAAACCGCCCGCGAATATTGCCTCAGCAAAAAGGCCGTCATGGAATGCCTTCCGTTCGACGAATACTCGCTCGTAATGAAGGTCATGGGTAAAATGTTTGCACTCATCGACCTGGAAAGTGCCAATAAGATTTGTCTGAAATGCAATCCAGAGTATGCACTCGAACTGCGAGAGCACTATGCAGCCATCGAAGGTGCCTATCACTTCAACAAAAAATACTGGAACCAAGTGCTTCTGGACGGTGACGTCGACGACAAATTGTTGAAACAACTGATAGACCACTCTCTTGAAGAAGTATTAAAGAAATTCACAAAAAAAATGCGTACCGAATATGAAGCCCTGCCCTGACACATTCCCGTTCCCGCTGGTGGCATTGGACGAAACGGCATCAACCAATCAATACCTCAGCCGGCTTTGCAACCAGTTGCAAGAATCCGTTGCCGAACTGACGACCGTAACTGCCGAGTTCCAAACCGCCGGTAAAGGCCAGCGCGGCAACACCTGGGAAGCCGAAGAAGGCAAGAACCTGCTTTTCAGCGTTGTACTCTACCCTTCTTTTCTGGAAGCCCGCCGGCAGTTCATCCTTTCACAAATCGTCTCCCTCACTATTAAGGAAGAACTGAGCAGATGGTCTGATGAAATCACCATCAAATGGCCGAACGACATCTATTGGAAAGACCGGAAAATCTGCGGCATACTGATAGAGAACGACCTTTCCGGACACCATATCAAGCGTAGCATTGCCGGAATCGGCATCAACATCAATCAGGAAGTCTTCAACAGTGATGCTCCCAACCCCGTCTCACTGAAACAAATCACCGGAAAGGAGCACGACCGTTATGAAATCCTTGCCCATATCCTGAGACGTATACAAATCTACTACAACAGCCTCCAAATGGAGGACTTCGCTGCCTACTCCGACGAGATATCCACACGGTATGCCCGCTCCCTTTTCCGTCGCCGGGGATTGCATCCTTATGAAGACGCCGACGGCAAGTTCCTTGCCCGGTTGCTGCGTGTAGAGCAAGACGGACGTTTTATACTGGAAGACGAAAACGGCAAAGAACGGGAATATCTCTTCAAGGAAGTACAATACATATTGTAAAGCCATAGGCTGTCCCGGCTCAGCCGCACCGCTACATAGAGTTTTTTTCTCATTTTATCTGCCATCTGCAAGGTTTCGGCACTTACTTCACTGCAAGACAATTAGTTGCAGGCTTGCAGATACCCCTTGCAGATAAAGTATCTGCAAGCCTCGGAATTGGGTATAAAGACACCTATCGTCTTCATGTTCAAAATACAGATAACATATTAGTTCACAATGGTGAACACTTTGTTTATATGGCATGAAACAAAGTGCTCAATCAATATGAAACAAAGTGTTCTCCCTAATGGAACAGTTTGTTTCACACGTTGAAACAAGCTGTCCTATGTGTCGAAATAAACTGTTTTGTGTGTAGTTTAACGCTTTAGTGCGTTGAAGTATCTTACCTGCGCAATCTATGTTTCAAAAAGAGTATTAAGCCAACGTGAATTCCAAGACTTATAAAATAAAACGCTATATTTGCCGATATGAAAATAATAATACGGACATTATTGCTTCTTCTTGTCCTGCCGAGCCTCTTCTACGCCTGCGGACGCAAGTCCCATCCACAATCATTGATTCTTGCGGACAGCCTGGCAAGTGCCAACCCGGACAGTGCCATCACTTTGCTGAAAAGCATCGACAGCAGCATGCAGGCCGAACCGGAAGCCGTGCAGATGTATTATCGGCTACTCTGCATCAAAGCGAACGACAAGGCATATATACAGCATACATCGGACAGCCTGATACTGCCCGTGTTACATTATTATATAAAGAAAGACGATGAACGGCATCTGCCGGAAGCTTACTACTATGCCGGAAGGGTGTATCGCGACTTGGGAGACGCACCGCAGGCGTTGGGGTACTTCGAAAAAGCTGCGGAAGCATTGCCCGAAGACGGAGGATACAAACTGAAAAGCAAGATTTACAGCCAGATGGGGACGCTGTTTGCTTATCAAAGCATGTATACCGAAGCTTTGGAGATGTATAAGAAAGGGGGAGAATACGACAATATACTGAAAGACAGTGTCGGCATGGTTTTCACATTGAGGGACATAGGCAATATGTACAGAGAATTGGGCAAACGAGACAGCACATTAGCCTACTTCAAAGAAGCAAACCGATTGAGCCAACAATTACAACGCGCAGATTTATTTAATATGATGCAAGGGCAACTTGTCGCAATTTACACAGATTTGCAGGAATACGATTCTGCCCATGCAGTATTGCAGAATGCCCTAAGGGATATTGAGCGTCCCAGTAGGAGTGCCATTTACAGCATTGCCGCCCGTCTATATGATATAACCTTTCAGATGGATTCCGCCACATGGTATTACAAAGAGCTGTTGGGCTTCGGTTCTGTCTATGCCAAGCAAACAGCCTGCCGCAGATTATTGGAACTCACCCTCAAACAGAATGGCGCGCAGCAAGCATCCAGTTACCTCAATGGTTACCTTTTGTATACCGACTCCATACAGAAACTCACGCAAACGGAAACCATCCATCGGATGCATTCCCTTTACAACTACCAACTGCGTGAGAAAGAGAACAACAGACTGAAAGCAGAGAACAACCGCCAAACATCCTGGATTTGTATTATCAGCGGAGGATTTGTCATTGCCATACTCTCATTTATCGCTTACCGTCAATGCAGCAAGCGGAAACGTCTGGAATTGGAGCAACAACTGGACAAGCTTCGTACAATAGAAAAAGAAAACAGAGAAAAAATTGATTTCCTCGAAAGGCACAAAGCGCAGAAGGAAGAGTTGGAAAAGAATCTGGTAAATATCAATATTCCCGATAATAGCATACTGAAGAAACAATTAGGACAGAAAATAGAATTACTCAATCACATCCTGCAGCAGCAAGCAATCGAAAAAGAACAAGAAAAAGAAGCCCAAGACTACTTGTTCTGTTCCGAGATATACAAGAAACTCCAAGGACGTGCAAACTCTGCACGTGGTGAAGCTTATATCATTCAGGAAGAATGGGATTCACTAAAAGAACTCATACCCCCCGCCTACCCTACCTTCTTCGAAAGGCTGTATTCGCTGCACACTCCCAACGAAAACGAATTGCACGTCTGCATACTTCTCAAACTCCAATTCCGCCAAGCGGACATCGCACGCCTACTGCAACTCAAGCCGGAAAGCATTTCTTCCATCCGGAGGAGGCTTTACCAGAAAGTAACCGGAAGTAAAGGAAGCCCGGAAATGTGGGACAAGATTATAGACTCATTATAAGCATCTTATCCAAAGGATGAACACCTTTCATCCATTCATGCACATATTTTTGCACATAGCCCTGCACATACTTTTGCACACAAAGAAGCGATGTGCACACAACCATGCACATACATAAAGCAGCAAGAAGTCTTAATAAAATCATTTTTATTTTCAACTTTGCGACAACGAAACAAAAACAAAATCAAATGAAAGCAAAGTATCTACTGTTGGTTTTAGGCATATTCTGCTGTATGAGTATTAAGGCTATAGAAGAGGATATCCCATTATATAGAACTTCCGACTCCAAAGGAAATTGGGATAAAGACAAACGCTCCATTACTTTAATACCTACCGCTACTATTGACGGAAATACAATCCGTATCTATTCGGATGTAACAATATCAGGACTTCAAACGTCTATAAAAGATAGCATGGGTAATATTGTTTATTCCTACAATGACATGACATCTTCACGATGCCATACGTTCGAAGTATATAGTTTGTACGAAGGAGAATATACCCTTGAATTGAAAATAGGAGAAGATTCTTTTTATGGAAATTTCATTTTTGACTAAAAAAAGATAGCTATCCCAATAATTATCAACTCAAAATGTAACGATTATGAATAAATTAAAATCAACTTTACCTCTTGAAATGATATAACTCAAAGAGGAAGAAATGGCTCTACTGAAAGGAGGAGCCAATGAGGATGTTTACATGAACAATGGTTGCGATTGCAATTGTGGCGATTGTTGTAGTGCAACTACCCCAATAAGACCGAATAAAGGAGAACACTAAATGTTCTTAAGCCTCTTAGAACGACAGAATATAGTAAAAATGGTGCGAACCAATATCTATATTCTGTCTTTTACCAACGAACTTTAAATTTGCCATATAACCATGAAAAGCAGCTATTATAATTTGTATACGTCATGCAATGCAGGTATGCTATGCTTCAACACATACCATGACAATTACATCGTAATAAACCGCTGTACCTATGACCTCATACAAAACAACGACTATGATAAAGTTAACGAAACCACTTTGAAGGTTTTACAAGAAAACGGCTTTATAGTGGAAAACAATGTAGACGAATACAGTAACCTTATACAAGAATACCACAAGAGCGATACTTCCGGAACCTTCAATCTAACTTTACTTCCTTCATTAGATTGTAATGTCAGATGCTGGTATTGCTTTGAAAAGCATATTGTAGGCACATTACTCCGGAACAGACAAAGACTACAGCTTAAATACCCGGCACAATTCGCACAATGCCGCCTTTTACATAGGGGGAGACTTTGTACCCAACCTTAACAACTACCTCTCTTACAGTTTATATGCCGATTATAACAACACAAAAACAAGAAAGTGGGGAGAAGGGAGTATCTCACAAAAAGAGACTTCCTATGAATATGATGCCCGGAGATTAACCCACAACCGTCCCATTACCTATGCCGGGAAAGTATTGCACCAATATCGGCTGAGCGAGAAAAGCCTGCTTGAAAGTACCCTCAGTTACAGTTACAGCCTCAATAAAGACAGCAACTGTAACCATGAATTTTCCGACAATTACAACTATTCCAATGAGAACCGCTATAAAATGGTTTATCAGACCGGCAGTTACATAGCCGAATACCAAAAGAAATGGGACAACAAAAACGAACTGACAATAGGAAGTGACACTTACTATATAAACGGGAAATTGGACAACACTTCGACCGCAGGCAGCAATACTTTCGACTACCGAAGCTGGAACGAATACTTGTATGCCACATACAGTAGTGCAAAAACACCTTTTTCGTATATGCTATCGTTGGGACTGGATTGTCATTACAATAAAATAGAAGACATCAAGAATCAATACTACAAGATAAGAGTTTCGGGAAATGCAAGCTACTCATTCCGGAAGCATCATCTGCTTAAAGGCTACGTCCGGGGATATACATCCAATCCTTCCATTTCCCTGCTGAACCCGTACAACACCTCCACAGACAGCCTTCAAGTCATCAAAGGAAACCCCTACCTTGAGCCAAGTTATACCATCGAGAGCGGAGCAGCCTACCGGTTCACCCTAGGAGCCTGGTATATAGAACCCGACATCTGCTATGCCCGATATATGGATATATACGAAAGAATAGGCCGGAAGGAAGGAGAGGTTTATGCCTACACTTACGAAAACAAGAAAAGGGAGTCCCAGCTTATTGCCACGCTCAGTGCCAGATACAACATAAAGAATGTAGGGCATATCGGATTGATGGGAAGATACCGTAGATGCTTTTTTGAGAATACCACGAAAAGCTGGATAAGCATTTATCCCAATTGGCGTTTCTATTATAAAAATATCTCGCTGAACGGTTCCATCAGCTTCCAGCCCTATTCTCATGAGGAATATTCCAAAAGGAAGAATTCTACCGATTGCAGAATGGCACTTAACTGGAATATAAATACCAATTGGAACGTAGGAATCGGCATGCGCTACATGATAGAACCTTATGAATATGCCTACTCTATTGACGATACCCGGTTGGATTATCACAGTTACATAAACTACGATTACCCCAAACGGGACAAAATGCTTTACTTCACCGTTCAATATGTATGGAAATATAAAGCCCCCAAAAGAAAAAGCCAATATCTGCAACAAGAAAAACCGAACATACAGTTATTGAAAGAATGATGAGATTCCCACTCCATAAACAGTACGACTCTATGCAGTGCGGTTTAGCCTGCTTACAAATGATATGCGATTTCTTTGGAACAAACTATTCATTGGAAACAATATCCCGATACTGTTTTGCAACTACGGAAGGAACATCATTACGCAGCATCAATGAAGCCGCTTTAAAATTGGGATTTCATACAATAGTGGGAAAGGTAACAATTCCCCAATTAAAAGAAGCTTCATTGCCTTGTATCCTATATTGGAATCAGAAACATTTTATCATATTATATGATATAAAAAAACGAAAGAAGAAGAATATTTACTATATAGCCGACCCGGCAAAAGGATTGCTAAAATACACGGAAGAAGAATTTAAAGAAAATTGGTTTAATACATTTGTTAAGAACGAAGAAGCTGGCATCGCCCTCTTCCTCCAACCCACCCCAGCCTTCTACGAGAAGCAGGAGGAGCACAAATCGGAAAAGCGCTCCTTCTCCTTCCTCTTCGGCTATTTCCGCCAGTACCGCCGTTACTTCGGGCAAATCATCTTGGGGCTACTGATTGGCAGTGTCCTGCAACTCATCTTCCCCTTCCTGACGCAAGCCATTGTGGACGTAGGAATCAAGCACCGGAACCTGAATTTCATCTATCTGATACTTATCGGACAGTTGATGCTGACCGTCAGTCGGACAAGCGTGGACTTCATACGTCGGTGGATATTGCTGCACATCAGTATGCGGATAAATATCTCGCTGGTGTCGAACTTCTTCATCAAACTGCTGAAACTGCCCATGTCTTTCTTCGACACCAAGCTGATGGGCGACCTGCTGCAACGGATGAACGACCACAACCGGGTGGAAAAGTTCCTTACCACGCAGACACTCAGCGTGATGTTCTCGCTGTTCAGCTTCATCGTGTTCGGAGCCGTGCTGTTATGCTACAACCTGCCGATATTCTGTATTTTTCTGGCAGGCAGCATCGCCTACTCCGTCTGGATAGCCCTCTTCCTGAAACGGCGGAAGCAGATAGACTACCTCTACTTTGAGAAGCAGGCGAAGAACAACAACAAGACTTACCAGTTCATCACCGCCATGCAAGAGATAAAGCTGCAGGACTGCGAACAGCGCCGGCGCTGGGAATGGGAAGACGTGCAGGCCGAACTGTTCGATGCAAATATGAAGAGCCTAAGACTGCAACAGACACAAGAAGCAGGAAGCATCTTCATCAACGAGATAAAGAATATCGTGATTACCGTAGTGGCGGCAACCGCCGTGATAAACGGGCAGATGACTCTGGGTATGATGCTGGCGGTGCAGTACATCATCGGACAACTAAGCTCGCCCATCGAGCAGCTGATGAATTTCATCTACTCCCTGCAGGACGTGAAGATAAGCTTGGAACGTATCAACGAAATACACGAGATGGAAAACGAGGAAAGTAATCCGGAGGCGATTGCTGCATTTCAAAGCCAAGACAAAAGCCTACGGCTGAAAATGGTGGACTTCAAGTACGACCCGCACGCCTTGAACAAGACTCTGGACAGTGTGGATTTTGAGATTCCCGAAGGGAAAGTGACTGCCATCGTGGGCACCAGCGGAAGCGGAAAGACGACAATCATCAAGTTGCTGCTGGGCTACTACAAGGCATTGGGCGGAGAAATCTCTATCGGCGGCACAGACATCAACCGCTTCAACCTGAAGTGGTGGCGCAGGCAATGCGGCGTAGTGATGCAGGACGGGGTAATCTTCTCCGAATCCATAGCCCGCAACATTGCGGTGGACGATGGGGATATAGACAAGGAACGGCTGGCAGAGGCTGCCCGGATTGCCAATATAGACGACTACATCATGCGCCTCCCCCTGAAATACAACACCTTGATAGGGCAGGACGGCGTAGGACTGAGCCAAGGGCAGAAGCAACGGATACTGATAGCCCGCGCCGTCTACAAGAATCCGCAGTACATCTTTCTGGACGAAGCCACCAATGCACTGGATGCCAACAATGAACGGGCGATTGTAGAAAACCTGATGGAATTCTACAAAGGGAAAACGGTAGTCGTAGTGGCGCACCGCCTGAGTACCGTCAAAAATGCAGACCGGATAGTGGTGATAGACCAAGGAAGAATCATAGAAACCGGAAAGCACCAGGAACTGATAGCCAACCGGGGAGCTTATTATAACCTCGTAAAAAACCAATTGGAATTGGGCAGTTAGCGCATGGGAGACAGCATGAATTACAGAATAACAGTATGGAGAACAAAGACATAGAGCTCAGAAGCGAGCAGGTACGGAGAATCATCGGGCAGGTCCCCCCGATGCTAGTGCGCAGCGGAATCGGCATTATCGGCCTCATCGTGGCACTGCTGCTGGCCGTAGCGGCATTCGTGCCCTACCCCGAAACGGCAGATACGGACATCACACTGACAGGCATCCGGAATGGGCAGGCCATCGCCACCGCAGAACTGCCATATGCCTGCATCACGCAAATCAATCCGGGCATGAAAGCCGAAATAGAACTGGAAGGATATACAAGCAAGGAATACGGCTACCTGCAAGGAACCGTCACCAACGTCTCTCCCCGGATAATCAGCCGCGACGGGGGGAACAACTATTTCTGTTTTACATTGTCATTGCAAGAAGCTCCTTTTATGCAGCAAGGCATGAAAGGGAAAGTTTCCGTCATCTTGTCCGAAAAGACTCTGCTCAAAAGGATATGGGAATAGACCGCTACGCCTCCACAATATTTCTCGGAATATTTAAAAAGGGCACGGTAGAGGTTATCAAACTCAAAAGTTTTCCCTACTCGACGACATCCATAAATAGCTATAAATTCAGACTCCTTGGAATCCATATATTCCATCAAGGCTTTTTGTTCCCTAATGCGCCCTACAATCTCTGTTTTCATGTTCCCCTTTTTATTACTTGCGCAATCCATACTTCAAGAGGGAGATTAAGCTACTGTTAACTAAAGAAGAATATCCCGACAGCCTATTCACTACTGCCCTACTTCAAACTTCACTTCGGTTCCTTTCAGAAGGGGGGGAAGTAAACCTTACTTTAACCGTTCCCTCCCCTCCGGTAGTCTGTATATAGGCCAGCAAACGCCCGTGGTATACACGGTGACGGTTATCGGTATAGTCACTCATGTCACTGTTGTCAGAGCCTTCGAGCCCAAGCAGACGCGCAGGTCCTTCAACTGCACACGTAATTTCATTGTCGCCAAGTTTCACAACAGTACCTTCTTCGTCAACCACCTCTACGGTGATATGCGCAGTGGCACGGTCGCCAGATAAAATCGTGCGGTCTGCAGTGGCACGAATGGCATAAGGACGTCCGGATGTCCGGATGGAATAGCCTGACAAGGCATTTCCTTCCTCATCGCAGCCCTCAGCACGAAGCTCACCTGCCTGGAAAAGAATATCCCAATAGATAATACCGGTCTTTTCATCATAGGGTTTCATCCCGCCTACCACCTTGCCGTTGAGCAGCAAGCGCGCCTGCGGAGCATTGGTATAGCACACCACGCGTATGTTCTGTCCCTCGTCATAGTTCCAGATGTCCCATGCATCATGATGCAGGCATACGCCTTTTACCTTCATCCAGTTGCCGTTGAGGGCAAAACCTTTGTCGGCATCAAATTCCAGCGTACGCAGTCCCACCTTTCACTTTATAAAGATACTCCCAGTCACCGGATTCACCCAAGAGAATGTCTGTGGAAAGCCTCCGGGCATCCAACGAGCTATCCAGCCCGCGTGCCAGTGCAGCTACTTCGTCATTGGTCCAGCCACTGCCCTACTGGCCGCTGTCCCAGTTGTACTGCGGCTCGTTGACGGGCGAAATATGGCTTATGTGATAGCCTTCAGCGGTATAACGGGCCGCTACATCGGCCATATATCCTGCAAAGTCACCATAATGTTCCGGTTTCAGATTGGAAAGTCCCCCTCTGGCCGAAAATCCTTTTCCATTATAAGTGTACTGCACGGGAGGGGTATTGCTGAAAAGAATGAAACTGTTACATCCCAACTCCTTGGCACGGTCCATGAAGTAACGTTGTCCCTCGCAACGGGTCCAGTCGTACGTCAAGTCATCGGTAAGATAGGATTCCGCACAACGGGTTTTGTCCTCGATGCCGCTGGCTTCACCTTGCGCGGCACTGCCGCCACCAAGATTCACCCGCCATTGGGAAAGGCCGATTCCTTTCGGTTTGCCACCCACAATCTCTGAGGAAAAAAGCAGTTCCGTAATCCCCGCACGGTGTGAAGTCCATGACTTGCCCACAAAGGCAGGCGCCCAACAGTCCGAGGCACCGAAGCCGGCTATTGTCTGGAAAGTCTGTCCGGCATCGATGCTCACCAGTTTCTCTACGCTGTTCGTAATGTCCGGACTATCAGGAGTGTCTGGAGTATCCGGTGTAACGGGAGAATCGTCGCTGCAAGCCATTGCGGCAAGCAGTGCCGGAAGAATAAAAATACATCTCAAATTCATAACATTAATAGTCCGTTAAAAATTCACCATATCGGCTAAGCGGCTTCTGCCACTATGCCAAAGAGTTCTTTGATAAGTTTAGTATTAAAAGTTCTGTTCGGTTTCAGACCGGACCTGCTAAAA
>Ga0073908_1000878_pt1 | contig 46619 bp, 41 predicted proteins | sample MucameincwithD2O_FD_65484 | JGI IMG/M metagenome (GOLD analysis project Ga0073908, IMG submission 65484) | Mouse cecum microbial communities from Vienna, Austria - Mucus amended microcosms incubated with D2O | ecosystem: Host-associated > Mammals > Digestive system > Large intestine > Cecum... | reverse complement strand
ACTATATCAAATGAGATTTTAAGCCAATTAGGAAGTCGTTTAGGCAGAGTATCAATAAAAAAAATAGCGGAAGATAGCATTTTCTTATAGGCATAGCATGAAGTTTAGAATAAGATTTTTGATTGGATTTATAACTCGTCAAATAAAAAAAACAGCGTTTTGGCGGGTTGTATTTTCGGTTAAAATACCTGTTTTATCAATATATATCATTTTCTGTTATAATTACATAAATTAAGTGATTTTTGTGTCCTGTTCTATTTTTCAACCATATCACAAAAACAGGATCCTCTTCTGAGAATCCTGTCTTGTTTTAACTACAATAAATACGGATTGCTTCCGCTGCAAATTTTGCCGTTCCTATCTGCGACGCCCGGTCTATATTTTCTGTCATTTCTCCACCGGTTCCATACATTGTTCCAAGTCCTCTTAAAATCTCCTTGGTACACGTATAAAAATGCTCCGTAATATACATCTGTAACTTTTTTACCTGCTCCTGTACAACAGCGCTGTCCGGTGTCTGATCCGAAAGCTTTGCAAATCCCTGAAAAAGTTCCATCAATCTCCGATTTCTCTCTTGGACTTCATCCTTGGACTTACCTCTCGATTTTTCTTCATATTCCTGATAAGCCTCTGTATTTCCCCAGTTTTCCTTTGCCTGTTGTGCGTATTCTTCCAGTTTTTTTGTATCAAATGCTGTAAAATCCAATTTCTTCACTCCTGTCCTTCTTATTTCACGGGCAAGATCAATCAATTCTCCCAAACGCTCCTTTCTGAGCTCCAGTAACGCAATCTGCTGATCAAGAGCTTTGTCCCGGTCAAAATTTGGACTGTCCAGAATCCGTTTGATCTCCTTTAATGGAAACTGAAGTTCACGGAACAGCAAAATACACTGCAAACGTTCCAGTGCCGTATCGTCATACAGCCTGTATCCCGACAGGGTTGTTTCCGTTGGATGCAAAAGCCCGATCCTGTCGTAATAATGCAGAGTGCGTATACTCACTCCTGTCAGCTTGCTTACCTCATGTACTGTTCTCATGTCTTCCCCTCCCCGTGTGACCTCAGTATATGCTATGACGTAAGGTCAGAGTCAAGAGCTTTTTTCATTTTTAACAATATTTTCAAACGTATAGTACCTGCTGCACGATTGGTAAGCTTCCACCGAAATACCCTGTCACCGTTTATTTTTTAGGTTATTTACCATAGAATAAGCTTCGTCACAATAGAGGCACAATATCGTTGTATTTGCATCTGTATGCATAAAAAGAAGACCAGCCACTGTGCAGCTGATCTTCCATTTCTCCTTTTCAGGAAATCCATACGAATTTTTTCTTATTTCTGTTTATCGCATTTTCGCCAATTCCTGACGTACCATAGCCTTTCGAAGTGCGATTTCCGCTCTCGAAAGATCAATCTTCGGATCATGCGCCTGCAGTCTGCGTTTTGCACGCTCTTCTGCCTCCCGCGCACGATTCTCGTCGATTTCATCCGGCCACTCGGCAATCTCAGCCATCACGGTAATCTTTTCCGGCAGAATCTCGATAAATCCGGCGTGTACCGCCGCTTCTTTGTTCTCTCCGTCCAAATGGATGGTCACAATGCCAGGCTCCAGAATCATCGTCATCGGAATATGGCGTTTGTAAATACCAACCTGTCCCTCTGTCGTATTGAGCTCCAGCATATTTGCCTGCCCCTTCCAGAAAATACGGTCGGGTGTGATAATTTCCAAATCAAAATTTCTCTCGTCTGCCATACTCAGTCACCCCCTACTTTACGCGGGCAACAACTTCGTCAATCGTTCCGGCATTCAGGAAATAGCTCTCCGGAATATCATCATGCTTACCTTCCAGGATCTCCTTAAAGCCGCGGATCGTCTCAGAAAGCGGTACATATTTTCCTTCCACGCCTGTAAACTGAACAGCTACGAAGAACGGCTGTGACAGGAATCTCTGAATCTTTCTTGCACGGCTTACGACAAGCTTGTCATCCTCAGAAAGCTCGTCCATACCAAGAATTGCAATGATATCCTGCAACTCTTTATATTTCTGAAGAATCTCCTGTACACCGCGGGCTACCGCATAATGCTCTTCTCCGACGATTCTCGGGTCGAGAATACGGGATGTAGACTCCAGCGGGTCTACTGCCGGATAGATACCAAGCTCTACGATAGAACGTGAAAGTACGGTCGTTGCATCCAGATGGGCAAATGTTGTTGCCGGAGCCGGGTCAGTAAGGTCATCGGCTGGAACGTAAACTGCCTGTACGGATGTGATAGAACCGTTCTTTGTTGAGGTAATACGCTCCTGAAGAGCGCCCATCTCTGTCTGCAGCGTCGGCTGATAGCCTACCGCTGATGGCATACGGCCAAGCAAAGCGGAAACCTCAGAACCGGCCTGTGTGAAACGGAAAATATTGTCAATGAACAGAAGCACGTCCTTTCCGCCCTCATCACGGAAATTCTCAGCCATCGTCAGTCCCGTCAGACCAACTCGCATTCTCGCTCCAGGCGGCTCGTTCATCTGTCCGAACACCATCGTTGTTTTATTAATAACGCCTGAATCCTGCATCTCATGATACAGGTCGTTTCCTTCACGTGTACGCTCGCCTACACCTGTAAATACAGAGTAGCCGCCGTGCTCTGTTGCAATGTTACGGATCAGCTCCTGAATCAGAACTGTCTTACCTACTCCTGCACCTCCGAAAAGGCCGATCTTTCCACCCTTCTGATACGGGCAGAGCAGGTCAACAACCTTGATTCCTGTCTCCAATACTTCTGTTGAAGTAGACTGCTCCTCAAATGACGGTGCTTCACGGTGAATCGGCATCTTCTTTACGCCTTTTGGCGCCGGCTTGTTATCGATCGGATCTCCTGTTACATTGAAAATTCGTCCCAGGGTATTCTCTCCAACCGGAACAGTAATCGGAGACCCTGTAGCCACCGCTTCCATTCCTCGAACGAGTCCGTCAGTCGGACCCATAGCGATACATCTCACCGTCTCATCACCAAGATGCTGTGCAACCTCTACTACCAGCAGCTCGCCGTTTGCTCTTGTAATATGAATCGCTTCGTATATAGCCGGAAGCTTTCCTTCCGTGAATTTAATATCTAATACTGCACCGACAATCTGAGTGATTTTACCTTTGTTCTGCATGTTTTTAATCACTCTCCTTAATTATATTTACCACGCCGTGCTGCGATGCCTCCTTGCACGGCTTTATCACGCCATGCTGCGAACCTCCTCGCACGGCTCTACCACGCCGTGCTGTGAACCTCCTTGCACGGCTCTACCACGCCGTGCTGCGAACCTCCTTGCACGGCTCTACCACGCCGTGCTGCGAACCTCGATTCCGCTTCGCTTCATCTCGGTACGCGGGCTTCGCCCTATAAAATCAGCGCCTGATAACCCCGTCCGCCAGCGGCCAGGTTATCATCCTCTGATTTTGCACGGCTCATTGCCATCACGATATGGCATTCGCTCCCGCAATGATTTCGGTGAGCTCCTGCGTGATGGAGCCCTGACGCGCGCGGTTATACTGGAGCGTCAGTTTTTCTATCATCTCTTCCGCGTTGCTCGTCGCGGAATCCATTGCCTGCATTCTGGCGCCGTTTTCACTGGCAACTGCTTCTACCAGAGCGCCATATAAAATGCTGGTCATATATTTTGGTATGATAATCTCCAGCGCTTCTTCTTCCTCCGGCTCGTAATTCATCAGCGCATTAGACTTTGCAGCTTCAATATCCGCCTCGTCCACCTCCACAGGCAGAAGCTTCAAAAGCTTCGGCTCATGGACTACCGTATTTTTAAAATACGTATATGCCAGATAGATTTCTCCAACCTCACCGGATACATACAATTTCAGTACCTCGTCGCAGATTTCCTTTGCATCCGGGAACATCGGGTTCTCAATCACCTCGTTGTATTCCTTTGCAATGTTATAATCTCTGCGGGCAAAATACTCTTTTCCCTTGCTTCCGACGGTAAAGAGAACAACGTCCTCCTGCTTCAGGTCGGAACCTGTCACCATCTTGATCACATTGGAATTGTATCCACCGGCAAGTCCGCGGTTGGAAGTAATCAGAATCACTGCCTTTTTTGTAGAAGGCTGTGGCTTCAAATACGGATGCTCAATCATCCCGGATTTGGCCAGCATGGAGGTTACCGTCTCGTACATCTTATCGAAGTACGGCTTGGAACGCTCGGCGCGCATCTTTGTTTTCTGCAGCTTTACCGTTGACACCAGCTTCATAGCTTTCGTAATCTGCTGGGTACTGGCAATACTGTTGCGGCGCCGCTTGATGTCTCTCATTGAGGCCATACTGTCACCCTTTCCTTATTTGAAGCTCGCTTTGAACTCTGTAATCGCTGCCTGCAGCTTCGCTTCTGTCTCATCAGAAATCTGTTTCTCGGAAGCAATGCTTTCCGGAATTTCCGGATATTTTGTATCCAGGTACTCAAAGAACTCTCTCTCAAAACGGAGAATATCTCCTACCGGAATATCCAGAAGATATTTCTTTGTAGCAGCATAAATAATAATAACCTGATACTGTACCGGCATCGGCTGGTACTGCGGCTGCTTCAGAATTTCCTTGATGCGCTCGCCCTGTGCCAGCTTCTCTTTCGTATCATCGTCCAGCTCGGAACCGAACTGTGAGAATGCTGCCAGCTCGCGGTACTGCGCCAGCTCCACACGAATCGGAGCTGCAATCTTCTTCATAGCCTTGATCTGCGCCGAACCACCAACTCGTGATACGGAAAGACCTGCGTTGATAGCCGGACGGAAACCGGAGTTGAACATCTCTGTCTCCAGATAAATCTGTCCGTCTGTAATCGAAATAACGTTTGTCGGAATATATGCGGAAACGTCACCGGCCTGTGTCTCGATAATCGGAAGCGCGGTCAGAGAACCGCCGCCCAGATCATCGGAAAGCCTTGCTGCACGCTCCAGAAGTCTGGAATGCAGATAGAAGACATCACCCGGATAAGCCTCACGTCCTGGCGGACGCTTCAGAAGCAGGGAGAGTGTACGGTATGCTGCCGCATGCTTTGACAAATCGTCATAAATAATCAGCACGTCCTCCCCGTTTTCCATCCATTCTTCACCGATTGCGCAGCCGGAATATGGAGCGATATACTGCAACGGAGCAAGCTCGCTCGCCGTAGCTGCAACTACCGTCGTATAATCCATTGCGCCGTATTCCTCCAGTGTATTCACGATGGAAGCCACTGTGGAAGATTTCTGGCCGATTGCAACGTAAATACATTTTACGCCCTGACCTTTTTGGTTGATAATTGTATCGACCGCAATCGCTGTCTTACCTGTCTGACGGTCGCCGATAATCAGCTCACGCTGTCCTCTTCCGATCGGTACCATGGAGTCAATCGCCTTGATACCTGTCTGAAGCGGCGTATCTACGGATTTTCTGGAAATAACACCAGAAGCTACACGCTCGATCTGGCGATATTTATCTGCATGGATCGGGCCCTTTCCGTCAATCGGCTGGCCAAGTGCATTAACAACACGTCCCAGCATTCCATTTCCTACCGGAACCTCAACTACACGTCCGGTCGTCTTTACGATATCTCCTTCTCCGATATCATCGCTGCTGCCAAGGAGTACCGCACCGACATTATCCTCCTCCAGATTCAGGACCATGCCGTATACCTCTCCCGGAAATTCCAGAAGTTCACCCTGCATTGCCTTTTCCAGACCGTAAATACGTGCAATACCGTCTGCTACCTGAATGACAGTACCTGTGTCAGACACCGCGATTTCGGAGGAGTATCTCTGAATCTGTTCTTTGATCACAGAACTGATTTCCTCTGGTCTTAAATTCATGAGATCTGCACACCTTCTTTCTCGCTTTCTAATGAAATCTTCATGAGGCTTCCGGTCAGAGCGCTCAGCTTACTGCGAATCGTGCTGTCTACCACACGATCGCCTATCCGGATCATCAGACCACCAATACTGCTCTCCTCTACCTTATAGTCGATTTCCATTGTCTCATAATGGGTCGTCTCCAGAAGCTTCTGTTCGATTTTCTGCTTCTGCTCGTCCCGAAGCGGAATCGCCGATACCACCTGGGCAATTCCAATTTTTTTGTATTCCTTCACCCTTGCAATAAAATATGCAAAAATATCCGGTAAATTTTCATATCTTCCCTTTGTTACCACAATTCTCAAAAAACCTGTGAGGGCGTCGGATATCCTTCCCTTGAAAACATTCTCAATCAGCTGGAGTTTTTTCTGCTTCGGAATCTCCGGATGCATCAGAATTTTTTCAAAGTCACTGTTTTCTTTCAGAACAGTTTGCAAAAAATCAATTTCCTGCATTAAACTGTCCGTCAGGTTCTGTTCCACAGCAAGCTCAAACAACGCATCCCCATAGGTTCCCGCGATCAGCTTTGCCATGTCTTTTCACCTATTTCTTTCAATGTATCATCAATTAACGAATCCTGGATAGTAAGATCAATATTTTCGCTGACTACCTTTCCAGCAATCATGGAAGCTACCGTAATGATCTCCTTCTTTATGTTGTCTTCAGCCTTCTTGACTGCCAGCTCCGTCTGCTTGTTGGCTCTTTCAATAATTCCTGCCGCCTCAGCCTTCGCATTCTCGATAATTTTTGCCTCAGTATCAAGTGCTTTCTTGCGCGCCGCACTTAAAATCTCATCCTCTTCGCGGTGAATATTGCGGAGCTTCTCCTCATATTCTGCACGAAGACGATCTGCATCTTCCTTTGCCTTCTCGGCTGAATCAATATTTCCTTTGATTCTATCCTCACGCTTTTTCAGAAATTCCCGCGCAGGATTAAACAGAAGATACGACAAAAACAGAAACATTACGAATACTGAAATTGCGAGAAGTACTGCGTCATGCAACAGCTGTGGGTCAAGATTAAACAGTCGTTCCAAGATTTCGCCTCCTTTCACTTGTTATTTTTATACCGCCGCTTGCAAATCTGCTGATTTTACATCCGGCGTTTTCCGCTATGTGCACCTAGAGTCTGTGCTAATTAAAGTCTTCCAATAAGCGGATTTGCAAATAAGAGAATGAACGCGATAGCCAGACCATAAAGACCTGTCGTCTCGGCAACAGCCTGTCCAAGAAGCATCGTAGATGTGATATCACCCTTTGCTCCCGGATTTCTTCCAACTGCTGATGCGCCGTGTCCTGCAGCGATACCCTGACCTACACCAGGTCCGATACCTGCGATAAGAGCAAGACCTGCACCGATTGCTGAACAAGCTAATACTAAACCTTCGTTTGTAATTCCTTCCATAATAATTAACCTCCTGTTTTATTTCATTTTTAATTTTACTCTGTACCTGGTAATTTATCTGACACAAATACCATTGTCAGCATACAGAATACATACGTCTGTATGGCTCCTGAAAATACATCAAAATAGATGTGCAGAAATCCGGTCCATCCGATTGCGATTCTGGACAGCAATGAGTAGATCAGCGACATCATAACCGTACCGGACAGAACGTTTCCGAAAAGACGCAGCGACAGCGAAAACGGCACCGCTATCTCTCCAATCAGATTGATTGGAAACAGAAACGGCAGGGGCTGAAAAAGCCCGGTAAACGCACCGACTTTGTTGTACTTGATATTGTTGTACTGTATGATCCCGAATGTGATCAATCCAAGCGGTAGCGTTACGCCGTAGTCCGCCGTAGGCGGCCTCAGTCCAAACAAACCTGAAATATTGCTGATAAAAATAAAAATAAAGATCGAACCGATATAATTTCGGAACTTCTTTGCATGGACGCCCATGCTGCTTTCAACCATATTGTCGAGCATCTCGACAATCAGCTCCACAACATTCTGGAAGCCGGTCGGATACTCACCTGCATGGCTGATCGCAATTCTCGCTGCAATCGCAAAAGCAAGGATAAGCAGCATGACGATCAGTATGGCTACATGTGTCGTTGTAATCCAGAAGGTCTGGCCAAACATCTCATAGCTGAAAACGCCATGTATCATAAAATCCACATCTGACCCCGAAGATGCCAGCAAATTTGCAGTCTCCACGTTTCATCCTCCTTTCCTTCAAAATAAATGGTTTTATCAAAATCGATCGGGATTCGACTGATTTTGACTGGAAAAATACAGCGTATTTTACCGATGGAATTTCTTCCATAATTTATGCATGAGTGGCTGCAGGAATGCTCCAAATTTCAGACAGAGCACTCCCAGAAATGCTGCCATTACATACCCTATTTTCAGAAAATAAACGAGCGCCGCCATCGCAAAAATAGCCACGGTGCGCAACAGATATGCCTTTCTCATATAACTCTCCGCATCACCTGAAGCCATATCAAGCGCACGGTCAATTGAACGGTACATATGCACTGAAAGCCCCAGCGCTGTGAAAATTCCGATCCAAAGCCCCAGCGCAAAGGAAAGCGGAGACCCGGCCCATTCCGGACATACCGCCACTACCACAAATTCCACAGCCTGAATCAAAACTCCGGCCAACAAAATACCAGCCATCAGCTCAGCCAACGTTTCATTTATTCTTTTTTTCATGATCCATGCTCCCCTTATGATCCGGCTTTATGACTCCCTTTACCAGAATCCAGGTATTTCTTGCCCCTGCCATAATTCCCAGTATCAAAAGCACTGCCGTAACAGACCATCCAAATCGCTCATCAAGCCACATTCCAAGAACTGCACAGAGAACCACCGGGGCTAGCATACTGATCCCCAGCTGTGTGACCATAGAAAGAGCGCGTGCAATTTCATTTGCATTCTTTTTCATTTATTAATTCTCCCAGAAGCGCATTTTTCGCACTATACACAGTTTAATGTATTTTTCCTATTCTGTCCACAATTTCTTTCATCAAGATGAATGATTTTTGGACCGATTCTGTAAAGCTCTGTAAGAACAAAATTGTGCTTCGCACACATCACGAGTCAATAAATTTCAGAGCACAGCGTTTGTTCCGCGCGCGAAGCTGCTCATCCTGCCGGAGGCTTTTATCGTATGGGAGACGTAGTTTCCTATTCGATAAAAAAGACGTATATCAACTGATATACGTCCTTTATAATCCGAGCTGTTTTCTGCCTGAATAAATACTGAATTTTTTTCCTTTTTACATAGATTAAATTTTCTAAATTTAAGCGACTCTTTTTCATCATCCTATTCAATCTCTGTTTTTTTATAAATCTCTCTTAATATTTCCATAACAATCAACAGCATCACCGGCCCGAAAAAAACGCCTGGTGTGCCAAACAGATAGAGTCCTACATAAACAACTACCACCATAACAAACGGATAAACTCCCAGCTTGGCGCCGATCAGACGCGGTTCCAGAAATTCGCGTACCACATACGTCAGAAGAAAAAGTCCGATATACCCAGCTGCAAGGCGGAAATTCTGCCGGAACATCAGAAATACCGACATAGGAATTAATACAGTTCCTGTTCCGATAAAAGGAAGTGCATCAAGAAGTCCAATCACGATTCCAAGTAAAAGAAAATACGGATTTCCAAGCGCCCAAAGTCCGGCAGTACAAAGAATACTGATTATTAAAATAATAATCATCTGCGCTTTCATGTACATTCCGCCCTGTTTCCATATTCTCTGTGATATATTGTGGAAATGCCCATAAAAGCTGTACCTTTTGAACTTCTGATTCATATCATCATAATCCTTCATCAAAAGAATGACAGATACAAACAACATTAAAAGAAATAAACCAAGATCTGCCAGTTTTTTCAGATAACGCACAGAATAATTAAAAACTCCCGGAATTATATATACTTTAATCTGTTCAGTAGCATGATTGATACTGGAATACACAAATTCTTTCACTGCATCCACACGGATGCCGAAACTTTTTTCCGCCATTAAGCAACAATCATCGACAATCCCGCAAAAACATGAATAATAATAATCAAAATTCATTGCTATTCTTCTTATCTGTACCATCAGCTGACAATAGAGCAGATAAAAAAGGAAAGTGAACACTGCCAGCAGAATCACCAGTAGCACTGACACGATAATCTCCTTCTTCCACCTCAATTTTGTCTGTATTTTCTCTACAACGGGATTTAAAACATGAACCAGAACATATGCAATTAAAAAAGGAATTACATATGGCAGTAAGTATTTAATTACAATATACACCGCCAATGTAACTCCAACTCCTGTGAGTATCTTCTTCGTTTCTACCATACCTTCGCACCTTCTTTGTCCTCTTCCGTGCGCCGTACTGCATAATCTTTTGATTTCTGTTGTTTCTCTTCTTTCTAAATTTTTGCACGGCTGCTTTTTTGATACTTTTAGTATGGTATTTTTAAAACTTCTTATTCTGGCAGAAAATATTACCAGAACGTATTTCTTTCTCACATTTCTTGCATTACAGATTTTCAAAAATCGCAAAGATCTTATTTTCCGGACAAATCGCAAAGTCCATGGTTTTCTTGGTCCGTGGATGAAAAAACGTAAGAGACACTGCACAAAGCGCCAGCTTTAACTGTTCTTCGTTTGTTAAAAATCTCTCCCATTTCTCATTATATTTCCGATCGCCGTAAAGTGGAAAACCTGCATGGGCCATCTGCACACGAATCTGATGATGACGTCCCGTCTTCAATTCAATCTCAGTGAGCAGTAATTCGCCATGATCCTCCGGCATTCTTTTTTTTGCCAGAACACGAAAAGAAAGTTCAGCTTTCTTTGCATCCCGTCTATCCTTTCCAGTAACTGTGGATACATTTTTTCTACCGTCTTTTACCAAATAATCAATTAATTGATGACATTTTCCATCTACTTCTTTTTCATCACCTGACATTTGATAGCAGCATACTGCCCGGTACATTTTTTTCATACGTCCGTCTGTTACCTGTTTTCCAAGCTCCGCTGCTGCCTGTTTCGTCTTTGCTAAAACAATGATTCCCTCTACAGGCTGATCGAGCCGATGAACTACATGAATCATATCTTTTCCGAGATAATTATTCAGCTTACTCACCAGATCAACTTGTCCGATCGCTGCACTTTGTACTGGAAGTCCGGCTGGCTTATGATAGACGATGATGTCTTTATCTTCAAATAAAATCATGAAAATTTCCTGCCTTTACATCTTAAACCGATATCCCACACCCCAAATCGTTTCGATATATTGCGGCTTTGAGGACTGTTTCTCTATTTTCTCACGAATTTTCTTGATATGAACGGTTACAGTAGCAATATCTCCCACAGACTCCATATCCCATATTTCCTTGAAAAGCTCCTCTTTTGTAAACACATGGTTCGGATTCTGTGCAAGAAATGTGAGAAGATCAAACTCTTTTGTTGTAAAGTTTCTCTCTTCTCCCTCAATCCATACGCGGCGGGCTGTTTTGTCAATCTTTATTCCACGAATTTCCACCATATCATTTTCCGGCAGATTACTGTTTACAAGCCTTTCATAACGTGCAAGGTGTGCTTTCACCCGGGCCACCAGCTCGCTTGGGCTAAATGGTTTTGTCATATAATCGTCTGCGCCAAGACCAAGACCGCGTATTTTATCAATATCGTCCTTTTTTGCTGAAACCATCACAATGGGAACATTTTTCTTTTCCCTTATTTGGCGACAGATTTCAAAACCATCGACTTCAGGCAACATCAAATCCAGAATAATCAGATCAAATTCCTCCTCCAAAGACCGTTTCAGGCCCGTATCACCAGAATTTTCCGTCTCCACCTCAAAACCGGAAAGCTCCAGATAATCCTTCTCCAGATCTGCAATCGCTATTTCATCTTCCACAATCAGTATTCTACTCATGAACAGGTACCTCCTGATATTTTCTTATTTCAAAATGCATAACCGTTCCCTCTGATACTTTGCTGGTTGCCCAGATTCTTCCACCGTGATCTTCTATAATTTTTTTCACAATCGAAAGGCCGATGCCGTTTCCTCCTTGCGCAGAATTTCTTGACAAATCCGTACGATAAAAACGATCAAAAATAGATGGTAATTCTTTGTTCGGAATTCCCTTTCCGTTATCCTCCAGTTCCACATGGATAAAATCCCCCATATCCATCACACGCAGCTGTACGTTCTTTTTCTCTTTCTCCATATATTTCACAGAATTTCCGATAATATTATTTACGACACGCTTAAGCTGCTCCGCGTCTGCGATAATGAGCTCTCCTGGTTCCACTGTGTTGATGTAAGAAAAAGTAATATTCTTTTCCCTGAGTTCAAGCCCCACTTCTTCGGCACAGTCGTCAAAATACTCTGACACGTCAATTTTATTGAAATTATAGGGAATACGATTTGTATCAATCTTGGAATAAAAAGTCAGCTCATTGATCAGCCGGTCCATGTCATTTGCTTTAATATAAATAGTTCGGATATAGCGGTCCATCTTTTCTGGTGTGTCCGCCACTCCATCCATAATTCCTTCCACATAACCCTTCACTGCTGTAATTGGCGTTTTCAGATCGTGTGAAATATTGCTAATCAGCTCTTTGCTTTGCTGATCAAAAGCACGCTTCTGCTCATCCACATCCTTTAATCTCTGCCTCATTTCATTAAAATCACGGCAAAGCTCACTGATCTCATCGTTGCCTTTTACCTCTATCTCAAAATCAAAGTCCTCTCCCTTAATCCGGTTCATACCCTCGCTCAGCTTCTTCAAAGGAGTGTGGATTCCCGTATAAATCCACATAATCATAATTAAAACAGTGACAATTAAAATAATTACGACAGAAATAATCAGATCACGCATCAGTTTCTTTGTCTGTGACGCAATCTTGCTGGATGAGGAAACAATAAACAAACTGACCTCAGAACCATCCTCCATACTCACATCAAGCTGTTTGATAAATGCCTGAACTGCCTTTCCAATATAAGAACCACCGTCTGCCGCACTCGTAAAGCTACGAAAAGCAGGCAGCTCTTTCAGAAGAAGATCTACTTTTTCCGTACTTCCATTGTAAAAAATCTCTCCATCTTTTCTCACAAGTAGAAATGAAAGCTTATCCTGAAGAACGCTGTTAACCTGTTTCAAAAAACGTTCCTCAAGAAATCTCTCTGGATTCTGTCTTGCCTGCTCTTTCATCCCCTCAAATATTTCCTGCGTGGATCTTCCGATCATCTGCATAGAATCCGAAAGATTTTCGTATGAAACAGAAACACCGTAATTTCTCTCGATCAGATCCATCTGATATTTTGTAAACCCGAAAATCGTCACTCCAAATAAAAGAGTAGGCACAAGAATAATAATCAGAAAAGCAGTAATAAGCCTTGTCTTTAATCGCATAAAATCACCTGTTTTAAACTTATTTTCCAGAAATACGGATATGAAACGTTTTCATTTCCTCATATTTTTTAAGTATAACACAATCCTTTTGTTATTTCACCTAAACAATATTGAAGGATTCTAAACTTTCTCTAAAAACATAGAAAAAAATCAGGGCTGTTGTCTAAATACAAGCTTTTAACAATGATTTAAAACAACCCTGATCTTTTTTCTATTCAGATTCTCATTTTTTTAAAGATACTTCTTTAATATTTCTACCTTATCCAGCTTTTCCCATGGGAGATCCAGATCTGTTCTTCCGAAATGTCCATAAGCTGCTGTCTTCTTGTAAATCGGTCTGCGCAAATCCAACATTTTAATGATACCGGCCGGTCTCAGATCAAAATTCTCTCTTACAATTTCTGTAAGCTTTTCATCCGAAAGCTTTCCGGTTCCATCCGTGTCGACCATTATGGAAGTCGGTCTGGCAACTCCAATTGCATAAGACAACTGGATTTCACATTTATCAGCAAGTCCCGCTGCAACTATATTTTTAGCCACATAACGCGCCGCGTATGCTGCGCTTCGGTCTACCTTAGTACAATCTTTTCCGGAAAAAGCGCCGCCGCCATGACGAGCATATCCTCCATACGTATCCACAATAATCTTCCGCCCAGTCAAACCGCTGTCTCCGTGCGGGCCTCCGATGACAAAACGTCCAGTCGGATTTACAAAAAACTTTGTTTCCCCATCAATCATATCTTTTGGAAGGATCACGTCAAACACATGCTTTTTAATATCCTCATGTATCTGTTCCTGTGTGACATCCGGGTCATGCTGTGTGGAAAGTACAACTGCATCAAGACGTGCGGGCTTTCCGTTTTTATCATACTCAACAGTCACCTGTGTTTTTCCATCCGGACGCAGATAGGAAAGTGTTCCATCCTTTCTCACCTTTGTGAGCTGCAATGCCAGCTTATGCGCAAGCGATATCGGGTATGGCATGTATTCTTCCGTCTCATTCGTCGCATAACCAAACATCATTCCCTGATCTCCGGCTCCGATCGCTTCAATCTCCTCGTCGCTCATAGCACTTTCTTTCGCTTCCAGCGCTTTATCCACACCCATAGCAATATCTGTAGACTGTTCATCAATCGCAGTAATCACTCCACAGGTCTCTGCATCAAACCCATATTTTCCTCTGGTATATCCGATCTCCCTTACGGTATCTCTCACAATTTTCTGGATATCAACATAAGCCTTTGTGGTAATCTCACCCATCACAAGCACCAGTCCTGTTGTCGTCGCCGTCTCACAGGCAACACGGCTCATGGGATCCTGTGCCAGCAATGCATCCAGAATTGCATCAGAAATCTGGTCGCACATTTTATCCGGATGTCCTTCTGTCACGGATTCTGAGGTAAATAATAATTTATCCATTGTTTTTTCCTTTCTTTTTCTGGCTGCTTTTCTGTTATTTCCGGGATAAGTAAAACGATGTATGACTCATTTTTCATTCTAAAAAACTTTTATACATACAAAAAATCCACCTGAAAGGCGGACTCAATTATATATCATCAAATCCCCTTATTGTTCGATTTTACTCGCTCAGGTTGGCACCTTCCTTTTCAGGGGTTGCCGTGGCTTCACAGATCCTTTGTATCTCCACCACTCTGAATAAGAGAAAAGCATTATTCAACTGTTCGAAGTATAAGTTACAGCCATTTGCGGTTTTTGTCAAGCTTTGTTTTTTGGGGATTTGTTTATTTATAGAGGACAACCAGAGAGAACCCATAAAAAACGGGGTTCCAACAAACAAGTCACCCCTTATTTTGCATGGGTTCTCTCTGGTCTGATTTTGATAAAATAAATTAATAGATACTGTTCATATTATTATTTTACAAAACGTTCCACGATGTATCGGTTTGCCTGGAGTTCCTGCTCGTCGTCGAGTGGGGAGAGATCGGATGTTCCGTATTTGCGTTCCAGCGCATTTTTGATCAGGTAATCGCAGATGTGAGGGTTTTTGGGTAACAGTGGGCCATGCAGATAGGTTCCGATTACGTTTTTGTAGAGAACTCCTTCTGCTTTTTCCGTTTCATTATTTCCGTATCCGAACAGAACCTTTCCCAGCGGTTTGTTATCTCCGATAAAGGTTCGTCCTCCGTGGTTTTCAAAACCGACAATCGGATAAGGGAACAGATCATTTTGTATTACAATATTTGATATAAGCCGGGGGGTTCCCTGTTCTGTGTATAAATCGACCAGGGAAAGACCTTCGATTCTTCCATCATCTGTATCATAATAGTGGCCGAGCAGCTGATATCCACCGCAGACTGCGATAACGACGCCGTTATCCTCCACATACTCCTTAAAATCCTGACGAATTGTTTTTAACTTTTCACATACGAGCATCTGTTCCCGGTCTGAACCACCGCCAAGCAAGACGATATCCAGATCCAAGAAGCTAATTGTATCCGTGATCTGAAATTCCTGCACTTCTGCATCAATCCCACGCCACTGCATTCGCTTTTTTAAGCATTGAATATTTCCCCGATCACCATATAAATTCAATAAATCCGGATATAAGTGTCCTATTCTTATTTTCATCATCTAATCCTCATTCTCAGTGACGCTTCGCTGTCATCTGTTTACTGAATCTTCAGTTTTTATTTGACCGATTCGTCTTTTTCCCTGCCATTTCCACTAAAATATTTCTGGTAGAAAACAGCGCTGTATAATTTACCAGAACGTATAAATTTTTACATCCGTCTTTAATTCTTGCTTCAATTGCAGTTTTGACATCACCAATCAATTCTGAGTGGATATCCACATATTTCATTCGAAGCAGCATGTCCTGACAACGAATTCCACTTACTGTTATGGAATGAATATGATCCTCTGCAAACCGGTCAAAATCAACATCCCAGAGCCAGGAAATATCGGTTCCATCCTGCGCATTGTCATTGATCACGATGACAATATCCTTTTCTTTTTCATCCTCCATGACTGCAGAGATATTCTGGTTAAATCCAGCCGGATTTTTGGCCAGATTCAAAATAACATGCGTTCCTTCAATCTCAAATTCTTCCATTCTGCCGTTTTGAGGATTAAATTCTGCAAGTACTTGATCAAAATGAGCAAGACTCATTCCTGCCGTTCTTGCCGCACTGTATGCTGCAAGAATGTTATAAATATTATAAAATCCCTTATAATCAGCTGCAACTCGACGTCCTTCTACCTCAAAACAAAGACCATTTTCCATACTGATTCCGGATGCTTCATAATCAATCACAGGTCTTGTAAAATCGCAATTTGGACAATCGTATTTTCCGATCTGGCTATAATGATAAAAATCATATTCCAGCCTTGCTCCGCATTTCTTGCAGAAACGTCCCTCCCGGATCTCATGTTCACTTTGGGAATCAAATACCTTTTCCGTTATACCGTATGTCTTATACGGATTTCCGCTTTCCATGGCAAGATAGGCGGACAGCGCATCATCTCCATTTACAATTACTGTCATATCCGGAGCCATCTGCATGGCTCTTTTTAGCATATCCATCGTTATATCAATTTCTCCATATCGGTCGAGCTGATCGCGGAAAAGATTGGTCAGAACCATATAATCCGGTTTGAAATGCGGGAAAATCCGAAGCGTTGAAGCTTCGTCAATCTCGATACATGCATAATCTGCATCCAGCTTTCCGTTATTTTTTGCCGCAAGCACAAAGGCGGCAGCCACACCGGCCAACATATTGGACCCTGTGTGATTACATACCAGCTTTTTGCCCTCCGATTCTACGGCGGAACACAGCAGATTATTTGTAGTTGTCTTTCCGTTTGTTCCACATACGACAAAAATCTTTTCCCGCACCTGACCTGCCAGATCTTTTAAAATCTGCGGATCAGCCTTAAGTGCAACTTTTCCGGCAAACGTAACACCCTGTCTGCCGGAAATTCTGCATGCAGTACTCACGATTTTTGCCATCCAAATGGCAATTAACCTTCGTACTCTCATTTTCTATTCTTCTTTCTTCAGTTCCTCTTCCAGTGATTTTAAGGTATCCTCTTCTGTTTTTGCCAGGGATTCTCTGACTCTGGCAATACTTGCTACTCTGGCATCTCCACTTAAATTCATCAGCTTAACGCCGCTTGTAATACGTCCAAGCACAGAGATATCTTCACATGACATCTGTATAATAATACCTTCTGTGTTGATCATCATAATTTCATTTTCATTGTTTACTGCTTTAACGCCAACGACATTTCCTGTTTTTTCCATAATTTTGTAACATTTTACACCTTTTCCTCCTCTGTTCTGAGGAGTAAATTCTTCCATGGAGGTGAGTTTACCCATACCGTTTTCTGATACGATCAGAAGATAATCGCCCTGCGTATCGAGCTGCATGCCGACCACCTCGTCTCCGTCTGAAAGGTTCATTCCGATGACACCCATGGAGACACGGCCTGTTCTTCTTACATCCGTTTCGTGGAAGCGAATACACTGTCCGTATTTCGTTACAAGGAAGATGTCTTTCTTATTATTTGTAAATTTGACCTCGATCAATTCATCTTCTTCACGGAGACTGATGGCAGCAAGTCCAGTTTTTCTCACATTCACAAAATCCGTAATCGGCGTTTTTTTGACAATTCCATTTTTTGTTGCCATAAACATAAAACGACCGTCTTTATACTCTTTGATCGGGATCAGCGCCGTTATCTTTTCTTCTGGCATGAGCTGAAGAAGATTAATAATCGCTGTTCCTCTCGCCGTTCTTCCTGCTTCTGGAATTTCATACGCTTTCAGACGATACACTCTTCCTTTATTTGTGAAAAACATCAGATAGTGATGCGTTGTCGTCATAAGAAGTTCTTCTATGTAATCGTCTTCGATTGTCTGCATTCCTTTAATTCCCTTGCCGCCTCGGCCCTGGGACTTAAAATTATCCGGAGTCATACGCTTAATATATCCAAGCTTTGTCATGGTAATCACAACATTTTCATCCGGTATCAGATCTTCCATGGAAATATCAAATGCATCAAATCCGATTGAAGTTCTTCTCTCATCTCCAAATTTTTCTTTTACGATCGTGATCTCTTTTTTAATCACGCCAAGCAAAAGATTTTCATCTGCAAGAATTGCCTTCAAATCTTTGATTTTTTCCATGAGTTCTTTGAATTCATTTTCCAGTTTTTCCCGTTCCAGACCGGTGAGCGCGCGCAGACGCATATCTACAATCGCCTGTGACTGTGCGTCCGAGAGACTGAAACGTTCCATCAGCCGTGCTTTTGCAGCCTGTGTATTCTGAGAACTGCGGATAATAGAAATTACTTCATCAATGTTATCAAGCGCAATCAGCAAGCCCTGCAAAATATGAGCGCGTTCTTCTGCTTTGTTCAGCTCATATTTTGTCCTTCTTGTTACGACATCCTCCTGATGTTTGATATAATAACTCAGCATCTGATGAATGTTCAGCACCTTTGGCTGATTTTTTACAAGCGCTAGCATATTGACACCAAACGTATCCTGAAGCTGTGTATGCTTATAAAGCTGATTGAGAATGACATTTGCGTTCGCGTCTTTTCTCAGCTCAATGTTGATTCGCATTCCTTCACGGCTTGACTCATCTGTAATTGCCGTGATACCGTCAATTCTTTTATCCCTTACAAGGTCTGCCATTTTTTCAATCAGACGCGCCTTGTTTACAAGATACGGCAATTCCGTCACAATAATATGACTTTTTCCATTCGGGGCTGTCTCAATATTGGTTATTGCTCGAACACGAATTTTACCTCGTCCCGTACGATAGGCCTCCTCAATTCCTCTTGTTCCAAGAATCTGTGCTCCGGTTGGGAAGTCTGGCCCTTTGATGATATCCATAATTTCTTCAATTGAGGTATCTCTCTTTTCCTCAATCCGGTTATCAATCATCTTTACAACAGCAGAAATTACCTCTCCAAGATTATGAGGCGGAATGTTAGTTGCCATTCCGACTGCAATACCCGTTGTTCCGTTCACCAGAAGATTTGGAAATCTGGAAGGAAGAATCACAGGCTCTTTCTCAGTTTCATCAAAGTTTGGGGCAAAATCCACGGTATCTTTATTTATATCAGCCAGCATTTCCATGGAAATTTTGCTGAGGCGCGCCTCCGTATAACGCATAGCCGCCGCCCCGTCGCCATCCACGGAACCGAAGTTCCCGTGTCCGTCAACAAGAGGATATCTTGTGGACCATTCCTGCGCCATATTGACAAGCGCTCCGTAAATCGAACTGTCACCATGCGGGTGATACTTACCCATCGTATCACCGACAATACGCGCACATTTTCTGTGAGGCTTGTCAGGACTGTTATTCAGCTCAATCATGGAATAAAGAACCCTTCTCTGTACCGGCTTCAGACCATCGCGCACATCCGGGAGAGCACGGGAAGCGATTACGCTCATGGCATAATCAATATAACTTTCTTCCATTGTTTTCTTGAGGTCTACTTCTTTTATTTTATCAAAAATATTATCTTCCAAAGTTTCGCTCCTCCTGTGATGCTAATCCAGAATCAGATGTCCAGATTTCTCACTTTCTTTGCATTTTCTTCAATAAACTCACGTCTGGGCTCCACCTGGTCTCCCATCAGTGTTGTGAAGGTCACATCAATCTCCGAAGACTGATTTTCATCCATCACAACTCTTTTCAAAATACGTTTCTCTGGGTCCATAGTAGTCTCCCAGAGCTGATCTGCATCCATCTCTCCAAGACCTTTATAACGCTGAATTTTGTTATTCTGATCACGGCCTACTTCATCGAGGATCGCCGCCAGCTGTTCATCACTGTATGCATACCATACTTTTTTATTTTTCTCCAGCTTAAAAAGCGGAGGCGTAGCCAGATACACATATCCCTGTTTGATCAGCTCCGGCATAAAGCGGTATATGAATGTCAGCAGAAGCGTCGCAATATGAGAACCATCTACATCGGCATCTGTCATGATAATAATTTTGTGATACCGAAGTTTTGAGATATCAAAATCTTCATGAATACCGGTACCAAACGCTGTAATCATTGCCTTAATCTCTGCATTTCCATAAATGCGGTCAAGACGCGCCTTTTCCACATTCAGAATTTTACCACGAAGAGGCAGAATTGCCTGTGTTGCTCGGCTTCTGGCTGTTTTGGCAGAACCGCCTGCCGAGTCTCCCTCAACAATATAAATTTCACAGTTTTCCGGATTCTTATCCGAACAGTCTGCAAGCTTTCCGGGAAGAGAAAGTCCGTCAAGCGCAGATTTTCTTCTCGTCAAATCTCTCGCTTTTCTTGCTGCCTCCCTCGCTCTCTGTGACATCAGCGATTTTTCCACAATAATTTTTGCTACCTGAGGATGCTGTTCCAGATAAATCATAAGCTGATCGGACACAATATTTTCCACAGCTCCTCTTGCCTCACTGTTGCCAAGCTTCTGTTTTGTCTGTCCTTCAAACTGTGGATTTTCAATTTTAACGCTGATAATTGCAGTCAGACCCTCACGAATATCATCACCGGAAAGATTCTGATCATTTTCTTTAATCAGCTTGTTTGTCTTTGCATAATCATTGAATGTCTTTGTGAGTGCATTTTTAAAACCGGTCAGATGCGTACCGCCTTCCGGTGTCGTAATATTATTGACAAAGCTGTAGCTTCCTTCCGTGTACGCATCGTTATGCTGCATCGCTACTTCTACGTAAACTCCGTCTTTTTCACCCTCTGCAAAAATGATATCCTCATAAAGGGGCGTTTTTCCTTTATTCAGATACGTTACAAACTCTTTGATTCCGCCTTCATAGTGAAACGTACGCTCTTCCGGTTCCTCCTCCCGGTCATCGCGGAGAACTATCTTGATCCCTTTTGTCAGAAACGCCATTTCCCGCAAACGCTGTTTCAGCGTATTAAAATCAAAAATTGTCTCCTCAAAAATCTCTCCATCCGGGAAAAATGTAACGGTAGTTCCTGTCTTTTCCGGTTCACACGTACCGATAATTTTCAGCTTTTCAACAACCTTACCTCTCTCATACCGCTGTCTGTAAATGTTTCCATCTTTGCAGATTGTTACCTCAAGCCATACAGAAAGAGCATTTACAACAGAAGCTCCTACCCCGTGAAGACCGCCGGATACCTTATATCCTCCGCCTCCGAATTTTCCACCTGCATGGAGTACTGTAAATACGACTTCCACTGCCGGAAGTCCTGCTTTATGGTTAATTCCAACTGGAATACCACGTCCATTGTCCGTCACTGTTACAGAATTATCTTTGTTTATTGTTACTGTAATATAATCACAAAAACCGGCTAGCGCCTCATCAATTGCATTGTCCACAATTTCATAAACAAGATGATGAAGACCTCTCGCCGAGGTACTTCCAATATACATACCGGGTCTTTTTCTTACTGCCTCCAGACCTTCCAGAATCTGGATTTGATCTGCACCGTATTCTGCACTCATCGAAACCCTCCTAACCTTTTTCCTCAACTGTTCCACATGAAACCTGAAACAGTCTATTTATTTGAAAATTATAACTGACAAAATCGTCCACGCCTGTACACGTAATCAATGTTTGGATATCATGAATATTCTCAAGAAGATATCGTTGTCGGCTGCTGTCAAGCTCAGAAAGAACATCATCCAGCAACAAAACAGGCGTATCCTTTATTTTTCTTTTAACAATCTCTATTTCTGCAAGCTTCAAAGACAGAGCTGCTGTTCTTTGCTGTCCCTGAGATCCATATTTCCGAATATCAATTCCATTAATCAGAAAACACAGATCGTCTCTGTGTGGCCCTTCATTTGTCACCTTTGTCCTGATGTCTCTTTCCCTGTTACCCCTTAATTTTTCTTTTAATTTTTCATAATCTGTATCTTTTTCATATTCAACAACTAAAATCTCTTTTTTTCCAGAAAGATTTCTATGTATATCCTGAATAATTTCGCATAATACTTCAACAAATGTACTTCTCATTTGAATGATTACCTGTCCGTATCTGACGAGCTGTTCATCCAGTACATCAAGCATGGTATTCGATTCCTCATAATAGGTATAATCCTTCAGCAATCGATTTCGCTGATTCAGAATTTTATTATAGTTTGACAGATGATAAAGATATATTTTATCGAGCTGACACATCTCCATATCAAGAAATCTTCGTCTCTCAGCAGGGCCATTTTTAATAATATTCAAATCTTCAGGAGAAAAAAATACAAAATTGCCAAGTCCGATCAGCTCACTTGCCTTTCGAACCGGCATACCATTAATTGCAATCCCTTTTGTTTTATTCTTTTTGAGATGCATATCAATCCGATATGGAATCTCATTTTTTTTAATTTTCATGCAGATATGGGATTCGTCTTCTCCAAAATGTATTAATTCTCTGTCTTTACTTCCTTTATGAGACCTGGTTGTACCACAGAGATAAACCGATTCCAGAATATTTGTTTTCCCCTGCGCATTATCACCATAAAAAAGATTTGTTCCTCTGTCAAAATTCAGTTCGAGCTCATCATAATTACGAAAATGACAAAGCTTTATGGATTCAATAATCATCTTTACACCATCTTTTTATCTGGTTATTTTAATCATAATTTCTTCACAGATTACTTCATCACCTTCAAAAAGCTTTTTTCCTCTCTGAAATTCTTTTTCTCCGTTTACAAGAACCTGTCCTTCCAGAATCTTATACTTTGCATCCACTCCGCTCTCTGCAATACCGGCAGCTTTTAACGCCTGACCCAGCTTAATGTATTCATCCCGAAGCTTGATTTCCGTCATTTCCATAATTTTATTCTCCATACTTGTAACATGTAATTATGCATCTACAAAATTAACTGGCAGAATCAGATAAATATAATTCTGCTCCTCATCCCTTATAAAACATGGCGCTTTTGGATTCATGTAATAGATATCAATAGATTCATCATCAATGACACGAAGTGCATCAATCAGGAATTTCGGATTAAAACCAATTTTTATATTCTTTCCTTCCAGTTCAATATCAATAATTTCATCCATACTACCGATCTGAGACGAAATTTTAAGTTCCATAACACCTTCTGAAATATTCAAAATAATAGGTCTTTTATCACCTTCTTTTACAAGAAGGGTAGCCCTGTCTATACAATCAAGAAATTCTCTTTTATTGATTGTAACTTTTGTCTCGTAGTCATTGGAAAGCATTTGATTTACACGGAAATAATTTCCTTCAATCAATCTCGAAACAACAACCGTCTGATCAAATTCAAAAACAATATGATTATCCGTAAAATAAATATCTACGATATCTTCTGTTCCACCAGTTAAAATTTTTGAAATTTCAATCAGTGTTTTACCAGGAACAATAACCTTTTTCTCTCCATACTGTGATTTAAGCTCTATTTTCCGAATTGAAATCCGATGACCATCAAGAGAGACAACTCTCATTTCATTTTCCTGAATCTCAAACAGCTCACCCGTCATCATTTTATTACTGTCGTTCACAGCAATTGAGAAAATAGTTTGTCTGATTACTTCTTTCAGAGTAAACTGCGATAAGCTTATCTTATAATCTCTCTCAACAAATGGAAGATAGGAGAAGTCTTCTCCATCTTTTCCCATAATAGAAAATTTTGCTTTTTCGCAGGTGATCTGTGTATTGTTTTTTTCATCTGCAACAATCGTAACATCACTGTCAGGCAGTTTTCTGATAATCTCAGAAAAAAGTTTTGCTTCCAAAGCTACAATTCCTTTTTCAAGAATTTCACCTTCCACCTTGGTTTCAATTCCCAGTTCCATATCATTGGCTGTAAACTTTATGATGCCTGATGAAGCATCAACCAGAATACATTCGAGAATTGGCATCGTGGTTTTTGAAGGAACGGCCTTCATTACAGTATTTACACCTTTCAGAAGGTTACTTTTGCTGCAAGTAATTTTCATAATAGATATACTCCCTTCGTAATGTTGCAGATGATCTGAACGGAAATCGTTCTTTCCATCATTTTTTTATCAAAAAATATAAAGCTTACAAAAAAGAATCGGCTCTGCGAAGTGTAAATTGCGCGAAGCGCTTTAAATATATATATGAGAAAAATCCGCAGTAATCTTATTAAGGGCTGTGGATATGTGTAAAACCCATATAAGGCTTTATATTTACGGTATTTTTTAGATGGACAACGATGTGTAGTCACCTAAGAAACGATATGGATAACAGAAAGCTTATTCACATTTCAAATTTTTGAAAGGATAAAACGATCTGATCCGGAAATTGTTTATAAACACTCGTCCACAACTCTTTCACACACATTAAAACTGGTTATCATGTGGATAAGTGGATAACTTTGTGGATAACTTTATGCCGGACTTATCTTTTTTTTCAAAATTTCTACTATATTTCTTGTAGAATCTGAAGTTTTTATTTCAGAAGCAATTTTCTTGGAACCATGAAGAACAGTGGAATGATCACGATTTCCCATCTCGGAGCCAATTTTTTTGAGTCCGACGCTCGTCATGTTGCTGCAAAGGTACATAGCGATCTGTCTTGGGAAAACAACTTCTGTGTTACGTTTATTACTTTTAATATCGTCTTCTGTAATATGAAAATGTTCTGCTACAACAGAAATAATGAGGGAAGGGGTAATCTCTTTCTTTTCATCTGGGGAAATAATGTCTTTTAATGCTTCCTCAGCCAGACGTACCGTTATTTCTCTGTTTTCCAGGTTGCTAAGCGCAACGAGTTTATTCAGAGCTCCTTCCAGTTCACGAATATTGGATTTAATATTCATAGCAATGTATTTGATGACTTCATTATCAATGTCATAACCGTCGGTTTCTTCTTTTTTATGAAGAATAGCCATACGAGTCTCAAAATCCGGAGACGAAATATCAGCAATCAGACCCCATTCAAATCTGGAACGGAGCCTTGCTTCTAATGTTTCAATATCTTTTGGCGGTTTATCAGAGGAGATAATAATCTGTTTTTTGTTGTTATGCAGATCGTTAAAGGTATGGAAAAACTCTTCCTGCGTGGATTCCTTACCTATAATAAACTGGATATCGTCAATCAGAAGGACATCCACGTTGCGGTATTTTTCACGGAACTTGGTCATAGAAGTATTATTTCCATTACGAATGGAATCAATCAGCTCATTTGTAAAATACTCACTGGTCACATAAAGTACTTTCTTTTCAGGATTTTCATTCAAAATAAAATGAGCAATGGAATGCATAAGATGCGTTTTTCCAAGTCCGGCCCCTCCATGGATAAAAAGAGGATTATACATTTTTCCCGGCGACTCCGCAACAGCAAGTGCTGCAGCATGTGCAAATTTGTTGTTATTACCAACAACAAATGTATCAAAGGTATATCTTGGGTTGAGATTAGCCTTTTCTATGCTGGGGCTGTTGTCTACAAGATTTACAGGAGTGAACTTTTTTTTGCGTTCTTTTGCCTGTTCCGGAAGTATAAACTCAATGTCATATTCTTTTCCTGTAAACTCAGCGATTGCCACTTTAATAGGAAACATATATTTTTTTGTAATATAATCAATGCCCATCTGTTCAGATGGAACAAGTATTGTTACCATATGGTCGGAAACACTGTGTATTTCCAGTGGCTTGAGCCATGTTTTGAAAGAGATATCAGAAAGTTCATGCTCAGTTTTGACGAGCTGAAGGATCTCATCCCATTTTTCTTTTAGTATGTCCATGTTGTAATCTCCAAAAAAACCATTTTTTCCTACCATAATATTAAAACAAAATGGGTGATTTAGCAATGGTAACTTTTTTGAAAAAGAAAAAATGTAAAAAATTACCTTTTTGTTACCATTAAAGAAAGAAAAATAGTTTACGTAAGTTTATCCACAATTTGTTGATAAGTTGTGGATAACTTTTCAATAGTGTGTGAAAAAGTTCTTGAACAAAAGAAAAAAGGCAAGAAATAAGGATATTTTATCTATGTGTATGAAGTGAAAGAAGGTTATCCACATATTTTTTATAAACCGTGAAAGCCTTATAAAATGCTTGACTTCCCTTATATTATTGAATATAATTGAAGCGATGTTTTCTTAAAATATACATGACCAATCAATACCATTATTACCATAGATTTGGTTAGAAAAAAGGAGGTGCCCGTTTATGAAAATGACATTTCAGCCGAAAAAGAGATCCAGATCAAAAGTTCATGGATTCAGAGCGAGAATGAGTACAGCAGGCGGAAGAAAAGTCTTAGCTGCAAGAAGAGCAAAAGGAAGAAAAGTATTGTCAGCATAGGCCGCAGATTTGTGGCCTTTTCTTTTATCAGAAAATTTTTAAAGGAACGAAATATGGTATTTTCAGAATCCTTAAAAAAATACGGTGATTTTCAGCGTGTTTACCGAAAAGGAAAATCTTATGCAAACAGATATCTGGTCATGTATATGTTAAAGCAGGATACGCAGAGAAACCGTATTGGTATATCAGTCAGTAAAAAGGTTGGCAACAGTGTAGTAAGACATCGAATTACAAGGCTGATTCGTGAGAGCTATCGTTTAAATGAAGAAAAATTTGTTGATGGCCTTGATCTTGTGATTATTGCAAGGCCCAGCGCTAAAGAAAAAAATTTCTTTGATATCGAGAGCGCACTGCTTCATCTTGGACGTCTGCATGGTATTTTGCATGCAGAACAGGAAAAAGAAGCGGAAAAAAAGGTTTAAGAAGAAGTAAAAAATGAAAAAATTATTGATTTATCTGATCAAATTTTATCAGAAGTATCTTTCGCCGATGAAAAGAACAAGATGTCCTTATATTCCGACTTGTTCCCAGTATGGTCTGGAAGCGATTCAGAAATACGGAGCTCTCAGAGGAGGTATTTTGGCTGTATGGAGAATCCTACGGTGTAATCCTTTTTCAAAAGGCGGATATGATCCCGTTCCATGAGGAGGAATTTAAAGAATGTTATTGACAAAAAGTACAACATTCATTATAGGACCTGTGGCCAGTCTGCTTGGTTATATTATGAATGCGATATTCTTGCTTCAGGAAAAGATCGGTATCGCAAATATCGGTCTTTGTATTATCTTATTTACGATAGTCATTTATATGATCCTGATGCCGCTTACGATTCAGCAGCAAAAGTTTTCAAGACTGTCTGCAAGAATGAATCCTGAATTACAGGCAATTCAGAAAAAATATAAAGGTAAAAATCAGGATCAGGCAGCCATGATGAAAATGAATGAAGAGACACAGGCTGTCTATGCAAAATATGGTGTAAATCCGATGGGAAGCTGTTTGCAGCTTATCATACAGATGCCGATTCTGTTTGCACTTTATCGCGTGATCTGGAATATTCCAGCTTATGTTACCTCTGTAAAGAATGCATTTCTTCCTCTGGCACAGAAGCTGATGACAATGTCTGGTGTGGAAGAATTTATGGCAGAGATGGCAAAGGCTAATTCTGTTACATTCAAAGAGATGACAGAAAACACACTGATTGATGTCATGTATAAATTCAAACCGGATAACTGGACAGCGCTTGCTGATAAATTTCCGGATATTGCAAAAACAGTAACAGATACACAGACACATGTCGATAAGATGAATTATTTTCTTGGACTAAATATTGCAGATGCACCTATGCAGATTTTTATGCGTGCAATTTCCACGGGAGCAATTCTTCTTGCGATAGGAGCAGCCTTGATTCCGATTCTTTCCGCATTATCTCAGTGGTTAAATACAAAGCTGATGACTGCAATGAATCCAAATTCAAATGCGAATACGAATGGACAGGCGGATACCATGGCAAATACCATGAAAACCATGAATACAGTAATGCCGCTGATGTCCGCAGTATTCTGTCTGACGCTTCCTGTCGGTATGGGTATTTACTGGATTGCCGGTGCAGTAGTAAGAGGTATTCAACAGTTCTTTATCAATAAAAAAATTGATAAGCTTGATCTTGACGAAATTTTGAAAAAGAATCTGGAAAAAGCGAATAAAAAGAGAGAGAAAAAGGGGTTGCCGCCCCAGAAGATATCAAATACTGCAAAGATCAATACGAAAAATATTGAACATGAAGAAATATCTCAGGAAGAACGGGATGAAAAGATAAAAAAATCAACGGATTATTATAAAAATACAACGACTGCAAAGCCTGGAAGTCTTGCATCAAAGGCACAAATGGTAAAACAGTTTAATGAGAGAAACGGAAAGAAATAAGAGGGAGGCCGATTATGGATTCTATAAAAGTAACAGCAAAAACAGTGGAAGACGCGCTGACAGAGGCTTCCATTTTGCTTGGAACAAGTAAAGATAATATTGAATATACCGTAATTGAAAAAGGATCAGCAGGGTTCTTTGGAATTGGCGGAAAAAAAGCTGTAATCGAAGCAAAAAAGAAATATACGGACGATGATCTGTTAAAAGAGGTATTCGGGAACAAGGAAGCAACAAAAAAAGAGATAAAAAAAGAAGCAAAAAAAGAGATCAAAAAGGAAACGAATAAAGACTTTAGCAGAGAGACAAGTAAAGAGAAAAAGGAAGACAAAAAAGAAGTAAAAGATTTCAAAAAGGAAGAAAAAGAAGAAAAGAAAGAGGAAAAGAAGGAAAAGAGAAGAGAAAAAAAACCTGAAGCAAAAGAAATCACCAAAGAAATAAAGGAAGAGACGGCAAAAGAAGAGAGTACTCCAAAGCAGCCAAGAATACCGGCAAATCCGGAGGAAGCAATTCGCAGAGCTGAAACGTTCCTGAAAGATGTTCTACGTACAATGGAAATGGATGTGGAAGTGAAGTCTGTATATGAAGATGATACGCTGTCCGTTGATCTCTCCGGCGAGGATATGGGTCTTCTGATTGGAAAGAGAGGACAGACGCTTGATTCACTTCAGTATCTGACAAGCCTTGTTGTAAACAAAGGAAAAGCTTCCTACGTAAGAGTAAAGCTTGATACAGAAGATTACAGAGAGAGAAGAAAAGCAACTCTGGAAAATCTTGCAAAGAATATTGCTTTTAAAGTAAAGAAAACAAGACGCCCAGTATTTCTTGAGCCGATGAATCCTTATGAGAGAAGAATTATTCATTCTGCACTTCAGAATGATCCTTATGTCACAACACATAGTGAAGGGGATGAGCCGTGCAGAAAAGTGGTAGTTACATTAAGGAAGAAACAGTAGATTAGTTATGGTGTGGTAAGAGGATGACCTCGTATCCTACAGAAAAAAAGGAGTTATTTACTCCTTCTTTTTCTTGCAAGATACGGGGTCTTATTTTTTAGACGCTTAAAAAAAGTTAATTGTATAAGCGTAGTGATAAGATTCTTAAATAAAAAATAATTGGATAATCTGATGAAAAAGTATGTTAAATGTGATATGATAGGTTGGCATAAAAAGGAGATGGGGGCAGAAAGATGAAGGGAGATACGATTGCAGCAATTTCTACTGCGGCAGGTGGTTCAGGAATCGGAATTATACGTGTAAGTGGAAGTGAAGCAATTTCTGTTGTGGATCGCGTTTATCGTTCCAAAAAGAACAGAAAGAGAATCGCAGATCAGGATTCTCATACAGTTCATTATGGATATATATATGATGGAGATGATCCGGTGGATGAAGTTCTTGTTGTTCTGATGCGTGCCCCTAGAAGTTTTACTGCGGAAGATACGGTGGAAATTAACTGTCATGGCGGTGTGTATGCGATGAAAAAGGTGCTGGATGCTGTCATTAAGCATGGAGCAAGACCTGCTGAACCCGGAGAATTTACAAAACGTGCTTTTTTGAATGGAAGGCTTGATCTATCCCAGGCAGAAGCGGTTATGGATATTATTCAGTCTGAAAATGAATATGCCCTTCAGAGTTCTTTAAGCCAGTTAAAGGGTTCTGTTTTTCAGAAAATAAAAAGGTTAAGAGAAGATATACTTTATGAGATCGCTTTTATTGAATCGGCGTTAGATGATCCGGAGCATATCAGTTTAGAAGGTTATCCGGAAGGACTGGCGGAAAAGACAGGGAATATGTTGAAAGAATTGAAAAATCTTATTGTATCCGCGGATAATGGACGGCTCATCAAAGAGGGAGTACAAACGGTCATACTGGGTAAACCAAATGCAGGAAAATCCTCTCTTATGAATGCTTTGATTGGTGAGGAAAGAGCAATTGTCACAAATATAGCAGGAACGACAAGAGATACGCTTGAAGAGACCATTCATTTCGAGGGCATTACGTTAAAACTTATAGATACGGCTGGGATTCGTCAATCAGAGGATATGGTAGAAAAAATTGGTGTGGAGAGAGCAAAAGAAAAGGCGGCGAACGCTGATTTAATTCTTTATGTAGTAGATTCTTCCACACAGCCGGATGAAAATGACAGAGAAATTCTCAATTATTTGTCAGACAAAAAGGCAGTTATTTTGTTAAATAAATCAGATCTTGTACAGGAAACTACGGAAGAAAAGATTCAAGATTTTATCGGAAAAGAGTATCCCATTATCAGTATTTCTGTAAAAGAAAATAAAGGAATTGATCTTTTGGAAAAGAAGATTAAAGAAATGTTTTATACAGGAAATATTTCTTTTAATCATGAGATTTATATTACGAATGCCAGGCAGAAAGCGTCGCTGATTCGCGCAGAGGAAAGCTTGAAAAAAGTACAGGAAAGCATTTCGTTTGGCATGCCGGAGGATTTTTTTACGATTGACCTGATGAGTGCGTGTGAAGCGCTTGGAGAGATTACAGGCGAAACAGCAAGTGAAGACCTGATAAATGAAATATTCGGAAAGTTTTGTATGGGGAAATAAAGTATGGGCAGAGTAGAAGAATTTATTGATGTTGCAGTAATAGGAGCAGGACATGCCGGATGTGAAGCGGCTCTTGCAGCCGCGCGGCTCGGAATGAAAACAGTGATGTTTACCGTAAGTGTTGACAGTATTGCTTTGATGCCATGCAATCCCAATATTGGAGGAAGCTCAAAAGGACATCTTGTACGCGAGATAGATGCTCTCGGCGGAGAGATGGGAAAAAATATTGACAAAACGTTTATACAGTCTAAAATGCTGAACAAATCAAAAGGACCTGCCGTCCATTCACTTCGCGCACAGGCGGATAAATCCGACTATTCAAGAAGTATGAGACAGGTTCTGGAGCAGACGGAAAATTTGATTATAAAACAGATGGAAGTGACAGAGCTTCTTGTTTCAGAAGGAATACTGACAGGAGTAAAAACATATTCAGGTGCCGTTTATCACTGTAAGGCTGCTGTGCTTTGTACAGGGACATATCTGAAAGCAAGATGTATTTACGGAGATATCAGTTCTTATACGGGACCAAATGGATTGCAGGCGGCAAATTATCTTACTGATTCGCTCAAAAAAAACGGAGTGGAGTTATATCGTTTTAAGACAGGTACCCCGGCCCGTATTTCCAGAAAATCCGTAGATTTTTCAAAAATGGAAGAGCAAAAAGGCGATGAAACAATTGTTCCTTTTTCTTTTACTACAGAGCCGGCATCTGTTCAGAAAGAGCAGATATCGTGCTGGCTTACTTATACAAATGAAAAAACACATGAGATTATCAGACAAAATCTGGATCGTTCGCCGCTTTATTCTGGCATGATCGAGGGCACTGGCCCGAGATACTGTCCTTCAATTGAAGATAAAGTTGTAAAATTTGCGGATAAAAACAGGCATCAGGTATTTATCGAACCAGAAGGAATACATACGGATGAAATGTATATTGGAGGAATGTCAAGTTCCCTGCCAGAGGATGTCCAGATTGACATGTATCGAAGTGTCAAGGGACTGGAACATGCTGAAATCGTTCGCAACGCTTATGCAATCGAATATGACTGTATTGATGCAAGACAATTAAAGTTATCACTGGAATTTAAAAATATCCAGGGATTATTCAGTGCCGGTCAGTTTAATGGAAGCTCAGGATATGAAGAAGCAGCGGCACAGGGATTGATTGCAGGAATTAATGCAGTACAGAAAATAAAAGGGAAAAGCCCGTTGATTCTGGATCGTTCAGAAGCTTATATTGGAGTGTTAATTGATGATCTGGTAACAAAAGAAAATCGGGAACCTTATCGAATGATGACTTCTCGGGCAGAATATCGTTTATTATTGCGTCAGGATAATGCAGATATTCGTCTTACAGAAAAAGGATATAAAATAGGACTTATTGATAATAATAGATATGAAAAACTGCTTCAGAAAAAGGAAGCAATAAAAAAAGAAATAGAACGAGTCAGGAAAGTACATATTGGGGCAGGAAAAGAAATTCAGGAATATTTGAAAGTTTGTGGAAGTACAGAATTAAAATCCTCTGTTACTTTGGCAGAATTGATAAGGCGCCCGGAATTAAACTATGAGATGCTCTCTGATTTGGACCCGGAAAGACCGGAGCTCACCTGTGATATAGGAGAACAGGTGAATATTTTTATAAAATACGAAGGATACCTGCAACGCCAGTTAAATCAGGTGAAACAGTTTCAAAAGCTGGAACAGAAAAAAATACCGGAAAATATGAACTACGATGAGGTACCGAGCCTTCGGATCGAAGCGCGGCAAAAATTAAAACAGTACCAGCCAGCCTCGATCGGCCAGGCATCGCGTATTGCCGGAGTTTCGCCCGCAGATATTTCCGTCTTGTTGATTTATCTGGAAAAAAATTTTCATTTATAAAGAGGTCCTGTTTTGCATGAAGAGGCAGGTTTTCATGATTTGAGTTTTGATTGAGAGATGGCAGTAGGGGAATTGAAAGGATTGGAAGGCTTTTTTATGAAAAAAGTGGAAGAATATCAGTTAGTTTTAAAAGAAAGCTTTGAAAAAATAGGCTTAAAATTAAACGAGCAACAAATGGAACAGTTTCTAATTTATTATGAATATTTAATTGAAAAAAATGAAGTTATGAACCTGACTGCGATAACAGAATATGAGGAAGTCGTATTAAAGCATTTTGTTGACAGTGTATCACTTATAAAAGTTATTGATCTGGAAAAAGTAAATACACTCATAGACGTAGGAACAGGGGCAGGCTTTCCTGGAATTCCGTTAAAAATTGTATTTCCTCATTTAAAAGTTGTGCTGCTTGATTCCTTAAATAAGAGAATTTTATTTTTAAATGAATTAATCGATAAACTTCGATTTGAAAATATAACAGCAATTCATGCAAGAGCAGAGGATGCAGCAAGAAAAAGAGAATACAGAGAACAGTTTGATTTGTGTGTTTCCAGAGCAGTAGCAAATCTTTCTTCTTTATCAGAATATTGTCTTCCTTTTGTAAAAAAAGATGGTTGTTTTATATCTTATAAATCGATAAATATCGATATTGAAATTGAAGGAGCAAAAAAAGCATTTTATCTGCTTGGTGGAAAACTAAAGGAAAAGAAAACTTTTTTACTTCCTGATAGTGAGATTGGTCGTGCTTTGATTGTTATAAAAAAAGAACGAGGGACACCCTTAAAATATCCAAGAAAAGCCGGGATGCCATCAAAAGAGCCTTTAGGATAGAAGAATCATGAACAGAGCTATTGCATGAAAAATAAAAACATATCAGATAGAAAAAAATCTAAAGGAAATTTTTCATTTGATATGTTTTTATATGAATGTAATAGCTTTTTTATTTTATGAACTGCAAGAATGTATCAGGATCTTCTAATTGTGGAAGAAGCTTTGTATTTTTTATAATCTTTGTTGATATTTCCGGATTTAATCTGGTATAGGAATTTTCAATATCCGTTATATTTTCATTGTGATCTCCCAAAATCAAAGTTATATTTTTACCTGCATGTTTTAAAGCTTTGGTAATGTCGATGTTAATATAAAATCCATCTACACTGGCAAGCAGCATTTTACCTTTCCCACTGCAAGTATGAGCAGCATCATAATATGCTTTTGTTATGGATTGTGTTAAATGAAATGGATTGCAAAAGCATTTTTCTGTCAAATAGTATTCTGTGTTTTGCTTATTAACAGCCATATAATATACAGTTTTTCCGACAATAGGAAGGTTCAATAATTTTTTTAGTACTTTTGAAGAAACATCAGGTGTCTTTTTCAATAAAGTAAGTGATTTTGGATTAACCATAACGATTTCAGAAAATAGATTTTTGTTCATAAAATGAGCCATTAAAACAAAAGAAGAGGATAATCCCGTTGCAACAACTTTTGTTGGAAGACCAATGACATCAGTAATAAAATCGTTTATCATTTGCACATAAAAGTAATTTGTGTAAGTAAGTTGCGGTTTATCTGATCTTCCGCAGCCAATGAGATCAAGTGTAAAAACAGTATACGATTTTGATAATTCTTTTATAATTGAATGCCACTCATATTCAGAAGAAAATACAGTTAAATCATGAATCAAAAGAATTGGACTTTTCAATGAATCATGATCAGAGACAGTGTAATAGATATCTCCATGTTTCCAATGATAAAATTTACCCCCGGATTTGTGGATCGAGTGGGAAATAAATGTAGAATTAATATATTCATTCATACAATGCATTAAACCAAGTGCAGTAATACAAGTTTTAAAAAAAGATTTTGATTTTTTCATAAGAGTCTCCTTTTGGATTTAAAATTAATGCAAAGGTAAGTATTGTAATATAGTAGGCTAAATATAGCATCATGTAAATAATAAAAGAAAAAAAGTTGATTATTTTATATGATGCCCTGTGTCTACTTTTAGAAATTTATACAATCTTATTGAGAATATAGTCTCACATAAATTTTGAAATTAATAAAAGAATATATTGGCTCATATTTCGTTAAATAGTCTTGAAAAATCTTAAATACTAATAGTATTTGAAATAATTAGTTATTATATTATCAAAACGGAAATAAAAAAAATTACGTAACAAATAATAATATTAATTATATCACAATACCTTTTATTGACAAGTATATATGGAATAAAAAGGCTAAAATAGCAACATAAATATTGATTGCAAATAATGAAATAATTGAATCCTAAAAATAAAATATAAGATAGAATTGTAAAATATTCAATCTCAAATGTTTCACGTGAAACATTTTAATCTCCAATAATTTCCCTTTTATTTTAACTCTTTTTCATGTATGATATAAATAACAAAAAATGTACGGTAAGTATTTTATAAAGAATCAGCATAAGAAATTTTATTTATAGTCTAATAAAATACCTGTAAAAAAACTGTCGATTAAGTAGGTGTAAATTAATTTATGATAAGAAAGTATATAAACAAATTAGCAGATGAAAATGATCAGACTTTAGATAAATTAAAAAAACAGATGAAAGATTTATTAAACGAACTTTCAAGCGCAGAAGAGTGGTCTGAGTCATTACAAAGGGAAAATAATACCCATACGAATATTTTTTCTCCGAGAAATAGAGATACTGAGATTGGTCAAAAAATAGAAAAAGCAATAAGTTCTGTTTCTCAAATTAAACAGCAGATTGAATATGTTCGTGATTTAATAGAAACTCATTTACAAAAAAAGGCAGAATATGAAAAAATGTTTGCAGAATTAGAAAATTCTGAAAAGGAAGATGCGAATGATCAGAATGAATTTTTTAGTCCAAAAAATTTTATTATAGAGGATGAGAGCAAAGAGGAAGAAAAAGAAACTAATAATAACTCTGTTAATAATAAGCAGGAAAACAGTCTAATAGATTTAAACCGTGAGTTGGATTATGAAATATCCGATCAAGTATTACAACAATTCTTATCTGAATTATATGCAAAAACGGAACTATGTTTAGCACTTTTAAATGGAAATAAAAATAGATGTAAAAAAGAACTTAACAGTATGAAGCAGGAAATAAAGAGATATAGTGAAACATTAAAAAAACAGAATGAGTGATTTGAATATTTTTAAAAGAATTTATAAATGAGGTTCGTCATATTTTAATATCCTTTCATAATTATAATATTATTTTTGTGTAAAAGAGAGGAATGTTTCACGTGAAACATTTTTTATAGAATAATAATTAAATTAGTGATATACTTATAAAAGCTAATAATGAAGGGAGAAATAATTATTATGGGGAGAATAATAGTAGTTGCCAACCAGAAAGGTGGAGTTGGAAAAACAACAACTACGATTAATTTATCTGCCTCCCTTGCTGAAAGTGGACAAAAAGTTCTTGTTATTGATATGGATCCTCAGGGAAATACAACGAGTGGGCTTGGCGTTGATAAGGATACAGAAGAAAATACAGTATATGAGCTTTTACTCGGTGAGGCAGAAATAGGTCAATGTATAAAAGAAAATATATATGAAAATTTATCTATTATTCCTTCTAATGTTAATCTTGCAGGAGCAGAGATTGAGTTGATAGGAGTAGAAGATAAAGAAAATCTTTTAAAAAATGCTTTGAAACTAGTAAAAGATAAGTATAATTTTATTCTTATCGATTGTCCTCCTTCGTTAAATATGCTTACGATCAATTCAATGTGTGCGGGGAATACAGTACTGGTGCCAATACAATGTGAGTATTATGCATTAGAAGGATTAAGTCAGTTGATTCACACAATTGATTTAGTGAAAGACCGATTGAACCCGGATCTTGAAATAGAAGGTGTAGTCTTTACAATGTATGATGCCAGAACGAATCTTTCTTTACAGGTAGTTGAAAATGTAAAGAGCAATCTGGAACAAACTATATATAAAAGTATTATACCGAGAAATGTTCGTTTGGCAGAAGCGCCGAGCTATGGAATGCCTATTACTGCATATGACAGCAAATCTGCAGGAGCAGAAGCATATCGCCTTTTGGCAGAAGAAGTAATACATAGGGGAGATGAAGAATGGCAGTAAAAAAAACAGGATTAGGGAAAGGATTGGATTCTCTAATTCCTAATAAACAGACAAACAGTAAAGTGGAAACGAAAACTGTAAAAGAAAAGGAAACTGTTGTAAAGACAGTAATTAAAAAAGAAGAAATTAAATTAAAAATAACAGAGATTGAACCAAACAGGGAACAGCCAAGAAAAAAATTTGATGAAGATGCTCTCATTGAACTGGCAGATTCAATAAAACAGTTTGGTGTCCTACAGCCTTTGATTGTTCAGAAGCGAGATGGCTATTATGAAATAATAGCTGGCGAGAGAAGATGGAGAGCAGCAAAATTAGCTGGTGTAAAAGAGGTTCCTGTTATTATTAAAGATTTTACAGAACAGCAGATTGTAGAAATTTCTTTGATCGAAAATATACAAAGAGAAAACTTAAATCCAATTGAAGAAGCAATTGCCTTTAAACGGCTTCTTACAGAATTTCATCTAAAACAAGATGAAGTGGCAGAGCGTGTTTCAAAAAGCCGAACAGCTGTTACAAATTCAATGCGACTTTTGAAGCTGGATGAACGTGTACAGCAAATGCTGATCGATGATATGATTTCGACAGGTCATGCCCGTTCTTTGTTGGCTGTTGAGGATAAAGAACTGCAATATCGACTGGCGCAGCGCGTATTTGACGAAAAACTCAATGTGCGCGATGTGGAAAAGTTGATGAAATCCATGACAAAGGAAGCAAAAACGGATAAGAAAGAAAACAAAAATGAATTTGTTTATGAGGATTTTGCTGAAAAGATGAAGGCCTTGCTTGGAACAAAGGTTTCCATTAATCACAAAGCGAACAATCAGGGAAAAATAGTAATTGATTATTATTCAAATGAAGAATTGGAACGATTGCTCTATCTTTTTCAGTCGATTCACAGTGATCAATCATGAAAAAGTCATAGATTCGAAATATCACTTATTATATTTACTAAAAGAAATGCAATTTGTATAAAAGGGGAAGATAAATGCAGAGTAATATTTTAAATTCATTGGGGATTGACCCGGGCATCATAGTAATTATTATGATGGGAATTATGATATTTGTGCTTCTTTACATGGTAAGGGTATCCATGAAGATGACACGTTTTATGAAACGATATCGCATTTTTATGAAGGGAAGAGATGCAACATCACTGGAAAAAGCTTTTGCACAAAAGTTTATTGAAGTAGATAAAATTGTGGAGCTGAACAAGATTCATGCAAATGAAATTCGCAGAATCAAAGATGTGCAAAGCCGTACAGCCAACAAAATAGGGATCGTAAAATATGATGCATTTCCAGATGTCGGAGGAAGGCTGAGTTTTGCTCTTGCTATGCTGGATGAGAGTGATTCAGGATTTGTACTGAATGCAATTCATGGGCGGGAAGGTTGTTATACCTATATTAAAGAAATAGTAAAGGGTGAGTCTTACGTCGTTTTAGGACAGGAGGAAAAGGAGGCGCTGCGTCAGGCTGTTAATTATTTTAACGATATGCCAAGTTAGCCCCTTTACTTGTAAAAATAAATGTTATATGATTAAGAACAGTGGCATAAATTGCCTGGAAGTTTGCAATATTAGATTCTTTGAGTATTTTTGATTTTGAAACGATTGTATGGAAGCTATGAGAGGCTTCTGAAAGATAAAATGTTAATGGAGGCAGAACATGTTAGATATTAAATTCGTAAGAGAAAATCCAGAAATAGTAAAACAGAATATTAAGAATAAATTCCAGGATGAAAAACTGGCTCTTGTAGATGAAGTTTTAGCGCTTGATCAGGAAAATAGAGATATTAAAAAGGAAGTTGAGGCACTTCGCGCAAACCGTAATAAAATATCCAAGCAGATTGGCGCGTTGATGGCTCAGGGAAAAAAGGAAGAAGCTGAAGAGGTAAAAAAACAGGTAACAGAGAATGCTGCACGGACTGCTGAGCTTGATAAGCGTGAGAAAGAAGTGGAAGAGAAGCTTCTGAAGAATATGATGGTGATTCCGAATATCATTGATCCATCTGTTCCGATCGGAAAGGATGACAGTGAAAATGTGGAGGTACAGAAATTCGGAGAACCTCTGGTACCTGATTTTGAAATTCCATACCATACAGAAATCATGGAAAAATTTAATGGTATTGATATGGAAGCTGCAGGAAGAGTGGCAGGAAACGGATTTTATTATCTGATGGGTGATGTGGCGAGACTTCACTCGGCAATTCTTTCTTATGCAAGAGATTTTATGATTGGAAGAGGATTTACGTACTGCATTCCTCCTTATATGATTCGCAGCAATGTTGTGACAGGAGTTATGAGCTTTGCTGAGATGGATGCTATGATGTATAAGATTGAAGGAGAAGATCTTTATCTGATCGGAACAAGTGAGCATTCTATGATCGGAAAATTTATTGATCAGATTCTTCCGGAAGAAAATCTTCCATACACACTGACCAGCTACTCTCCTTGTTTCCGCAAAGAAAAGGGAGCGCACGGCATTGAAGAACGTGGTGTTTATCGGATTCATCAGTTTGAAAAGCAGGAAATGATCGTTGTCTGCAAACCGGAAGACAGTATGATGTGGTTTGACAAGCTGTGGCAGAATACGGTTGATTTCTTCCGCACACTTGATATACCGGTTCGTACTTTGGAATGCTGTTCCGGCGATTTGGCTGATCTGAAAGTAAAATCTGTAGATGTAGAAGCGTGGTCACCGAGACAGAAAAAGTATTTTGAGGTAGGAAGCTGCTCCAATCTTGGCGACGCACAGGCAAGAAGACTTAAAATTCGTGTAAATGGTAAAGATGGCAAAAAGTATCTCGCACATACTTTAAATAATACAGTAGTAGCTCCGCCGAGAATGCTGATTGCATTTCTGGAGAATAATCTGAATGCAGATGGAACTGTGCGCATTCCGGAAGCATTGCGTCCATATATGGGTGGCATGGAGTTGATTACTGTCAAATAGTAAATCTGGAGAAAAACATGCATTCTTATTTAAGAGCAATAGGCTTTAGCAATTTAAAAAAAGAAGCCGAGGCAGAAAATCTTCTGGATGAAATTTATCAGAATTTTGATCGCCGGGAAACGATAAAAGAGGAACAGAGCGTTTTTCTGGAGATGGAGAAAGAATTTGCCCCGGATATGGGTATAAAACTTTGTGGAAACCTCGATCAGGATGGTTTCCACAGACAATATTATTTTCCTTATTTTAAGGGAAATGGTATTACAACAAAGGAAGATGTGACGGTAGAAAAAAAAGTCAGCGGAAACGCATATTCTGGTGTCTGTGACGATGGACGTATTGGCGTTTCTCTGATCTTTTATCTTCAGAATGCAGCCGTTTATTGTCGTGAGCAGCTTTTGAATGAACTGTTCACCAGAAAGACAGCAACGACTTTGTCAGGGCTTTCGACAAGCGGAATGGTCCTGCTTCCGGTCTGCAAAAACAGCGATCAGATAGATTCACAGAAGAAAATTTCGGCAAAGCGCAATCAGCTGCTGAGCGCTGCCAAAAACGGCGATCCTGAGGCAATGGAGAGTCTTACCATTGAGGATATGGATTTGTATTCTATGCTCTCGCGAAGGGTATATGAAGAGGACATTTATACTATCGTAGATACCTTTTTTATGCCATATGGAATAGAATGTGATAAATACCAAATCATGGGAAATATTAATTCCTATATGAAGGTGAGAAATTCTGTTACAAAAGAATATATCTATCAGTTAAATGTAGAATGTAATGATATGAATTTTGATATCTGTATCAATGAAGCGGATCTGACGGGCGATGTAGAGGTTGGACGTCGTTTCAAAGGGACCATATGGCTGCAGGGAATCATAAATTTTGAATAAACGCCTGCTTGTAATTTCAGAAAAAATATAGTATACTGTACCGTGCGAAGAAAAGCATCTTTCAGTATACTATACTTTTAAAAGCTATAAGGTTTGCAAGATATATTTTAACAATATAATAGATAAGTTCCCTTAGTTAAATGGATATAATAAGCGCCTCCTAAGCGCTAGTTGTGAGTTCGATTCTCGCAGGGAACGGTTAAAGTCCAGCACTTTTCTGATTTGAGAAGTGCTGGATATTTTTATAAAATTTTTGGATAAATTTACTGTAACTCAAAGAAACATATTTGTTTTTATTTTGTCATTATGAACACAGAATTTTAACATATTGCGCGTATACTGTTTTTGGATACATACATTCCGGTTATTTCAGGAAAACGTATTTTGGTGATTGCGAAAAAAGAAAAAATGGACAAGTATTGATAAAATATAAAAATGGGTTCCATAAGTATAAATCAACCTTTCTTTTATGTTTTTATCTGGGTTCTGATAAAAAAATTTGTGATTACCTGGTCAAACCTATAAAATGGAAGGAGAAACAACATGAAAAGAAAGTATTTGATGGCAGTGCTGGCTTGCAGCCTTTGTCTTACAGCAGCATCTGTTCACGGAATGGCAGCAACAGCAGATTCTGCAAAAACGGAGAGTAAAGAGGAAACGGAAGAGAAAAACACCGAGGTAGCAGAAGCGGAAACAGAGGCAAAGGAAACGGAAACAACGACAGAGAAAGCTTCAGAAGCAGAGACAGAAGAAGCAGCCGATGAAACAGAAACAGAGACAAAAGAGGAGGAAACGGAGGAAGCAATGGAGCGGCCGACGTACAAGGCTCTTGATTTTGTAACACTTGGTGATTATAAAGATCTGGTAATTAACCAGAAGGATTTGGGATTGCCTGATGTATATACGGATGAAGAAATTAACGAATATGTGGAAAGCAGTTTAAAAAGTATAGCTGCTTCTGTGGATGGCGTAGCAGAGGAATTGACAGAAGGAACAGTTGAGGAAGGCGATACTGCTAACATTGATTATGTTGGAAAAAAAGACGGAGAAGCGTTCGACGGCGGAACAGCAGAAGGCCATGATCTGACAATCGGTTCCGGGATGTTTATTGAAGGATTTGAAGAAGGACTTGTTGGTGTAAAGATAGGGGATACGGTGGATCTGAATCTGACATTCCCGGAGGGATATAAAAATGAAGATCTGGCAGGCCAGGAGGTTGTATTTACGGTAACTGTGAATTCCGTAAAAAGAGTACCGGAGATAACAGATGAACTTGTAAGTACAGTAACAAATGGTGATTTCAGTGATCTTGCGTCATACACAGAATATGTGCGCAGTTATATGGATGGAGATCTGGAACAACAGAAAACATCAGCTTTGCATGATAAAGCTTTTTCTATGTTAAAAGAAGCCTCAGAAATCAATGGTTATCCGGAAGGGCTGAAGGAATATACCGAAGCGTTTATTCAAGATTATTACGAAGCAAGCGCTGAAAGATACGGTATGGAATTACCTGAGTTTCTTGAGAAAGCTATCGGCATAACAGAAGAAGAATTCCAGAAAGAGCTTGTAGATATGGCAGAAGAGAATATGGATCTGGAACTGTATTTTAATGCGATTCTGGAAACAGAAAAAATAGAAATTACTGATGCGGATTATGAACTTATGGCTCAGAATTATGGATATGAGTCTTTTGAAGCAATGTACGAAAGTGGCGGAGATCCGATCAAAGAGAGCGCTTATCTGAATATGATTCAGGCAAAGGCACTGGAAGCACTGACAGAAAATGTAACAGTACAGGAGTAATTAAAAAAATCTTATTAAATTGAATGAACAAAATGGGTTGTTGCAAAGCGGCGAATCCATACAATCTATGACATAGATGTAAGAGTCATTAAAATCATAGGTTGTAGGAATGCTGCATGTTGTAGCAGCCCATTTTTGCATATCAGAAGATTAAAAAAATAATTTTTCTGTAATTATGTAAATAATTACCAAAAAGTGACAGTTATCACGGTAATATAAAAAATATTATATATAATTTAAATATAAATGAAACGTTATTCAGAAAAAATAAAAAAATTATGCGAAAATTTTAAATTCTATATTAATGATAAGATTTTGTCAAAAATTAAAAAACGTTTCGTTTTTAAAAGAGAAAAGGAAAGAAAAGGAGGGTTTCAAAATGAAGAAAAAAATAATGATGTTGTTAACAGTGGCGTTACTGTTGATCTGTGGAGCTTCCGCAGTGGCAAGTGAGGAGAATTCTGAAAAAATGAAAGTTATTTTTGATACTGATAATGGAGTATTCGGAGATGACACAAAAGCTCTGTTTATGATGCTCAATTCCGGAAAGATTGATCTACTGGGCATTACAACGGTAATTGGCAATAACTGGGTGGAAGCAAGTACAGCTTATACGCTTCGCCATCTGGAACTTGCAGGACGTACGGATATTCCGGTTTATATGGGTATGGGAGAGCCATTGATGGGAGATCATACGCCTTATCTTGAAAATGGTATGCTGACGGGCATTGTGGGCGGAAATATCGGATATATGGGGGGGCCGCGTCCGGATTCTTATCTGAATCTTCCGGAGGAGCCTGTGATTGGTTATCCGACAATAGAGCCTCAGGAGGGACATGCAGTAGATTTTATTGCAGAACAGGTAAAGCAGTATCCCGGAGAAGTGACGATCATCTGTGTTGGAGCTGGAACAAATCTTGCGATGGCAGTAAAACGTTATCCGGAAATCGTTCCTCTTGTAAAACAGGTTGTTTATATGGGTGGTGCGATTGATGTTCCAGGAAATACAACAGCGGCTGCGGAATTTAACTGGTGGGCAGATCCGGAAGCAATTAAGATTTGCCTGAACAGCGATTTTGCCCGTCAGGTAATTGTACCGAAGGATATCTGTGCGAAGGCTCGTATTACGTATGATACGTATGAAAAGATAAAAGCTGCTCCGGAAACGTATGCAACGAAGTTGTTTATGGAAATTTCCGGACCGAATCACGAAGGAAATCCAGATTATACCAATACACTCTGGGATGAGGTAACAGTACTTTATCTTCTGGACCCATCCTTTGTAACTGGTTCTGAGGAACGATCTCTGGACATTGATACAACGATGGGGATGAATTACGGTCGTTCGATTGGCTACCGGGTAAATCCGCGCAGACCGGATGATTTTGTGATCAATCCGCTTGCAAAGAAAGTAGAAGTTCTTCTTGATATGGATGTGGAACATTTTATGAATCTGTATGTAGAATATTTTACGATGGCACCTCAAGAATAAGAAGATTGAAAAGGAAGATCTGCTGATCAGCAGCAAAAGGTAAATTCTGATTGGTATAGAATAAAAATTTTCAGGGATAATCATATGTAGGGAGACAGAAAGGGCTGTTATTTGTGTGAAATAGATAACAGTCTTTTTCTGCAAAATATGATTTCCAATATATGGAATAATACAGTAAAAGTGGAAAAAAATCGTTATTAGTTGCACAGCATGGCTTGCAATTTTTTTCGCTTTCCCCTATACTAATAGTGCTATGTTATTTCATGCAGTTTGCCAGATTTTGAAAAATTTGACAGTGCGGCAAAATAGCGCAAAACAGAATATGAGGAGAATTGGAATGAAAAACTGGAAAGCCTTGATTGCAGGATTTTTAGTTCTCTGTCTGACCATTTTGTCAGTGCCTTATGGTTTGGTGAGAGCAGAAGACGGAGAGGAAGAGCAGGAAACCGAGGAACCTATTCCAGATTCCTATTACTACGAGATAGAGTCCAACAAAATTCCGCTCTGGCCCCAGGGTCCGTCTATAGAGTCGGCGTCAGCAGTGGTGATGGATATGGATACAGGCACTTTTTTGTACAGTAAAAATGCAACGGCGACAATGTATCCGGCCAGCGTTACAAAGATTATGACAACGCTGTTACTGGTTGAAAATTGTGATTTGGATGATGAGATTACATTTTCTGAGATTGTTTATGACCTGGAGGAGGGAAGTTCCCATCTGGGTATTCAGCCTGGAGAAAAGATGAAGCTGCGGGATGCTGCATATGGGATCATGCTAGCTTCAGCTAATGATATTTCAAATGGCGTTGCAGAGTATATGGGAGGAAGTATCAGCGGTTTTGCTGATATGATGAATGCCAGAGCAGAAGAGATCGGATGTGTGAACACACATTTTGCAAATCCACATGGATTGTATCAGGAGGATCATTATACCTGCGCGCATGACATGGCATTGATTGCACAAGCAGCATATCAGAATCCTGTATTTAAAGAGATTGCCACCACAACGGAACATACCATTCCGAAGACAAATCTTGTAGAAGAAGAGCGTTCATTTTTGAATCATCAGAAAATGATGCTGAGGGATGAAGAATATTATCGGGACTATTGTACCGGAGGTAAAACAGGTTTTACCTCACAATGTCTGAATACGTTAGTTACTTTTGCGGAAAAGGATGGGAAAAGCCTTGTTTCGGTTGTATTTCGTGTTAACGGAGCAGGAAAGGCTTACAATGAATCCGCACAAATCCTTGAATACGGACTTGAAAATTTTAATACAAAGAAGTTCGAAGCAGAGGCTTCCAAGCGTACTTTTTATGATATAATGGGTCTTGGATATCTTGGGGAGGCTTCGAAATTCCAATTATCTGCCGGAAAACAGGTTCCTGTATCCGGTTGCAGCGGAAGCATTACGCTTCCGAATACGGCAGCTGAATCAGATGTAACATATGAGGTTATGGCAGAAGATGGTAATCAGAAAACTCTTTCTTATAAATATAACGGTGTTTCAGTAGGAAGTTTTCAGGGCAGCTTCAATACTGCTTTTGTTCCTGCGCAGACGCTTCTTCAAAAGAAAACGGATCTAGTCGAGGAGACGATAGAAGAAGCATCAGGAGCAAATATACAGGTAGAGAGCCTGAATGAGGTATTGAACCAGGCTGCGGGATTTTTCCAGACAGGCTACCGCATGTTTAAAGAGTACACGGAAAAAAATACAATGACAGTAGTAATCAGTGGGATTGTTATACTACTGCTGTTGATTTTATTTATTGTTTTACTGATATTCCGTAGTACCTCAGAATCCAGAATAAAAAGGCGCAGAAGACAGGAAGAGGAAGAAAGGAGAAAACGCGAAGAGGAAATCGAACGAATGACGACTGCGGAAATTGAAGCTGAGCTTCGTGCGGTTATGGAGCAGGAACGCCTGCACAGGGAGCAGGAGGAACTTGCCAGGGCTGAGGCAGAAAGGGCTGCCGAGGAGGCCCGTATTATGGACGAAAAAGCTCATGAGACGGAACGTCTTTTGGATGAGCTTGAAAGGGAACGCCAGGAAAGACTGGCAGAAAAAGATAAGGGATAGTATAAATAGTTAAGGAAGGGACGGATAAAGTATGAACTGGGTTGCGCCAATCAAAGACGATGAAACATTAGAAAAGTTCAAAGCGAAGCTGCGGGAGATGGATGACAAATATTATATTATGTTTGAAATCGGAGTGGGGACCGGTCTTCAGCTTCAGGAGATTTTGAAATTTAAAAATAAAGATATCAGGGGAAAAGACAGCATTGAAGCAAATATCGGGACAAAAAATATCAAGAGAACATTTCTGATTCCCGCTGATTTAAAGGAAATTATCAATCAATATACAGAAGGCAAAGATCCGGATGCATATTTGATTCTTGGACATGCCAGTTCACCGGCAGCACTCTCACGAGAACAGGCATACCGCGCGTTAAAAAGTGCGGGAAAGAGCATGGGGCTT
>Ga0073908_1000872_pt1 | contig 46753 bp, 42 predicted proteins | sample MucameincwithD2O_FD_65484 | JGI IMG/M metagenome (GOLD analysis project Ga0073908, IMG submission 65484) | Mouse cecum microbial communities from Vienna, Austria - Mucus amended microcosms incubated with D2O | ecosystem: Host-associated > Mammals > Digestive system > Large intestine > Cecum... | reverse complement strand
ACAGGATTATGTCACTACCGAATCGCTGTTTTATGCCACCAACAGGGCTTTGGCGGCGATAGGAACACGACTGAATATTAACTTTAGCCATTATGCTGCTTAATTTTGATTAGTTACTTACTAATCTCGATTGCCCAATATTTGCGTAAGGGAAATAGATTAAAATTTCAGATGTTTGTTTCTCCATTATGGTACCAAAATCAATAACTTTATCTTTAAATAGAAGAAGACTTTCATTATTCTTACCCAATGAATCTAATTGGAAATTTTTTAAACAGGCTCTCAGTATTCAGAACCAATGTATTGGAAACTTTATTTGTACAGCTAACCAGGAAGATTCCAAGGCATAAAATTAGTTGTGTTCTCATTATTATAATGGTTATTTATAACGACTTTAATTGTGTCAATAAAGGTGGTATTTAATTCCACTATGCATATTTATTTTTAATTGCTTTATATAAATATTCAAATTACTATCAGTGTATTCACTACCAGAATATTGCTTTACTGTCAGTTGAATGTCGGTTGGTTCGCTGGAGGTTAATTGGCTTTTAACTATGTTGAGAATACTTTTTCTTAATCTATTTTTATAAGGAAAGTTAATTCTGCCATGCTTTTGCTTTAATCCTCTATTCTCACCACCTGCTTGATGTTCTGTATCTGCTTCAGATTATTACAGATAGTACGCACGTCCTCCACATCGTGTACGTAGAGCTGTATCTTTCCTTCGAAGATGCCGTCGTTGGTTTCGATGGTCAGTTTGCGGATGTTCACGTTGAGCTGGCGGGAAATGACTTGGGTCACCTCGTTCAGCAGTCCCATGCTGTCTATACCTTTTATATATATAGTGACGAGGAACGACAAATCCTTGTGCGTGTCCCACTCGGTGGCGATGATACGGTTTCCGTAGCTACTCTTGAGGCGGGCGGCAACGGGGCACTGACGCTTGTGGATGATGACCCGGTTTTCTTCATCGATATATCCCAGGACATCATCGCCCGGAATAGGGTGGCAGCAGTCTGCCATGATATAATTCTTGGAGATGGCCTCTTCGGTCAGTTTTAGAATCTGTTTGGTATTAATCTTTTCTTGAGGGGCTTTTTCTTCCGGCTGCTCCTTGTTCTCTTTATTGTCTTTGTTTCCAAACGAAAAGGTGAGATATTTCTTCCAGTTGCTGCTCTGTCTTTCTTTGAATGCATTCTTATCTGCATCACCCAATACAATCTTCTTGCTACCGACGGCTACGAGCAATTCATCCCGGGTATGGAATTTATGCAGTTTGGTCAGTTTGTCCAATGCGGCGTCATCAATGCGGATATCTTCATTTTTGAAGAAGTCGGCGATTATGGTTTCACCCTCTTTTTGGTAAGCCTTTGCTTCTTTACGCAGGATAGAAGCTATTTTGGCACGGGCACGAGCGGTGGTGGCGTATGCTTCCCACTCCGGCTGCACGCGCTGTGACTTGGAGGTCAGTACCTCTACCTGGTCACCGCTTTGCAGCTTGTGGCTTAGGGGGACTAGTTTGTGGTTTACTTTGGCGCCGATGCAGTGGCTGCCTATGTCGGTGTGCAGGGAGAAGGCAAAGTCCAGTGCTGTGGAGTTCTGCGGCATGGTCTTGAGGTCGCCTTTCGGGGTGAAGACGAAAATCTCCGATGCAAACAGGTTCAGTTTGATGGTATCGAGAAAATCGATGGCGTCCGGTTGCGGGTCGTCCAGAATTTCCTTGATGGTACGCAACCATTTCTCCAGTTCGCCTTCATCTTCGCTGCCTCCGCCTTCTTTGTATTTCCAGTGGGCGGCAAAGCCTTGTTCGGCAACGTCATTCATACGCTCACTGCGGATTTGCACCTCAATCCACTGCCCGTGGTTGCCCATCAGGGTGACGTGCAGGGCTTGGTAGCCGTTGGCTTTGGGATGGCTGACCCAGTCGCGCAGGCGGTCGGGGTGGGGCTTGTATATCTTGGAGATGGAGACATAGATGTCGAAGCAGTCGTTCAGCTCCTCTTCCATATTGCGCGGTTCGAAGATGATGCGTACGGCAAGCAGGTCATAGATTTCCTCGAAAGGTACATGCTTGGTCTGCATCTTGTTCCAGATGGAATAGATGGATTTTACCCGGGCGAGGATACGGTATTTCAGGCCCATCTTATCCAATTGGGCACGTATAGGGGTAGTGAAGTCTTTGAATACCTTGTCACGCTCAACGGCGGTGGCTTCCAGCTTCTTTTCTATTTCGCGGTATTCTTCGGGATGTTCGTATTTGAAACTCAGGTTCTCAAGCTCGGTCTTTATCTTGTATAAGCCCAGCCGGTTGGCAAGCGGAGCATAGATGTAGAGTGTTTCGCCTGCAATCTTGAACTGCTTGTTGGGCAGCATGGAGCCAAGCGTGCGCATGTTGTGCAGACGGTCGGCTATCTTGATAAGGATGACACGGATGTCGTCGGACATGGTGAGGAGCAGCTTCTTGAAGTTCTCCGCCTGCGCCGAGGCACGGTCGCCGAAGATGCCGCCGGAAATCTTTGTCAGCCCGTCTACAATCTGGGCGATTTTGGGGCCGAAGATGTTTTCGATATCCTCTACGGTGTAGTCGGTGTCCTCCACCACATCGTGCAGCAATGCCGAGCATATGGAAGTAGACCCCAGTCCTATCTCGTTGCAGACAATCTTTGCCACGGCAATGGGGTGCATGATGTAGGGCTCGCCGGAACGACGCTTGATGCCCTTATGCGCCTGGTTGGCAAAATTGAATGCTTTGGTTATTATTTCGACGCGCTTGCGGTGCTTGGTGCCCAGATAGTCGTTCAACAGTTCTTGGAATGCCTGTTCGATCATTTCATCTTCGGCTTTTTCCTTTTCCTTCTGACTTATGTTTTCTTCCATATACTGCTTTCTCCTTTCTTCACTTCACTTTTTGCAAAAATAAGCAATTTTCAACACGGGACAAGCGTTTATGTCTTTATTTATAAATCTTCAAGCGCTTTCCTGCGGAGATTCTGGTACTGCGCAATCCATTCCAGCTTTTTAGCTGATTGACAGTGACGCCGTATTTCCGTGCGATGCTGCCAAGGTTCTCGCCACTGCGTATCTTGTGGTAGGTGACATTCCCCGTAGCGGTACTGCCTTTGCTGTTGCGTGCCGTCGAGCGTGTATCGGAAACGGCTACTACTCTGCGGTTCTTGAACAACTCGTTGCTGCGGTGGGCATAGATGGTATCTTGTTTGTCGATAAAGGCACTGATGTGGTTGATGGGGAGGCGTAGTGTCTGCGGCTTGCTCTCTCCGGGGATGATGCTTTTCTTGAACTGGGGGTTCAGGCTCTTTATTTGGTCTAGGCTGATGCCGCATATATCGGCAATCTGCTCGAAATGAAGGTTGCGGCTTATCTGCACCGTATCTGTTGCCTCCGGAATGTCGGTTTCCATGGGGCAGATGTTGTGTTTGCAGTAATAGGTCATTACGTAGTTGGCGGCAATGAAGGCCGGTACGTAACCGCGTGTTTCTTTGGGCAGGTAGTTGTAGATTTCCCAATAATCCGTTTTCCCTCCCGAGCGGCGGATGGCTTTGTTGATGGTGCCCGGACCGCAGTTGTAGGCGGCAATCACCAGGTTCCAATCTTTGTAGATGTCGTACATGTCCTTCAGATAGTGTGCTGCGGCCCAGGTCGCTTTTATCGGGTCGCGGCGTTCGTCTACGAGGCTGTTGCTTTCCAGTCCGTATATCTTTCCGGTGGCGAGCATGAATTGCCATAGTCCGCAGGCTCCCGCACGGGAGACGGCAGAAGGGTTGAGGGCAGACTCTATGACGGGCAGGTATTTCAGTTCGAGCGGCAGGCCGTAGGCATCCAGTGCTTCTTCGAAGATGGGCATATAGAAATTGCAGGCGCTCAGCATGAAGGCAACTTGGTTGCGCAGGCGTCCGGCATACATGTCGATGAACTTGCGTACAATTTCGTTGTAGGGCATTTCCATGACGGTCGGCATGCGCGACAACCGGTCTATGTATACGGAGTCGCTGAACATCGGGTTCACGGTAGAGGTGCTGCAGTCTTTTCCCAAGTCTATGTAGTTCTTGGCTTTCCAGTCATTGAGCAGGCTGTCCAGCGGATAGGTCATACTTTTGGGCAGTTCGATGGATTCTTGGCGTTCTGTACCGTTTTCGCGGATAAGCACTTCCACGCTTTCCTGCGCATGCGTGGCCGGAGCGGCGAAGAGGGTGCAAAGCAGAATCGAGGCTCCGAGGATAATTCTTCTGGTATGGATGGACTTATGTATCATATAGGTATTATGCTTTAATTTTCGTTTTTAGAATCGGAAACTGCATTGTACGCCGACGTTTCTTTTAGAGGAGCCGGTCATCTGGCTGTTGATTATGGCAGGCTCCACTTTCATACTGAGGTCGGGGGTGATGTCGAAGTTGGACAATTCTGCGTCTACGTATGCGTCGACAACAGACAGCAGGTATACGCCGATAAAGGCGAAGATGCTCAAGTCGCGGTATCGCCGGAAAGTGTCCTTGCGCTTCCGCAGTATTTCCGTCAGCTGGCTGTTGCTGTAATTATGGTTGGGCGGAAGCAGGTCGGTGATGCTGCTGGAAGTCCAGTTTTCGTTTACGGCATCCTTGTAGGCTGCCGAATAGTCCTTGTACATCTTGCCGTTCCACGTGAGGGCGTAGGCACAACCGGCAAATCCGCCGTAGAAGATGGGCAGTTTCCAATACTTGCGGTTGTAGATTTGTCCGCCTCCGGGAATGACGAGAGCAAGCCAGGTGGCTTTCGTAGGATTGGGCACCCATCTTTTGGGGTCGATGGCCTTTTGCAGGCTGTCCGTAGGCACGGGCTGTTCCTTCAGGTCGGGGCTGGCGGTCATTTCCAGCATCTTCCGTTTGTTTTCGGCTGCAAGACTGTCGGCCACGGCAAGGCTGTCTTTTCCCATGGTGGGCCGTCGTCGTATTCGGTCTGTCGTCCGGTTCAGACTGTCGGCTTGCGGGCGCACGGTGTCGAGAGTATCGGTCTGATGCCGCTGTGCACGCTTTGAAGCGGCGCGCGGACGGTCCTGACCATACATAGCAATCCCTGCCATCTGTAAAAAACAGAGCAGCAGGGCAATGGCTAACTGATGTATTCTTCCTTTTTTCCTCATTTATTTCTTCAGCGTATCAAGAATGCCGATGATACGTTCTAATTCTTCTTCGTTATTGAACGGGATACTGATTTTACCTTTTCCTTTCTCCGAGCAAGTGAGCTGCACTTTGGTACTGAAAAAGCTCGAGAGCTGTTGTTTCAGCATATTGAATTCTTCGGGCAGTTTGGCGCGTTTGGGGGCAATCTTGCGACCGCCGCTCTTCACGGTTTCGCCTTCGCTCAGCGACTTTACTATTTCTTCCACTTTGCGCACGGAATAGCCATGCTCAAGGATTTCCTCGAAGATCTTCACCTGCAGTTTGGGGTCGCCCAGCGTCACCAACGCGCGGGCATGTCCCATGTCTATCTGCTTGTTCTGCAGTCCCATCTGGACGGGAGCGGGCAGTTTGAGCAGGCGCAGGTAGTTGGCAATGGTGGTACGCTTCTTGCCTACGCGTTCGCTGAGGCGCTCTTGCGTCAGTCCATATTGCTCCAGCAGATGCTGGTAAGCGAGGGCTATTTCTACGGAGTTCAAGTCTTCGCGCTGTATGTTTTCGATGAGCGCCATTTCCATGACGTTCTCGTCATCTGCAGTGCGGATATAGGCGGGGATGCTGGTCAGTCCGGCAAGCTGCGAAGCGCGGAAACGACGCTCGCCGGCGATAATCTGGTATTCGTCGTCGCTAAGCTTGCGCAGGGTGATGGGCTGTATGATGCCGATTTCGGAGATGGAATCAGCTAACTCCTGCAACGCAACCGGGTCGAATTCATGACGGGGCTGGTTGGGATTGACCGTAATCTTCGACAACTCTATTTCATTGATGGAGGAGGAACCTTCGGTCTGCACTTCATCTATGGAGAACAGGGCGTCCAGCCCGCGTCCTAATGCATTTCTTTGTGCCATCTGTTTATTTACTATATTGACGATTTACAATTTACTATTTAGCCATGCGGGGTGATTTTGTTGTGTATTGTAAATATGGTATTTATCACTAACCCCTAATCATTAATCACTAACCGCTTATCCTTAACCACTAATCCCTTCTTGCGTTTCTGCTTATCAGCTCCTTGGCAAGTGCCATGTGGTTCTTGGCTCCGGTTGAGTCTGCGTCATAGAGAATGGTGGGCAGGCCGTAGCTGGGAGCTTCGCTCAGTTTTACATTACGCTGGATGACGGTGTTGAATACCAATTCCTGGAAGTGGCGTTTCACTTCATCGTAAATCTGGTTGGCCTGGCGCAGACGCGAGTCGTACATTGTCAGCAGGAAGCCTTCGATTTCGAGGGCGGGGTTCAGCTTCGACTTGATGATTTTAATGGTGTTCAGTAGTTTGCTGATGCCCTCCAGTGCGAAATATTCCGCTTGTACGGGGATGATTACCGAATCGGCGGCAGTCAGTGCGTTGACCGTAATCAGACCCAGAGACGGGGAACAGTCTATCAAGATATAGTCAAACTCATTCTTCAGCGGAGCGAGTACTTCTTTCAGTATCTTTTCGCGGTTTTTCAGATTGAGCATTTCTATTTCGGCACCTACCAGATTGATGTGGGAGGAGATGACCTTCAGAGTGTCTATCTCCGTGTCATGAAGGGCCTCGCATACGTCTGCACGGTCGATAATGCACTCGTAGATAGTACATTCCGACTGCTTGATGTCCACACCCAATCCGGAGGAGGCGTTGGCCTGCGGGTCGGCATCTACAACGAGCACTTTCTTTTCAAGCGTGGCAAGCGAGGCTGCGAGGTTGATTGTCGTCGTAGTCTTGCCTACGCCACCCTTTTGGTTAGCCATAGCAATTATTTTTCCCATAATCTCAATATTTATTGGCAGCGAAATAAGTGATAATTCCGGATAGTGCCTACTAAAAAAGAGGAAGATTGCCAAAACGGTTGATAAGTCGCCTGTTTTGTTAATAACTCCACAAGGCGGTGTGTCTCTCCGTATTCGGCGGTTCGGTCGTTATTTCCCTCTAATTAGCAGGCAAATATACATATTTATCTTGAAACAGGGAGGCTTTTTTGCCTCGCTTGCAGAAGATTAAGATTTGTTTTATGCTTTCATGTCTTTTGCTTGTTTTGTAAATAGCTTATTTTCACTGTTCTTTATACTGAAAAAGAATGTGTATTAATGGGCCGATTGGCATATTAGTCTATCGAAGCCCTTTCCCGTTCCAGTGTCTCGGGCCGCAGCATTTCTTTAGGGAAATATTTGCTCAACGGGTAACGGTAGAAGTTCATGTTTTGCCGCAACCTGTTTACAAGCGTGCGGTCGGGCTTGAAGTAGATGCGCGACACCTGTACTTTGCCTGGGGTCACATCGTCGGGGTGCTCAAAGCCCTCGCTTGTGATGGACAGGTTGAAGGACCCTAGACCCTTGATGGTGACCGACTCGCCTTCGCAGAGTGCCTCTTCGATGTACTTGGGCAAGTCCACCAATACACTCTGCACGTCGCCCTCGCTCATACCTTTGCGGCGGGCCATGCGGCGGGCCAATATCTCTGTTGTCACTCCTCCGCGCATTTGCAAGGTTCGTTGCACGGCATAGTATAGTTGCTTCATTCCTTCCTTGGTGCGGAAGAGTTTCTTTCTTACCAGATAAATCATGTCTATATCCTTTCTTGTTATGGTTGTATATCCGTTGGGTTGCGCATGCCTGCCTGGCGTATGCCCCATCTCTTTCCGGCAGGCAGCGCATTGCCGGAAATGATGCGCAAGATGGCATCTTGTGTGTCGTAAGTCGGCATGTTGTGTTGTTCAAGTTGGCATCTTGTGCGGCAAAGGTAAGTGTGTTTCGGCAGATATGCAAGTGTTTTCCGAAGAAGTAAGGCAAGGGTGTCTTCCGTGAGAGTATGACTCTTTCATTTAATGGAGTTATCGGGAGTTAAAATGAAAGATTCGTAGAAGGGGATAAATATTTTATTGCTAATGTTTTGAAATGCAAATGTTTTTTGGTATATTCGAACGCGGAATCTTTAATCAAGAATAGGGTTGGCTATGAGAAATTATTTCATCTTTTTAATTTTTGTTTCGTCTATAGCGTTAAGTGCATGTGGGCATGAAGAAACTGTTGTTCATGAAGATGCGGATAGCCTCGAAACTTCTCAAGAACTTGTTACGGATTTGAATGATGCCGCATTTGCTGCATTTATCTTCCCGGCAAACCATAGAAAGAGCAATGAATTTGATTTATTTAATCCTGAAGGTATGGATTATGCCATAGCTGTAAAACAAGAATTTGATTTCGCTCAAATGATGAGTCTGGTGCAAGATTTGGATGCTGCAAATGAAAAGGCAAAATCTCTTTTCCCTAATGTGCATTATTGTGATGATTTGGATTTCTTAAAAGAGTATGTATCTAATATTGTGGAAATTGGAGATAAATCTCAAATTAGGCTTTTTACGGATGAAATGTGCAAGAGTATTGACAATGCAGGGCTTAGCACGGAAAGAACATTAGACTTGAAAGCAATGATGGCGATAGCAGAAAATAGTTATTCTCTTTGGATAATTGAAGAAAAATGAACAGACAGGTTGTTGTAAGAATGGTGGTTGTGCTGTTCGCACTGCTGGGCTTGAGCTTGTTTCCGCTTAAAGCCCAGAAAATATATGCCACTGACACGGAAACCGGTGAAAAAACATTTGTGCTGACCTATGGCTGGGGAATCACGGGATATGCTTCGTCTCATGGCATTTCGGCTTGGGACGTAGATGGCAAAGATGGAGGCGTGGCCAACCTGCTCAAAGCTATGTGCTACTCTTCTTCCTCTGAAGTGGGCTATGGAGGGCTTCTCTATGGCAATACGCATTCGCAACGTTTTCAGGCAGAAGGAGTGAAAGAACGGGTGAATCTCATCTATGTGGCACCGCAGGTCTCTTACTTGAAACGTGCCACCATGTTCCCGTCATGTTTCAGCACCATGGGAGGAGGAGTGGGGTATTTGCACTACCGGAGCAAGACGGCTCTTTCGGGTCATCCTGATGACATAAAGGTTTCCGCTTCCAGTGCGGGAGTCAATGGCTTCATAGGTTTTGAATATACTTTTGCACGCCATTGGGGCATTAGCTTGGAGGTGGATGCGCTTTACTCGCCTGTCAAGTTGGGGAAAGGCGGAAGGGAGCCGATTCCTTTCAAGCCGAGAGGAAAGTTCGGCCTATTCTTGCTGACCACACAGATAGGCCTGTCTTGTCATCTGTAAACGATGGACGTGCTTTCGCTGCAATTTATAACAGTGCTTCTGCGAACTTCCAGCAGAAGTAAGCACATATCACGCATTTCGCTACTGTGCCCAGCAGGAATCCAAGTAGCGAGCCCAGTCCCGATTTCAAGGCCCGGTTTGCGTTGTTGCCTCCCATCAGCTCACCGATGAAGGCTCCGAGAAAGGGGCCGAGGATGATGCCCCAAGGCATGAAGAACAGCCCTATGATGCTGCCTATGAGACAGCCGCGTGTGCCCCATCGGCTGCCTCCGCTGTATTTGCTGCCCAGCATCGGGACGAAATAATCCAGTATCTGTACAAGGACGACTGCCGCCAGCCATAAAAGCAACTGCATGGTGGAAAACTGCGCCTTGTCCGTGAGGTGTAGGAGCAACAAGCCCGTATAGGCTACGGGCGGTCCCGGAATCATAGGCAGGATGCAGCCTGCCAGTCCGGCAATCAGGCAGAGGATGCCCAAGATGATGAGAAGAATCTCCATAGGTGTATCGTTTCTGTTGGTGAAGATGACGTCAGTTGTTCTTTGCTACTCGAATTGGTTGTATATGACAATGGGGCGGGAGCGGCGTGTGCTCATCGACGGGAACCATATATCATCGGCTGTGAGGCCGCATTGCTTGATGGCTTCGGCGCAATATTCCAGTCGTCCGAAGTCGGCATCGACATTGTTTGTGCCGAATGTGAATTTGATTCCACGTGCCTTGGCGCGACGGATAATCTCGAAACTGGGAATCCGGTAGCGTGCATTGATTTCCAAAGCGATTCTATGTTGTTGCAATACATCCAATACACGTTCAATTCGTTCGTCAGTCCAGTACTTGTCGTAATCATGCGCCATTGTGTCGGGCAGGAAGGTAGGGTTGGCATAAATGTCGGCAGGCTCGTTGGTCAGAATCAGGACTGTTTGGTCGACAAGGTGGTTCATATACTGCTCAAGCGTAATGTCGTCGAAGAGTGCTTCTTCGGCCCGGTAGATACGCGAATTGCGTCCCTTGTGGTCTATGATGGTCATGGCGTCGGTAAACAGGTAATCGAAAATCCCCAGTGATTCTTGCGAGAAAGTAGCTGTCCACTTACGCCCTTCACCTTGCACCCCGCATAGGAATGGCAAGCCTTTTACTTCATTAAAATAGTCGTATACTTCTTTGTCATCGGCCAGCATACGTCCTACACCACCCTCGCCGGCATTGGGGGCAACACCATAGTTGATGCCGTAATTCATGGACATGGCGTGTGCCATTTCCTTCGTCAGCCCTCCTTTCAGGTGAACGTGGTAGTCTATGACCGGAAAATCGCGTTGCTGTAGCCTGATTATTCCGTCCGTACGTTCGTCTACCGGAGCAAGCGTGTCGGCTTCGTTGCGTGCTTCCTTGGCAAGTCGTTCGATGGCGAGATTCCGGAACGACACTTCGCCGTGTATGCCTTGCAAGGCAATGGAACCTTGGCTTAGCAGTTGCCGGGCGTGCTCTTCTGTACGGTATGGATGTTCGGGTTCGGTATAGCAGACGACTTCGGTTCCGCCAATGCAGACCATGATGTTTTGTCCGCGTACGGTTATCTCGAAGTCAAACCATTCTCCATCTTTTGCGAGTGAGCGGTAGAGGTTGCGCACGGAGGCGAGCGAGCCGCTCTTGCGCGTACCGTCGATGTCTCCGTTACGGAATATCACCTCATAACCGGACTCACCGTCCGTATGAAAGAGGAGGCGTGCTTCGGAACCGGGTTTTGTGAAGGCTTCGCCGGTGAGCCGGAAATTCTGGTATTCTTTGTCGTTGAAGAGTTTCCGGCCTTCTGTAATGACCGGGTCTGCCGTGCGAAGCGTAGATGTCCCGTCATCCCATTGGTCAAGTGGTTCGGGGGAATTGTTTCTGCCGCAACTTGTCAGGATTGCCAGAAACAGAATGATTGCAGCGGTTGCAGTCTCGATGCGTACGGCAATGGTAGGATGGCAAAAAGTGTTCATTATGGAATGGATTTTATGAATGTTTGTATTTCAATTGTTGGCGGTGCAAAGTTAGCCTTTTCTGAGAATATCTTCGGATACAAAAGAATTATTATCCTTGTAGCATGCAGTTTAAAGCCTTTTTAGCTACTTTTGCACGATAATAAAAAAGAAAGTTATGGAAAATCAGAGACCTTTGATATTGATTTCCAATGATGACGGTATCATTGCGAAAGGTATTGGCGAGTTAATCAAATTCCTTCGTCCGCTGGGCGAGATTGTGGTAATGGCACCGGATGCGCCCCGTTCCGGAAGTGCGTGTGCGCTGACTGTAACAGAGCCTATCCGCTACCAACTGGTCCGTAAGGATGTCGGGCTGACGGTATACAAGTGTTCCGGTACGCCGACCGACTGTGTGAAGCTGGCCTTTCATACGGTGCTCGACCGCAAGCCCGACCTGGTGGTGGGCGGCATCAACCACGGCGACAATTCTTCTGTAAACCTGCACTATTCCGGTACGATGGGCGTCGTGATAGAAGGATGCCTCAAAGGAGTGCCTTCCATCGGATTCTCTCTTTGCAACCATGAGCCGAACGCTGATTTTGAGCCGGCAGGTCCTTACATCCGCGAGATAGCCCGGCTGGTATTGGAGAAGGGGTTGCCTCCGTTGACGTGCCTCAATGTCAACTTCCCCGATACCAAAGAGCTGAAGGGCGTGAAGATTTGCGAACAGACCAAGGGACAATGGATGAACGAATGGGAGAACTTTGCCCATAGAGGGGATGCCCGTTACTATTGGCTGACCGGCGAGTTTGAGAACACCGATGCCGAAAATGAGAAGAATGACCATTGGGCGCTCGATAACGGATATGTGGCAATTACTCCGACCACGGTGGATGCAACGGCATATGGCTTGATTGATGAACTGAAAACATGGTTCTGAATTAATTGACAATTATCAATTGATATGAAGTATTACTTGATTGTCGGTGAAGCTTCCGGCGACCTGCATGCCTCCCATCTGATGGCTGCATTGAAGGAGGAGGACTCGCAAGCGGAGTTTCGTTTCTTCGGTGGCGACCTCATGGCTGCAGTGGGTGGTGTGATGGTGAAGCACTACAAAGAGTTGGCGTATATGGGGTTCGTCCCCGTATTGCTGCATCTGCGCACCATCTTTGCCAATATGAAGCGCTGCAAGGAGGATATTGTTGCATGGCAGCCGGATGTGCTGATTTTGGTGGACTATCCGGGCTTTAATCTGGATATAGCCAAGTTTGTCCATGCCAACACAAGGATTCCTGTCTTTTATTATATCTCTCCCAAGATTTGGGCATGGAAGGAATACCGCATCAAGAATATTAAACGGGATGTGGATGAACTGTTCTCCATCCTACCGTTCGAGGTGGAGTTCTTCGAAAAAAAACATCACTATCCGATACACTACGTCGGCAATCCGACAGTGGATGAGGTGACGGCTTTTCTTGCTTCCGGCTCAGAGACATTTGACGACTTTGTCCGGGCAAACGGACTTTCGTCCAAACCTATCATTGCCTTGCTGGCCGGTAGCCGCAAGCAGGAAATCAAGGACAATCTGCCCGACATGCTTCGCGCGGCAGCTTCTTTTCCCGATTATCAGCTCGTACTGGCCGGTGCTCCGGGCATTTCTCCTGAGTATTACGAACGTTATGTGGGCGGGGCGGACGTGAAGATTATCTTCAACAAGACATTCTCCTTGTTGAGGCAGGCAGAGGCTGCACTGGTCACTTCGGGGACGGCAACGCTGGAAGCGGCCCTGTTCCGTGTGCCGCAAGCGGTGTGCTACCATACTCCGATAGGGAAGGTTATCGCTTTCCTGAAACGGCATATGCTGAAGGTGAAGTACATTTCCTTGGTCAACCTCATTGCCAACCGGGAGGTGGTGAAAGAGCTGGTTGCCGATACCATGACAGTAGAGCAAGTACGCTCGGAGCTGAACTGTATCTTGTACGACAAGGAATATCGCTGCCGGATGCTCGAGGGATATGAGTGCATGGCATCCCGCTTGGGAGAGGCCGGAGCACCCGGACATGCTGCCCGCAAGATGGTGGCGTTGTTAAGGAAGCTGAAATAAAATCAGGATAGTTTCTAAGAAATTGTTAAAATGGAAGAAGCCGGTGCAGTAAATGCCCGGCTTTTGTATTCTCTATACAAAAACAAATGAAAAGAACTTTGATTATGAAAAAGCTGTATGGGTTATTTATGGCAATATGTTTGGCAGTGATGCCCGTCTTGCAATCATGTGATGATGGCGATGGATATTCTTTGGGTGATTTTACCCCGCCTTTGTGGGCTACTGTGCGTGTTACGGGGAATGCCTTTTACTTGAACTGCGATGTCTGGGGGACGCTTTGGCCGGTGAATACGGACATAGGATGGTATGATGCCGTGGATGGACAACGGGTGATAACTGTATTCAATCCTTTGCAGGACAACTATGCAGGATATGACCATGCCGTGAAACTGTTGCGCTTGCAAAACATTCTGACGAAAGAGGTGGAAACGCTGACTCCCGAAACAGAAGAAGATTTCGGTAACGACCCCGTGTTTATAAATAAAGGTGACATCAGCATCAGTGGTGGTTATATGAACATCTTTTTCATGCAGAACCTGCCATTCTCAACAGAACAAAAACACCGCATCAGCCTGGTGCGTCCGCAAAAGGATGATGCCTTGTATGGCGAAGACGGATATATCTACTTGGAACTCCGTTATAATGATTATGATGACCTGTCGGGACGTCGCGGTCTTGGTGCTGTCTCCTATAATCTGAACAGCCTGGAGATTTCCTCAGAAACTAAAGGCATCAAACTGAAACTCAATTCGGAAAAGAATGGAGAGGTGGAAGTAACCTTTGATTTGAAAACAGTGGGAAGTAATGAAAAGCTGACTACTAATGTGGATCTGTCCAATATGCAGTTGAAGTAAGAAAAGGGTTGTGATAGTATATAGTAAGAAAGAGCACCCGGGATTTTGATGTCATCCATCTGCCCGGGTGCTCTTTTTATATGTTTTATGCAGGTTTGTTCGTGTGAACCGTTGTTAGAACATCGTCAATGCATACAGATAAACGACTGCTGCGGGAATTGCCATCAGGGCACTGTCGAAACGGTCGAGCATCCCTCCATGACCCGGCAGAATGTTGCCCGAATCCTTAATTCCCAATTGGCGTTTCATGAGTGATTCGGTCAGGTCGCCCCATGTACCGAAAATGACTACGACGATTGCCAGACCTACCCATTGCCACCACAGCATGAAAGAGAAAAAGTACGCAAAGACAAAAGATGAAGCGATGGAGAAAATTCCGCCGCCGATACTGCCTTCCCAAGATTTCTTTGGGGAAATGCGCTCAAACAGACGGTGTTTGCCTATCAATGAACCAGTACAGTAGGCACCCGTATCACTCAACCAGATGAATACGAAGATGGAAAGCGGCAGGATGGGGTTGTAGGTCACACTGCTCGTTTCCGTGGAATATTGAAAAGCAAGTACATTCAGCAGGGCGAAGGGGAGTGCCACGTACAATTGGCTTAGCATGGAGTAGGCCCAGTTACCCGTCGGGTTCTTTTTCTTGAGGTAAAGTTCCGTAATCATCATGTAGAGCAACAGTCCCAAATAAGGAAGGAATATCCGTGCTCCTATAGACTGCTGGGTACAGAAGCTCATTAATGCAAGGAAAAGGTAAGCTCCCCCCAATGCAGTGATGGTCTTGTTTATGCTTACTTCGCCGCTCCTGTTGACTAATTGGGCAAACTCATGTACGCTCAGTGCACTGATAATGGTGAACAGTATACCGAACGAAAGGGGGCTGTAAAGAATACAGCCCACCAATACTATGACGAATAATACACCGGTAACGGCACGTTGGATAAAGTTATTTTTCATGCTTTTCTTCTTTCTTGACTTCCTTTTCTGCTTCTATGGCTTTTTGTTCTTCTTCTTGCTCTGCTTTTTTCACCTCGGCAGCAGTCTTGTTTGCACTGATTTCCTCCGAACGGGAAGCCCATGGACGTTTTCCAAAGATGTGTTCAACGTCTTCGGCAAAGATTACTTCCTGATCAATCAGCAGTTGTGCCAGCCGGTTGTGTCCTTCTTGGTTTTCGGATAGTATTTTCTTGGCACGTTCGTACTGTTCGTTGACCATCTGCTTCACTTCTTCGTCAATCAGTTCCGCAGTCTTTTCGCTATACGGGCGGTTGAAAGAATATTCCTCATTATTATAATAACAGAGGTTGGGGAGTTTTTCGCTCATACCCAAATAGGCAATCATACCGTATGCCTGCTTTGTCACACGTTCTAAGTCATTCATGGCTCCGGTGGATATTCTACCCAAGAATAGGTCTTCGGCGGCACGTCCTCCCAAGGTGGCACACATCTCATCGAGCATCTGTTCCTTGGTGGTGATTTGCCGTTCCTCCGGCAGATACCAGGCTGCGCCCAAAGCGCGTCCGCGGGGTACAATAGTTACTTTAATCAGCGGATTGGCGTATTCTAGCAACCAAGAGATGCTGGCATGGCCGGCTTCGTGTATGGCAATGGAACGGCGTTCGGCCTCGGTAGTGATTTTGGTTTTCTTTTCCAATCCACCCACAATACGGTCTACGGCATCCAGGAAGTCTTGCTTTCCGACGAACTTCTTGCCGTGGCGGGCGGCTATCAGGGCTGCTTCGTTACATACATTGGCTATGTCCGCTCCCGAGAATCCGGGAGTCTGGCGTGCCAGAAGGTCTACATCCACACTATTGTCTATCTTGATGGGGCGCAGGTGTACGCCGAATACTTCCTTGCGCTCATTAAGGTCGGGTAGGTCTACATGTATCTGGCGGTCAAAACGTCCGGCTCGCAGCAATGCTTTGTCCAAGACGTCCACACGGTTGGTGGCGGCCAAGATGATAACGCCGCTGTTGGAGCCGAAGCCGTCCATCTCAGTCAGCAACTGGTTCAATGTGTTTTCGCGCTCGTCGTTGCCACCCATGGCGGCTGCTTTGGCACGTGCACGGCCTACAGCGTCAATCTCGTCGATGAACACGATACAAGGTGCTTTTTCCTTTGCTTGGCGGAACAAATCGCGAACACGGGAAGCTCCCACGCCGACAAACATTTCCACAAAGTCGGAACCTGCCAAAGAGAAGAAAGGTACGTTGGCTTCTCCGGCCACGGCCTTTGCAAGCAGGGTCTTTCCGGTTCCCGGAGGACCTACCAGCAAGGCACCCTTGGGTATCTTACCTCCCAAATCGGTATATTTCTGAGGCTCTTTCAAAAACTCGACAATTTCTTCTACCTCTTGCTTGGCTTCGGCAAGTCCTGCCACATCCTTGAATGTAATCTTGATGGGGGAACCTTTTTCAAATAATTGGGCCTTGGACTTTCCTACGCTGAAGATGCCTCCACCTCCGCTCATGCCTCCACCTCCGCTCATGCGTCGGGACATGAAAATCCAGAAACCGATAAGGAATGCAAAAGGGAGAATCTGCCACAGAATGGCACCGAAGTAGTTTCGCTTCTTTTCGTAGTTGATGGAGCCGTCAAAGTGGGCGTCGTCTCTTTCCTTTTGCAGGAAATTCCCCAAGCTCTCGCGTGAAGGGGCCTCGGTCGTAATAAGCGGATTCTTGCCTACTCGGCTGGAGTCCTGACGAAATACGTTCCCTATGTGGTGCGGTTTGACGTAAGCTTCGACGGAGTTGTCATCGTAACCGATTACTTTGCTTATATAACCGTTTCGTACATATTGCTGGAATTCATCATAAGAGATATTTTTGGTTGCCGTACCGCTTTCGTTGGTCAGGTACAGCCCTAACAGCATCATTGCTATAATCATATACAGCCAGTTCAGGTTGAACTTGGGCATATTTACTTTATTGGGTTTCTTGTTGGTATTATTATCCATACGTTTTGATTAATCGAGGTCAGGAATTTGAGTTAATTTGGCGTCTGCCCAGAGGTGTTCCAGATTGTAGAATTCCCTTGTTTCAGGCAGGAAGACATGCACTAATATGTCCGAGTAGTCCATAGCTACCCATTCAGCATTGCGCAGTCCGTCTACGGCAAAGGGCTTGGTATCGGCACCCTTGCGTGTGAAGTCCCTTATGGATTCTACAATGGCTGTCACTTGGCTGGGAGAGTTTCCTTGGCAGATGACGAAATAATTGCATATTGTATCGTCGATTTTTGTCAAATCTGCGATGACGATTTTTTTTCCTTTTTTATCTTGAATACCTTCTGTTATCTGTTGAATCAGTTTCTTCGTTTCGTTCATTATACATTATTATATTAAAACAGTTGACAAATATACGTTGATTTCTCATATCAAACACGCAAAAGAGGAAAACTCTTTCAATTTTTGTTTTTTTTTAGTTATATAATCCTTTGGATTACGGTATCTTATCAGTTTTTTGCAAAAAAAATGCTCGTTTTTGTTTTGATTTATAGAAATCTTTGTATCTTTGCAACCGCAAAACGGAAATAACAACCATTGGGCTATGGTGTAATGGTAACACTACAGATTCTGGTCCTGTCATTCCTGGTTCGAATCCAGGTAGCCCAACCCCTTATTAGTTATTTACAGTTAAAAAGGCGCTAAAATGGTAGTTTTAGCGCCTTTTTGTATTCTATCCGCAGGTATCCGAATATTGGGTCAGTCCGAAAACTCTGTGGGTATGTTAAATTTACGCTGTTAGTTTGCATAATCTGAGCTGTTTTTGTCTTGTTACATCCGTTTTTTGTCTGCAAACCTTGTATTCGTCAGGATCCGGAATTGGGGCCTGTTCATTGCAAAACCATTCAGGGGAAGCCTCCGGAAGCCCCCTTGGTCATGCCAGGCATACGCTTCCCGGTTTCGTCCCGGCGTTTTTCCATTTTCACGGGAGGAAATAAAAAAACGCCCCGGCGAAATGAAAAATCACCGGGACGTTTTCGAGTGTTTCCTGCGCGGAAAACGGGCGTTTAGCCCAGCGGGTTCTCGTTCTGGTCGCCATCATTGCCACCGCCTCCGGTGGTGTTGTCTTCTCCTTCGTTAGCACCGCCTTGACCGCGGAGAAGTCTTGCGGTATTCGAAAGTCTTGCAAAGGTTCTTCAGTTCCTTGCAGGGCGTGAAGACGATGCGTGCTTTCTTGATGTTGGCGGCGGTGAACTTTTCGGCAACTTCCACACCTTCGGTGCTGATGGCTACACGGAAAGAGCCGAGCAGCTGCCGCAACAGCCGCAGCAAGGCACCGCGCCGCGCGGCGGTGCGGGTGTTGGCCGGGGTGCCGTCGGGTAGCAGGCCGCCCTTGTAGGCGATGTCTATCGAGCGGGCATTGTGACCGCGGTCGCAACGCGAAGCGGTGCAGTGTATCACAATCAGGTTGATGGGGCGGGAAGTGGTCACGTTCATGGTCAGGCGGTCAGAATGGGGAACCGAAAGCGACTGTTATCAAGGAAATCTGCCGGGGCGTGAGCAGCAGGCATCAATGAATGTGATTCAGCAACCACGCAATATTCTGCCCAAGATTCTTCATGTTGGCGACGCCTTCTTTGTCTTTCATCGCTTCACCGGGAAGACGTCCGTAAGCAATGTTCCAATAAGTGGAACCCACGACATACAATTCTTTGTTGAGAAAGAAATGATTGATGGTGTCGATGGTATTCATGGCTCCGGCACGTCTGGCAACGGCTACCGCACTGCCTATTTTGTGGCGGAACATTCCCGGATTGGTATCGCATACGACACTGGCACGTTCGATGACAGCTTTCAGCGTAGATGAAATGTCGGCGGAATAGGTCGAAGAGCCGAGGATGATGGCATCCGCCTCGGTCATCTTTCGGTAAAGGTCCTGAAAAATATCATCGCCAAACACGCAGTTTTTCTTTCCTACACAGGCGAAACAGGCTTTGCAGGGATTTATCGTATGTCCTGCCAGCTGTATGTGTTCCGTTTCGTAACCTTCCTTTTCCAATTCGCCCAATACAAGATTCAGCATATCCGCCGTATTGCCGTCCTTGCGCGAACTGCCGTTGATTGCCAATACCTTTATTTTTTCTTGTTTTTTTTCTTTATCAGATAATCCCGGCACATCAGTGGCATGAACGCCACCGATGCCCAGTCCTATCCCTGCCGCTACTGCGCCCATCTTTTTGAGTGCTTCACGGCGTGTCATATTTTTTTTAGCATTCATTGTCGGTTATTTATAGGATTCAGCGAATATTCGTACTATATCTTCATCCGACATTTGCACCCGGTCGCCCATGAACATGATTCCCATTACTTCGCGCGTGTTGTGCATGAAGGTTTCGAACTCGCCGGGCGTGATGCCATAGTCAGACATCTTCAGTTCCGCCACACCGCAGGCTTCCTGCAAGCGAACAAGAGCCGTGATGAAATCTTCCGGTTGTGTGGCCTCCGGCATGCCCAACAGTTGCGCCAGTTCGATGAAACGGTCGTCGCAACCGTGATTGCGGACGAAATAGCTGAAATAGGCCTTGCTAATCATTATCAGTCCCGCACCATGCGGTAGGTTGGGATGATAGGCGGAAAGGGCGTGTTCCAGTCCGTGTTCGCTGGTCAGCAGTGTGAGCGTCATCACGGCTCCCGACAGGGTGTTGGCGAATGCGACGCGGGTACGGGCTTCCAGATCGGAACCGTCTTTCACGGCACGCGGCAGGTATTCTGCGATGTTGCGGATGGCCTCGCGTGCGTTCATGTCGCTGGCAAGGTTGGCACTGGCGGCAATGAATCCTTCAACGCTATGAAACAACGCATCGAAGCCTTGAAATGCGGTATATCGAGGCGGCACGGTGAGCGTCAGTTCCGGATCGACGATGGCGAGGACGGGGAAGAGCGACGAGTGCATGATGAATGCCTTTTCGTTCGTATCTTCTTTCGTGATGACACCGCAACCGTCTGTTTCCGACCCTGTGCCGGCGGTGGTCGTAATGGCGACGATGGGCAGCGGACGGTTTTTTATCGGCTGTCCTTTGCCGGAGCCGACAGCTACGTAATCCCACAAATCGCCCTCGTTGGTAGCCAGCAGTGCGATGGCTTTCGAGCAGTCCATGACGCTACCGCCACCCAATGCTACCAGAAAATCAGCATTGTACGCACGTGCGGCATTCGCTCCGGCTTCAGAGTTGGTTACTGTCGGATTTGGCATGATGCCGTCGAATACCTCGGTTTCCACACCTGCCTGATGCAGTTGTTCTTCGGTACGGGCAAGATAACCGTTGTCGCGAGTGGATTTGCCGTTGGAAATGACAATCAGCGCCCGTTTGCCCGGCATGGGGTGCGCGTGAAGGTTGTTCAACTGTCCTGTCCCGAAAAGGATGTGGGTGGGAATGTACTGGTCATAATTCAGATTCGTTTTCATTGTCTTATGCTATTAATCATATTAATACCAATCGTGCTTCTCGTTCCGGTCGAGTGCGGTGATTCGGGCCATTTCATCATCGGTCAGCGAGAAGTCGAAAACCGAGATATTCTCTCTGATATGGTCGGGATTGCTCGAACCGGGGATAGCAACCACGCATCGTTGCAAGTGCCATCTAAGAATCACCTGCACTACTGATTTGTTGTGTTTGGCTGCAATTTCGGATAATACTGGATCACGCAAAAGTTCTTTCTGATGTCCGCGGCCTCCGAGTGGATACCATGCCTCTACAACGATACCAAGGTTATGGAGATGTTCCATTACTTCCGTGTCCTGATAATAGGGATGAGCCTCGTTCTGCACCAACACAGGTTTAATATTCACCTTCGGCAAAAAATTATTGATTTCCTTTACATAGTAGCACGATACGCCTATCGACCGGATTTTACCCGCTGCCACATATTTTTCCATCGCTTTGTACGCTTTCACGTCGTTCGTTCCCGGATGGTGCAACAGCATCAAGTCGATATAGCCGATGTCGAGTTTGCGCAGACATTCTTCAATGGCGGTTTCTGGGTCGGCGTATTGATTGGGATAGAGTTTAGTCGCCACAAAGATTTCCGTACGCGGCACACCCGATTCGCGGACACCTTGTCCCACTTCCTCCTCATTGTCGTACATGTGTGCCGTATCTATCTTGCGGAAACCGGCGGCAAGCGCGGCTTTTACGGAATTGACGCAAGTGGCTCCGTGCAGGCTGTAAGTTCCCAGTCCGAGAATCGGCATGTCGTAACCGCTGCTTAATTTCACTGTCGGGGCGTTTCCGTTCGTCCCTTTCGATAGGTTAAACACCCCTGCATTCGTATCATTATTAAAATTCAGGTTCATACTTTCAATCCACTTTTCAATTGTTTCTTTCGATTCGTTTCCGTTGAACCGCCGTCCCTGTTTCCATTCGGCTCCGGTCGCCAGATGATGCAGGTCAGTATCGCTCGACCCGATGCCGCTGGAGTGCGAGGTGCAGAACGGAACGACGGTCTTGCCCGCGAGGTCATGGCTTTCGAGGAAAGTGAAAATGACTTTCGGAGCTTTGCCCCACCAGATGGGATAACCGAGGAAAACCACATCGTAGTCGGCGAGGTTTTCGCATTTGCCTTTGATTGTGGGACGTGCCGACGGGTCGTTCTGCTCGCGGTTGGCACGGGACGATGAATTGTTGTAGTTCAAATCCTCGGACGTGTATGCCACTTCGGGCTCGATGCGCCAAGTCGCCGCATCGGCCGCCTCGACAATCCGGTCGGTAATGCCTTTGGTCGTGTTCGTGCAGGAGAACCAGACCACCAAGGCACGACTACCCGTAGGTTGTGGGTCGGGAGCTGGTGTCGGTTCTTCGATTTTCATCGGTTCATCGGTCGTACTGCAAGCATTGGAAGTAAGCAACAGCCCCGGTAATATCATAGATAATAACCACATTTTCATTGTCTCATTATTTGAGATTATTTTGAAAGAATGCTTGTATTTTATCGAACGGGATTACTGATAGATTGTCGTAAAGATCGGTATGGCTTGCGTCGGGGATAATCATTAATTCCTTGTTATCGCCCTGCAGTTTCTTGAAGGCATCCTCGCCGAAATAACGGGAATGCGCCTTTTCGCCATGAATGACAAGCACGGCGGTTTCGATTTCGTCCGCACGGCTCATCAGCGGGAAGTTAATAAAAGGAATGGCTTCCGTTACATTACGTCCCTGATTGGAGTTGAGAGAACGTTTGTGATAACCGCGAGGGGTCTTGTAATAGGCGTGATAGTCTTTGAAGAACTGCGGAGCGTCGTCAGGCAATTCATCGGGAACGCCACCGCCCGGCTTCGGGAAACCGTTGCGGAAATCCTCCGTGCGTTGGATTGCAAGTTTTTTGCGGAGCACATTGCGTGCTTCGACACTGTTATCGGCATCGAAATAGCCGTTGGCATTCACACGGCTCATGTCGTACATAGTAGATGCGACGGTAGCCTTGATACGCGGGTCGGCTGCTGCTGCGTTGATAGCCAGTCCGCCCCAGCCACAGATGCCGATAATGCCGATTCGCTCGGCATCTACCAAGTCATTGGTCGCAAGGAAATCGACAGCGGCAGAAAAATCCTCGGTATTGATGTCGGGCGACACTACGTAGCGGGGCTCGCCGCCGCTCTCTCCTGTGTAGGAAGGGTCAAAAGCAACGGTCAGGAAACCGCGCTCGGCCATTGTCTGGGCATAAAGCCCGGCAGCCTGTTCCTTGACAGCTCCGAACGGTCCGCAGACAGCGATAGCTGGCAATTTGCCGTTGGCATTCTTCGGCACATACATATCGGCCGCCAGTGTAATGCCATAACGGTTAGTAAATGTTACTTTGCTGTGGTTCACTTTGTTGCTTTTTGGAAACGTCTTGTCCCATTCGGCAGTTAAATTCAGATTTTTCATGTTCTTTACGTTATTCAAATCATTTGTTCTTTTGCAAGCGGCTCCTGTGATAAGCATGGCGCATATCATAAGGAGCGCAGTTAATTTTCTGTTCATAAATTTGTTGCTTTTATTTTTCTTACTGTTTTTGCAGGCACACCTGCGATAATGGTATTGTCGGGTACATCTTCCTTACATAAACGTGGAAAATCGGAATCCGTTTCCGAAATCTGCTTTTCGCTCCGCATTCTTTCTATAATATCATTCATTGTTTTATTTATTATTTATAGGTGCAAAATTAAGGCGTTCCATAATGCGACACGATACCTGTGTTACGGACGGAAGTACCCCGATTACAGATTTTTAAGACAGGTGTCCCGTTATGATAATCATAAAGTACCCAGTTTACGGATAGAAGTACCCGAATTACGTGTTTTGCCCTATGATGCTTTTATTATCGGGGAAAATGCATTTCCTTTGTATTGCTAATAAGAAATATGTATTAGACATCATATAGAATAAAGTTTAAGGGTGCTGTAAATCATCTTATTCTATATAAACTCTATTATTGAAAGAAAAGTATTTATAGAATTATGGATCATACTGCGGATATAGTAAAGGCTGACACCATCGAACAGTATAATCGGTTTTTTGGGTTCGAGACACACCACCCGTTGGTCGGCATCGTGTATTTCGACGGCTCCGTGCCGCAACCGACTCACCGGATGACGCTGGGATTTTATGCGTTGTTTCTCAAAAAGACGACGGGGTGCATCATCAACTATGGAAAGACGGTCTATGATTTTGATGATGAAACCGTAGTGAGTTTCGCACCGGGACAGACGATTGCCATTCACCGGCTGGAGGACGGTCCTGCTCCGGAAGCCGTCGGTTTGTTATTCCACCCCGATTTTCTGCATCACACCTCGTTGGGGCAGAAAATGAAACAGTATTCGTTTTTCTCCTATGCTTCCAACGAGGCGTTGCATCTATCGACGGAAGAGCGTATCATTCTGCAAGATTACATGGAGAAGATTGTTCGTGAGTTGCAGCATCCTATCGACAAATTCTCCAAATCGCTTATCATTTCCAACATCGAGGTGTTGCTCAACTATTGCATGCGTTTCTACGAGAGGCAGTTCATTACGCGCGAGGACATGAATCACGATGCGTTGGCTCGTTTCGAGTGGCTTCTGGACGATTATCTCTATTTGGGGACGGCAGCGAAGGAAGGCATCCCGACTGTAAAGTATTTCGCAGACAAGATTTGTCGTTCGCCCAATTATTTCGGGGATTTGGTGAAACAGGAAACGGGCAAGACGGCGCAGGAGTACATACAATTGAAGATGATTACCGTAGCCAAAGAGCGGATGCTCGATTCGGCAGGTACAATCAAACAGATTGCTGAATCGCTGGGCTTTCAGCACCCGCAGCATTTCGTCCGGTTCTTCAAACGACAGGGGGGCTGCACGCCGAAAGAATTCAGGAACAGGATGACGGTTTCTTAAATAATCTGATATACAAAAAAATGATTTGATTCACATTTTCATTCTTTTCATCTTTAAAACTGAACCCCAAATGTCCGATGATGAGATAGCCGGCAATTCCTTGCTCGACTTCACAAGGTTGATGGTACACTTCTCCAATTTGTAGAGCAACGCTATCCCTTATCCACTTTATGCACCCTGAACTTCTGTCCGAAGAAGTGGCCTTGAGAAAGACGGTTGTTGTCTGCACGTTCGATTGCTCGTACATAGTGAGGTCTGTTCCATTCCACATCATCTAAACGCACCATCACGCAGTGTGTCTTCGGATTCAATGTGGGATTTTTCTCGCCTCGTGAGTAAAAAACATCGGAAATGAAGAATGAACAACAAACGGTGACCACTTCAATCAGCGGCAAGTACTACTCTCCCTGAAGATGGCGTACGGGGCACATAGCATCACGACATGCAGGGCAACAATAGAGCGTTTCAGCGCGAAGTGCAAGATTTACCGGGAGGCTTTTGAGCGTGCCCATAAGAGTGGAGTAGAAACATTGTTCAAGCGGGTGGCTCTGTACGCGATGACTATATGATTGAAACTTGTACTAATAAGGTGTATAAAAAATATACCCGCCTCCACGGCTGCATAGCTGTAGAGGCGGATTCCTTTTTTAGTAAGTCTTATCTTGTATGTTATTCTTGGTTTTTGATGTTCTCGTCTACCATTTTTATCTTTTCTTTCACAAGTTCGATGTCTGCTTTCAGCTTTTCCACCTTGCGGTTAATTTCTGTCAGCAAACTGTTTCCCTTCTTGGAAGAAGTGGTCAAAAAGCCGAGATTGTTTTCATATGTCTGAAGATCGTTCTTCATATTGTCGAAGGCGCGTACCAATTTCTCGCGTTCCCGGTAAAGGGCTTGTGGACTACCTTCCTGAATGGAGCTGATAGTCGACTTGAAGTTACTTAGCTTCTTGTTGGAGGCGCTGATGTTGAAGCGTTCAAACAATTTGTCTACTTGGCTGTGATATTGCTTATAGATTCGGTCTTTCTCTTTGAAAGGTACATGCCCTATGCCGTTCCACTCTTTCATGAGGTTGCGTACCAGTTGGATAGTTTCCTCTGTATCCATTTGGTCATCGATAGCGTTCAGTTTTTCGATGATGGCTTTTTTCTTTTCCAGATTTTCCTGCTCTACGCTGCGCTGTGAAGAAGTGGCTTTGTTCTTTTGTTCGAAGAAGTAATCACAAGCGGAGATGAAACGTTTCCATACGGCATCCGAATATTTTTTGGCTACCGGACCGATGGTTTTCCATTCTTTCTGGAGTTTGGCCAGTTCATCGGCGGTTGTTTTCCAGTCGGTACTGTCCTTAAGAGCTTCTGCTTTTTCGCACAAGGCACGCTTCTTTTCCAGGTTTTCGTTCATACCTTCCTTCAGGGTCTTGAAGAACTCTCCCTTTTTACGGAAGAACTCGTCGCACGCTTTGCGGAAACGTTCGAAAATCTTCACATTCATTTTTTGTGGAGCGAAACCGATGGTTTTCCATTTGTTTTGCAGTGCGATGACTTCTTGCGTCTTGCTCTCCCAAGAAGCAAAGTTTGTCAGTTCTTTGTAGTCGATGGTTTCTATGATTTCGCAAATTACAGTCTTTTGGTCAAGATTGTGTTGTTCCACTTCCTTCAACGCTTCGAAATGTTGTTGGTGACGTCGGTTTACGGCCGTAGAGGCAACTTTGAAACGTGCCCAGATTTCGTCGCGTAGTTCCTTGGCTACCGGCCCCGTATCACGGAATTCCTGATGCAGCTTCTGTAACTGATGGAAAGCTGAAACTACATCAGCTTCATCTGCCAACTTTTCGGCAGCTTCACAAAGATGTGTCTTGATTTCCAAATTCTTCTTGAAATCGTATTCGCGAAATTCATTGTTCAGTTTCAGAAGGTCATAGAATTTCTCAACATACAATTGATAGTTTTTCCAAAGCTCGTTGACCTTGGCTTGCGGAACGAGTTTAACTTCGTTCCATTGCTGTTGTAGTTTCTTGAACTCCGTATAGCTTTTGTTGGCGTCATCCGGAGATTCAACCAGTTCCTTCAGCTCTTCGATGATGGAAAGCTTTATCTGCAGGTTCATTTCCTTCTGCTTCTCCAGTTCGGCTGTGAGCGCACTTCTTTTTTCTTTGATGACGGACATGATATTCTTGAACTCTTCCTCTACACTGTCTGTTTGTGGAACAAAGTTCTCCGCGGCGCCTCCGTTTTCAATAAACAGTTTTTTGGCCGCTTCCTGCTCAGCATTGTGCAGCTTGTAGAAAGATTGCTTCAAACTGTCTATTTCAGGTTTTGCCACGTTCTCCACGTCGGCAACCACCTCTTTGAGTTTGGTAAGTATTTCCTCTTTCGTAAGCTTCTGAACTGGCTCTATCGGCTTTTCCGAAACGATTTCTTCAGCGGGAGTTTCTGTTGTTGCCGGTTCAGAAACCTCTGCTGCCTTCTTTTCTTCTTCTAATTCCACCGGCTTTTCGGGGAGATTAGTGTCATGAGTGTCCGTCATTGTATTTACTTTTTTAGAAACGGGTTCCTCCCGTTTGGGTTATATTAAGTTACAAATTAATGAAATAAAATGATTACTTCATACAATTAGCCTTGATTTTTTTCTATTTTTTGTTTTTATGACAGTAAGACAGTGATGCCCATGTACAGCATCATGCCTATAATGTCATTGGTGATGGAGATAAACGGACCGGTGGCAATGGCCGGGTCAACCTTCAACTTCTCTAAAGTCATGGGAACCAGCGTTCCGAAAATGGAAGCGAACATGACGACTGCAAAAAGGCTGATGGAGACGGAATAAGTAACCGTGGCCGTAGCTCCGAACCGGATAAAATTATAGATGTATACCAGCAGAGAGATGATGGTTGCATTGATGACCGCTACTACCGCTTCCTTGGCTACCTGTTTGAAGATGTCTTTGGCATCCAGTGAACTGTTGGCAAGACCTTGCACGATGATGGCCGATGACTGGGTTCCTACGTTTCCACCCGTACCGCCAATCAACGGAATATAAAGGGCCATTTCCGGATGGGCGGCGAAAGTCGTGTCGAAGTTACCCAATATCATGGAGTTGCCTATACCGCCCAGCATGCCGATGAGCAGCCATGGAAGGCGGGCAGAAGTCTGGCGCATGACATTGTCGTCCGTTTCTACATCTTGAGATAAACCGGATGCCAGCTGGTAGTCACGTTCCGACTGTTCGCGGACTTCGTCCATGACGTCGTCTACGGTAATCTGGCCTACCAGACGTCCGATACTGTCTATAACAGGAGCTGCCACCAAGTCATACTTTTCGATGATTTGTACCACTTCGTCAATGGGGGTGTCTACATGGACGGAGATAGGATCTTTCCGCATCACATGCTTTACCTTAGAGACAGAAGGGGAAGTTATCATTTTCTTTAATGGGAATACCCCTTGCAGACGGTCTTCGTCGTCGATGACGTATACATAGTAAATTTCATCTAACTTTTCAGCTTGCAGGCGCATTTCCTTCAGACACTCCGGCATACTCCAGTTTTCATTGACAGTTACCATTTCCGTACCCATCAAACCACCGGCAGTGTCTTCATCATATTTCAGCAGGTCAACGATGTCACCCGCCTGTTCTATATCTTCGATGTGCGAAAGTACTTCCTCCTGCTTGTCCTCATCGAGTTCGCGCATCAGGTCTACGGCATCGTCCGTGTCCATATAATCCACGAAACGCTTGGCAATGGTTTCCGAAGGAAGAAGTTCCAGGAATTCTTTCCGGACATCTTCGTCCATTTCAACCAGTACGTCCGCTGCCGTTTCGTTGTCAAGGAGGCGGTAAACGAAGCGGGCTTCCTCCAAGCCGAGGTCATTGCACAGTTCTGCAATATCTGCCGGGTGTAGGTCGGTCAAAAGTGTTTTGACATTTTCCGCGTCTTTCTGTTCTATCAGGCTTTTGACTTTTTCTATGTATTCTTCGTCTATTTCCATGATTGTTCGTGTTTAATCACTAACTGTTAATCATTAATCGTTTTCAATGCCTGCTCCACCTGGTTGGTTAGCTGAATAAATTCCTTTACGGACAGTTGTTCCGGGCGTTTATTAAATAATACGTCCTCCGTCAGTGGACAGTCTTTACCGAGTATCGGTTTTATGGAGTTCCGCAGAGTCTTGCGTCGTTGGTTGAACGTGGTTTTCACTACTTGCTTGAACAATTTTTCATCGCACCCTAAATCATGCGTTTCATTGCGCATCATGCGGATGACGGCACTTTTAACTTTTGGGGGCGGATTGAAGACATGTTCGTGTACTGTAAACAAGTATTCTACTTTGTACCATGCTTGTATCAGTACGCTTAGGATTCCGTATGTCTTGCTGCCCGGTCCGGCTGCTATACGTTCGGCTACTTCCTTTTGTATCATACCCGTACAGCAGGGAATGAGGTCCTTATATTCCAGCATTTTGAAGAATATCTGGCTGGAGATATTATATGGATAGTTTCCTGTCAGCACAAAGGGATGTCCGCCAAACAACTGTTGCAGGTTCATTTTGAGGAAATCGTCCTCGATGATGTTGTCTTCCAGTTGCGGATAGGCTTCCCGCAGGTAGGCCACTGACTCGTAGTCCAGTTCTACTACTTTGACGTTGCGTTCTTTGGGCAGAAGGAACTGGGTCAGTACCCCCATTCCCGGACCAACTTCGAGGATGGGGATTCCGGGACAGGTGTCTACTGTGTCGGCAATGTCCTGCGCCACTTTCAGGTCATTCAGGAAATGCTGGCCGAGAAACTTTTTAGGTTTAACTAATTTCATTTATCAACTAAATCATTACTTTTGCTCCGCAAATATAGGTAGCAGTGTGAATAGCAACCTATATTTATACGGAGCAAAGGTAGTTCTTTTCGATGAAGAATGAAGAATGAAGAATGAAGAATTTGGGAATATCGTATGAATAAGTTGTTAAAAAAGATATTGAAAATCATCTTACCCATTTTCTTGGGCGGTTTTATCCTCTATTGGGTGTATCGTGATTTTGATTTTTCGAGGGCCGGAGCAGTGCTTCTGCGTGGTACGAATTGGTGGTGGATGTCATTTTCGTTGTTTTTCGGTGTCATGAGCCATGTGGTTCGCGGCTGGCGTTGGAAACAGACGCTGAAACCGCTTGGTGTCCGTCCTGTGACGAGTGATTGCGTGGATGCCATTTTTGTGTCGTATGCGGCCAATCTGGCACTGCCTCGCATAGGCGAGGTTTCCCGTTGCGGAGTGCTTGCCAGATATGATAATGTCTCTTTTGCCAAATCGCTCGGAACTGTGGTGACCGAACGACTGGTTGATACATTGTGTATTCTGCTGATTGCCGGACTCACTTTTTTGCTGCAGATGCCCGTCTTTTTTCGATTTTTCGCTGAAACCGGAACCAAAATCCCCTCGCTGATGTATCTGCTGACTTCCCCTTGGTTTTATGTTGCCCTTTTTTGTGTGGTCGGTGTGTTGGTGCTTCTTTATTACTTGCTGCGCATGCTCTCTTTCTTTGAGAAGGTAAAGGGGGTGGCACTGAATGTATGGGAAGGGATTTTGTCACTCCGTGATGTGGACAATGTGCCACTGTTCATCTTTTATACAGTTCTCATCTGGCTCTGCTATTTCTATCACTTCTATATTACTTTCTATTGCTTTCAGTTTACGGAACACCTTGGGTACCTTGCCGGACTGGTGATGTTTGTCGGCGGTACTTTTGCCGTCATTGTTCCCACGCCCAACGGGGCAGGACCCTGGCACTTTGCCGTCATCACCATGATGATGCTCTATGGCGTGAATGCTACAGATGCCGGTGTCTTTGCATTGATAGTGCATGCAGTGCAGACATTGCTGGTCATCGTGCTGGGAATCTGGGGAGGAATACATTTGTCCTTGGTCCGCCGGTAGCGACGGCTGTGCCTACCAGCGGAATAGCGGAAAGATTTCTACCGACCAGTAATCCCACCATCGGTTCAGTTTCCGTTTGCATTTCTTGCTCCAGTCGTACAGTTCCCACCACTTCAGGTGATAGTCCGCCTTCTCCGAAAATTCGGGAGTGGGGAACAGAGTCATGCAAATGCCCTTTATCCATAGCGTGTTTAGCTCCTTGGGCCAATATTGCATGGGTCCGAAGTCCGGTTCCCACACAATGAATCGCTCTCCGTGCATTCCGTAACATACGGCATAACCGATTCTGCCGAAATCGTTTTTGGCAAAAAGAATGATGGGCAGTCTCATCCGGGCAAGTAGTTCGATGTTTAACAGGCGTAAGTCGGCCTGCATTCCGGCACGGATAGCAGCTTGTTTCATGCCGCCTAAAGAGAGTTTGCCGTCCACGGTGCACCATTCTGTCAGTTTTTGTACCTCTTCCGTTCCGCCATAATACTTCATTACGGTCAGCAGGCATGCCACTTCCAGGCTGCATCCATCTTTGGCACGTACAAACGATTTTTTGATTTTGTCTAATTCGTCTTCACTCATAATCAAGTCTGTTTTTCATTTCTGGGGCAAATTTGCATCGTGGGTCCGGAAAGTCCCAGCAATCAGCCCCATAAGCTTTTATTATATCACTCCAGCAACGGTTCTGGTAACCGAAGCAAGAATCGAACAATGCACACTTGTGACATTGGCTCCGTGTGCTGATGTCGCTTCGTGTCAGATTGTACAGTTGCAGCGCCCGTTGTGAATTCCATACTTCTTTCAGGCTATTCCTGCCTACATCTCCTATGATGAAATGCGGGTTCCAGTAAAGCTGTTCGCAGATGGTTGCTTGTCCGTCAGGCAGGATGAAAAGGTGTGTGGTAAGTGCCGAGCATTCGCTGCCACTAAAGTTGCAACTGCCCCCTTCCGTCTTTCCGAACTGTTTGTTCATGGTCTCTTCTCCCAAGATGATGGGAAAGGAACTGTGTTGTGCTATAAGCGGGCGCATTTGTTTGAAGAGAGTGGCTATTTGTTCTTGTTTAGGCTTCAGGCAAATGAATTCATTGATTTCTTTTGTGATGGAATTGCTTACAGGTACAATTCGCCAGTCTCGTATCCGTTTCAGCGTAGTGAGTTTCTGTAGCATGCGGGCCAGCACGCCGATGTCGCAATTGTAAGTGGTCAGCACGGACGAAACCTGATAGTCCAAACTGCTTTCGTCCAGCATTTGCAGGCCTTCCAGCACGGCTTCCGTATACCCTTTGCGTGTCCCGATGGATGTTTGCAGTACTATCTCGTCGCAAGCATCCAGCGACACTTGTATGGTTCCCCGGTAACCGATGTCGGTAAGTGCGGCAATCCTTTCGCTGTTCATGGGCATCTTGGTTGATATATATTCGGGGGCGATATCCAGTTCGACTAACTTCTTTAAGACGGATTGCCAGTCTTTGTGCAAAACACTTCCCCTCCAATCAGGTTCACCTGCCGCACTTGTATTTGGGCAGCTTCGTCTATCAGTTCCATGATGCGTCCGGTGGGCAACGGTGTGTCTGCTATCGTGCTTGTGTCGGCATAGCAATATCGGCAATGTGTGATGCATCGGTTTGTCAGCATGAATGTGACTATTGCCGGTCCGGTGTAGAGCCGTCGGGTTTTCAAGTCCAGTTTTTTCCAGATGAAGCTGTCGGCATCCAGACGGTCGAACCGTAGATTCCCTTCGGCTTTTTCCGCCTCAATCAGCACCCGTTTAGGGAAGTAGATTCTTCCTTGCTGCGAATTGGTGTAGATGGGTTGCGGGTTCTCAATGAATTCGGCCACCCATTTTTCTATTGTCCGGGGGCTTTTGCAGAAATAGTCGCAAAGCAGCGGAAGAGTTTCCCTTATAGTCCGGTTGTGGGTGAAAAAGCTTAGCAAGGCTGCTTGCAGCGGGTGTATGAAAGTCTGCCAGTTGCGGGAACAGTCTTGGTCTGTCCCGCCTCTGGAGAATAGCACTACCCGATGTATGTCATGCCTTAAGTGATAGTGCGGGTTGAGCAGATATACTTTATCAAGGTTTATCATTGTCTTCAGAGGTTGTTTCCTTTTGGCCGGTGTTGTTGATTCCCGACAAATAACATCCTAATCCGCAATTCTTCACAGGTTCCGTGTCGGTTCCTCCTTGCACGTCCATCAGTTCGTTGATGTCCAGCAATTCTTCTTCCTGATTTTTCCGGTCGCATTTTTCGACAGTCTTTTTTGATTCTTTCTGTTCCATGTTGCATATCTATTTAAGTTATCTTAATTCCTTTCTTTGAACAACTGCATGACAGGCGAGAATATCCTGTCGAGCACACTTCTGCTCGATGTGATGATTTCCGCTTGTCCGCTCATGCCTATCTCATAATCCGGTTTTTTCCCCTTGGTGGTAATCATTCCGTCCGGGAATTCCACCTCCACCGCATAGCTTTTGTTGTAGGGGACAAAGGAGATGGAGGTGATTTTCCCTGATAACGTGCCATACGTATGTGCTGGATACTTGTTCAGCGCGATGTCCACCTTGTCGCCGGCGGTTATTTCAGATACCTCGTTTTCCGATAGTCTGATGTGTCCTACCGGGTTTCCTTTTTTCTGCGAGACAACGGTGCATAGCGTGTCGCCTTCGTTTATCTTCCGGTTCATGCTCCAGCTCTTTCCCCAGATGACGGTTCCTTTGTTGCGGCTTTTCAGCAAGTTGTTGCTGTCCCATGTTCTCAGGCTGTTGACCATATTCTCGTAGGCTATCTCCAGTGCCCTGTGGTGTTGGGCCATCTCCATTTTATGGTCGATTTCCAAGTCGAACATTTCCCGCTTTATTTTCAGCAGGTCCAGTTCGTCCGCCTTTCCGCTCCGGGCGAGTATTTCCAATTCCTTGTCCAGATACTTTTTCTTTTGCGGATAGAGGTCGAACTCCCGATACATCAGGCAGGCCCTTACGGCTTGTGTGAATTGTTCGTATGCCGGGGTCATTTCTCCCATAATCAGGTCGAAGGGATAATCTTGCAGGTAGCCGATGTCCATGGTGCGGTAATACTCCTCTACATTGGTCAGTACCTGGCAGAATCTTTTCACGTCTTTCAGCGAAGCCGTGTTTTTCAGTATTCCCAGCGTGTCGTTTTCTTTGACCTGCGACCGGTTTTCCACGAAGAACCTTTCTATCATGCCGGCACGGTTCGCCGTAATCCACTCCACGCTTCCCGTGTCGTCTATGCGTATGTGCTTTTTCACGGTGTCGGGATACTGGAACAAGGCTGCTCCTGCCACCAGCAATGCCACCAGCCCATATACGATGTAGCTTCCCGTATGTATCAGCCAGTCGGGCATGTCGCCCAGCATGTCGTTGCTGTCTCGGCTGTATATTTCCACTTTCTTCGTGTCCGGTTTATAAATCTCTTCCATATCTCGGTCTGTCATGCACTGAGTTCCAGTTGGTTTTTAACTAATCGGAAGTAGTCTCCTTGTTTGGCTATCAGTTCTTCGTGCGTGCCTTTTTCTGTGATTCCGCCTTCTTTCAGGACAACAATCTGGTCGGCGTTTCTTACGGTGCTGAGCCGGTGTGCCACGATGATTACCGTCTTGTTCTTGAAGAACAAGTCCAGGTTGTGCTGTATGGTCTTTTCGTTGTCGGTGTCGAGCGCGTTGGTGGCTTCGTCAAAGAACAGATAGTCCGGGTTGCGGTAGATGGCGCGTGCTATCAGCAGGCGTTGCTTCTGCCCTTGGCTCAGTCCTTGTCCGGTGTTGCCTATTTTCGTGTTGTATTTCAGCGGCAGCGATTCAATGAAGTCGCGTATGTTTGCCATTTCCACGGCATAGAGCATCCGTTCCTTGTCGATGGCCTCGCCGTCGGGAGCGATGTTTCCGGCTATGGTGTCGCCGAATATGAATCCTTCCTGCATCACCACTCCGCAATGCTTGCGCCATTCCTTGAAGCTGATGCGCTGTAGCGGGCGGTTTCCTATCCTGATGTCTCCTCCGGTGGGCGGATAAAAGCCCAGCATCAGTTTCACCAGTGTTGTCTTTCCGCTTCCGCTGAGGCCTACGATGGCTGTAGTCTTTCTTGCCGGAATGTGCAGTGAAAGGTTCTTGATGACCTGCCTTGATTTTTCCGATCCGTAGGAGAACAGCACATTCTGTAGCCGTATGTCTTCATTTCCCGTGATGTCCGCTTCCGGGCTGTTGTTGTCTGCCTCTTCGTCCGGTTTTCCGTGTATTTCGCCCAGGCGTTCCAGGCTTAGCCTGGCATCCTGTGTGCTCTGCATGAATGCCACGAACTGGCTGACGGGGCCTTGCATCTGCCCGATGATGTACTGTATGGAGAGCATGATGCCCAGCGTGATGTCTCCTTGCAGCACGGCAGTGGCCGACAGCACGGTGATAAGTATGTTCTTCACTTCGTTGATGAGCACGGCGCCCACTTGCTGCCATTGTCCCAGATTGAGCGAGCTCATGTTGATGCGGAACAAGGCAGCCTGGATATTTTCCCATTCCCACCGCTTTTGCTGCTCGCATCCCAGCAGCTTGATGTCCTGCATGCCGTAAATCAGCTGCATCAGGTTGTTCTGGTTCAACGACATCTGCTCGAAGTTCTTCCGGTTCAGGTCGGCCCGTTTGCGCATGAAGAGCCTCACCCAGCCTATGTAGAGCAGGCTGAACAGGGCGAATACGAGGAATATCTTCCAGCTGTAGACGGCAAGCACCACCCCGAAGATGGCCACGGTGATGGCAGCGAAGAGTATTTGCAGCACCGATTGTGTCAGGAAACTCTCTATCTGGTTGTGGTCTTCGATTCGTCTTATCAGGTCGCCTGCCAGCTTGCTGTCGAAGAACTTCATGGGCAGGCGCATCAGCTTGGAGAGGAAGTCGGAGATGAGCGACACGTTGACCCTCGTGCTGATGTGCAGCAAGATGCAGCGGCGGATTACCTCGATGAGGGTGCGGCTGAACACCAGCATCAGCTGTGCCGCCAGTATCAGCCAGATGAAGTTCAGGTTCCGGTGACCTATACCTTGGTCTACGATGGTCTGTGTCAGGAAGGGGAACACCAGTTGCAGGATGCTTCCTGCCAGCAGGCCCACCACCAGCTGCACCAAGGCTTTCCGGTAGGGGCGCACGTAGTGCAGCAGATACCAGAGCGAGAGTTTCTCGTACTTGATGGGTTCCGCCTCATAGAACTGCGGGGTGACGTCAATCAGCAGTGCGATACCTTTCTCCATGCCTCCTTGCCGGGTGCTGATCCAGCAGTTTTTCAGTTCCGCTTCTTCGTATTTCAGCAGTCCGTAGGCAGGGTCGGCAATGTAGAAGAAGGTTTTCCCTCTTTTTTTCTCCACTTTGTATAGCACCACGAAGTGCTCCTGGTTCCAGTGCAGTATGCACGGCAGTTTGGCTTGCGATTTCAGCCTTTCGATGGTGGTGCGGATGCCGGTGGCGCGCAGCCCTATGCTTGCTGCCGCTTCGCTGATGCCCAGCAGGTTCACTCCGGTGCGCTGGATGAACGATTGCTCCCGCAGTTGCTGCACGGAGAACGTCTTTCCGTAGTGCCGGGCTATCATGCGCAGGCAGGTGGGGCCGCAGTCCATGCCGTCTAGTTGCTTGTAGAATGGGAATTTCTTCATCGTTTCTGTTTTTTGGTGTCTATGTATTGTATCAGCCGGTCTGCCACCTCGTCCAGCCGTTGGTTCTCCTGTTCATAGAGGCTGCACAGGGTCTTTTGCTGCTCCACAAGGCATTCTCGATTGCCCAGCATGTCCATTATGCGTCGGCTCAGCTTGTGCGGTGTCATGCGGCGTATCTCCCTTGGCGGCAGCACCAAGGCAGGTACGTGGGCAAAGACGCATTCGGTCTGTATGTTCCAGTCGTCTGCCACCAGTGCCAGGTCGCATAGGGGCAGCAGTGCCTGCAAGTCTTGCGGACGGTAGACGGCAATGTTGTCGGGCAGTGCAAACAGCTTTTCGTCTGCTTTCCCTTGGTTGGTCAGCACTACGAACTGGTGGTCCGGGTGGTCTGCACTGTGCCTCCTGATGGCTTGGTATGCCTGTTCTGCGTTGTCTGTGCAGCCGTTCCCTTTCTCCAGTATGCTGATGATGACTGTTGCCGCACGTCTCTCTTTTATCTCCTCCAGTTTTTCGATGAAGTCGGCTTCCCTTGCTCCTTTCGACAGGGGCGTGTAGGGCGAAGGAGGCAGATAGAGCGTTTCGGCATCCAGTTTGCCGTTTTGCGCCTCTTCCTGCGTGGTCACAAAGAGGTAGTCTATCCCGTGCCGGCGATAGAGTGCCGCACGCTCCTGCAACAGGAGGTCGAGCAGCGTCAGGTCGGGGACAAACCAGTGCAGGTCGTCGGGATATAGCACTCGTCCGATGCCTTTTTTCAGCAGTCCGGAGGTGAAGACGGAATCGGAACTGTCCGTATAGTACACTTCATTTCCTTTCCTGCTTATCAGGCATGCCAATCGGACGGTGACTCTTACCCTGCCGGTCTCCTGCCGTATGTCGAAGAGCAGACTGTACATTTGCGCGGCAGTCGTTTAGTTGTTGTCCAACTTTAATCCTAATGCCGAATAGAGCGTGGCTCCATTGTAGTGGTACGTGCTCTGATATTTGTCGTAAAGGATGTCGGTGCCCAGCTCATAACGGAAATAAGCAAGGTACTCGAAGAATGTGGAACGCGACAAATCCAGTTTCCTGGCAAACTCTTCGGGGGTGCCTGTGCACCGGTGCTGAATCATGAAGTCCATGCGCAGCACTTTCTTTAGGTCGATTCGTTTCATGATGCTTCTGTATTTTGAGTCATTATTCATTGATTCCTATTTATGGAAGTTGCCTTCCAAGTGTCTGTTCCCTGGCCCTGTCAGTTCCAGCAGGTATATTCCCGATGGCAAGTTGCTGATTGGAATGAGGATGTTGGCAGTGGCCGTTTCAGGAATCATTTGCTGATACTGCGTTTCTCCGGTGGTCGGGCAGATGATGCGGATTGTGATATCGCAATCCGGTTTATTGTTTTGGATGTTGATGAAATTGCCGGAAAGGTAGGCGGAGATGGGGATGGTGGGGAGGCTGCGTTCTATTTTATTGTCCTCGTTACTATTATTCCACGTTCCTTTTGTTTCAATAGGGGTAATTTCAAAAATAGAAGAATAACCTTTTGAAATAAATAAGAAGCACATTACAATGCTTGCTATCAGTGCGATATGCACAGATTGTTTTTTTACTCTTTTTGTTTTCATATTTTTTTATTTTTATTTTGTTGCAAAAATAGGATATATCAAGGAGTCTTTTGTAGACATGGCAAGGACAGAATATAGACATAAAAAAAAGGTAATAAACTAAAACATAGATTATTACCTTTCAATATAGTTCGTGCAAATGGACAGATGCTACTTCAAAAGTTCCAAACCCATAAATCTAAGGTTTGATTTTGCTTGAATGCTGCACATTGTTGTGCTATGCGTTCTTTTAATCGGTATTTTTGTTTTGAAACCGAAGCAGAGGAAATGCCTAAAGCAATTGCCATATTGGTATTACTCATGTTGAGTTTTATTAGGCAACAAAGATGTATTTCATATTCTGTCAAAGCAGGAAATCTCTTCAATAATCTTTCTGTAAAATTATCGAAGATTGAGTTGGTAGCTTCTTCTATGTCTTTCCATTGCATAGTATCTATATACTTAGGTTTCGTTGTTAGGTTATTGAGAATTTTTGTACTTTTAATCAATTGTTTTGATAGTATTCTTTCTCGATCGTGCAGATACTGGTTCTCTTCGGTCAGTTCATTCAGCCTTTTCAGTTCTTCCGATTGTGCGTTGAGCGAGGTAGAGTATTGTTCTATGTTTCTTTGCAGAGTATGGTTTTCATGGGCCAGTGCCTCGTTTTGTTGTTGTATTTCAGCGTATGTTCTGTTTAGTTCCTCTAATTGTTCCTGCATGTCTTTGTTAGCTTCTATTTGGGTGGTAAGTTCCTGCATCATCGATTGGTTATGCTTGATTACAATTTCATTTTCACTTATTTGCATCATGCTTTGGCGTATCCCTTCTTCTTTCTTTTGTATGATGCGTTCTTTCCTCATCAGTTTATGTTGATAGTTGTATATAAGAATTGCTATGACACAAATTAGTACAATCAATATTATCAGTGCATTTCGGGTATTTTTGTCTTTTTCTATCTTTAGTTGATTCTTTTCGTTGATAAGTTTTTGTTGATTGTACTTTTCTTGCATTTCGGCTAATTCCTGTTCCTTATGGGAATCAAAAATAGAATCGAATCCATTCAAGAATTTGTCATTGTAAAATATAGCTTCTTGGTATTTTTTCTCTCTTTTACTTAATTCATATAAAGCATGGTAAGCAGCATTCACCGTATTGACACTTGCTTTATGACCTACAACTTGATTTAAATAATAATATGCGGAATCTATGGGACCTATTTCTCTGTAAATATTCCCGATTACCAAATTTATTTGTCCTTTAGATACTCCTATATTGCTACTGTTAATAGCCTGTTTTGAATAGTATAAAGCTTTTTTATAATCCTTGATTTCAATATAAATACCAGCAAGTTCATTAGAAGCAATTGCTACACTTCTTGTTATATGTTTTTCTTTGGCAATTTCAATGGCTTTTTGATAATATTCAATTGATTGATTGAACCTTTCCAATTGACCGTAAGTCCTACCAAGATAAATTAAAGAAGCAATGATATACTTACAGTTTTGTGATTGAAGTGCATATTGGTATGATTTATTAAATGCTTCAATAGCATACTCTTTATAAAAACGGAGTATGTATATACATCCTAATTCTGCATAGATTAAATGGCACAGTTGATAGTCATTAGTTTTCTCTGCATACGTTGTTGCTCTTAGAAGAGAATTTTGTGCCTCTTCTATATTTCTGTTATCATGAAAAATTTCTCCTTTTAGATACAGCACTAATGCCTTTCGTTGTGCATCCTCTTGTTCCATAAAGTAATTGTACGCGATATTGGCTAAAGAGTCATTCTGCTCTATATACATCTTATACTTTGCTTGCGTCATCAACAATGCCCAAGTGGCATGTTCCAATTTCTGTGCAGCATCCGGCATTTTCATATTCTGTAATATATGCAATGCGCTGTCTGGGTACTCATACATGACAGTTTCTGCCTGTATCAGTTCTGCCAACGATACGGAAGAGTGTTCCTTTGAAGAACAAGCAGCGAAAAATAAAAAAATAACAGATACTGCTATAATGGTTTCAAAATGGATATTTTTCATTGTGTATTCTTATAAAAATAACAAAATTGGCTGCAAATATAAAATATCTTTGAATTATAGCCAAGCAAAAGTGTTACAATCACAGGTGTTTGAAGAAACTTATACCTGACACAATCGGATTGAAAATCCGATAGAATAGAATTCCATATTACCGTTGCAAATGTAAGGTAGGGGAATCCGACAATGGCGGATTGACTCTTTTCTTAAAAGAATCGTGTAACTGATGATTTTCTTTTACATATCTTTATGCAACATACCATCTCGCTTTTTCCGGCACCGGGAAAGGCTGGGTTCCTCGGTGCCGAAGAGGGAGGCTCTCGGTGTCGAACCCCTCGTTCTCCGGTGTCGGTCAGCTACCCTTGCGAGAGGCTATTCTGGGCAGGGGTAAAGGAAGAAAACAGGTAAGGGGTGAAATGCTTACAAATTACATCTATAAATGAACTAATATCAAATGTTTTTTTAGAAAAATACAACCAGTCTGGTTTTGTCGGACTCCCACGATTTACATTTGCAGTCAGAATTAGGTAACGTATCAGCGTTATCATTTTGTTGTATTATTTAAATGATAAAAAACATGGAAGAAAAAGAAAAAGCGCAGTTGGCTTCAAATTTGAAGAATGCTGCAGAAGAAATGTTAAGTTTGAACGAGATGGAAAATGTTGAAGGTGGCGGCATTGTGGATATTAATCCTAAGTGTGTTCAAAACAAAGTTGCTGGTTGTGGATGTACAATTGCAAAACCAGATGACAGCGTAATCCCTTAAAGTTTAAATTTCTTTTAATGAGAGTGTGTCGGAACAATTATATAATCTTTGTGAGTAACTTATTGTGACATGCTCTCTTTGCATGTTTTGATATATAATGAAGCTATGGTTGAGAGTAAATATAATTATTATATCCAAAATGGTAATGATACGATTTGTTTGAATGGAATCTCAAAGGCTGTTTTTTCAGTGAATAAATCTTCCTTTGATTTTATTAAAGTATTATTGTCCGATGTGGAATTGCAACAGCAAGAAGAGGCTATTACAAAGGAACTTGTAAGAATGCGTTTTTTGGTAGAAGACAATGAACAAGAGACAAATTATCTGTTAGAAAATAAGAGGAAGGATGCGAATAGTTCTTTGTTTCATTTGATTTTGAATCCTACACAAGATTGCATATTCAGGTGTTGGTATTGTTATGAGACCCATAAGAAAGGTGAAATGAGCAAGACTACTTTGGAAAGCCTGAAGAAACTTATAATAAAGGTTTTGGATAGAGAAGATATTGATAAACTGATGTTGGGATGGTTTGGGGGAGAACCTTTGATGTATTTTGATGAAATTGTATATCCTTTGTCTGTTTTTGCTAAAGAAGAAGCTGAAAAAAGAAATAAGGGTTTCTTCTGCAATATGACATCCAATGGATTTTTGTTGACAGAAGAGGTTGCGAAAAAATGTACATTGATAGGTTTGAACACAATTCAAGTGACATTGGACGGTGACGAAAAGAGGCACAATAAGACTCGAAATATGAAAGGACAACCCTCTTTCAGGAAGATAATAGACAATTGTGTGGGTTATTGTTTGGATACTTCAAATAATCGAGTACTTTTGCGGATTAATTATACGGACGACACCATTCGGCTGGATTTTGCAGAAATCTTGGATATTATACCTGTGGGTGTTCGTGCTCAAATTGAAATACAATTTAAGAGGGTTTGGCAAACATACGAAAAGAAGACGGACAAGACTCCGGACGGGCTGCTTGATAATGTGGAGAATTTGAAAAAGAAAGGTTTCCACTTGTCTTGTGGAATGGATTTTGGCTTTGTGGAGGGATGTCTTTGTTATGCGGACAGGAACAATTATGTAAATCTGAATTTTGACGGAAAGGTATATAAGTGTACCGCGGTGGATTATAATGAAAAGAATGCGTTGGGGTATTTGAGTGAAAATGGTGATATTGTGTGGGAAGATTCTATACAGCATGATTTGAGCTTAAAACCGTATGTGGAGGATACCAAATGTATGGAATGTAATTTGTTGCCTATATGTGGAGGTCCTTGTTTCAGACGCAAATATGAGTCTGTCGCTCAAAATAAGGATTTTTGCATAAAAGAACTTTTGGATACGGATGTGGATATGTTTGTGAAGCAATATTACAATGATACTTTGCGGAAAATAGAAAAGCACCGCACTCTTGCAAATATATAACTAAATGAATAGAAGATGAAGAAGAATTTACTTTGCTTGTTGTTTATTATCTGTGCCGTGACAAGCTTATACGGGCAGAATATCCGTATTTCGGGTATGGTGTCGGACGAAAAAGGAGAACCGATGCCATCTGTGAACGTAGCTTTGCGGCATATCGACTCCACGTTTGTTGCTGGGTGCGTGACTGATTCCCGGGGAATGTTTGCCTTGCGGCAATTGGAAGTGGGCGACAGCTACCTGTTGCAGGTATCGTTTATGGGATGTGTGCCACAGATCATCCGCTTGGACAATGTGGAGAAACCGATGGAGGTGGGTACGATTGTGCTGGTGGAGGATGCCGTGTCGTTGCAGGGGGTCACGGTCACTGCATCGAATGTGATGAAGAAGGTAGACAGACAAATTATCCTTCCGTCGCAAAGGCAAGTAAAAGCCTCTTCTTCGGGGTATGAACTGCTGGCACACATGCAGTTGCCCGGACTGAAGGTGGATGGCGTGCAACAGAAGGTGTCTACCGTGGGTGGAGGAGCGGTGCAACTGCGCATCAACGACATCCAGGCCTCGGTGGCACAGGTGCAGGCGTTACGGCCGGAGATGGTATTACGGGTAGAGTATATCGACAATCCGGGCGTGAGATACGGCGACACGGATGCGGAAGCGGTAGTGAACTATGTGGTGAAGCGTCCGCAGGCGGGCGTGATGGGCGGATTCAGCGCCATCAATGCCGTGACTACAGGCTTCGGGAATGACAACTTGTATCTGCGTGCCAACTACAAACTATCGGAGTTCGGCCTTGATTATTACATCAGTTATCGCGATTATGACGAACGCTATGTGGACGAGACCCAAACCTTTTTCTTTCCCGATGGCGGGCAGCGCAATCGCGTGTTCGGGAAAGTGCCTACTGCCTTCAACTATGTCACTCACACCATTGAGGCAAGCTACAACCTGACGAAGCAGGATAAATATGTGTTCAACGCTCTGTTCACGGAAGAGATTGAAGACTATCCCCACAACGACATGGGGGAGGTAATCCGCGAGGCGGGAAAGCCCGACCTTTACAGCATGACACTGGCCGAGAACTACAGCCGGATTCCCTCGCTCGATTTGTATTATCGGCTGTTCTTGCCGCGCAATCAGCATCTGACGATGAACGTGGTGGGGACATACCTTTATTCGGACTACAAGCGCGATTATCGTGAATCGGGCGAGATGGGAGGAGAGCCTTCGTCGCAATATGCTTATGCCACCAAGGGCAAACGCTATTCGCTGATAGGGGAAGCGGGATACCGGAAGGACTTTAGCCAAGTGGCTCTTTCTGCCGGGTTGAAGTACACGCAGGCTTATACGAGCAACCGCTACACGGGAGCAGTGGACGAGGCAGTGAACATGCACAACTCCACCCTCTACGGTTATGTGCAGTTGCAGGGCAAATGGGCCAAGTTGAAGTATGCTTTGGGAGCGGGCATGTCGCGTGAGGCGTTCGACCGCACGGGTGAGGGGTATACTTTCTACACTTTCCGGCCTATGTTGACTGTGGCGTATCCGGTATTCAAGGGTGCAAACTTGAGTTATGTTTTCAATACTTATCCCACGCTGCCTTCGTTGTCGGCATTGAGCGACATCAGGCAGCAAAAGACGGACTTGGAAGTAAACCGGGGAAATCCCGGATTGACCCCTTACCGTTCATACAACAATCGCCTGAGGCTCTCTTGGGGGAACGGAATAGTGAATGCGCAACTACAGGGAAGTTACCTTCATCAAAAGAATCCCATTATGCAGCAGGTGGCGTGCGTGGCGCAGCCCGACGGAAGTTACCTCTTCGAATACAGCCAGGACAACCAGAAGCGATTCTCGCAACTGAACGGACAATGCTACGTGGGCGTGACGGTGGTGCCGGACTTGCTTTCGGTCAGCCTTTATGGCGGTGTGAACCGGTTTGAAAGTCGCGGCAGGGAGTATGCGCACGACTACACGGCGTGGTATGCGGGCGGTAGCGTGTCGCTGAACTACAAGGGTTTTACCTTCTATGGCGAAATGGGAAACCGCTACCGTTCGCTTTTCGGCGAAACTCTGAATTATGGAGAGGAAACCGGTACCGTGCAGTGTTCTTATCAGTGGAAGGACTGGAACGCAGGAGTGGGGATGCTTTATCCATTCAGCTCGACCAGCCGGACGGGAGGCTACAAACTGCTGAATAAACTGCACCAATCCAAGAGTTGGACGTATATAGACGACAATGCGCGTATGCTTTACTTTACGCTGTCGTGGAAGTTCAGCAGCGGGCGCAAGCATCAGGCAGGCGACAAGACGATGAACAATGCCGACCGGGATACGGGGATTGCAATGTAGGTTAGCTCATTATACGGTTCCCATTGAGAATAACTATTATAAAAAATATATGAACAACAGACTCTTATTCTTATTTCTGTTTCTTTTTGCCGCAACCGTGGCGGCAGGACAGACAGTGGCAGGCAAAGTGACAGACCGGCAAGGAAATCCGGTGGAATTTGCCAACATCGTATTGTTTTCGTTGCCCGACTCGGCCTTCGTGACGGGTGCGGTGAGTGGTGCGGATGGTAATTTCCGTCTGTCGGTGCAAGAACATAAAGGCTTGTTGAAAGTGTCGAGCGTAGGTTATGCCACTTTGTATCGGGAGTGCAAGGCTGGAGATACCTTGGACTTGATACTGGAAGCCGACACCCGGCTACTGGATGAGGTTGTAGTGAAGGCCATCTGCCCAAGACGAGCCTGAAGGGTGACGCTATGGTGACACAGGTGCAGAACAGCAGCTTGGCAAGTGCCGGTACAGCGAACGACGTTCTGCGCAAGACACCCGGCGTGGTGGACGATGGCGATGGACTGAAAGTGTTGGGCAGGGGAACTCCGGAGGTTTATATCAATGGGCGGAAGGTGCGCGATGCCTCGGAACTGGATCAATTGGCCAGCGGGAACATCCGGAACGTAGAAGTGGTGACGAATCCCGGTGCACGTTATGATGCATCGGTGAAGGCGGTGATACGCATCCAGACCAAGAAGGCGCAGGGTGAGGGTTTTGGTTTTAACAGCCGTACCAAAGCCGAATATACCAAGAAGGCGGGATGGCTGGAGCAATTCAACTTCAATTACCGTAAGGGGAAGTTCGACCTCTTCGGACTGTTGTTCTATTCAGACAGTTATTATTGGAAGGCTCATCAGGCGGTTCAGGATACTTATTTGGACAAACATTGGACTCAGGAGAGCCGGACGGATGCCAACAGTCGGACACATTCGTTGACGGGTAGTCTTGGAATGAATTATGTGCTGGATGACAATCATTCGCTGGGTGTGACCTATCGGACTACGAAGCGTCCCTATGCCAGAGATTATATGACAGTGGGTACGGATGTTGTCCGGGATGATATGCCTTATGAGTCGTCTGTGAACGATTCTCGGGGGAGCTCGGAGAATATGCGTCATGCACTCGATTTTTATTATAGGGGAAAAGTTGGTGGTTGGAGTGTCGATTTTGACGGAAATGCCATTTGGCAGTCGGCAGAGGCTGAAACCAAGGTTGAAGAACAGACTACGGATGCTGCCAAGGAGGTGTCCCAACGCACTGTGACTACTGCCAGTGATACGGATTATCGGTTTTATGCTGCCAAGATGACGTGGACTCGCCCTGTGTGGGGAGGAAGTTTGGTATTGGGAGCGGAATACGGTCATATAAACCGGACTATGGACTACCGGAATAATGAAGGTATCCTTGAAGATAATCTGGATAAAATCAGGGAGAACAATGCTTCGGCTTTTGCGGAGTTTAGCCGACAGTTGGGAAAAGTCAATGCACAGGTGGGGATACGCTACGAGTATGATGACTTCAATTATTACGTCAATCGAGAACGGAGATCCGACCAAAGCAAGGTGTACCACAATCTGTTTCCTTCGGCCACGCTGCTTCTTCCGGTCGGAAGTACGCGGTTTATGTTGCAATACCGGTCGGAAATTCGTCGGCCTTTTTATTCACAGCTGAGCAGTCAGGTGTCTTATATCAATCAATATACTTACGAGGGAGGCAACCCATTGCTTCGCCCCGTGTTGACCCATTCGGTCGGTTTGGGTGTATTCTGGCGTTGGCTGACGGGACAATTAGGCTATCAGCATGTGAAAGATGATATTTTTAATACGAGTGAACCCTACTCGGATGATGAACCTATTATCGCTTTGGTGAGCCAGAAGAATGCACAGGCATACGATATGTTGTTTGCTTCTGCAACGGCTTCTCCTTCTATCGGTATCTGGTCGCCTGCGTGGACGGTCAGTATCAACAAGCAATGGATGGAGTTGGAAGCTCCAGGAGGAACTGTCCGGCTGGACAATCCGCTGGTGATGCTGAATTGGGAGAACAGTCTGAATTTGCCCGGTGACTTTCAGTTGAGTGTGGGTGTACGATGGATGAGTACCGGAGAAATGCAGAACACCCGTTTGATGGACGACACCTGGATGATGAATGCCAGTTTATACAAGGCAATTCTGAAAGGTCGGTTGAGTTTCCTGCTGCAGGCTGATGATATTTTTGATACGCAAAAGCAGAACGGGATGCTATATTCCGGCAAAGTGCGTACCATTCGGATGTTCAACGCCCCCAACAGCCGATGTGTCAGTTTAACAGTCCGTTTTTAGTAGATGACAAAAATTAAATATATGCTGTTAAACATTTAATTTTCAAGTGATTAAATCTGCAAAAGTCCCTGAAATTTAGTAATTTAAAGGAAAAGTTTGGCGACTTTTCTCCA
>Ga0073908_1000860_pt1 | contig 47170 bp, 48 predicted proteins | sample MucameincwithD2O_FD_65484 | JGI IMG/M metagenome (GOLD analysis project Ga0073908, IMG submission 65484) | Mouse cecum microbial communities from Vienna, Austria - Mucus amended microcosms incubated with D2O | ecosystem: Host-associated > Mammals > Digestive system > Large intestine > Cecum... | reverse complement strand
AATATAATTCAATTATATCTGAATAATGACACCACGCCCACCCCTCCGGCAGCTCAAACGGTATCTCATCCTCAATACATTTCACACTTCCATCGGCAAATTTCTCATAATGCAAACTATGTTGTGCAATAAAAATAAATTAGGTGTACCAAAACTGAATTGATAGAGCGCTGTTAATGCAGTATTCAGACTATGCTGATTGAGAAAACAGAATGGGAGGAAATGATCAGCAATAACGCATTATCAGAACAGCCCATAGAGGGAACCGATATCAAAGCAAACCCTGTGAAGCCGCCGGTACTTAGAGAGTTCGAGCCGGAGGCGATGAGCGAACTTAGTACCGCTGCGTGCTTGAACCGGAGCGGAAGCGGGTTTGCGGAGGGATCGGTTCCCTCTATGGGCGTACTGAAAATCCCTCATGCTAAAAGTTTCCGCCCGGCTATTTTCCTAAAAAAGGCAGACCACCCGCGTTGATTCGATACAAAATCACGATTCGTCAAAAAAATAACAAAAACAATTGACTTTAAGAAGGGGCAGGAATAAAATATTCCTAATGAAACATTGTTAAAAGTATAACTAATAAAGAGTAACGCACACAGGAAAGGAGAATTTTATGAGCAGTAAAATTACTATTATCGGTGCAGGTAGCGTAGGAGCAACGATCGCATATACACTTTCAAGCAAGGACATCGCTTCTGAGATCGTTTTGATTGATATCAACAAGGGCAAGGCAGAAGGCGAGGTTATGGATATCGAGCAGGGAACTTGCTTCCGCGACCCGATTTCCATTAAGGCCGGAGAGTATGCAGACGCAGCGGGATCTGATATCGTAATTATCACATCAGGCATTGCTAGAAAGCCAGGCCAGACGAGAATTGAACTGACGCAGACAAATGTAAATATTTTGAAGGAAATCACACCGCAGATTGTAAAAGCTGCTCCTGACGCGCTTTACATCATTGTAAGCAATCCGGTAGATATCCTGACGTATGTGTTCACAAAGATTTCAGGACTTCCGGAGCAGCAGATTATCGGTTCCGGTACCATTCTGGATACAGCGCGTCTGAAATGCGGACTTTCCGAGCATTTCCAGATCGCACAGAAGAACATTCACGCATACGTATTTGGTGAGCACGGTGATACGTCCTTTGTACCGTGGAGCGGCGCTTATATTTCCGGTGTCAGTGTGGATGAATACTATCAGCTGATGCAGAAGCAGGGAAGAGATATCGCAGAGCTTGACAAAACGGGCATGGAGGAGTACGTGCGCAAGTCAGGCGGAAAGGTAATTGCAAACAAGGGAGCTACGTTCTACGCGGTATCTACCGCTGTATGCAACCTGTGTGAGACGCTTCTCGCAGCTTCGGATTCGATCAAGACGGTTTCCACTATGATGCATGGAGAGTATGGAATCGAAGATGTCTGCCTGAGTACGCTGACGATTGTGGGACCGAAGGGCATCCAGGGCAAGGTGCCGATGCGCATGAATAAAACAGAGATTGAGCGGCTTCAGGCGAGTGCGGATGCGCTGAAGGCAGTCATTGCACAGATTGAACTGTAGGACGCAGGAAAGGATGAAGATACGATGAAGTACAGCTATTATCCGGGGTGCACCCTGAAAAACAAGGCGAAGGCTCTGGACGTGTATGCCAGGGCGTCGGCAAAAGCACTTGGGTTTGAACTGGAAGAAATCAAAGACTGGCAGTGCTGTGGTGGAGTTTATCCGCTTGGCAGTGATGAAATTGCCACGAAGCTTTCTTCCGTGCGTGCTTTGAACGATGCAAAAGAAAAACAGCAGGATCTGGTTACTCTGTGTTCAGCCTGTCATCACGTGATCAAACGCGTAAACGACGATATGAAGCATGTAGAAGATATCCGCACCAGAGCGAATAATTATATGAAGCTTGACGAGCCGTATGCGGGGGAGACGACAGTACTTCATTTCCTGGAAGTGCTCAGAGACCGTGTAGGGTTTGACAAAGTAAAAGAAAAGGTGAAAAATCCGCTGACCGGAAAGAAGATCGGCGCATATTATGGGTGTCTTCTTCTTCGGCCGGGGAAGATTCTTGAGTTTGACAATCCCGAAAATCCGAAGATTATGGAAGATTTTATTCGTGCGCTTGGCGCAGAGCCGGTAATCTATCCGTATCGCAACGAGTGCTGCGGCGGCTATATTTCCTTAAAAGAAAAAGAGATGTCCGGCAATATGTGCAATAAGATCATGGAGAGCGCGGAGGGCTTTGGTGCAGATCTGTTGATTACCGCCTGTCCGCTCTGTCTGTACAATCTGAATGCCAGCACGCAGGAAGGTCTTCCGGTTTACTATTTTACAGAACTTCTGGCTGAAGCACTGGGAGTAAAAGAGGAGGTGGAAGAGGCATGAGTAAGGAAAAAAAGCAGGCAGAGCTGATTCGGGAAATCAGCGGCGCAAATCCTTTGAAATGCATGAAATGCGGGAAATGTTCTGCAACGTGTCCGGCTTATGCTGAGATGGATATTAAGCCTCACCAGTTCGTATCCTATGTGGCGAATGAAAATATAGAAGCACTGGTACAGTCCAAATCCCTGTGGAAATGTCTCTCCTGTTTTGCCTGTGTGGAGCGTTGTCCGAGAGACGTACAGCCCGGAAAGCTGATTGATGCGGCCAGACAGGTGGTTGTGCGCCAGCGGGGAGAAAATTACCTGAAAGCTGATGAAATTCCGGAGCTTTTGGACCCAGAGCTTCCGCAGCAGCTTTTAGTCAGTGCATTCAGAAGATACAGGAGGTAAACGATGCAGAGAATAGGAGTATTTGTCTGTCATTGCGGGAGTAATATCGCAGCAACGGTAGACGTAAAAAAGGTAGCCGAGATGGCGCTCCTGGAGCCAGGGGTGGTTCATGCAGAAGATTACCAGTATATGTGCTCAGAAGCAGGCCAGGAGAAAATTATAGAGGCAATCCGTGAAAAGAATTTGACGGGTGTTGTCGTGTGTTCCTGCTCACCGCGTATGCATGAGACGACATTTCGCAAGGCAGCGGAAAAGGCCGGTCTGAATCCATATATGGTAGAGATCGCAAATATCCGCGAGCATTGTTCCTGGATTCACAAGGATATGGAGGAGGCAACGAAAAAGGCCGTTATCCTTACGCGGGCAGCGATCGCAAAAGTGAATTTGAACACACCGTTGAAGCCGGGCGAGAGCCGTGTGACGAAGCGTGCGCTGGTGATCGGAGGCGGAATTGCCGGGATTCAGACAGCGCTGGATATTGCAGATGCAGGGTATGAGGTGGATATTGTGGAGCGGGAGCCGAGTATCGGTGGCAGAATGTCGCAGCTTGACAAGACATTCCCGACGCTGGACTGTTCGGCCTGTATTCTGACGCCGAAGATGGTGGAAGCTTCTGCGCATGAAAAGATTAATATTTATACATATAGTGAAGTCGAAAAGGTAAGCGGTTTCGTGGGTGATTTCACCGTGGATATCCGCAAAAAGGCGCGGTACGTGGATATGGACAAATGTACAGGCTGTGGTGTCTGTCAGGAAAAATGTCCGTCCAAGAAAGCGCCGAGTGAGTTTAACCGCGGCCTGAATACAAGGAGCGCGATTTATACACCGTTTGCACAGGCAATTCCAAACGTGCCGGTGATTGATACGAACAGCTGCATCAAATTTAAGACCGGAAAATGCGGCGTATGTTCCAAAGTGTGCCAGGCAGGCGCGATTGATTATACGCAAAAGGACGAGATTGTATCGCAGAAATACGGCGCGATTGTTGTGGCTACGGGCTTTGATACGATTAAGCTGGACAATTATGACGAGTACGCGTACAGCCAGAGCAAGGATGTGATTACGTCGCTGGAGCTGGAGCGTATTATGAATGCAGCCGGTCCGACAAAGGGGCATCTGGAGCGTCTTTCGGACGGAAAAGCGCCGAAGGAAATGGTATTTATTCAGTGCGTGGGCAGCCGGTGCGCAGATGACAGAGGGAAGCCATACTGTTCCAAAATCTGCTGCATGTATACGGCAAAGCATGCAATGCTGATCCGCGATAAATATCCGGATGTCAATGTGACGGTATTTTATATTGATGTGCGTACGCCGGGCAAGAACTTCGACGAGTTTTACCGCAGGGCAGTTGAGCAGTACGGCGTGAACTACATCAAAGGCCAGGTCGGCAAGGTGATTCCGCAGCCAAATGGCAAGCTGCTTGTCCAGGGCTCTGATCTTCTGGACAACCGCCAGATTTTGAAGGAAGCGGATATGGTGGTTCTCGCCACAGCGATTGAGCCGAACGAAGGCGTGCGGAAGATCGCAACCATGCTGACGGCAAGTATTGATACGAACAATTTCCTGACAGAAGCGCATGCAAAACTGCGTCCGGTCGAGTCTCCGACAGCGGGAATTTTCCTGTCAGGCGTCTGCCAGGGGCCGAAGGACATTCCGGAGACGGTAGCGCAGGCAGGTGCGGCGGCGGTCAAGGCGATTGGGCTTCTGGCAAAGGATAAGCTGTTGACCAACCCGTGTACGGCACAGTCCGATGAGCTGCTGTGTAACGGCTGCTCGACCTGTGCGAGTGTATGTCCGTACGGTGCGATCAGCTATGAAGAAAAAGAGATAAACGACCATGGAATCCGTGAGACGCGCCGCATAGCGGTAGTGAACAGCGCACTGTGTCAGGGATGCGGTGCATGTACCGTGACCTGCCCGTCCGGTGCTATGGACCTGCAGGGATTCTCGAACAGACAGATTCTGGCGGAGGTAGATGCAATATGTCGATAGAAGCAAAAGAAGAATTCAGACCGAAGATCGTGGCATTCTGCTGTAACTGGTGCAGCTACGCTGGCGCAGACCTGGCGGGAAGCAGCCGTCTCGGTTATCCGGCGGATGTGAAGATTATCCGTGTTCCGTGTTCCTGTCGTGTCAATCCGATGTTCATCCTGCGCGCATTTGAAAAGGGCGCGGATGGCGTGATCATGTGTGGTTGCCATCCGGGCGACTGCCACTACAGTACGGGAAATTATTATGCGAGAAGACGTATGACGTTGCTGTTCTCCATGCTGGATTATATCGGCGTGGAAAACGGACGTACGCGTGTGGAATGGGTATCTGCGGCAGAGGGTGTGAAATTCTCCACAACGATGAATGAGTTTGTTGAGAAAATCCATTCCCTTGGCAAAAATGTGAGATTGGGGGATTTGAGATGCAGGAACTAATCAAACGTGCAAAAGAACTGCTGGAAAACGGGACCGTCGCACGTGTGCTCGGCTGGAAGGCCGGAGATCTGCCGTACAATCCCGAACCGGCGTACTTTGATAGTACTGAGAGCCTTGCAGATTTCGTTTACAACGGATTCTGCGGAGCGAATTTAAGCAAATATATGATTGAGGCTTCCAAACTGGAGGGTAAGACTCTTGTCTGTCTGAAGCCATGTGATACATACAGCTTTAACCAGCTTTTAAAAGAACACCGCATTGACCGCGACAAAGCTTATGTGATCGGCGTGGGCTGCAAAGGAAAGCTGGATATTGAGCGAATTAGAAAGATGGGAATCAAGGGAATCGAGCAGATTTCCGGAGCAGAGATGGAGGATGAGGCCGATACTCTGACCGTTTCCACCATTTACGGGGAAAAGAGCTGCAAGTATGCGGACGCGATGCTGGAGCGCTGTCATGTATGCAAAGGAAAAGAGCATCAGGTATATGATGAGTTGATCGGAGAGTCAAAGGAAACAAAGGATGCGGACCGTTTTGCAGAGGTTGCGCGTATTGAGACAATGACTCCGGAAGAAAAGTTTGCATTTTTCCAGAAAGAATTGAGCAAATGTATTCGCTGCAATGCGTGCCGCAACGTCTGTCCGGCGTGCAGCTGCCGCAAATGTGTGTTTGACAGCAACAAGTTCGACAGCGCGCAGAAAGCAAATGTAGATTCTTTTGAGGAGAAAATGTTCCATATCATCCGTGCGTTCCATGTGGCGGGAAGGTGCACGGACTGCGGCGAATGCAGCAGAGTATGCCCTCAGGGCATTCCGCTTCATCTGTTCAACCGGAAATTCATCAAGGATATCGACGAGTTTTACGGGGAATATCAGGCCGGTATGGATATCAATGCGCAGTCGCCGCTGACGGATTTTACGTTTGACGATGTAGAACCCGGTATCGTGGGAGAAAGGGGATAATGGATGTATAAGATAGCAAAAGAAAATCTGACGGCATTATTCCGGTTGATTGCCGGGGCGCAGGAGCTGTATTTGCCGGTAAAGACGGCAGATCAGGTAAATTTCGGCGCGTGGAGCGAGGATGCCGAGGTGGATCTGGATACCTTGAAGAGTGTCAAATCCCCAAAGGATGCGTTTTTCCCGCAAAGTGAAAATCTGTATACCTGCCGGAAGGACGGAAAAAAGATTTCGATAGAACCGGAAGCATTAAAAGAACAGAATTTTGTCATTTTCGGTATGAAAGCGTGTGACGTCAGAGGCGTTGAGGTGTTGGATAAAGTATTTCTGGCAGATCCGATTGACACGTTTTATGCCGCAAGACGTGATCATGGCACGATCGTCGCAATGGCGTGTCATGAGCCGGAGGAAAGTTGCTTTTGTAAGGTGTTCGGGATTGACTGTGCAGAGCCGGTAGCGGATGTGGCAACATGGATGGTGTCGGATCAGCTGTACTGGAAGCCTTTGACGGAAAAGGGAGAAGCGCTGACAAAGACAGTAGAGAGTGTTCTGGAAGCTGCGGATGACGCAGATGAAAAGAAAGTGGAAGAGGAACAATCTGCGATTCGCGGTATTGTGGAAAAACTGCCGTATTCGAATCTCTCTTTGGAAGGATGGAACGGGGATGTTCTGACAGAAAAATTTGATTCCGCTCTCTGGGAAGAGCTTTATAAGCCATGTCTGGCGTGCGGAACGTGTACGTTTGTCTGTCCGACGTGTCAGTGTTATGACATCAAGGATTACGATACGGGACACGGTGTGCAGCGCTACCGTTGCTGGGATTCCTGCATGTATTCTGATTTCACGATGATGGCGCACGGCAATAACCGTACGAGTCAGATGCAGCGGTTCCGCCAGAGATTTATGCATAAGCTTGTGTATTTCCCGGCCAACAATGACGGCATGTATTCCTGCGTCGGCTGCGGCCGCTGCGTGGAGAAATGCCCGGCAGCCTTAAATATTGTAAAGGTGATCAAAGCCTTTGAGAAACAGGGAGGTGAAAAGGCATGAGTGAATGTACCTGTCATAAAAATTATACCTTAGATACCTTGATTCCGCAGGTAGGCGTGATTACCGATATCCGCCAGGAGACGCCGGACGTAAAGACTTTCCGTGTCAATGCGCCGGAAGGCGGCAAGCTTTTTGAACATATGCCCGGGCAGTGCGCGATGGTATGCGCTCCGGGCGTCAGCGAAGGTATGTTTTCGATTACCTCATCTCCGACCAATAAAGAGTACCAGGAATTTAGTATCAAGAAATGCGGTGTGCTGACGGATTATCTGCACAGCCTTCAGGTGGGGGATGAGATTACCGTCAGAGGGCCGTATGGCAACAATTTTCCGGTAGATACGGAATTAAAAGGAAAGAACCTGCTGTTTATCGCAGGAGGTATCGGTCTTGCGCCGCTTCGTTCCGTCATCAATTATGTGCTTGATAACCGGGCGGATTATGGCACCGTGGATATTCTGTACGGCTCCAGATCGGCAGATGATCTGGTTCAGTTAAAGGAAATCCAGGAAGTATGGATGAAGACGGAAGGGGTAAACGTTTATCTTACAATCGACCGCGAGCAGGAAGGATGGGACGGCCATGTGGGCTTTGTTCCGAACTATCTGAAGGAAGTAGGCTTTGATACAGACAAAACCGCTCTGGTATGCGGACCGCCGATCATGATCAAATTTGTGTTGGCTGCTCTGGAAGAAATGGGATTTTCCAAAGAGCAGGTCTATACAACGCTGGAGCTTCGCATGAAATGCGGAATCGGAAAATGTGGCCGCTGCAATATCGGCTCCAAGTACGTATGTAAGGACGGACCTGTATTCCGATGCGATGAGATTGACGAGTTGCCGAATGAGTATTGATATGCATGAGCAGTGCAGCGGACGATAGAAACTTCAGACGGATGCTTGCATACGGATGAAAGTTTGTATCGTCCGCTATAGGGCGAAGCCCTCAAGCGAAATGGAGCGAAGCGGAATAGAGCTTGGCACTGCGGAGTAAAGTGGATAGTTATAGAAAGGACTGGTACCTGAAAAATGGAAAAAATGGTAAATGTATTTTTTTTCGGTAAGAAGTACAGCGTGCCCGCAGATTTGACGATCATGACAGCGATGGAGTATGCCGGTTATACCTTGAAAAGAGGCTGCGGCTGCCGTCATGGATTTTGTGGGGCATGTGCTACGATTTACAGAATTAAAGGGAAGAATGAGCTAAAAACCTGCCTTGCCTGTCAGACGCAGGTGGAAGAGGGGATGTATGTGGCAAGCATTCCGTTTTTCCCAACCGATAAGAGAACGTATGAGATCGAGGAAATCCGTCCGGATCAGCGTATTATGATGGAGCTGTACCCGGAGATTTACAGCTGTATCGGCTGCAATGCCTGTACCAAAGCGTGTACGCAGGACTTAAATGTTATGCAGTATATTGCATACGCACAGCGCGGAGAATTCGAGAAATGTGCGGAGGAATCCTTTGACTGCGTGAGCTGTGGCTGCTGTTCCGTGCGCTGCCCTGCTGAGATTTCTCATCCGATGGTTGGCCTTCTGGCAAGACGTCTGACCGGAAAATATCTTGCTCCGGAATCAAAGCATTTGAGTCATCGTGTGGAAGAAATCCATGAGGGCGCTTACGATGGACTGATTGAGCAGATTATGCAGAAACCGATCGAAGAAATGCAGGAACTTTATAATACAAGAGAGATTGAGAAATAAAGGGATGAACATGTTTACACCGGAAATGCTCGAATCCGTAAAAAAGGTGGAGGCGACGCGTGACGCGCGTATGGGCATGGAGCCAAGACGTATGACCGCCGAGGAGAAGGACACCCTCCTGAAAAAATATCATCCGGATTATCGCCAGGAAGGCTTTACGGAGATCAAGATCGGGCCGAATAAGGGACAGAAGGTACCGGCAGAGCTTGGTCATCTGCTTCATTCCAATAGCCGGATTCTCCATGAAAAAATTGACTTGGATAAGGTAGACTATGATGTGGACGTGCTTGTCATCGGAGGCGGAGGCGCAGGTTCTTCTGCTGCAATCGAGGCCCATGAGGCAGGGGCAAACGTTATGATCGTGACGAAGCTGCGTATCGGCGATGCGAACACGATGATGGCGGAGGGCGGTATTCAGGCTGCTGACAAGGAAAATGACTCGCCGGTGCAGCATTACCTGGATGCCTTTGGAGGCGGTCATTTTGCCGCAAGACCGGAGCTTCTGCGCAGACTCGTTATGGAAGCGCCGGATGCCATTCAGTGGCTGAACAAGCTGGGGGTCATGTTTGACAAGGACGAAGAGGGAAATATGGTGACGACGCACGGCGGCGGAACCTCCCGAAAGAGAATGCATGCGTGCAAGGACTATTCCGGTGCGGAGATTATGCGTACGCTGCGTGATGAAGTGCTGAACCGTCAGATTCCGGTTGTGGAATTTACTTCAGCCGTAGAACTGATCAAGGACGACAAGGGCCAGGTAGCAGGCGCTGTTTTGCTGAACATGGAGACCGGAGACTATATGGTTGCGCGGGCAAAGACCGTGATTATCGCAACAGGAGGAGCCGGACGTCTGCATTATCAGAATTTCCCGACCTCCAATCACTACGGTGCAACGGCAGACGGACTGATTCTGGGCTACCGTGCAGGGGCTCCGCTTCTGTACCAGGATACGATTCAGTACCACCCGACTGGAGTGGCATATCCGTCTCAGATTTACGGCGCGCTGGTGACTGAAAAGGTGCGTTCCCTGGGCGCTATGCTGGTAAATGTAGACGGAGAGGCATTCATGCATCCGTTGGAGACACGTGATGTTGCGGCGGCTTCCATTATTCGGGAGTGCTCGGATCATGGCAAAGGTGTGACGACACCGCTTGGAAGCGGCGTATGGCTGGATACTCCGATGATTGAGCGAATCGGCGGAGAGGGAACGATTGAGAAAAGAATTCCGGCAATGCTTCGTATGTACATGAATTATGGAATCGACATGAGAAAGCTTCCGATTCTCATTTATCCGACGCTTCATTACCAGAATGGCGGTCTGGAAATTGGCGGCGAAGGCTTCACAAAAGCGATTGACAACCTTCTTGTTGCCGGTGAGGCAGTGGGCGGAATCCACGGCAGAAACCGTCTGATGGGCAATTCTCTGCTGGATATCATTGTATTCGGAAGAAATGCCGGAAAAGCGGCAGCGGCAAAAGCGAAGGACACAGAACTTGGTAAAATGAACCTTGACCATCTTGAGACATATGCAAAAGAGCTGGAAGAGGCAGGTATTGCATCCGATGATATTTCACCGCTTCTGCTTCCGAAATATGCTCGGCACGAACGCTGATCAGCTGTCTTACCAGGACAGGCAAAGCTTGTCTGAGGTAAGCGGAGCCGTATAAAGCAGGCTTTTTTCAAGGAGGGAGAAATGGTAATTGTGGAGTGGTTCCGGGAAAATATAATGAGCAATACACTAATGATGGTGTTTTTGATTGCCGTGATCGGGTATCTGGTGGGAAGTATCCGGATTAAGGGACTGGAGCTTGGAACTGCAGGTATTCTGTTGGTAGCTCTGGTATTCGGGCATTTTGGGGTGGAAATTCCATCCCTGGTGCGTGAGCTTGGCCTGATCTGTTTTGTGACTTCCGTCGGTTTTATTGCGGGACCAAAGTTTTTCCGGAATTTTAAAGTAAATGCGAAATCTTATATTTTATTAGGTATTATCATTATTGCGTCCGGTGCGTTAACGTGTGCAATGATCATTAAGGTGTTTGGAATTCCGACCGACATCAGTACAGGAATGATGGCAGGAGCGCTGACGAGTACGCCGGGACTCGCAGCAGCACTGGAGGCGACCGGCTCGGATGCCGCTTCTGTTGGTTACGGCATCGCCTATCCGTTTGGCGTTGTGGGTGTCGTACTTTTTGTACAGCTGATTCCGAAGCTTCTGAACACAGATATGGCTGCGGAGCGGGCAAGCTTTGAGGCGGCAGCCAATGTGCAGGTAGAGGACTATCACAAGACGAAAAAGGAAGAGCTGTTTTATGCGGACAGTATGGGATTTTTCCCGTTTTCTCTTGCGATTGCGCTTGGCATAGTGCTGGCAAAGATCGAGATTCAGCTTCCGGGCGGCGGTGTGTTTGCCCTTGGAACATCAGGCGGTCCGCTGATTGCAGGATTGATTCTGGGACACTTCGGGCATATCGGAAAGCTGAGTGTGAAGGTGGAAAAGCATATCCTGGAATGTCTGCGGGAATTCGGGCTTGCGCTGTTTCTGCTTGGCGCGGGTGCACAGGCAGGTGCAGGGTTCCTTGACATCCTGAAGGAGCATGGAGCGCTGCTGTTTGTCTATGGCGCACTTATGACACTGATTCCTATGCTGCTTGGTTATGTCTTTGCCGTAAAAGTTCTGAAGCTGAGTCTCTTTAATGCACTTGGCTCGATCTGCGGCGGCATGACAAGTACTCCTGCGCTCGGCACGCTGATTCGTGTGACGGAGACGGATGACGTGGCCTCCGCTTATGCGGCTACGTATCCGGTTGCTTTGGTTATGGTAGTGCTGGGGTGTCAGTTTATCGGGATATTTCTGTAGTTTATAGAAGGAGATCGTGCGGTTGCTATCCGAAGATCATTGTGTTATAGTAAGGAAAAGGGATTCAGGAGGTAATATACCATGCGTGAGATTCAGGCACAGCAGATTACAGATGTTGTGGAAAAATTATGCATTGAGGCAAATCAGTATCTTCCTGCCGATGTACAGGGCGCGATTCGCAAATGCCGTGCATGTGAGGACTGGGAAATTGCTCAGGGAGTGCTGGACAAGATTATTACGAATTTTGAAATAGCAGAAAATGAGAGCGTTCCGATCTGTCAGGATACCGGAATGGCATGTGTTTTCCTTGAGATCGGTCAGGACGTGCACATTGTGGGAGGAAATCTGGCGGAAGCGGTAGATGAAGGAGTGCGCCGCGGATATGCAAACGGATATCTTCGTAAATCAGTGGTAAAAGATCCAGTGCGCCGTGGGAATACCGGTGACAATACGCCGGCTATGCTTTATACGGAAATTGTTCCGGGCGAGGAGATAAAGGTAACGGTTGGTCCGAAGGGCTTTGGCAGCGAAAATATGAGTATGATCCGTATGTTCAAACCATCGGCAGGACTTCAGGGGATCAAGGATTTCATTCTGGAGGTAGTGGAGAGCGCAGGGCCGAATCCGTGTCCGCCAATGGTGGTAGGTGTTGGCATCGGCGGTACATTCGACAAATGTGCGTTGCTTGCAAAAAAAGCGCTGATGCGGCCGGTCGACTCTTCTAATCCCGATCCCTATTATGCAGATCTTGAGAAGGAAATGTTGGAAAAAATTAATGAGCTTGGTATTGGACCGCAGGGTTTTGGCGGAAAGACGACAGCCATCGGATTGAATATTGAGACGATGCCGACGCATATAGCAGGAATGCCCTGTGCTGTAAATATCAACTGTCATGTGACGCGTCACAAAACGGAGGTGATCTGAGATGGAAAAACATATACAGCTGCCATTGACACCGGAGATTGCAAAATCGCTTCATGCCGGTGACAGTGTCTATCTGACCGGCACGATCTATACTTCCAGAGACGCAGGCCACAAACGGATGTGTGAGGCGCTGGCAAGAGGAGAGGAGCTTCCGTTTGATCCGAAGGATGCTACCATCTATTATGTGGGCCCCACGCCCGCAAAACCGGGACAGGTGATTGGTTCTGCAGGTCCGACCACAAGCGGACGTATGGATGCGTATGCGCCTACCATGATGTCTGTCGGTGCACGTGGAATGATCGGGAAGGGTGCAAGACTTCCGGAGGTGGTCGACGCAATGAAAAAGTACAGCGGTGTTTATTTTGGCGCAATCGGCGGAGCGGGAGCTCTTCTGGCAAAATGTATCAAAAAAGCAGAGCTGATTGCATACGAGGATCTGGGAGCAGAAGCGCTCCGGAAGCTGTACGTGGAGGATATGCCTCTGGTCGTGATTATCGACAGTGAAGGAAATAATCTTTATGAAGAGGGAAAAGCAGCGTATCTTTCAGCAAAAAAGCAGTAGAAAGCAATGCGGTTTTTAAAGGAACAGGCATCGGAATCCTATCTTGTGGGTGTGCTGCTTGCCATAGCAGGAGGATATCTTGATGTATATACATATGTGTGCCGGGGCGGTATCTTTGCAAATGCACAGACCGGAAATATCGTGCTGCTTGGGATCAGTGTGGCAGATCGGAACTGGTCCAAGATCGGTGGGTATATTTACCCGATTCTGGCATTTATGGCGGGAATTCTGGTTGCGGAGCTTGTAAAACGAGGATTTCGTAACCGGGCTGTGATTCACTGGCGTCAGGTAGTACTAGTTCTTGAGATCGCAGTCCTGTGGACGATTGCATTCATACCGTCCGGTGTACATGATTCCGCGGTTAATGTTGCGGTGTCGTTTGTATGTTCCATGCAGGTGGAGGGGTTTCGGACCTTCCATGGGAACAGTACCTACGCGACTACCATGTGTACCGGCAATCTTCGCAGCGCGACAGAGCAGCTTTTCCGGTATAACGTAAGCAGAGACAAACGTGCCATTCGAAAAAGCCTGGAATATTATGGAATTATTCTGTTTTTTATTGCAGGAGCCATAATTGGAACTTTAATTACCAGGAGGTTTCTGGAACGATCGGCGCTGGTGGTCTGTGTGCTGCTGCTGGTGGTGTTTACAATTATGCTGCTGCCGGCAAAGAACCAGCAAAATGAGGAAAAAATGCGCCGTGAGGGATAAAAGTCCCGTGCGGCGTTTTTGTTGAATGATCCTGAACCCTTTGTCGGGTGCAGTATCATTCCTGCAGGAGGGAAGCATATGAGAGGTTTATATTCATCCAAGACGAAAATTCGTCATCAGATTTTTACAGAAATTGCCCGTATGGCGTACGGGGAAGAGCCGCCTTCTGTGATTGAGGAACTGCCTTATAAAATCATTCCGGGGGAGATTGCCTCTTATCGGGAAAGCATTTTTCTGGAACGGGCGGTGGTCGGGGAGCGCCTTCGCGTGGCAATGGGAATGTCCCTGCGCAGGATTTCGGAACACGCACCGATCTCACAGGGGGTGGAATCCAGTGCGATTCAGGAAAAGTTTTATGAGCCGCCACTCATTGATGTGATTAAATTTGCATGTAATTCCTGTCCGGAAAAGGCCGTTCTGGTGACAGAGGGCTGTCAGGGCTGTCTGGAACATCCGTGTATGGAGGTCTGCCCGAAAGGCGCTATTTCCATGAAAAACGGAAAATCCTGTATAGATAAAGAAAAATGTGTAAAATGCGGAAAATGTGCCGATGCCTGTCCATATAATGCGATTATCAAGCAGGAGCGTCCATGCTCCAAGGCATGTGGTATGGGAGCAATAGGCTCAGACGAGTATGGCCGCGCCGAGATTGATCAGGAAAAATGTGTATCGTGCGGCATGTGCCTTGTGAGCTGTCCGTTCAGCGCGATTGTGGATAAGGGACAGATTTATCAGACGATTATGGCTCTGAAAAGTGAAACGCCTGTGTATGCGATTGTGGCTCCGGCTATCGCAGGGCAGTTTGAAGGACTGAAGAATACGCAGATCCGTGCTGCTTTTCAGGCGCTTGGATTTACAGATATCCGCGAGGTGGCGACAGGAGCCGACCTTTGTACCATTCAGGAAGCAAAGGATTTTATGGAAGAAGTGCCGGAGAAGCTTCCGTTTATGGCGACATCGTGCTGCCCGGCATGGTCCATGATGGCGAAGAAGGCATTCCCGCAGCAGGCAAACTGCATTTCCATGGCATTGACGCCGATGGTATTGACAGCCCGTCTGTTGAAGCAGGAGGAGCCGGAATGTAAGATTGTATTTGTGGGACCGTGTGCAGCAAAGAAGCTCGAAGCAAGCAGACGTACCGTGAGAAGCTACGTTGATTTTGTTCTGACCTTTGAAGAGACAGCCGGAATGTTTGCGGCAAAGGAGATTGATTTTGCGGCGCTTCCGGAGGGTGAGCCATTGAACGGTGCAAGTGCAGACGGGCGCGGTTTTGCGGCTAGCGGAGGCGTAGCGGCCGCAGTTGTAAAAGCAATCAAACGTCTGGAACCGAACCGGGAAGTAAAGGTAGTTAGCGCAGACGGACTTCAGAACTGTAAACGAATGCTTCAGCTTGCGAAGGCTGGAAAGTACAATGGCTATCTTCTGGAAGGAATGGCATGTCCGGGAGGTTGTATTGCAGGCGCCGGCACAATTTTGCCTATTAAAAAGTCCGCGGCTTCTCTGGAGAAAATGAAGCAGGAGGCTCTTTTTGAGGATGCACTGGATACGCAGTATGAGAGCTGTCTTCATGAACTGGAAAAACTCTGAAAATAACAGGAAAGTGAGAAGGGAATGGGTAAGATGCGGATTGAAAATCTGTGTAAACGCTATGATGGCCGGAGTATACTTGACGGTCTTACCCTGGATTTGCCAGACGGCGGCATTTATAGTATAATGGGTGCTTCCGGAGTTGGAAAAACGACGCTTTTGCAAATCCTTCTTGGACTTGTTGAGCCAGAGGAAGGCCAGATTTTCGGACTTTCTGGTAAAAGATTTTCCGCAGTTTTTCAGGAGGACAGGCTGTGTGATTTTTTAACGGCTGCAGAGAATATCATCGCCGTGTGTCCGGGGAGGCACATCCGAAATCATATGGCAATTTCACAGCTCAATGATCGGCTTGCAGAATTATTGCCGGAAGAATCCCTGAGGCAGCCTGTTTCCACTTACAGCAAAGGAATGAAAAGACGGGCAGCCATCGCAAGGGCTGTTTTAACAGATTCGGATATTTTGGTTATGGATGAGCCGTTTTCCGGACTTGATGCAAAGACGAAAAGACAGACGGTAGATTTTTTGCTGCGATACAGACAGGAGCGTACACTGATTTTGACAACACATGATGCCGAAGATGCAGAGCTTCTGGGAGCGGTTAGGATTTGGCTCGGATCGGATGGAGCAGAGGCAGATTTGGAGGAAGCCGCATTGTGTTTTGAACATTTTTGATGCGAAAACAGACGAAAATATGCAAAAAACTGGTTGACAAATCAATATATGGTAGGTATAATTTATGAAGTGTGTTAGGAGGAATCTGCCTTGATAGACCTTACGGAAGTGATTTTATCGGAAGGAAAGGTAATACATCGCGAAGCCGAACTGGGATTGGACGTGTTGTCCTATCGGTTTGGTGATTTTAAGATTGTAGAGAAGTCCCCGGTATCTGTTACAGTAGAGAATATCGGTGACCGGAAGCTGATCTTAAAGGGGGATGTGACGATCAGACTCAGAATTCCCTGTGCACGTTGTCTGAAGCCTGTGGTTTCAGAGATCACAGTTCCGTTTGATATGGAAACGGGTTTGGATGAAAAAGATTATATTGATGGATATAACCTGGATGTGGATCAGCTTGTTCATGATGAGGCGCTTTTATATTGGCCGGAGCGGACGCTCTGCCGTGAAGCATGTAAAGGCATTTGCCCCACCTGTGGACAAAATCTGAATGATGGCTCATGCAATTGCACGCGTACAGATTTGGATCCAAGAATGGCCAAGATCCTTGATATTTTCAGTAATTTTAAGGAGGTGTAATTCATGTCTATCTGTCCAAAAAACAAAACTTCCAAGGCCAGAAGAGACAAGAGAAGAGCAAACTGGAAAATGAGCGCTCCGACTCTTGTAAAGTGCAGTAAATGTGGCGAGCTGATGCTTCCGCACAGAGTCTGCAAGGCTTGTGGAACGTATAATAAGAAAGAAATCATTAAAATGGATGTTGAGTAAAGAATCATAAAATGGGAACTGTCGGAGATCTTCCGGAGTTCCCATTTTGATTTTAAGGAGACTGTTATGCAGTATGTTGGCACCTATCTGGCACCAATTGGAAAAATTTTACTTGCCTGTGATGAAGCAGGACTGACCGGGCTTTGGTTTGAGGGAGCAAAGTATTATGGCCGTGGCCTTGAGCCGACGCGGCAAGAGCTGGAGCATCCGCACATAAAGGCAGCAAGAAAGTGGCTGGACCTCTATTTTTCAGGACAGAGACCGGACCCTGTACCGCCGGTTCACATGCTTGGCACTGTGTTTCGAAGAGAGGTCTGGGAAATACTGTGTGGGATTCCATATGGAGAGGTCATAACGTATGGAGAGATTGCCCGGCTTGTTGCCCGTAAACGGGGAGCAGAGCGGATGTCCGCACAGGCGGTTGGAGGAGCAGTTGGGCATAATCCGATTTCAATTATCATTCCGTGTCACAGAGTTGTGGGGACAAATGGAAGTCTGACAGGCTATGCCGGCGGAATCGACAAAAAGGTATGGCTTTTGAACCATGAAAAAGTTGACATGGGAAAATATTTTATCCCCCAAAAAGGGACTGCTCTGTAAAATCAGATATAGAAAAAGGGTAACTGGCATATAGAAAACTATGGCAAGAAATTTTTATAGAAATTTAATAGAAATAAGGAATGAAAAATCTGATAATTTCTGAGAGGGAGACTGCATGAAGATTACGATAATATATGGACAGAACCACAAAGGTTCTACCTATCACATCGCACGTAAACTAGCAGAGAAATTAAATGGCGAGATCACAGAGTTTTTTCTTCCCCGGGATTTTGACGCATTCTGTCTCGGATGTACGTCTTGTTTTGAAAAATCTGAAACGAGGTGTCCGCACTATGAAAGGCTTCAACCGATTACGGAGGCAATGGATAAATCGGACCTAATCATACTTGCAAGTCCTGTTTATGTGTATCATGCAACGGGAGCAATGAAAGCATTTCTGGACCATTATGGATGGCGCTGGATGGTGCACCGCCCGGAAGAACGGATGTTTTCCAAACAGGCGGTTTGTATTTCTACTGCCGCAGGCGCGGGGATGAAGAGCACCAATAAAGATATGGCGGACAGTCTGTTCTGGTGGGGCATTGCCCGAATTTATACGTATGGAGTTGCAGTGCGGGCAGTCTCCTGGGAACAGGTGGATGGGAAAAAGAAACGGGATATTGAAAAGAAACTTGACGCTCTGGCACAGAAAATCGAGGGAAGACAGGGGAAAATCAGGTCTTCCGTTAAGACGAGAGTCATTTTTAACGTAATGCGTCAAATACAGAAACATGACTGGAATGAAGCTGATGTACAGTACTGGCAGAACAAAGGGTGGACAGGGAAGAAGCGTCCCTGGAAGCATTGAGATTGAGAGAGGACACGTAGCGTTATGCAAAAAGTTATTGTGATTGGAAGTCCTGGCGCCGGAAAAAGTACGTTTGCGCGGAAATTAAGAGATGTTTCTGGGCTTCCGCTGTACTATCTGGATCTGATCTGGCACAGACCGGACCAAACGAATATTTCCAGAGATGAATTTGACATACAGCTTCAAACAATTCTCAGAAAAGAATGCTGGATTGTGGATGGAAATTATCTGCGGACACTCGAAATGCGGCTGAAGGTGTGCGATACCGTTTTTTTGCTTGATTTTCCAGTAGAGGTCTGTCTTTTGGGAGCACAGTCACGTATAGGGCGCAAGAGAGAAGATTTACCGTGGCTTGAGACTGTGTTTGATGAAGAATTCAGACAGTGGATACTTTCCTTTCCTGCGGAACAATTGCCATACATCTATGAACTGTTAAAAAAATACAGGAAAAATAAGCAGATTGTTGTTTTTAAGTCAAGAAAAGAGGCGGATGAATACCTGCAAAACATTGAGAATAAGCAGATAATTTCCTGTTGATTTTTACCAGCAGTTCTAGTATGATATATCAAAAGCTTGCGAAGCAAGCTTTGCAGGTTTCGCGAAGCGAAAGATGCAGAGCTCCGTAAGGAGCGGATATATCAACGAGGAAAAATGAGGAGCATTTTTTCGAGTCTGCTGTGGAGGAGAGAGATGCAGTAGATGAAAGCTTGCGAAGCAAGCTTTGCAGGTTTCGCGAAGCGAAAGAGAAACAGGAGGCTACAGCATGGGTGAGACAGTAAAGGTCGTTGTTGACGCTATGGGTGGAGACAATGCACCGGGAGAAATCGTAAAAGGCGCGGTTCAGGCAGTGACCAGCCATAAAAATATCCACGTGATCCTGACTGGACAGGAGGATGTGGTGAAAAAGGAGCTTACAAAGTACACGTATCCGGCGGAGCGCGTTGAGATCGTGCATACTTCTCAGGTGATTGAGACAGCAGAGCCGCCGGTGGCTGCGATTCGCTCTAAAAAGGATTCATCCATTGTGGTAGGACTATCAAAAGTCCGGCGCGGTGAAGCAGATGCATTTGTATCAGCAGGAAGTTCAGGCGCAGTTCTGGTAGGAGGTCAGGCTATTGTAGGCCGGATTAAGGGAATCGAACGTCCGGCGCTTGCGCCGTTAATCCCAACCAAGAACGGTGTAGCGCTTCTGATTGACTGTGGAGCGAATGTCGATGCCAGAGCTTCGCATCTTGTTCAATTTGCCAGGATGGGCTCCATCTATATGGAAGATGTTCTTGGTATTTCTCGCCCACGTGTGGGTATTGTAAATATTGGTGCGGAAGAAGAAAAGGGAAATGCACTTGTAAAAGAGACCTTTCCGCTTCTGAAACAGTGCAGCGATCTGAATTTTATTGGCAGTGTGGAAGCCAGGGATATTCCGGATGGCGTCTGTGATGTGATTGTCTGTGAAGCTTTTGTAGGAAATGTGATCCTCAAGCTTTATGAAGGCGTGGCAGGAACCCTGATTCAGAAGATAAAAGGCTGTATGATGCAGAGTTTAAAAACAAAAGTAGGGGCATTACTGGTAAAGCCGGCATTAAAAGGAATGATGAAGTCCTTTGATGCAAGTGAATACGGGGGAGCACCGCTACTGGGACTGAAAGGACTTGTGGTTAAAACGCACGGAAGTTCCAAGGCAAAGGAAGTGGAGCATTCCATTTATCAGTGCGTGCAGTTTACCGAGCAACGCATTAATGAGAAAATCAAAGAACATATCTCAATAGAAGAAACAGAAAAAGGAGAGAGCTAGTATTATGGAATTTGAAAAGTTACAGAGTATTATCGCAGAGGTATTGAATGTGGATGCCGATGAGATCACACCGGAAACAACGTTTGTGGATGATCTTGGGGCGGATTCCCTGGACGTTTTCCAGATCATTATGGGCATCGAAGAGGAATTCGATATTGAGATCCCAAATGAAAAGGCAGAAAAGATTGTTTCAGTTGGCGATGCGGCTGAGGCGATCAGAAACGCGATCGGATAGAACAGGGAGGCTTTGAAAGCCTCCTTTTTACAAGGACAGAAAGGTTCAGGATGGCAGAAATAAGTTTAAAGGAATTGGAAAAAAAGATTGGATATATGTTTCACGATATCAGAATGCTGCGCCAGGCAATGTGCCACAGCTCCTATGCAAATGAACACAGGGAGACGCAGCATGATAACGAGCGGCTGGAGTTTCTGGGAGACGCGGTTCTGGAGTTGACCAGCAGCGACGTTTTGTTTCATCAGTATCAGGAGATGCCGGAAGGCCAGCTGACCAAGCTTCGGGCAAGCATTGTGTGCGAACCGACGCTTGCTTTGTGTGCAAGGGAAATTGGCCTGGAAAAATACATTCTTCTTGGAAAGGGCGAAGAGCACACGGGAGGCAGATATCGCAACTCTATTATTTCAGATGCAATGGAGGCGCTGATCGGTGCAATTTATCTGGATGGTGGTTTTGCTAATGCAAAAGAGTTTGTAGAGAAATTTATTCTGACCGATATCGAGCATAAAAAACTCTTTTATGATAGCAAGACTATATTGCAGGAGATTGTTCAGCGCGATTATAAAGATGAAGAGATCCGGTATGTCATCACAGGAGAAGAGGGGCCGGATCACGCCAAACAGTTCCTTGTGGAAGTAATGATTGGTAAAAATGCCATGGGTAGCGGCCGCGGAAGTACAAAAAAAAGTGCCGAGCAGGAAGCTGCCTATCGCGCAATCATCGGATTGAAAGGGAAGACAGAAGATGTATCTGAAAAGCATTGAAGTGCATGGATTTAAGTCTTTTGCAAATAAGATCATATTTCAGTTCCACAACGGAATTACAGCGATTGTAGGACCGAACGGGAGTGGCAAAAGCAATGTGGCGGATGCTGTTCGTTGGGTACTTGGGGAGCAAAGCGCAAAACAGCTTCGCGGCGCCAGTATGCAGGATGTAATTTTTGCAGGTACAGAGACGAGGAAACCGTTAGGGTATGCATCGGTATCAATTACACTGGATAATGCGGATCATCGCCTTCCGGTATCCTATGATGAGGTGACAGTTACAAGGCGGGTTTACCGTTCCGGAGAAAGTGAGTATTTGTTAAATGGCACGCAGGTGCGGTTAAAAGATATCAATGAGATGTTCTATGATACGGGTATCGGCAAAGAGGGGTATTCCATCATCGGACAGGGGCAGATTGATAAGATTCTGAGCGGAAAGCCGGAGGAACGCCGGGAACTTTTTGATGAGGCGGCAGGAATCGTGAAGTTCAAGCGCCGCAAAAACACAGCTCAGAAAAAACTGGAGGCAGAGCGTCAGAACCTGGTGCGTGTAAACGATATTCTTTCTGAATTGACGCGTCAGCTTGGACCGCTTGAAAAACAGGCTGAAACAGCGAAAATATACCTTCAAAAGAGAGATGAATTAAAAAAATATGACGTCAATCTGTTTTTACTGGAGTTTGAGCGGCTGCGCAGGGAACTTCAGGAGGTGGAAGAGAAAAAAAATCAGGCTGAGGAACAGATTGGCGATACGAAGGCAGCATATGAAAAAGCAAAGGAAGAATATGAGCTGCTGGAGGCAGAGCTTGAAAAGCTGGATGTTATTTTACAGGAAAAGCGGGAGTCTATTTCTCAGGGGCAGCTGCGGAGGCAGCAGTTTGAAAATCAGATTGAACTTCTCGGCGAGCAGATTAATACGGCAAGGACGAGTGACGAACATCTGAAATCGCGTGTGCAGGCTATTGGGCAGCAGATCGCTGAGCATGAAGAGGATGAAAAGAAAGCCGCGGAAGAATTGGAGGAGCTTCGTCATCAAAAAGAGGAGGTCTCCCGGAGGGAAGCAGAGGCGGCTTCGCAGGCGGCTGCAGTGAGGAATGACATCGCACAACTGGAGGATACCATTGAAAGCGGCAAGAGCAGTATTATCACGCTTCTGAATCAGAGAGCCACGCTGAAGGGAAAGATGCAGCGATACGGCGCAATGCTCGAACAGGCGCAGATTCGCAAGGCTCAGCTTTCGCAGGAGGCGTTAAAGCTTAAAAGTGAAAAAGCGGAGCATGAAGCGGCGGGTGCGGAGATTCAAAAAGAGTACGACGCGATAAGCGGACGCATTGCAGAACTCACCTCCAAAAGCGAGGGATTGAATGAGGAACTTGCCGATACACAGCAGGAACTTTCAGAATTTAATCGCTGCATGGAGAGCGAGCAGACGGAATATCACAGAGAAGCATCGCGTCTGGAATCGCTGAAAAATATTGCAGAACGGTATGACGGCTATGGAAACAGCATTCGCCGTGTGATGGAGCAAAAGGAGCGAAATCCCGGTATTCTTGGTGTAGTAGCCGATATTATCAAAGTAGAAAAAGCGTATGAGGTAGCGATTGAGACTGCGCTTGGGGGCAGCATTCAGAACATTGTAACAGACACAGAAGAGACTGCCAAACATCAGATAGAATTTTTAAAACGCAATAAATTTGGCCGTGCGACATTTCTGCCGTTGTCCGGAATCAGTGGAAAAGGCGGTTTTTCAACGCCGCAGGCATTAAAAGAACCGGGCGTGATCGGCCTGGCGAGCGGTCTTGTAACAGCAGGAGAAAAATATAAGGAGCTGATACAGTTCCTTCTCGGGAAAACGGTGGTTGTAGACCAGGTGGATCAGGCAATTGCGCTGGCGCGCAAATACCGTCATTCCCTGCGGATTGTAACGACCGACGGGGAGCTTTTGAGTCCGGGCGGTTCCATGAGCGGAGGTGCTTTCCGCAATTCGAGTAATCTTCTTGGACGTCGCCGGGAAATTGAAGATCTGGAGAAACAGGTACAGAAAAGAAAAGAAGGGCTGCTAGAATTGCAGCAGCAGATTGATACGTGCCGTTTGAGCCGCAATCGCATGCGGGATGACCTGGTACGACTGAAGGATGAACTCCAAAAAGAATATCTGGCACAAAATACTGCCAGATTAAGACTGGAAGAGCTGAACGAAAAAACCGGAAGCACAGATCAGGGGTATCGCAGAATTCATACGGAATCCGGTGAAATTGAGCAGCAGATTCGGGAAATCAAGGAGAATCAGGCCAGAGAGCAGGAGGAACTTTCCTGCTCACAGCAAACGGAGCAGGAAACGCAGGCGCGAATTTTTGACGCACAAAAAGAATTGGAAGTGAAACGGGAAGAAGAAGCCCGCGTGCTTTCCGGTACGGAAAAAATTCATCTGGAACTGTCTGCGCTTACACAGAAAACGGAATTTATCCGACAGAATATTGCCAGGATTGGACAGGAGAAAGAGCAGCTATTGTCCGACCGCTGTCAGTTTGAAGCGGAAATCGGGAATGCGGCAGGGAGTGTTGCGGAAAAAGAGGCGCAGATCGCGGCAATCCGAGAGACCCTTTCCCAGTCAGGAGAGCTGGAACAGAAACTTTCGGAGGAGATTGCAGCTTTTACGAAAGAAAAAGAAGAGAAGAACGCAGTGCATAAAAAGTTTTTCGCAAACCGTGAAGAGCTTTCAGAGCGCATGAGCCTTTTGGATAAAGAGCATTTTCGTTTAAATGCACAGCTTGAAAAGATGGGGGAACAAAAGGATCACCTGGTAAATTACATGTGGGAGGAATATGGACTCACGTTCAGCTCTGCAGCAGAGCTTCGTGATGAAGAAGCAGGAAATGCAGCGTCCCTCAAAAAAAGTATATCAGTTTTGAAAAGCGAAATCAAAAGCCTTGGCAGCGTCAATGTCAACGCGATTGAGGATTATAAAGAGCTGTCTGAGCGTCATACGTTTTTAGCAGCACAGCATGAAGATCTGCAAAAAGCAGAAGACGCGCTTTTGAAGATTATTGAAGAGCTGGATAACGGAATGCGGATTCAGTTCCGGGAGCAGTTTGCACGCATTCAGACAGAGTTTGACAAGGCGTTCAAGCAGCTTTTTGGCGGAGGAAAAGGCGAACTGGAGCTTGTGGAGGATGAGGATATCCTGGACGCAGGCATTCGCATCATTGCACAGCCGCCCGGAAAAAAGCTTCAGAATATGATGCAGATGTCAGGAGGAGAAAAATCGCTGACTGCGATCGCACTTTTGTTTGCGATTCAGAACTTGAAGCCGTCGCCGTTCTGTCTGCTTGATGAGATAGAGGCTGCTCTGGATGAAAGCAACGTAGACCGGTATGCCGGCTACCTGCATAAGTTGACAAAAAATACACAGTTTATTATTATTACACATAGAAGAGGTACGATGTCAGCAGCCGACCGCCTGTATGGAATTACAATGCAGGAAAAAGGTGTGTCTGCTCTGGTATCTGTAAATCTTATAGAAAATGATCTTGATGAATAACCCGAATGGAGTGTGATGAGATGGAAGAAAAGAAAGGGTTTTTTAAACGTCTCGTAGCAGGACTGGCAAAGACAAGAGACAATATCGTTTCGGGAATTGATGCGATTTTTAACGGTTTTTCCAGTATTGACGACGATTTTTATGATGAGATCGAAGAAATTCTTGTAATGGGTGATATCGGAATCAATGCCACGACATCCATTATCGAGGATTTAAAGGCGCAGGTGAAGGCGCAAAACATTAAGGAGCCGTCAGAATGCAAGCAGCTCCTGATTAACAGTATCAAGAACCAGATGGATGTCGGAGAGACTGCTTACGAGTTTGAAAACCGCAGATCTGTGGTCCTGGTGATTGGAGTAAACGGTGTCGGAAAGACGACGAGCGTCGGAAAACTGGCAGGTAAACTGAAAGATCAGGGCAAAAAGGTAGTTCTGGCTGCTGCTGATACATTTCGTGCAGCAGCAGGAGAGCAGCTGACCGAATGGGCGCACCGTGCAAATGTGGATATCATCAGCGGACAGGAAGGGTCTGACCCTGCCTCCGTTGTTTATGATGCGATTGCATCGGCCAAAGCAAGAAACGCTGATGTTTTGCTTTGCGATACGGCAGGCCGCCTTCACAATAAAAAGAATCTGATGAATGAGCTTGGAAAGATCAACCGCATTATTGAGCGGGAATATCCGGAAGCATTTCGCGAGACGCTGGTTGTTCTGGATGGAACGACAGGACAGAATGCTCTGGCCCAGGCGAGAGAGTTTAAAGAAGTGGCGGATATCACAGGCATTATTCTGACGAAGCTGGATGGGACGGCCAAGGGCGGTATTGCCGTGGCAATTCACGCGGAACTCGGAATTCCGGTAAAATATATCGGCGTCGGCGAAACGATTGACGATCTGCAGAAATTTGATGCAGATCAGTTTGTGAACGCGTTATTTGATGTAAAAGAATAAAATATTTTGTGATTTGTGCCTGCAAAGGGACGGGAAGGAAAAAGAGATGGAGATGCTGACGTTGGAGGCGTTTGAGGAAGCCTCCGAATGTGTAAAAAAAGTGGCACAGGAAACAAAACTGATTTACAGTGAATATTTCAGTGTACAGACAGGAAATAAAGTATTCCTGAAAGCAGAAAATATGCAGGTGACAGGCGCCTACAAAATCCGCGGAGCGTACTATAAGATCAGTACGCTGTCAGAAGAGGAACGGGCAAAGGGCCTGATTACCGCTTCTGCGGGAAACCATGCGCAGGGTGTGGCATATGCGGCGAAGGCATACGGCTGCAAGGCGGTAATCGTGATGCCGGAGACAACTCCGCTGATCAAGGTAAACCGAACAAAAGGATACGGTGCAGAAGTAGTTCTTCACGGAGATGTGTATGATGAGGCGTGCGAGTATGCTTACAAGCTGGCAGAGGAAAATGGCTATACCTTTATTCATCCGTTTGACGATCCGGCTGTAGCGACCGGACAGGGAACGATTGCGATGGAGATCGTAAAGGAGCTTCCGCTTGTTGATTATATTCTGGTGCCAATCGGGGGAGGTGGCCTTGCCACCGGCGTATCGACGCTGGCAAAACTTCTGAATCCAAAGATTAAAGTGATTGGTGTGGAGCCGGAAGGGGCGGCCTGTATGAGAGAGTCCCTGGCAGCTGGTCAGGTTGTGACGCTTCCGAGTGCTAACACAATCGCTGACGGTACTGCTGTTAAGACTCCGGGAACCAATATCTTCCCGTATATTCAGAAAAATATCGATGATATTATTACGATCAGCGACGATGAGCTGATTGTTTCCTTCCTTGACATGGTGGAAAATCACAAAATGATCGTAGAAAATTCCGGCCTGCTTACAGTAGCGGCGCTGAAACATCTGAACGTCAGGAACAAAAAGATCGTTTCTGTTTTAAGTGGTGGAAATATGGACGTGATTACGATGTCTTCTGTCGTACAGCATGGACTGATTCAGAGAGACAGGATTTTCACCGTGTCCGTTCTGCTTCCGGATCGCCCGGGTGAGCTTGTACGCGTAGCTTCTATCATTGCAGAGCAGCAGGGAAATGTCATCCGACTTGACCACAACCAGTTTGTGAGCACCAACCGAAACGCCGCAGTAGAGCTGACGATCACGATGGAAGCGTTCGGAACAGACCACAAAAACAAGATCATCAAAACCCTAGAAGAACACGGCTACACCCCGGTATTCAAAACGGCGAGCCTGTAATCTTTTGATGTTTTAACAGATAGAATATAGATATTCTGATGATCATAATTCGAACAAAAGTTTGTAAAGAAAAAATACTTGACACCCGCCTGCATTTCGTTTATGATAACAACCAGGCAGTTACGAAACTATTTCAAAGTCAGCTCCTGTAGAAGATACAAAATAAGGGGTGACTTGTTTGCCGGAACCCCGTTTTTGTATCTTCTACAGGGGCGTCCGCCATACACTGTTTCGCAAATACCCGCCCCAACAAAGGTGACAGACAATGGATCAGCTTTTAAAACAATCTCTGCTCTATGATTTTTACGGTGAGCTTCTGACCGAGCATCAGCGTCGCGTATATGAAGAGGTCGTACAGAATGATCTGTCGTACTCGGAGGCCGCAGAATCGTTTGGCGTGAGCCGCCAGGGGATTCACGAATTGATCAAGCGTTGCAACAAGATGCTTGAGAGTTATGAAGAACGGCTTCATCTTGTGGAGCGTTTTCTGAGAATCCGGAGCAGTGTACAGGAGATACAGGTATTGTCTGCACAGCATGAAACAATAGAAAAGCAGGCGCTTGCCGAAAAGGTGCTTGCGATTTCACAACAGATTTTAGAGGAGTTATAATATATGGCTTTTGAAAGCTTATCGGAGAAGCTGCAGAATGTATTCAAGAATCTGCGCAGCAAGGGACGATTGACCGAGGCGGACGTCAAAGCAGCGCTTCGCGAGGTAAAGATGGCTCTTCTGGAGGCAGATGTCAGTTTTAAGGTAGTAAAGCAGTTTATCAAGTCTGTACAGGAAAAGGCGATCGGGCAGGATGTCATGAATGGTCTGAATCCCGGACAGATGGTTATAAAGATTGTAAACGACGAGCTGGTAGCGCTCATGGGCTCTGAGACGACAGAGATTATTCTGAAGTCAGGCGCTGAGATTACTGTCATTATGATGGCAGGTCTTCAGGGTGCCGGAAAAACGACGACAGCCGCCAAGCTGGCGGGCAAGTTTAAGTCCAAGGGCCGCAGACCTTTGCTGGTTGCCTGTGATGTTTACCGGCCGGCTGCGATTAAGCAGCTTCAGGTAAATGGAGAGAAGCAGGGGGTAGAGGTATTTACACTTGGTGACAAGGTAAGCCCTGTGCAGATTGCACGCGAGGCGATTGCATACGCAAAGCAGCAGGGATATAACACCGTAATGCTCGATACGGCGGGGCGGCTTCATATTGATGAAGATATGATGCGTGAGCTGCAGGAGATTAAGCGGACCGTAGAAGTAGATCAGACTGTGCTGGTTGTGGATGCCATGACCGGACAGGATGCGGTAAATGTAGCCTCCATGTTTGAGGAAAAGATCGGAATTGACGGTGTGATCGTTACAAAGCTTGACGGAGATACAAGAGGCGGAGCAGCGCTTTCGATCAAGGCGACCTGTGGAAAGCCAATTCTGTATGTCGGTATGGGCGAAAAACTTTCCGATCTGGAACAGTTTTACCCGGATCGTATGGCTTCGAGAATCCTCGGTATGGGCGATGTACTTTCTCTGATTGAGAAGGCGCAGGAGACAATTGATGAGGAAAAAGCCAGATCCATGGAGCAGCGGCTTCGAAAAGCGCAGTTTGGTTTTGACGATTATCTGGAAAGCATGAATCAGATGAAAAATATGGGAGGGCTTTCCAGCATTCTGAGTATGATGCCTGGTATTGGCGGCGCTCAGATGAAACAGCTTGAAGATGCCGTAGACGAGAAAAAGATGAATCAGGTTGAAGCGATCATTCTGTCTATGACTCCGAAAGAGCGTTCCAATCCGGACATTCTCAATCCATCCAGAAAGCGGAGGATTGCAGACGGAGCCGGCGTTGACATCAGTGAGGTCAACAAGCTTGTCAAGCAGTTTGAGCAGAGCAGAAAAATGATGAAGCAGTACTCCGGGCTGTTCGGAGGTAAAGCAGGTAAAAGAGGTAAGTTTAAACTTCCCTTTTAACATAATTCAACATAACTCTTATTAAATCTAAGGAGGTGAAAAAAATGGCAGTAAAGATCAGACTTAGAAGAATGGGTCAGAAAAAGGCTCCTTTCTATAGAATCGTTGTTGCTGATTCCAGATCCCCGAGAGATGGAAGATGTATCGAAGAAATCGGTACTTACAATCCGAACACAGATCCGAGCGAGTTCAAGATTAACGAGGAGCTGGCTAAGAAGTGGCTTGCAAATGGAGCTCAGCCGACAGAGGTTGTAAGCAAACTCTTCAAAGTAGCTGGCATCGAGAAGTAAGATAGAGGTGACTGAATGAAAGATTTAGTTGAAGTAATTGCAAAGTCTCTAGTCGAAAATCCGGATGAAGTAGTGGTTACTGAGAAGGAAAGCGGAAAAGCCCTTGTGCTGGAGCTGAAGGTTGCGCCATCTGACATGGGAAAGGTAATCGGAAAACAGGGAAGGATTGCAAAGGCCATCCGTTCTGTGGTAAAAGCAGCAGCATCAAAGGAAGATAAGCGTGTGATTGTGGATATTCTGCAATAACATAAAGCAGTGACGAACTGAGAAACAGCTTGGACAGGGAGACTTGTTACAAGCTGTTTTCATATCACTGTTTTGCTTTTTTGCTGGGTACGAGAATACAATGGAGGGAATCATGCAGGATATATTACAGGTAGGAGCAGTGACTACCACGCACGGGATTGCGGGGGAGGTCAAGGTATTTCCGACAACGGACGACCCTGCCCGGTTCAAAAAGTTGAAACATGTGTTGGTCGATGTCAGGGATGGGAAAAAAGAACTGGAGATTATTGGGGTAAAGTTTTTTAAAAATCTGGTGATCCTGAAATTCAAGGATCATAATAAAATTGAGGATGTCATGCCGTACAAGGGCAAAGCTCTGTACGTGACCAGAGAACATGCAGTAAAGCTGAAGAAGAACGAATATTTTATTGCAGACCTGATCGGCATGGAGGTGTCCACAGAGGATGGCGCATATCTTGGCGTGCTGAAAGAGGTAATTCAGACCGGAGCCAACGATGTGTATGAGGTAGAGATGGAACATGGGAAAAGCGTGCTGATACCGGCCATTCGTCAGTGCATTTTGCATGTGGATACCGAAAATAATAAGATGACAGTACATTTGCTGGAGGGATTGCTGGAATGAATTTTTATGTAATGACGCTGTTTCCGGAAATGATCGAAAACGGGATGAACACCAGCATTACAGGCAGGGCCATTGCAAAAGGGCTTTTATCGCTCACGACAGTGAATATCAGAGATTATTCCGTCACGGGCAATGGACGGATTGATGATTATCCATACGGCGGAGGGGCCGGAATGGTGATGCAGGCGGAGCCGGTGTACCGTGCATATCAAGCTTTGGTGGAAAACAGAAAGAGCAGTCCGCGTCTTGTTTATCTGACGCCGCAGGGAAAGGTATTTGATCAGGCGATGGCAGAAGAGCTTGCCAGAGAAGAAGATCTGATCTTTTTGTGCGGCCATTACGAAGGAATAGATGAACGTGTTCTGGAAGAGATCGCAACAGATTTTGTCTCCATCGGCGATTATGTGCTGACGGGTGGGGAGCTTCCTGCAATGGTAATGATGGATTCTATTGCGCGGATGGTTCCCGGCGTTCTGAGCAACCAGGAGTCCGGACAGTTCGAAAGCTTTCAGGGAAGTCTTCTGGAATATCCGCAGTACAGCCGTCCGGAAGAATGGCGGGGAAAGAAAGTACCGCCGGTTCTATTATCCGGGCATCACGGCAATGTGGACCGGTGGAGGCGCGATCAGTCGATTTTACGGACGCTGCGAAACAGGCCGGAACTGTTGTCCGGTGCGGAGTTTGACAAGAAAGATCGCAAATACATCAGGGCGCTTTTGCAGGATGAGCAGGAGGAGCGGCTTACGGAAGAAGAAAAGGGATTTTTGGCAAAACTTCTTGCATTTTAGAAAAAAGCATGTTAGTATTAAAACGTTGTGAGAAGGAGATGGTCCTCTGTTACACAGCTTTTGCATCGGTTCGATGAAGGCTGTATTGTCGGCAGGCAGTGTTCCTGTGGACATGTATTAAGAACATCCAGAATAGAAGGAGGCACACAATGAACGAAATTATCAAAAACATCGAAGCTGCCCAGCTTAAGGCAGAAGTACCGCAGTTTTGCGTAGGCGATACCGTTAAGGTATACGGAAAGATCAAAGAGGGAAACCGTGAGAGAATTCAGGTTTTCGAAGGAATCGTGATCAAGAAGCAGGGCGGAAGCGTCAGAGCAACATTTACGGTTCGTAAGAATTCAAATGGTGTTGGCGTTGAAAAGACCTGGCCGTTGCATTCTCCGAGCGTTGAAAAGGTAGAAGTAATCAGACACGGAAAAGTAAGACGTGCAAAACTGACCTACTTAAGAGGACGCGTTGGAAAGAGAGCCAAAGTAAAAGAACTGGTGAAATAAGAAAGCATTCCGGGGACAATTTCATATATGAATTGTCCCCATTTGCGTTTCCGTTTGAGATATAAAGGAGTTTTTTAAGTGCGAAAGGAAAAGAAAGCGCTCCCTGTTCCGGGGAAAAAACATTCTATTATCCGCAATATTCTACTCTGGACCTTTGAGATTCTTGTAATAATCCTTTTTGCTTACGTTGTGGTGTATTTTTTTGGACAGTCCCGCACAAACATAGGTCAGTCCATGGATGTCACATTGTCCGGCGGTGATACGGTGCTTCTGAACTCTCTGGTTTATCAGGTTGGTTCACCGAAGCGCGGCGATGTTATATCCTTTAAGCCAAATGGCAGCACAACGGGACATTCCAGTATTAAAAGGATTATCGGCCTTCCAAGAGAGACAGTTCAGATAAAAGATGGCATGATTTATATAAATGATGTTGTATATCTTGAAAAAAAGAGTTATCCTGTAATTACGAATCCGGGGCTTGCCGGCAACCCGATCACGCTTGGCGATAAAGAGTACTTCGTACTTGGCGATAACCGCAACAACAGCGAGGACAGTCGTTTTGCGGATGTCGGTGTGGTAAAAAGCGAATATATCGAGGGTAAGGTCTGGTTTGTGCTTTCCCCATCTTCGCACCGTGGATTTCTGAAGAATTGAGAGGTGGCGCATGAATTATCAATGGTATCCTGGTCATATGACAAAGGCAAAGCGTATGATGCAGGAAGATATCCGGCTGATTGATCTTGTGATCGAGCTGACCGATGCGCGGGTTCCGCTTGCAAGCCGAAACCCGGATATAGATGAACTCGGGAAAAACAAGGCAAGGCTGATTTTGCTGAATAAGGCTGACCTGGCTGATGAACAGCAGAATGAGGCCTGGGCGGCGTATTTCAGGGAACAAGGATATTTTACTGCCAGAATCAATGCACGCAGCGGTGCAGGGATGAAACAGATTCAGGAGATCATTCATACCGCATGCCAGGAAAAGCTGGAACGTGACCGGAAGCGGGGGATTTTGAACCGGCCTGTGCGGGCCATGGTTGTGGGAATACCGAATGTCGGAAAGTCTACCTTTATCAATACGTTTGCCGGAAAGGCATGTGCAAAGACGGGTAACAAACCGGGGGTCACAAAGGGAAAACAGTGGATTCGGCTCAACAAAAATGTGGAGCTCCTCGATACCCCGGGGATTCTCTGGCCCAAGTTCGAGGATCAGCAAGTCGGACAGAAGCTGGCTGTAGTTGGCTCGATCAAAGATGAGCTGTTGCAGACAGAAGAACTCGCGCTGTGGATTCTTTCTTTTGTAAGACAGTATTATCCAGGATGTCTGGCCAGAAGGTACCAGCTTCCGGAGGCGGGGACTGATACCGATCTCCTGGAGCAGATTGCTTTTGCAAGGGGATGCCGGATGAAAGGCGGGCAGCCGGATGTACAGAAAGCAGCGGCTCTGATTGTAGATGATCTGCGTAGTGGAAGGCTCGGGAGGATTACACTGGAATTTCCGCAGATGCCGGAACCAGAAGAACAAAAAGAAAGTGGTGAATGATTATGAGCAATGAAACTGTTTCACAAGAAAACAGCAATAAGCAGGAGGAAGGCGCAAAGAAAACGGATCTGAAAAAAGAAGTTTTAAGCTGGATTTTTTATATTCTGTTTGTGATTGCGCTGACTTATCTGATTATCACGTTTGTAGGACAGAGGACCATGGTAGATGGCCGTTCTATGAATGCCACACTGAACGATGGCGACAATCTGATTGTCGAGAAGCTTTCCTATCGGTTTGGCGATCCGGAACGGTTTGATATTATTGTGTTCCCGCCGCAGGAATCTCCGAAGGAGCATTACATCAAGAGAATTATCGGCCTTCCGGGAGAGACGGTTCAGATTGATGCAGAAGGCAAAATCTATATTAATGGAGAAGTTCTGGAAGAAAACTATGGCCTTGAGACTATCCGCAATGCGGGACGCGCAGCGGAGCCAATTACACTTGGGGACGATGAGTACTTTGTTCTGGGGGATAATCGCAATAACAGCAAAGACAGCCGTTCGGATGCGGTTGGCAATGTAAAGCGCAGCTCAATTACAGGTCGTGCATGGCTGCGAATCTGGCCGTTATCAGATATTGGCTTTTTAAAACATCAGTAAACGGTGGTGAAAAAGATTGCGTCAGAATAAGAAAAAAAGAAAAGGCATAGTGAGAGAGCTTCTGAGCTGGATTTTGTATCTGGTCTTCTTTTTTGGCGCGGTTTATCTCATTGTGCAGTATGTCGGGGAACGCACCGTAGTGAGCGGTGAGTCCATGTATCCGACTCTGAATGACGGGGACAGTTTGATTGTTGATAAGATATCATACCGGTTCGTGGAACCGGATCGGTATGATATTGTCGTATTTCCGTTCCGTTATCAGGAGGATACTTTTTATATCAAACGTGTGATCGGTCTTCCAGGTGAGACGGTGCAGATCACAGATGGCAGAGTGTACATCAATGGGAAAGTGCTGGAAGATTCGTATGGATATGAAGCGATTCGAAATCCGGGGCTGGCAGCTGCCGGGGTTACACTTGGCAGAGACGAGTATTTTGTTCTGGGAGACAACCGGAATAACAGTGCAGACAGCCGTGAGCCGAGCGTTGGTATGATAAAGAGAGAGAGTATTATCGGGCGGGCTGTTTTGCGGATTTGGCCGATGAACAAGATGAATTTTTTGTGGTAAATTTAAAAATACAGGGTGTTTGAAGCAGATGAAAAAGATTGCAGAGATAAAACAGGAGTTTTTGCAGGCTGATGACGCTGCGCTTTCCCGTTTGTTTGCGCTTTATGCAGACGATGGGAGAGCCGGTGTTGTCAGCCTGCTTGCAAAATACAGGAAAAAACAGGAACGGCTTGCCGCAGAGTATGCAAGGCTGGACGGCATGCTGGAATATGAACGTACTTATGCCCACAATGGTCTGATCTGCGGGATTGATGAGGCCGGCCGCGGACCACTGGCCGGACCGGTGGTAGCGGGGGCAGTGATCTTGCCTGAGAATTGTCGTATTTTATATCTGAATGATTCCAAACAGCTTACCGAGAAACGTCGGGAGGAGCTATTTGAGGAGATTCAGGACAAGGCAGTAGCATGGGGAATCGGTATGGCGTCACCGGCACGTATTGATGAGATCAATATCCTGCAAGCGACTTATGAGGCGATGCGCGAAGCCGTGCTGCAGCTGCAAGTACAGCCGCAGCTTTTGCTGAATGATGCGGTTCGCATCCCTCAGATGGATATTCCACAGATACCGATTATCAAAGGAGATGCAAAGAGTCTGTCAATCGCAGCGGCCAGCGTATTGGCGAAGGTGACAAGGGATCGGCTCATGCGCGAATACGACAAAATCATGCCGGAATATGGCTTTGCTTCCAACAAAGGCTATGGCTCCGTGGCGCACATTGCGGCGCTGAAACAATACGGTCCATCGCCGATTCATAGAAATTCGTTTATCGGAAATTTTGTCTGATCGTATGATTTGAAGTTATGCATGCAAAGGGGAGAGACCGGCGATTCATACATGAATAAAAGAGAAACAGGAACAAAGTATGAGCAAAAAGCGGCAGAGTATCTCGAAGCCTGCGGATATCGTATTCTGGAAGCTAACTATCGCTGCCGTGCAGGAGAGATTGATCTGATTGCAGCGGAGGACGGGTATCTCGTGTTTGTCGAGGTAAAATACCGTGGCAGCATGTATAAGGGCAGCGGACTGGATGCTGTGAACAGGCGCAAGCAGCGAAAAATTTTGCAGGCCGCCCAGTGGTATGTCATGGAACAGGGCATCAGCACAGAGATGCCGCAGCGGTTTGATGTGCTTGCATTTCTGGAAGAAGAGATTACGCTGATTCAGGATGCATTTCAAGGTTGAGACAGAGGAGATAAGGATATTGAACAGAAAGGGGGATCTGTTTGAAACGAAAAGAAGGAAAACAGACTTTGACGGAGAATCATAAAAATGGGGTGTTGTATTTTACGTTTTCATCGCTCTGTGCACAGACAGATTTTGTGCATGGTTTTTCGAGCCGCATCGGAGGCGTAAGCGAGGGGGAGTTTTCAACAATGAATCTCAGCTTTTCAAGGGGAGATGATCCGGAGCGGGTGAGGGAAAATTATAAAAGACTGGCCGCTGCGATTGGATTTGATGATACGAAGATTGTCTGTTCTGATCAGACGCACACGAACCATGTGCGTCAGGTGACAGAAGCGGACTGCGGGAAAGGATATTTAAGAAAACGAGATTATACGGATGTAGATGGCCTGATTACGAATGTGCCGGGCGTTGTTCTGGCTACATTTTACGCGGACTGTGTGCCTCTGTATTTTGTGGACCCGGTACACCGGGCAGTCGGGCTGTCACATTCCGGATGGCGAGGAACCGTCAGCGATATTGCGGCAGAGACAGTTCAGGCAATGCAAAAGCATTATGGGAGCGAACCAGCAGAGATTCTGGCAGCGATCGGTCCTTCGATCTGCCAGGACTGCTATGAGGTCAGCGAGGATGTTATAGAGCAATTTCGGGCACATTATGCGCAGGAGCTCTGGCCGCAGCTATTTTATCAGAAGACAGACCATTCTCATCCGTTGGGAGCTAAGTATCAGCTGAATCTCTGGGAGGCCTGCCGCCAGAATATGCTGCGCGCTGGTATTTTACCGGAGCATATTGAGGTGACAGACGTATGCACCTGCTGTAATCCCGAGATTCTGTTTTCTCACCGGGCATCAAAGGGACGCAGAGGAAATCTGGGTGCTTTTCTTGGAATCCGGGAGTAAAGAATGGGTCGGAAACCAGATAAAACCGGGGTGTTAGGAAACTAATATCCCGGCTTTTCAAATCCTGTGAATACAAATTAGAAAAAAGAGGGAACGTAATGAAAATTTCATGTATTGCACTTGATCTGGACCGGACAACGCTTGACAGCAACGGACGTCTCAGTGCAGATAACAGAAAAGCCATTGAGGCTGCGATTGAACAGGGCATTCACGTTGTAATTGCGAGCGGCAGGGCGCTTACGTCGCTGCCATCGGATGTACTTGCCATGCCAGGAATACGGTATGCGATCACATCGAACGGAGCAGCCGTCTATGATCTACATACAGGGGAATGTCTGAAGCAATACAAACTCACGGCAGAATCAGCGGAACATATTTTAAAACTGACAGGCGGCAGGGAAGTGGCATACGAGGCGTTTATTGACGGGCACCCATACGCGCAGAAGGAATACGTAGCGGACCCGGTACGGTTTGGCGCACTGCCTAAGGCAATCCCTTATATCCAAAGTACGCGCCGCCCGGTGGAGGATATGCAGTCGTTTTTGAAGGAGCACATCAAAGAACTGGACTGCCTTGACCTCGTGGTGAAAAACGAAGAAATAAAATGTCAAATCAGGAATGAACTGGAACAAAAGGTCTCCGATATTTATGTGACATCTTCCGTGGAACAGCTGCTGGAGATTTCTTATAAGGACTGCGGAAAGCATTCCGGTGCAAAGGTGATTCTGGAACATCTTGGGCTGGAACGGGAGCAGCTGGCTGCGTTTGGGGATGCGGATAATGATGCGGATCTGCTTGCGTTTGCCGGGCTCGGAATTGCAATGGCAAATGCATCAAAAAAATGCCGGGAGGCGGCAGACTGGGTGACGTTTTCGAATGATGAGAATGGCGTGGCGTACGGAATCCGGCATCGCATTTTGTCTGACACCAGTGTGTAAAGTGATTGACTGGGATACGGAGAAAACAATGAAAAAGATAGTTTTATTGATCGTGGTGATGCTTTTTCTGATGGTTGGCGTACAGTTTTACTGGGAGTCTCCCATGGAGCAGGGGGAACCGCTTGCTTACCGGTTTACGTTTGTGTGTCCTTCGGTCGGAAAAGGGCTGACAGCCGGCATTGCGGCGGCAGATGAGGCATTGGGAACGGATACGAAACGGATAGAATTTGAAAATTTTAATGAAGAAGAGCTTGCATATGCGGTATTGAAGGCAGTGTATGCCAATGTGGACGGAATTATCATGGTTGGCAGAAGTACGTCTGACGCGCTGCCAGAGGCGATTGAGCAGGCAGAAAAAGAAGAGATTCCTGTTATTTTGGTGGATTCAGATCTGCCGGATTCAGGACGAGACTGTTACATCGGAGCGGATAATCAGGAAGCCGGGGCGCAGGCAGGCCGTGTTCTTTTGGAATCCACAGAAGGACAGGCGCATATCGCTGTGGTAGCTTCGAGCCTGTCCGATGCGAATCAGAAGGAGCGGCTTGACGGATTTCTGAAGGTGATAAAAGAGGCGCCGCAAATGAAAGTGGATCAGGTGATTGAGAGTCAGTCCGATGGAATGCGCGTCCGGAAGATTGCGCAGAGGATGCTTGATGAGTATCCGGAACTCGATGCTATTTTCTGCACAGATGAAATTACATCGGATTTATTGGGCGAGGTTCTGGCTGAGGAAGCGTATCAAAGCCGTGAAATCCGAACCGTATGTTTTGGAATGTCAGAGCAGATCTACGGTTATTTGCAGGATGGGGTATACGATGCTTCCATCGTGCAGCAGTCCTTTGAGCAGGGGTACCGCGCTGTGGAATGGCTGCGCCAGTATCTGAACGGACAGGCAGAAAGCGGAGAAATGATCCATCTGGAAACGCTCGTTGCAGGACAGGACTTTGATTTCGAGAACTGGAAGCAAAGAAGCGAGAGCGGAGAAACATTATGAAAAGAAGAGACAAGGTCAGTTCTATCAAAGACCGGCTGATGGGAGTAATGACGGAAACCGTTATGATATCACTGCTCACGGTGCTGTTGTGTGTCGGTATGTATTTAATGACTTATACTGTGTACGGAAGCAGTACGAAACAGATGATGACGCTCAAAAATTTTTATGCAAATCTCGAGACCGTGAACCGGGATATTTATACATATACGCTTGAGGGCGACGAGACGGTGTACGAGCGGATCACTGCTGCCTGTATCGAAGGGCGCAGGATGCTGCGGGAGCTGACAGAGGCGAAGGCGGGCGTACAGTTTTACCGGGATGTCAGGGATATGCAGGAGATGTTTTATTCCTATACGCTTGGCATTAACAAAATATACGATCACAGTTATCTGTGCGACAGTCTGGCGATTGGGAGCAAAGGCGTGATTAATAAGTATTACAACCAGACGCAGGAGGTTTACAATGCGATGGTATCTGAGTTTCAGAAGCTGGATGGACAGCTTCTTGAGGCACTGGATAAATGGCAGATTCAGCAAAGAAAAAAGAACCTTTTCTATTTGGTCGAATTGTTTGTTGTTGTGGTGGTTGTACTGGTGCATCAACGACGGGGGCTGCGTACGGAAGCGGGAAAGGTCATACGTCCGGTACAGCTTCTGACGGAGCATGCGCGGGCGATTGGTCATAAGAGTCTGGAACAGGTGGAATGCGTAGAGCAGGAACCGGATGCGGACGAAGAGATGCGACTGCTGATTGCGGTGTACAATTCCATGATCGGACGTATCCAGGCACAGATTTTGACGATTCAAGAGAATGCGAGCGCCAAAGAGCGGCTGCAGGTGCAGGAGCTTGAAAACTTAAAAATCCGGAACATGCTCAAAGAAAGTGAAATGAAGGCGTTGCAGATGCAGATCAATCCGCATTTTCTGTTTAATACACTGAACATGATTTCACAAACCGCATTTCTGGAACACGCTGAGCAGACGATACAGCTTCTGGATAATACGGCAAAGCTGCTGCGTTACACGCTCGACAATACGGACAAATCAGTGACACTGGCAAAAGAGGTAGAAATCGTAGGAAGCTACGTGGAACTGCAGGAGTATCGGTTTGGCGACCGGATTCAGTTTGAGTTTGAACTGGACGAGGAGTTTCACAGGGTGCAGGTGCCGAGCATGATTTTGCAGCCGCTGGTGGAAAACGCGCTGACACACGGCGTCGGCATGAAAATCAAAGATGCAAGGGTTGTGATCCGGACCATTTATGACACGGCAAATGGCCTCGGCATTGTAGAGGTAGAGGATAACGGAGAGGGAATGTCGCAGGAAAAACTGTCTCTGGTTCGGGCCGAAATGAAAAAAAATCAGTGGAACGGCAAAAAAATTGGACTTGCCAATATTTATATGCGGTTGCAGATTTTCTTTGGAAATGGGGCTGACGTGGAGCTTTCGAGTGTACCGGGCGAGTCCACGTGTGTTCGACTCTTGTTTCCGGTTGAAAAAGAGACAGAAAGCAAAGAGGAGGTGACACCAGATGTATCGGATAATCATTGCAGATGACGAGGCGGTGGAGTGCCGCGCACTGGAAATGATGATTCAAAGTGATTTTGAGAAGCTGGAGGTGCTGCCGTGTGCATCAAACGGAATCGAACTGATCGCAAATGTAGAAAAGTACAGGCCGGATATCGCGATCGTGGATATCAATATGCCGGGTATGAACGGACTGGATGCGCTGGAAGTAATCCGTGGAAGAAATCGCCGGATGAAGATTGTAATCAGCTCAGCGTACAGTGAATTCCAATATGCAAAACGGGCGATGGAGCTTGGAGCTGTGGACTATATTCTAAAACCACTTAACCGAAGTGTATTTCGGGAAGCACTGGAGAAGGTGATCTTGCGGCTTGAACAGGAACGGAAAATACTTGCCGATCAGAAAGCGGCCGAGGTGCAGACGCATGAGATGAATGCAGTGCTCGCAGATGAATTTTTATCCTCTCTGATGCTCGGGGAGCCGAATGAAACGACATTCCGGATGCTGCTCCGTTCCTTTGAGCAGGATTACAATGGATGTGTGCTCGTGACAGTGAAAGGATTGTCTGACCGCGTGGCAGATACAAGGCGCATCCGGGAGCTGCAGCATGAAATAACGGAAGAGATGAACCAGTTCTGCCGCTGCATCGGGAAATCCTATAAGGGAGAGCTCTGCTTCCTGATTTTTTTAAGCAGCAATGTGACGGGGAAAGAACGGAAAAAGTGGTTTTCTGATGTCGTGGGAATCCTGCGCTCGGCAGCGGCACGCCGGGGATTTGATAAGCTGGTCTTTGGTGTGAGCAGCTGGCAGATGGATGCGGCGGAGATGGCGGCCGGTCTGGCAGAGAGCCGGATGGTGGCGCGCAGCCAGGGAAAACCCGGGATTTATTTTTATGCTGCAAAAGAAAAGAGCGAAAGGCCACAGGACTGGAGCGAGCTAACGGAATTATGTGTGCAGGCAGTACGGGAGGGCAAATTGGAAGAATGCGAAGCTGCAGTGCATAAAAGTCTGGAAAGCCGTGCTCCTTCTGTGGAGGATATGGATGAAGTATGCATTGCGGTTATGGAGGCGCTGTTTCCGGTTTGTGAGTCCCTTATGGAGGAGCAGGATTATATTCTGCGTTACGTGAAAACGTATCAGATTGACTGGAGTACGCTGATGGAATGCCAGGACGCTTTGGAACTTGAACAGGGGATTCTGGAAACACTGAAACGGTTGTCACACCGGGCGGAGGTGCGGGCAGGAAAAGGAAGAGGCTATATTGAGCGGGCGATTATTTTTATGGAGCACCATTATACGGAAGATATCTCGCTGGAACAGACTGCTTCGGATGTCGGCATCAGTTCATTTTATCTGAGCCGTCTTTTAAAACAGGCGCTGAACCAGAATTTCGTGGAAATTCTCACGGCAATTCGGATGCGGCGGGCCCTGGCCCTTGTCTGGGAAGGAAAGAGTACGGTAAAGGAAATAGCAGTGCAGTCCGGATATGGAAACATCACTTATTTTTATAAAGTATTCCGGAAATACACGGGCAAGGGAATCGGTGAGATGCGGGAATATCTGGAATAAGGAGCGGAGGATGGACATGGACAGATGCAGAAAATGCGTGAAAAGAAAACTAGCCGTTCTGGTTGCCGCCGGTCTTTGCTTTGCGGCAACAGAGTCAGCTACGGCGTCTGCAAAAAGGGATATGTCGGAGCGTGAAATGCGAAATGCTCGGCTTTCCATGGAAGCCGCAACGCAGGGAATGGTACTTCTTGAAAATCATGATCAGGCGCTTCCGCTTGCATCCGGCGGCAAAGTGGCGCTGTTTGGGGGAGGCGCAGCCAGGACCGTAAAAGGAGGGACCGGTTCGGGCGATGTGAACCAGCGTTATACGGTTTCTGTCTGGGAGGGATTGAAAGCGGCAGGCTATGAGGTGACGACCGGCGACTGGCTGAATGCTTATGAGGAGGCATGTGAAAAATCGGAGGCAGAATATACGAATGACCTGGAGGCAAATATCGGTTTTACGGAAGCGGAAGTAACGCGGGCTGATATTGCAGCGGCTTCTGAGGGAGGGGTTGATACCGCGATTTATGTGATTTCGAGAATCTCGGGTGAAAGCTCTGACCGTACGGTAACGGAAGGCGATTATTATCTGAGTGAAACGGAGCAAAAGAATCTGGAGCGGGTCGCAGATGCTTTTGAGCGGGTGGTTGTGATATTAAATGTGGGCGGCGTCATGGATACGGGATTCTTTGACGAGATAGACGGGCTCGACGCGTTGCTGTTGATGTCACAGGCAGGCATGGAGGGCGGAACCGCGCTTGCGCAGGTGCTGGACGGAACGGTCACTCCATCGGGCAAATTGACGGACACGTGGCCCAAAGAGTATCTGGATTATCCGTCCGCGGAACATTTCGGGGCGAACGACGGGGATACGCGCACCGAGGTATACAAAGAGGGCATTTACGTTGGGTATCGGTATTTTGATACGTTTCACGTGAACCCGGCGTATGAATTCGGATACGGGCTATCTTATACGGATTTTGATATCCGGGTGGATGAGGTACAGGCAGATGCGCAGGAGCTTGCCGTGACTGTCACAGTGACAAACACCGGAGAGCAGTATTCGGGACGGGAAGTGGTGGAGATCTACGTTTCTGCGCCGGACGGCATGCTGGAAAAGCCGTATCAGGAGCTGGCGGCCTATGCAAAAACGGACGTGCTTGCCCCGGGAGAAAGTCAGACAATGACAGTGGTCAGCCTGACGCCGGAGCTTTCTTCGTATTCTGAGGAGCTGGCCGCATGGGTACTGGAGGCCGGAACTTATCTGGTACGGGTTGGAAACAGCTCCAGAAATACAAAAGTGGCGGCAGTTCTGGAACTGGACAAGACGGTTGTGACGCAGCAGGTGAGCCATCAGCTTGTGCCTCCGGGAGAGGTAGAGGAGATTTCGAAAAAAGGGATTCAGCCGTATACGTATGACAAAGAGGAGGAAGAGATTGCGAAGGCGCAGGTCATACAACTTGACGCTTCTTCTTTTGAGACAGCAATCAATATTTCACCGTACGAGGATGAGCGTTCGATCGCTTACGTTTCTGATACCACGCAGACAGAATATCTCGCAGAAAATCTGCCCTATGAGCCGGAGAGTATTTATCACGGCGCGTATAAGGAGGACGTGGTGTATCTGGACGGTGATTTCAGCAGTGCGACGCTTCGCGATGTGTATGACGGGAAGGTTTCTGTTGAAGCATTTGTTTCCGGACTTACGGTATCGCAGATGGCAGATCTCGTCATTGGCGGGAATAAGCTGGCCGGGGCTTCCGGGCAGTCAAAAGGCGCTGCTTCTGAAAATATGAAACATGCAAGTGACAGTGCGCTTGCAGCGGCGCAGGCGCTTTCTGTACAGGGAGCGGCAGGAGAGACGGCAGGGCTTTATATAGAAGATAAAAAGATTCCGAACATCATTCTGGCAGACGGCCCGGCAGGACTTCGGCTGAAACAGGAATATGAGGATGAAAATGGTCAGGAGTACCATCAGTTCTGCACTGCGTGGCCGATCGGAACCATGCTGGCACAGACCTGGGATACGAAGCTGATCAACAAAATCGGGGCCGCTTTCGGGGAAGAGCTTGCGGAATATGGTGTGACAATCTTGTTGGCTCCCGGTATGAATATTCACCGAAACGCCCTGTGCGGCCGGAATTTTGAGTACTATTCAGAGGACCCGTATCTGACGGGGACGATGGGAATTGCGCAGACCCTCGGTATCCAGTCCAATCCGGGCATCGGCGCCTGCATCAAGCATTTTGCGGCAAACAACCAGGAGGCAAACCGGAGAGCGGAAAACAATCTGATTTCAGAACGGACGTTCCGGGAAATCTACTTAAAAGGGTTTGAGATGGCGGTAAAGGGTGCGAAGCCGATGACGATTATGTCGTCTTACAACCGCAACAACGGTGTGCCGGCCGGAGATGATTATGATCTGCTGACGGATGTACTGCGCGGAGAATGGGGCTTTGAGGGACTGGTGATGACAGACTGGGGCGGAGGAGCGTCCACGCCATCCATTTCGATGCATGCGGGCAACGATCTGATCATGGCTGGAAAATATGTGGAAGATATTACAGTCCGGGCGTTTGCCGATGAGGAACCTGTTTTTGGGGAGGATGGCATTTATCCGAAAATCGTGTTGAAGGAGAGGAAGGGCGTATCCACTGCCACAGAAAAATGGGGAGAATTTGTTCTGAATGCAAAAGGTGAGGATTCCATTACCCGTTCCGTACCGACGGAGGTATTTCAGCGCGCAGTGTGCGAGGTGCCGGATGAAAGCGGCGCTCTGGTTACTGTTCCGGTTAAAAAGATGCTCGATGAGCTTGGCGACTGTGTGCTGCTGGATGACAACGGCGAGACGACAACGGTGATTTACCGGGGGTATTATAAAAAGAACAACATTACGCTCGGAGATCTGCAAAGAAGCGTGATTCGTATTTTAAATCTGATTTTGGAGTCGGCACAGTTTGCTGGACTGTTTGATGATGTGGAGACAAAGCCTTACTGTGAGGAGGGAGACGAACGTCTTACGGTTTATCTGAGATATTTTTAGCAACAAAAAAGTGCAGCAGTGCAAAAATTTGCTTCTGAATTTGCAATAAACTGCACATATCAGCAAAAAATTGAAAACAAGGGTCTGAAACTGCCTGTTATACTTATTTCTGTAAAAAACGTTTGGAGTTTTTTGACAGAAAGGAGAGCATGTATGAAAAGAAACACAGGCAAAAAGGTAATGGTTGCCGTGCTGACCGGTTCTATGGTACTTGGAACAGCCGGAAGCGCATTCGCCGCAGGACCGGGTGCAGCAACTTCACCGGAGGTCACACAGCATGAGATCGACAGTGCAGAGATTTCGCTTCAGATGGCGACAGAAGGTATGGTCCTTCTTGAAAACAACAACAATGTACTGCCGATGGCAGGAAGCGGAGATGTAGCGCTTTACGGCGCAGGCGCAGTTCAGACGATCAAGGGCGGTACCGGTTCCGGTGCGGTTAATAACCGTATCGTATATCCGGATGGAAGTCATGTGGATGGTGTGGCAATCGCTTCTTCCGTACTCGATGGTTTCAAGAATGCAGGCTACAATGTACTGACCGAAGATTATCTCCGGGAGTACGATGAGATCAACAGCTATGCAGTATCCGGTATGGGACGTGGCGCACTTCCGGAGGACTGGATGCTGACCTACAGCCAGGTTGTTGATATGGCGCAGAAGACAGACACAGCCATTTACGTGGTGCGCAGAAATGCAGGCGAAGGCGCTGACCGCACACCGACGAAGGGCGACTATTACCTGAGCGATACCGAGCTTGGCAATATCCAGCTGCTCAGTTCTGTGTTTGACAAATGTATTGTTGTTCTGAACGTAATCAGCATTGATTCGAGCTGGTTTGAGGAGTCGGGTGCAGATGCGCTGGTTCTGATGTCCAATCCGGGTATGCTCAGCGGTGATGCGCTGGTACAGGTATTAAACGGAACAGTCACCCCATCCGGTAAGCTTGTAGATACCTGGGCTTCTGATATTACGGACTATCCGTCTACCGAACATTTTGCAGCGATCAATGAAGAAGATCCGTGGTCATCCTTCGTAGAGTACTATCTGGAGGATATCTATGTAGGCTATCGTTATTTCGATACGTTTGCTCCGGAAAAGGTTAATTATGAGTTTGGATACGGACTTTCCTACACAACCTTTGATGTTGTGACTGACAGTGTGACAGCGGATGGAGACAAAGTAACCGTAACGGCTACGGTAACAAATACCGGTGATACATATTCCGGAAAAGAAGTTGTCGAAGTTTATTTCTCAGCACCGACAGGAAATCTTGACAAACCGTACCAGGAACTTGCAGGTTTCGGAAAAACGGATAATTTGGCGCCGGGACAGTCCCAGACATTGACGATCAGTTTCAAAACGACAGAGATGTCTTCCTATGACGAAGCACAGGCTGCTTACGTGATGGAAGCAGGCGATTATGTCATCCGTGTCGGCAACAGCTCACGTAATACAGAGCCGGCAGCAGTGATTACACTGGATGAGACGGTTATTACAGAACAGCTTACAAACCAGATGACAGTAGACCGTGACGGCGGCAATGTAGGTGGTTCCGATAACAGCAATGGCAGCGGACGTGGAACACCGCCGTACAATGAGAAAATTGAATTGAGTGTGGAAGAGAACGTGGAAAATCTGAACACGCTGCGGGATGCATTCAAAGAGGCAGGCGCATCGGGAAGCATGTACAGTGACGGAAAGTCAACCGCAAACGCAGTTGCAATTTCTCTTGCAGGCGCTGATATTGAGAATACGGAAAGTATCTATCCGGTTCTGGCAGATGGCGCTACGTATGAAGACATAAATGAATACGTTTCTGCTACAACAGACGATGTGGCAGTAAACGGCTACAATTATGAGACAAACATTGCTTATAATGTAAATAAGGTTTACTATGATGCAGAAGGAAACGCTGTATCAGAGAAACCGGCAGAGCTGGCAGATTTCCGTGTAAAGAGCGGAAGCGAGGAAGACGGAACAGCTGAATACTATACACTTCTCGATGTATATAACGGCGTACTGACCATGGAGCAGTTTGTTTCCGGTATGAACATTGAAGAGTTGGCAAATATGGTAGAAGGCGGAAACAAATCGCCGAATGCAGACGGTCAGTCCGCAGGAGGAACTTCACCGAGCACCAAGTATCTGAATGCGGAAGCTGCACAGGCAATTGACAATCTGTGGGTACGTGGTGAGGCAGGCGAGACGTGCGGTCTCTATATTGAAAGCCGTATGATCCCGAATACCACAAATGCAGACGGCCCGGCAGGCCTTCGTGTAACACAGAGCTATGAAGAAGACGGAACGACCTACTATCAGTTCTGTACGGCATATCCGGTAGGAACGATGATTGCACAGAGCTGGGATACAAGCGTTGCACGTCAGATGGGTGAGGCGATTGGCGCTGATATGAAGGCAGCAGGCGTAACCCTGTGGCTGGCTCCTGGTATGAACATTCACAGAAATCCGCTTTGCGGACGTAACTTCGAGTACTATTCTGAAGATCCGCTGCTTTCCGGTATGATGGCAGGCTCCGAGGGCGCAGGCGTACAGGAAAATCCTGGACTTGGCGTTACCTACAAGCACTATGCGGCAAACAATCAGGAGACGAGCCGTAACGCAAGCAACAGCGTTGTTTCAGAGCGTGCGCTTCGTGAAATTTACCTGAAGGGATTTGAGATTGCGGTTAAGATGAGCAAGCCGATGGCAATCATGACTTCCTACAATGAAATCAACAACGTTCCGGCAGCAAACGATTATGAGCTGATCGAGAATATCCTTCGCAAAGAATGGGGCTTTGACGGTCTGGTTATGACAGACTGGGGCGGCTCAGGCGGATATTCTGATGCACGTGCAATGCATGCAGGAAACGACCTGATCTGTGCAGGTAAGACCGTTTCTAACATCACAGGTTACATTACAGACGCTGCACCGGCGATTGAGCTGGATGAAAATGGCGTTGCAACAGACG
>Ga0073908_1000855_pt1 | contig 47403 bp, 34 predicted proteins | sample MucameincwithD2O_FD_65484 | JGI IMG/M metagenome (GOLD analysis project Ga0073908, IMG submission 65484) | Mouse cecum microbial communities from Vienna, Austria - Mucus amended microcosms incubated with D2O | ecosystem: Host-associated > Mammals > Digestive system > Large intestine > Cecum... | reverse complement strand
GACCTTTCCTTGGACCTGCAAGACCTTCTGGAGGCTTTGGGGGGAGCTGCGAGGGAGGCGGGGACGGCTGTGCTCATCTGCGTGGATGAGCTGCAGGAAGCCCCAATTGAAGACTTGCGGCCCTTGAACATGGCGCTTCACAGCATCGGGCAAAGTTTCAGCCCGGTTCCCGTTTTCTTTGTGGGAGCAGGGCTGCCCACGCTGCCCTCGGTCCTTGCCGACGCCTCCAGTTATGCCGAGCGACTGTACCGCTATTACACGCTCGATCCGCTAAGCGATAAATCCTCGGAGAAGGCGCTCGTGGAGCCCGTTGCCGGCCAGGGTATGGCGTGGAGCCCTGAAGCGCTGGGTCTTGTGGTTCAGGAGGCGGCAGGATACCCATACTTTATTCAGCAATGCGGCTTTAGCATCTGCGAGCAGGTGGATGGGCCCATCGAGCTTACCATGGTGGAGACTTTGGCAGGAATTGAACTGGCTCGTGAAGAGCTGAGCCGCGGGCTTTACCGCTCTCGATGGGGGAGGGCCACCGCCCAAGGCAAGGAGTTCATGCGAGCAATGGCTCAGGACGAGGGGCCGTCAAAAATCAGCGAAATTGCCAGACGAATGGGAAAAGGGGACCCATCTTCTCTGTCCGTGCTGCGGGATCGCCTGATCAAAGATGGCCTCATCTACTCTCCCGAGCGCGGGCTTGTGGCGTTTACGGTTCCCGGGATGGACGGTTTCATAAATCGTTGCGGCGAGGTGGACTAGCCGTAGCGAAGGGAAACCGAGTGCAACCAGGGTTTTCCGTGCGAAGCCCATTGATTTGAAAAATGCTGATTCGTGTCCCTTTTCAGGTACACATGCGAGCTTCCGAGTCGCTAAACTGCTGCGTTGAACCATTCACAGCCTTGCTACGGTGAAGGAGTTTTCTTATGAACGAGATAAAGTGCCCCCATTGCGGTCAGGTGTTCACCATCGGCGAATCCGATTACGCCGCCCTGTTGCAGCAGGTGCGCGACGCTGAATTCCAAAAGGAGGTGGGCGAGCGCCAGAAGATGCTGGAGCAGCAGTGGCTTCAAGAGCTGCAGCTGGCGAAGAGCGAGGCGGAGGGGCGTCTGCAGAAGGAAATGGCGGCGCGCGACGCCTCCATCGCGCAGCTGCAGGAGCAGTTGAAAAGCCAGAAGCAGGCGGCGGAAGCGGCCCTTCGCCAGGCGAGCGAGGCGGCCCAGGCAGAAGCGCGCCAGCTGCGGGAGCAGGCTCAAGCGCAGCAGCAGATGAGCCAGGCGGAGCACGAGCGGCAGCTGGCGGAGGCCCAGGCGGCCGACAAGGCCCGCATCGCCCAGCTGGAGCAGGCGGCCGCCGCCCAGGCGCAACAGGCCGAGGCGCAGCGGCAGCTGGCGGTGCGCGAGGCGCAAGATGCGGCGGCCGGCGAAGCGGAGAAGCTGCGCGCACAGTTGCAGCAGGCTCAATCGGACAAAGAGCTGGCGGTGGCCGAAGCGCGTGCCCAGGCGGAGAAGGAGCGGGACGTGCTGTCGGCCCAACTGCAGCAGGCAGAAGCGAAGCAGCAGCTGGAGCTGGCATCGGTGCGCGGGCAGCTGGAGCGGGAACGGGACGACCTGGCGGCTCAAGTGAAGGTGGTACAGGCGGAAAAGCAGCAGATGGAGGCCACTGCGGCCGCGCAGCTGGCGGCCGAGCTGAAGGCCCGCGACGAGATGATTCGCATGAAGGACGAGGAAATCGCCCGCGTGAAAGACATGAAGGCGCGGCTGTCCACCAAGATGGTGGGGGAGAGCCTGGAGCGCCACTGCGAAACCGAGTTCAATCGCCTGCGGGCGGCCGCCTTCCCCCGCGCCTACTTCGAGAAGGACAACGCGGTGGCCGACGGCACTAAGGGCGACTACATCTTCCGGGAAACCGACAACGATGGGCTTGAGGTGGTGTCCATCATGTTCGAAATGAAGAACGAGTCGGATGAAAGCGTGAACCGCCACAAGAACGAAGACTTCCTGAAGAAGCTGGACGCCGATCGCAAGAAGAAGGGTTGCGAGTACGCGGTGCTGGTAACCATGCTAGAGCCGGAAAACGAGCTGTACAACGAGGGCATTGTGGACATGAGCTATCGCTACCCGAAGATGTACGTCATCCGCCCGCAGTTCTTCATCCCCATCATCTCCATCCTGCGCAACGCCGCGCTGAACGCCCAGACCTACAAGGCCGAGCTGGCGCAGGTGCGGGCCCAGAACATCGACATCACCCATTTCGAGGAGCAGATGGAGGACTTCAAGGCGAAGTTCGGCCGAAATTACGAACTTGCCAGCCGCAAATTCGCCACCGCCATCGACGAGATAGACAAGACCATCGATCACCTGCAGAAAACCAAGGACGCGCTGCTGTCCAGCGATAGGAACCTGCGCCTGGCTAACGACAAGGCGCAAGACCTCACCATCAAGCGCCTCACCAGGAAAAACCCTACCATGGCCGCCAAGTTCGCCGAGCTGGAAAAAGCCAAACAGGCCGACGAGGCCCCCGCAGACGACGAGGAAGCGTGACAAGGGACTAGGCTGGCAGGGGGACGGGGGTGATGTCGTGCCGCTAGCCGCGGTGCACCATTATCAGCAGCTCGTTTTGGGTGTGGATGTCCAGCTTGGCGTACACGTTGCGCATGTGGGTTTTCACCGTGGAGGTGCTCACCGTCAGTTCCTCGGCAATGGCGCCCGCAGTCATGCCGCGGGCCAGCAGCTGCAAAATTTCCCGCTCGCGGCCGGTGAGGCCGTGGCTGCGGGCGATGGTGTCGCAGGAGAGGGCCACACGCTCCTCTTCGGAAAGAGGGGGCTCTTCGGCTGCTGGCTCGCCGGGCGCCCTGTGCGTTTCGGCGGGGGCGGACCCCTGGAGTACCTGGTTTGCCGGTGTTCCGATGGCGCCGCTGATGGCGGCTCTGCTCAGACGTGCCGCCCTCGTCCCATCGTCCGAACCAGTGCCCGCCCCGAGGCCGGCCATTTCGTCGTGGGGTACGTTGCCGTTCAAAATCATCCCGGTTACCAGTGCCGCGCCAGCTAACAGGATGGCCCCCAGTACAGCTGCCGAGTAGGCGGACTGGGCAAGTTGCCCGGCCGCCAAGATGGTGACGCCCCGCCCGAAGGAATATAGGGCTGATGCGATAGCAGCCACGGCCAAAGACGACCGTTGGGCCGGCACGAGGAAAGGTGCCAGAAACACGAGGAAAAGTGCCGTCTTTTGGGCGACGTTAAGCGGAACGATGTAAAGGCCGGGCATCATACCGCTAAACATGGTGCTCACGTACAGGGTGACGCCCAACAGGAACAAGATAAACATGTTATACAGCTCGAGTTTCTTCGGGCCCCAGAAGTAGGAAATGAGAAGCAGCAGAAACGCGCCTGCTAGGGCGGTTCCCAGTCCGGCGGCCATCTGTATGACGAGTGAAGTGCCGCCGCCGTCCTGGAAGGGCACCCATGCGTAGTGGATGAAGCCGAACGAGAACGTGTAGAGAGGCAACGGCGCCAGAAAAATGAGGACGAGGCCACGGGAGTACGGCCCCGGCTCTTTTAGTGCGTTCCGACGGCGGCTGCCATTGCTGCCCAGCGGTCCACCCATTGGGGCATCGAATGAGTCCTGCTTGTCTTTGAACCAATACAGGCAGGCGGCGGAGAACAGCGGAATCATGGCAACCAGAACCATAACGGCATCTTGTTTTATAAAGGCGGAAAAGCAGTTCAGCCCTCCCGTCATTGCCAACGCCAGCGCCAGGATTACGGCATATTGTCGTCCTCTGAAGGGAATCAGCGCTTCTACCCAGCATAGGCTGAGAAGCGATTTTGCCATCCCGCTCAGCACCATGGCGATTAGGCAGATTTGGCTGGGGGGCGAAAACGTGATTTCAGACATGAGCAGCAAACTGCCGGATAGCAGTCCGGCGATGGCAAAACCCGCCAAAGGGTGTCGATGGATGCGAAGACTGGGCCGCGCCCGGTAGCACAGTGCTAAAGCGACAAGGACAGCTACGGATGCAAACTGGGAAACTGAATTCATGACCGAAGGACTAGGCACGTTCTGGAAAGATGCCATTCGGTTCGCTTCAAACGCATAAATCGCCAGGGCGACGCCCATCGCTGCGATGGCGGTGCCGGGAATATCCTCGCCTACTTTTCGAACAATGCCCCTCACGGTGCTTGCAGCCATTTTTCCCTCCCCTCGGGCATGAGGTAACTATAACTGATGTGGTGGGCCATTGAAAGGAGCTCATCCAGCTGAGGGCTACGGTTGAACTGCGCAAATGTAAAAAATCATACGAGAGTATGAGGCCGTCTTCGTCAAAATTCATCCTCGGCTCACGCTGCACTCGCCCCCGATTTCCCTCTTCCGAACGATTGGCGCCCACCCGCACTCTCCGTAGAGTTGCCTTAGCGCCCACGCAATGGGCGTGGCAAACAATAGGAGAGGAGTGGGAATGGGAATGAAACTCAATACCACGCGCCGCAGCTTTTTGAAGCTGTCGGCGGCCGTAGCGGGAAGTGCGGCCTTGGTGGGCTCTTCCGCCATGCAGCCAGGCGCGGCAATGGCAGAAGGCGCAAATCCGGGCGCCGGCGATATCAAGCGCGTGCGCACCGCTTGTCGCGGTTGCGGCAAGATGGAGTGTGGCGTATGGGTGACGGTGCAAAATGGACGCGCTATAAAAATCGAAGGCGATGAGAGTGCCTACCAGTCTAACGGCAACTGCTGCACAAAAAGCCAGGCGTCCATCCAGGCCGCCTATCACCCCGACCGCCTTCTTTATCCGCTGAAGAGAACGAAGCCTAAAGGGGAAGAGCCGGGCTGGCAGCGCATCAGCTGGGACGAGGCCATCAAAACTTGCCACGAAAAGCTGACGGAAGTACAGGGGAAGTACGGCGGAGAGGGCGTCATGCACATGACTGGCACCTCCCGATTCTGGGGAATGCGCGGCGGTCCTCTTGCCAGCCTTTACGGTGCGGTCAATGGCCATGGCGCAGCTCAGATTTGCAAGGGCATCCGCCGCGACGCCGGTTCCCTCACCATTGAAAACGGTATTTTTTTCAATGAAACCGTGGGCTTTCCCAAGGTCTATGTGCAATGGGGCACCGGTCCGTCTATTTCCAACTATGACGACACCTGCCGCACTATTACCGAAGTGATTGCCCGCAGTGAGAAGTACATCCTCATCGACCCGCGTCTGAACAACGAGGGTCATGAGGCCGACATCCATCTGGCCCTGCGTCCCGGTACCGACGGCGCTATGGCCTTGGGTTGGACTCATCTGGTGATGAAGAACGGCTGGGAAGATCACGAGTTCTGTACCCGCTGGTCCAACGGCCCCTACCTGTACTGCGAAGAACTGGACATCAACGATCAGCCTTTCCATACCGGCAAGTTCACCAGGGGGAACGGGCTTGATGTAAAGACGCGCCTACTGCGCGAGTGCGACCTGGTGGAAGGCGGCAGCGTGTCCCGCTTCATGGTGTGGGATAGCTTGGCCAACAATGGCGAGGGCGGCCTTACTTATTTTGACGCTGATGAGAAGATTGGTCTGTGGGAAGGGGAGAAGGAGCATCACAAGCCCACTACCTTTACCGATTACGTACGTCCCTCCGGCGATATCCGTGGTGACGGGTCCGACGGCGATGTGTCCGGCCGCATCCCCGACCCCACTCAGTTCGAGATAGAGCGCGAGCCGGAGCTGTGGTACGAGGGGGAGGTGACCCTGAAAGACGGCCGTACCGTGAAGGTGAAGAGCGTGTGGAAGAAGTACTGGGATGATGTGGTGTCCAAGTACACCCCTGAATACACCGGCGAGATTTGCGATGTGGACCCGAAGCTCATTGAGGAGGCTGTGGAGGCCTGGGCCGGCCAGCGCTTCGATCCCCGTTTCTCCAACGGTGGCCTGCATTACCAGCTGGCACCAGAGCAGGCGGGCAACTCGATGCAGAACTTCCGCGCTCTGGGTATCCTGTCCGCTATGGTGGGTGCTTACGACACTCCGGCTGGCAATCGCGGCATGACCCGCGTGCCGATTAACGCTGGCGGTGTGGCCATACCGGCCAATGAAGTTGCTGCAGCGAAGAAAAAGAAGGATCCCAACGAGCCTTTCGTGGAGCAGTTCGACAAGAAGGCGAACATCGCTTGCGCCGAAGAGTTCCCGCTTACCCGGTGGACCGCTCGTACGGACGCTAAAAGCTGCTGGGTGGCGGCACTGGAAAGCAAACCGTATCCCATCAAGGGCTGTGTGGCTGTTACGGGAAACTTCATGAATCAATCGAATGCCACTTATGCATGGAACGCCCTGAAGAGCCTGGACTTCTTCGTGGACATGGACCTGTGGCACGCCCCCATGACTGAGTTGGCTGACATCAAGCTGCCGGCCCAGCACTGGCTGGAGATTCCCGGATTCGCGCGTATTTCCCAGGGTGCCCACGGCGCTTTTGGAGCCAACGTTAACTGCATCGCCCCTCCTGGCGAAGCCAAGTTCGAAATCGAAGTGGCGCAGATGTGGTTCAAGGAGGCGGGCAAGCCCTTCTATGACCCCGAAACCGGAGACGCCTGGGGTCCGGTTACTCGCTACATGGATCATGTGATCAAGGATACGGGCATGAACCACGAGGAGTTCCTCGATAAGTTTGCCAAGCATGGATGGTTCCGGGCAAAAGATGAGTACCCGGAGATTTGGGGCACCTACAAGCGCTATGAAACCGGAGAGCTGCGCCAGGTGGACGGTATGGTGTACAAAGAGGGCGATCACATGCCCGGCATGCCCGTCCCTTGCATGAAGATGGAAATCTGGTCCACCATCATGGAAACTTATCTCAGCCCCGAAACCAAGGGCCTGCCGGAGCGTCTTAAGGGCCTCGCCCCTTCGGAAATCTGCCTGCCGGAGTACAAAGAGCCGCCGCTGTCGCCGGTGTCCACGCCGGAGCTGATGGAAGAGTATCCTTTCAACATGACCACCGGCCGCCGCAATCCGGTGTACTTTCACTCCGAGCATCGGCAGTTGCCCTGGTGCCGCGAGCAGTGGCCTGTGCCTCGCGTGGAAATCAACCCCGCCGATGCCGAGAAGCTGGGCATTCAGCAGGGCGATTGGGTGTGGATTGAGTCTAAGGACGGCAAGATTCGCGAAGTTGCCGATCTGTATCACGGCGTCAAGCCCGGCGTCATCAACACTGAGCATACCTGGTGGCTGCCGGAATTCTCCGCTCCCACCCATGGCTGGGAACTGGTGTGCATCAATGCCTTGGTGGACAAAGAGGCACAGGACCCCTACACCGGCTCTTCGCAGCTGCGCGCCTATCCGGTGAAGATTTACAAGGCCACGCCCGAGAACAGCCCGTTTGGCAACCCGTGCCCCTGCGACGTGGACGGTACCCCCTGCATCTCCGATGCCTCCGACCCGCGCCTGAAGGCATGGCTGCCCACCTATGAGGGAAGGGACTAAACCATGACCCAGTATGCCATCATTACCGACCTGAACAAATGCGTCGGCTGCCTCTCCTGTAGCGTGGCCTGCAAAGCAGTAAACGAGGTGCCCATTGGCAACTTCTGGAACAAGGTGCTGCGCGTGGGGCCGAACCCCAAGTACGAAGGCGCCATCGTGCCCGACGTGGAGATGTACTTTTTGCCCATCACCTGCCAGCACTGCGCCGACGCCCCCTGCGTGAGCGTGTGCCCCACCGAGGCCAGCCACAAGCTGGAAGACGGCACCGTGCAGATCGACAAGGAGAAGTGCATCGGCTGCCAGTTCTGCGCCATGGCCTGCCCCTACGGCGTGCGCTACCTCAACGAGGAGGAGCGTGTGGTGGAGAAGTGCACCCTGTGCGAGCAGAAAATCGCCCAAGGGGAGCTGCCCCAGTGCGTGGCCCAGTGCGGCGGCATGGCCCGTTTCTTCGGCGACCTGGACGCGGGCATCGAGAGCTTCGAGACGCTGACTGACGGCTTCGACACCGACCGCAGCTATGAGACGCTGATGGCTCACCGCGCCACGCTGGCGGAGGTGGTGAACCCCTACACTGAGGCCGACCTGCACCACGTGCCGGATACCGGCAACAAGCCGGCGTTCGTATACATCCTGCGGGAACGCGACTGGCAAGGGGAATAACCGCACGGCGCCCTGGGTGCTTTCGACTGGCGTTCGGCCCGCAAGCCGTTTCGGTTACCCCGACTGGCGCCCGGCCCGCAAATGAGCCCTCCCTGGAAAGGCGGCTGCCACCTCGGCGGCCGCCTTTTGCGTTGCGGGCGCAGGCGCTAGAAGCGGTTCGCGGCGGCTGCTTCCTTCAGGCCCTCGTAGAGCAGCCGCAGCTCCTTCTCGTACAGGCTGTTCTTCAGGCGGATGAACGAGATGTCGTGGGCCAGGCTCTCTTTGGGCAGCGGGATGACTTCCAGCGCGCCTTCTTGCAGTTCTCGCTGCACGGCGGCTTCGTATACGAACGAAATGCCCAGCCCTTGGGCCACGAAGATCTTGATGATGTTCAGGCTGCCCACCACGCAGGTGTCGGCGAAGGCGGAGGTGCTGAGGTCGCGCTGGGCCAGCGCCCCTTCCAGCACCGCGCGGCTGCCGCTGCCCTCTTCGCGCAGGATGAGGCGCTCGCCCAGCAGGTCATTGAAGCTGCGCACTTTTTCCGCCGGTCGCTGCCCTGCCGCGCAGATGCACACCAGCCGTTCGGTGCGGAAGGTGTCCCAGGCGTAGGCGGTTTTGTCGAAAAGCCCTTCCACGAAGGCGCAGTCTATCTCGCCGTCGGCCATCAGCCCCAGCAGCCGCTTGGTATCGCCCGAGCGCACGTGGGCGCGAATCTGCGGGCGCTCGGCCAAAAACGCCGCCAAGGGGGCTGCCATCACGTATTCGCCGGCGGTGAGGGTCATGCCGATGCGCAGCTGGGTTTTGGCCCCGTGGGCCACTTCGGCGATGTGCTGGTGCAGCAGCGCGTCGTCGTGGGCCATGGTGGAAAGCGCGTCGCGCAGCACGCGGCCGGCGGGGGTGAGCTCAAGTTTTTTGCGCTGGTAGACGAACAGTTTGGCACCATACTCCTTCTCCAAAAAGGCGATGTGCTGCGATACCGCGGGTTGGGTGAGCGACAGCTTCTCGGCGGCGCGGGTGTAGTTCAGCGTCTTGCATACGGCGAGAAAAGTTTTCACGCGGAAGTCTTGCATGTTGGTTCCGTTCGCTTGCGGACGGGCCCCTGCAGCCCATCTCGGTACGATAAGAATATATCATCGTTACCAAAATATATATAAGCTTGAATTAGGATTACCTTCTTGCATAATAACCGAACGCACTGTTCCTGCAGGCGGCTGCGCTCGGGCCGGCCGCATGTGGTAAGAACGGCGAACAACCAACGAGGTTAAGAAAGAAGATGATAATGCGCGAAAAGATAAAGTCTGTTCCCATCCCCACCGCCGGCGTTGCGCTGGGCCTTGCAGCGCTGGGCAATCTGTTGGCTCCCTACAGCGAAGTGGTTCACTACGGTTGCGGACTGCTGTCGTTTTTCCTGGCTGCCATGCTGGCGGCGAAGATGATCATGTTCCCGTCCATGATTCGCGATGACTTCAAGAACTCCATCTTGGCCAGCGTGTCCGCCACCTTCTTCATGACCCTCATGCAGCTGGCCGGTTATCTGGCTCCCTTCGCCATCGCCCCTGCGTTTGGCTTGTGGTGCGCTGCCGTGGTGGGTCACTTCGGCCTGATGGCTTGGTTCACCGGAAACTACATTCGCCGTTTCCAGCTGAAAGAAGTGTTCCCCACCTACTTCATTTGCTACGTGGGCATCATTGTGGCCTCGGTTACATCGCCTAACTTCGGCATGGAGGCGCTGGGCAGCGTGATCTTCTGGTTCGGTTTCGTGTGCTACCTGGTGCTGCTGGCGGTTATCACCGCGCGCTATCTGAAGCACGAGATTCCTGAGCCGGCCCGTCCGCTGTTCTGCATCTATGCCGCTCCCATGAGCCTGTCGCTGGCCGGCTACCTGGCGGTTACTTCCAACCCCAACCCGCTGTTCGTGGCGGTACTGGCGGTGCTGGCCCAGGCGCTGTTTGCCCTGGTGCTGTTCCATCTGCCCAAGTTCGTGGCGCTGAAATTCTATCCCAGCTATGCGGCCATGACCTTCCCGTTCGTCATTACCGCTACCGCGCTGGGCAAGGCGCTGGCGGCCCTCACCGCCGCGGGTGTGGCGGTGCCCTTCCTGGAGGCCTTCCAGGTGCTGGCTTTCGTGGAAACCGCGTTCGCCACGTTCATGGTGTTCTACGTGTTCACCCACTACATGAAGTTCTTCTTCGGCACCCCCAAGGGCCATGAGGTTGTGGAGCCGGCGCCCGTTGCCATGCCCGTAGCCATCGAGCTGGATGCCGAATAACCAACCCGCCTGCATTCCTCCCCAGGGCAGAGAGCATTCTCTGCCCTTTTTCGTGCCAAGGGGCGGGTGCGCGAGTAATTAGGGCGTGTCAGGGGGACGCTCCCTGGCACATGGGATACACTAGTTCCAAGGCGTGTTTGTGCTGATGGCGGAAGGGGAGCCATGGTGAAGCGAAAAGCGGATAGGGATCATGTGGAGGTGGCCCACCTGTCGGGGCCCGAGGGCATTCGAGCGGCGTTCGAGGTGCTCCGGGCGCCGGGCGCCGAAGTTCCGCTGGCCGTTGCTGCCGAAGAGGTGCCGCGCATCTGCTGGACCTGTCAAAAGTGCGCCGCCGAGAACGAAGGGGACAGCGAAACCTGCTGGAACTGCGGCGCCGCCCGGTGGCGGTAGGTCCTGCCAGCAGCCGCGCGCGTGCCTACGGGGCAAAAACCGCCAGAGGGAGGGCAGCCTTTCCCGCCAACGAAGCGCCATGCGAATTCCCATAACCCCAATAGCGGGCCGCCACGGCTATAATATGCGGCTATCGGCAAGCAACTGTTTTGAGGGAGCCTTATGAAACCCTACAACCCGCATGAGATAGAGCCGCGCCTTCAGCTGCAATGGGAGGAAGCGGGCCTGTATAGCGTTGATGAGAATTCCGACAAGCCGCGCAAGTACGTGCTGGAAATGTTCCCGTACCCCTCGGGCGACATCCACATGGGGCACGTGAGCAACTACACCTACGGCGACGTGGTGGCCCGCTATTCCAAGATGCGCGGCTTCAACGTGCTGCATCCCATGGGCTGGGACGCCTTCGGGCTGCCGGCGGAAAACGCCGCCATCAAGCACCACAGCCACCCGGCCCTGTGGACCTACCAGAACATCGACACCCAGCAGGCCAGCTTCAAGCGCATGGGCTTTTCCTACGATTGGGACCGCACCGTGGTGGCCTGCGACCCCGAGTACTACCGCTGGGGCCAGTGGATATTCCTGAAGTTCTGGGAGCGCGGCCTGGTGGAGCGGCGCAACAGCCCGGTGAATTGGTGCCCCAGCTGCGCCACCGTGCTGGCCAACGAGCAAGTGACCGAGGGCCGCTGCTGGCGCTGCAGCTCCGAGGTGGAGAAGCGCGACCTCACCCAGTGGTACTTCAAGATTACCGACTACGCCCAGGAACTGCTGGATGACCTGGACCAGCTTACCGGCTGGCCCGAGCGGGTGAAGCAGCAGCAGGCCAACTGGATTGGCCGCTCCGAGGGCGCCAACGTGGACTTCATCCTGTGCGATATGGCGGGCAACGCGCCGGCCGAGCCCGCGGAAGACGATATCATCACCGTGTTCACCACCCGCGCCGACACCCTGTTCGGCTGTAGCTTCTTCGTGCTGGCGCCCGAATACAAGGGGCTGCAGGCGCTGGTGGCTGGCACTGAATACGAGCAGCCGGTGATGGATTTGGTGGAAGCCGCCAAGAAGGTGAGCGCCGTGGAGCGCGCCCAGGGCGATCACGAGAAGCACGGCGCCTTCACCGGCCGTTACGTGGTGAACCCCATCAATGGCGAGAAGGTGCCCATCTGGGTGGCCGACTACGTGGTGGCCGACTACGGCACCGGCGCCGTGATGGCGGTGCCCTGCGGCGACCAGCGCGACTTCGAGTTCGCCCGCAAGTACAACTTGCCCATCATCCCCATCATCCTGAGCGAAGATGATCCGCTCTTTCCGCAGCTGAGCGGCCAGCAGGGCCGTGTGGTGACCGAGGTGGACTGGCCGCAGGCCTATGCCGCCGAGGGCATCCTGGTGCAGTCGGGCCCCTACACCGGCCTGGTGGGCGGCAAGCATTCCGAAGGCGAGGCGGCCATCGTGGCGGCGCTTGAGGAAATGGGCCGCGGCAAGCGCACGGTGGAGTTCCGCCTGCGCGACTGGCTGATTTCCCGCCAGCGCTACTGGGGCAACCCCATCCCCGCCATCCACTGCCCCCAGTGCGGTGTGGTGCCGGTGCCAGAGGAAGATCTGCCGGTGCGGCTGCCCGAGGACATCGACCTGGCGGCGGGCGAAACGCTGGCCACCCATGCCGGGTTCGCCGACTGCACCTGCCCGAAGTGCGGCGGCAAGGCGCGGCGCGAAACCGACACCATGGACACCTTCACCTGCTCTAGCTGGTACTACATGCGCTACACCGACCCGCACAACGTGCACGCGCCGTTCGACCCTGCCAAAACCAACGCCTGGATGCCGGTAGACCAGTACATCGGCGGCATCGAGCACGCCATCCTGCACCTGCTCTACAGCCGCTTCTTCACCAAAGTGCTGCGGGACATGGGACTGCTGGATTTCGACGAGCCCTTCACCAACCTGCTGTGCCAGGGCATGGTGCTGGATTCCCAAGGTGAAGTGATGAGCAAGTCGAAGGGCAATGTGGTGTCTCCCGAGGAGATGATTGCCAACTACGGCGCCGACGCCGTGCGGGCAACCATGCTGTTCATGGGTCCGCCCGACAAGGAGAAGCTGTGGAACGAAGACGGCCTAGCGGGCATGTACAAGTTCCTGAACCGCCTGTGGCGCCAGGTGAACGACCTGGTCGGCGCGGCGGGAGAAGAGACGTTGTTCGAGGCGGCGCCCGCCCCCGAGGCGGCGGTGAAGCTGGCCCAGAAGCTGGTGCGGGAGCGCCATCGCGTGGTGGGCAAGGTGGAAGGCGACTTCGACCGCAACAACTTCAACACCGCGCTGGCGGCCACCATGGAGCTGTCCAACGCCACCGGCGAGTACTTGCGCGCGTTTTCGCCAGAAGCGCGGGCTGCGTGCCCCGACCATCAGGCGCTGGACGCCGATGTGGCCCAGGTAATCGTGAAGCTGATGGCCCCCATCGCCCCCCATTGGGCCGATGAGCTGTGGACCACTGTGCTGGGGCAAGAGGGTTCGGTGCACGATGCGCCGTGGCCCACGTGGGACCCCGAACAGGCCAAAGACAACGAGGTGGAGCTGGCAGTACAGCTGTCCGGCAAGGTGAAGGCCCGCATCACGGTGGCGGCCGACGCCCCGCAGCCAGAAGTGTTGGCCGCTGCAAAGGCCGCGGTTGCCGACGCGCTTGAGGGCAAAACCATCGTGAAGGAAATCGTGGTGCCCGGCCGTCTGGTAAACATCGTGGCGAAGTAGCGGGTTTATAGATTTTCGGAGCAAGGGGAAGAGCGGGGGCAGAATGCACCGCAGGGATTCTATCTCCACCAAACGTTTCTGGAGGGTGGGCCGACCCGACAGGCCTGCGCTCGACGCTCCGTACGAGGGGAACTAACTCGCGCTGGCGCGCGAGTGGATTTCCCCTCTACTCCGCTTGACCGGACCTCGCTCCGACCCGCCGGGTCGGCCCAGCCACAATGCTAATCCAGGTCGAATTCGTAGGGCAGAGATTCTATCTCTGCCTTTTTGTTTCCGGGAAGCTGACAGGGGACACGCCCTGCCCTGCCCCTTACGACAAATCGCCGGATTCCGCGAGATCCACTCGTTCGTCTTCGGCCGCTATGGGGCCGGTTTCCCCTTGGGAGTTCTGCAGCAAGGTGTTGAAGAAGTCCTTGGTGCGGGCCAGTGCTTCCCGAAGGCTGTAAGACGTTTGGTTTAGGTAAGCACCGTGATCGCTGGCCACGCCCACCGCTTCCATCCCCAGGCCGTGGGCGGCGTAGAGGGAGCGATAGAGGTGGTAGGCCTGGGTGGTAACGATGATGCGCTGGGCGCCAAACACATGACGGGCCCGATACATGCTCTCGTAAGTGGAGTAGCCGGCGTGGTCCTCGTAGATGTCTTCGCTGGGAATACCAAGGTTCACCAGGTATTTCTTCATGGCGGCCGATTCGTTGTAGTTGGCTTCGCGATTGTCGCCGCTCACGATGATGGCCTGGGCGGCGCCGGCATCGTAGAGGGCCCAGGCGGTGTCCAGCCGATGGCGCAGCATGTCGGAGGGGGTGCCGTCGGCGTGTACCGAGGCGCCCAGCACCACTATAGCGTCGGCGTTGTAGTCGGCCACGTCGGCAATCGTATGCACATCGCCGCGGGTGGTGCCGATGGTGACCAGGTTGGTGAGCCCCACTACGGCCACGGCCGCCAGTACCAGCCCCAGCGCCACCTTCAGCGGCAGGGTCACCAGGCGCAGTGCAGAGCTGTGTGCATTTTTGTTTCCCATGGCCGCCCTCCTCCCTGTTTCGCGCCCGACGGGGAGGCCACTATAACAAACCGCTGCCCCCTTCGCAGGGGGTGTGTTTGGCCTGCGGGGCTATTTCTTCGCGAATCCATACCTCTTTCGCAGAGCCACCAAAAAGCCCACGGCCAGCAGGGCCGCCGCCAGTTCGCCCACTGAAACCGAAAGCCAGATGCCGTTGATGCCCCAGACCAGCGGCAGCAGGATTACCGCGCCGCACTCGAAAACCAGGGTGCGCATGAAGGCAATGACGGCTGAAACCACGCCATTATTCAAAGCGGTGAACAGGGCCGACAGGTAAATGGGCAGCCCCATGATGAGGAAGGCCAGCGCGTAGAGCTTGTAGGCGTGCACGGTGAAGTCCAGAAGCTCGGGGTCGTAGCTGACGAAGATGGCGGAAAGCGGCGCCGCCAGCCATTGGGCCGCCAGGAACATCGCCACGCTGCTCGCGCCTATCAGCCCCAGGCTCTTCAACAGGATGCTGCGCATTTCGCCATGGTTGCCGGCGCCGAACTGGTAGCTCATCAGCGGCGACGACCCAACCGCGTAGCCCATGAAAACGGCGCCGAATATCATGGCGGTATAGCCGATGACGCTGTAGGCGGCCACGCCGTCTTCGCCGATGTAGGCCATCAGCTGGAAGTTGTACAGCATGGTCACCAGGCTCATGGCGATGTTGGACACCAACTCCGAGCAGCCGTTCAGGCACGCTTTGCCGATGGGGCGCCATTCGGGGCGCGTCCAGCGCAGCCGCAGGAAGCTGGAGTTGTGGCGCCGGGCGAAATACACCAGCGGAATGGCGCCGCCCACCACTTGCCCCAGGCCCGTGGCGATGGCGGTGCCGTCGATGCCCCAGCCCAGCACGCAGATGAACAGCCAGTCCAGCACCACGTTGGTAACGCCGCCGGCCACCACCACGAAGAAGCCGTAATGGGGCTTGCCTGCGGTGGAAAACAGCACTTCAAAAGCGAATTGCAACGCGAAAAACGGCAGCATCCCCAGCAGCCAGCGGCCGTACGAGACGGCGGAATCCAGCAGCGGGCCGTCGGCGCCGAACGCCTGCATGGCCGGCACGATGGCGGCCTGCCCCAGCGCTCCCAGCACCAGGGACACGGCGATGGTGAAGAAAACCAGCATGCTGAAGTAGCGGTTGGCCTGTTCGTCGTCGCCCTCGCCGCGGGTTTTCGCTATCAGGGCGCTGCCGCCGGTGCCGGTCATGAGGCCCACGGTAGCCAGGATCATGATGATGGGCCAAGCCAGGTTCACCGCGGCCAGCGCGGTCTTTCCTATGTAATTCGACACGAAAAAGCCGTCCACCACCGTGTAGAGGGAGGTGAAAATCATCATGCAAATGGTGGGGAAGGTGAATTTCAGCAGGGCGCTGAGCGTGAAGTGGCGGTTCATGTCTTGAGCCATGGGTAATCCTTTAGTTGCGTTGGGCGGAAGCCGCGAAGCGGTGCTTGCCTGACGGCTGGGCTTGCGGGCAGGGCGGTGTGGCGTGGATTGGGGGAAGCTGGCGTCTCGCCTATAGGGCGTCGAATCCCGCGCTGAGTGTTTCCAGGTATCGGGATAAGATTCGCGGCAGCTGTTGGAGCATCTCGGGGGGAAGGGCACGGGTGGCGGCGATTTCCGCCTGTACCAGAGGGGCAATTACGGCTTCGGCCTGCTGCCTGCCCTTTTCCGTGAGGAACACCCGCGACACGCGGCGGCTTTCGTTTTCGATGCGCACCAGGTCTTGCGTCGTGAGCCGCTTCAGGGCCGAGGCCAGCGTTTGCTTGGGCATGAGGCTGGTTTTGCAGAGCTCCAGCTGCCGTTGGCCATCCTGCTCGTAAAGGGCGTACAGAACGTTGAAGGCGCTGTCGGAGAGCCCCTTTTTCCGGGCAAATTCGTGATAGAGCTCAGTAAGTTCTTCGTTGAAGCGGTTGACCATGGCAATGCATTCGGTGGCAGTGCGGTTTTTTGCGGGGCTCGTCATCGCTGATCCTGATTCTAGCAAGGTGGTTTCTTGGTTTAGTACGAAAGCGTACTAGTGATAGTACGAAATCATACTGAATCTCGGTATGATTTCAGACCAAAACAGCAACCCTCACCATTTCGTCACATCAACATCTGGCGGTTGCGCGCTGAACTATACTGGCTGCGACAACCGCAGGCAGAAAGGAAGCGTGATGAGGGTGAGGGCTGGTGCCGATTATGCGGTAATGGCCGGATGTGGCTTTTCGGGCGATGGGGTGCTTGGCGGCGCGGTGGCTGTTGCGGTGCGGGGCGACCGGATTGTGTGGACAGGGCCGCCTGCGGCGCTTGCAGACGCGGTAGCATGGAGCGGGAAGGAACCCTGCGGCGTTTTCGAAGGCGCCAAAAATGCAATGGCTGGCGGGGCGTCGTTGCCGGTGCTGGAATTCCCAGAGGGCTTTCTCATGCCCGGATTCCACGACGCGCATATCCATATGTTCCATACGGCGCTGTACCTCTCGCCTTTGGCAGAGCGCTACTGCGGCGAAAACGAGGCGGACGCGGTGGCGCGGCTGGCCCCGCTGGCGGCGCGGCGCCCCGAAGGCGGCTGGCTGCTCACCCAGGGGTGGCGCGACTACCTGTGGAACCCGCCCGTTGCGCCGACGAAGGCGTCGCTGGATGCCGCTTATCCCAACCGCCCGGTGGCCATGTATTCCGGCGATGCCCATACCCTGTGGCTCAATTCCTGCGCTCTGGAGCGGCTGGGCATCACGGAAAGCTCTGTGCCCCCCGCCGGCGGCAGCTACGACAAAGACGCCAGCGGCTGCCTCACCGGCATCGTGCGGGAAGCGGCGGCCATGCAGCTGATGCCCCGCATCGTGGCGGAGTTTTCCCCGGAAGAGCTGCTGGACGCCTATCGCGGCCTGTTCGCCCAGCTGAACGCCGAAGGCATCACCAGCGTGTGCGACGTGTCCCTGATGGCGCTGCCAGGGCTGGATTTCGTGCGGGACGACCTGTACCAGCAGCTGCTGGACGCGGGACAGCTTACGGTGCGCACCCATTTGTTCCCTACATTGTTGGACGGCTCTGATCGCCTGGCTCAGCTGCAGCAACAGCTCAATCATCCGCTGCTGCAGGCGCAGGGCTACAAGCAGTTCTTCGACGGAGTTTCCAGTCAGCATACCGCATGGGTGCATAGCCCCTATACTAACCCCCGCTTCCCCGGCGACAACGGGCGTCCCACGGTGGAGCCGCAGGAAATGCGGCGGCTGCTGGCAAAGGCCCATGCGGAAGGCCAGCCGGTACGCATCCACGCCATCGGCGATGAGGCCATCCACCAGCTGCTGGATTTTTTCGAAGAGGAAGCGGCGGCCGATGGCGCGCTTGCGGAACCCCGCAACGCCATCGAGCATCTGGAAAACTTCCAGCCGGCCGACATGGGGCGGCTGGCTCGCTTGGGGGTGGTGGCATCGGTGCAGCCGCGCCATATCACGCTGGACCCCGGCGGCCCCGAGCGCGACCTGGGGCCGGCCCGGGTGCCCTACATGTGGCCTTTCCGCACCCTGCTGGACGAAGGGGCGACGCTGGCCTTCGGCACCGATTCCCCGGTTACCGCCACCAACCCATTGGATGCGGTGTACACCGCCGTCACCCGTCAGGACGCCGACACCCATCAGCCGGAAGGAGGCTGGCTGCCCGCCCAGTGCATTACGGCACAGGAGGCCTTGCGCGCCTACACGGTGGGCAGCGCCGCGGCGGCAAATCGCGGGCATGAGCTGGGCCGTTTGGCCCCCGGCTATCTGGCCGACTTCATCGTGCTGGACCGCAACGTGGCCACGTGCGAGGCGGCCGACATCCAGAAAGCCTGTGTACGGGCCACTTTTGTGGGAGGACGGCGCGTGTTCTAGGGGATAATTGTCCAAACAGAAAGGACGGTTATGGAACCTGCAAGAAAAACACCCGCAGTGGCCCCTTCGGCCCATGTGGCTAAGAACGCCGTGGTAATTGGCGATGTGACCATTGGGGAAGAGTGCTGCATCCTGTTCAACGCGGTGCTGCGGGGCGACTGCGGCACCTATATCAGCTTAGGCGATCGCAGTAACGTGCAAGAAGGCGCCTGCCTGCACGTGAGCCCCCACGCTCCCACGGTGGTGGGTAGCGACGTGACCATTGGCCATGGGGCAGTGGTGCACGGTTGCACCATCGGCAACCGCACGCTGGTGGGCATGGGGGCCACAGTGCTGGACGGCGCGCAGGTGGGGGAGAGTTGCCTCATCGGCGCTGGTGCGCTGGTTACCGGCAGCGCCCGCATTCCCGACGGCATGTTGGTGATCGGCTCGCCGGCGAAGGCGGTGCGCCCCCTCACCGAGGCGGAGCAGGCGTCCTTGGCCGAGAATATCCAGGAGTATCTGGAAGTGGGCCAGCGCCTAGCGGCCGAGGGCTGGCTGCTCACCGGCGCCGTCCCCGCCCCCTGGCAGGAATAGCCGCCTAGTTCCGCCACGGGGCCGCAGCTGGCCACCGCCCCCCGTCTCGCTGGCAGGAATAGCCGCCTAGTTCCGCCACTGCTCGGAATACGGGGGGCTTTTGCCAGGGCGTGGCGGGAACAGCCGCCTAGTTCCGCCGCGGGGCCGCAACCGGGCGCCGCTGCCCGTCCCCCTGGCGGGAATAGCCTCCTAGTTCCGCCAAGGTTGGGGACGGGGAAGGGATTTGCCGTCCCCCTGACGGGAATAGCCGCCTAGTTCCGCCGCGGAGCCGCAACTGGCCACCGCCCCCCGTCCCGCTGGCGGAAATAGCCGCCTAGTTCCGCCAAGCGGGATGCCCCCTGTGGCATACGGAGGGAAGAGACTTGTCCAGGAGGTTGAAGATGGGAAAACATAATGCGCTTTTGGCGATAGCCGTGGTTTGCGCCGTGCTGTACGGCGTGCTTTTGGCGGGTGTGGCCACGGGGGCGCCGTGGGTGGCGGCCTTCGACAGCACCGTGCAGGGGGCAGTGTTCCCCTTGCGGCAAGATGCGCTTACGCCAGCCATCGCCTTCACCACCGAGCTCTCCGACACCGTTCCCTGCCTGATAGTGGCGGCGGCCATGCTGGCATGTCTGCTGGTGCGGCGCCAGCAGCGAGCGGCCAGCATATACCTGGGCACTTTGGTAGTAACCTATCTGCTGGTAGAGGGCACGAAGTTCGCTCTCAGTCGCCCGCGCCCCATTGGCATGAACCTCATCGAGTTTCCCTGGAACGCTTCGTTTCCTTCGGGCCACACTTTTGTGGCGGTCGTGGCAGTGGGCCTTGCCGTGTTCGTGCTTCTGAAGCTGCATCCCCGGTGGCCGCGCCCAGCCCGCACGGCCTTGGCGGTAGCGGCTGTACTGTGGGTGGCCTACATTGGTTTCACCCGCGTTTACCTGGGGGTCCATTGGCCCTCGGACGTGCTGGGCTCGTTGCTGCTTTGCGGAGGCGTGGCGCTGCCGGTAGCGGCCCTGCTATGGCCCCGCGTGGTTGACCGGTCGTCGAGAAACGCTCCGAGCGAAAAGGTGGGCTAGTTGTGCCGCACCTATCTGCCGAATAACGGCAAGCTGCCGGGCCGTTGTGCTTCCGGGGGCACCGTTAGATGTTGTCGGGGATAGGCCAGGCCTCGCCGGGTCCCGCAGCAGAAGCACACCCTGGTCCCCGTGGAAGCACCCAACTCCGTCAGGCGGCCGTAACGGTTTCGATTTTCCCCGCAGAGGGGCTGGCCGGCAAGGGGGCGCGGCCAAGAGCGCTATCCTTAGGAAACCATCTGCGAAAGGAGCGCGCCATGTACAAAGTGCACTGCTTGAACAACATTTCCGCCAAAGGGTTGGAGCTGTTGGACGAGAACTACCGGCTGACCGACAACGTTGAGGAAGCGGACGTCATCTTGGTGCGCTCAGCCAACATGCACGAGATGGATATCCCCGCGAACCTGAAAGCGGTGGCCCGCGCCGGCGCAGGCGTAAACAACATTCCCCTGGAGAAGCTGGCGGAAGCCGGCGTGGCGGTGTTCAACACTCCGGGCGCCAACGCCAATGCGGTGAAGGAGCTGGTGCTGGCGGGTATGTTGCTGGCTTCCCGCGACATCATCGGCGGCGTGCAGTGGTGCCGCGACAATGCGGCTGACGAGAACATCGGCAAGGCGGCCGAGAAGGCCAAGAAGCAGTTTGCCGGCACCGAAATAACCGGCAAGACGTTGGGCGTGATCGGCCTGGGGGCCATCGGCAAGCTGGTGGCTTGGGCGGCCGAGGCGCTGGGCATGAAGGTGGTAGGCTACGACCCCTACAGCAGTGCAGAGAAGGCGGCGGAAATTTCGCCGAACCTGGTATATGTAGAAGATTTGGCCGACCTGTACCCGCAGGCGGATTTCGTCACCATCCATGTGCCGGCCACTCCGGCCACCAAGGGCATGGTGGGCGCCGAGGCTCTGGCCCAGATGAAAGACGATGTGGTGCTGCTGAACTTCGCCCGCGACACCCTGGTGGATGACGCCGCCCTGACGGCCGCCATGGAGGCGGGCCGTGTGCGCGCCTATGTGACCGACTTCGCCAACCCCGCCGTGATGCAGATGCCGCGCGCCATCGTCATCCCGCACCTGGGAGCATCCACCGAGGAAGCAGAAGACAACTGCGCCATCATGGCAGTGCAAGAAGTAATGGCCTACCTGGCCGATGGTACGAAAACGCACTGTGTAAATATGTAAGAGCACCAGGCAACATCAACCGAAGTGCTACACGGGGCGGCCAGTTGGCCGCCCCTCTTTTATTGCGGGTAAAGGAGGGCGCAGCTACCCGAGAAGCCTGAGGATGGTTTCGGAGGCCAGGTTTGCGTGCACGCCGGCCGCCAGCACGAGGAACCGCAGGGCGCAGCCACCTGCCAGGGCGCCACAGGCACCGGCAAGGGGCAGCCATCGCTTCGGCTGCGACTTGGTTGCGGCGTTCGCAGTGCCCTCGCCGTCTCCAGTGTCCGCTGCTGCGTCTCTTGCGCTTGGGGAAGCGGGCTTGCGCACCAGCCCGACAACGGCCACCGTCAGCGGTAGGGCCAGACCGGCCGCCACCAGCAGCACCCAGAACCAGCCGGCTAGCGGTCCTCCCACCAGCATTGCAGCAGAGGCCGCTGCCGTTGCTGCCGCAGCATCGGTGCCGCCGGCGAGCGCCGTGCCCAGGAACGCAGCTAGCACCACGGCCTCCAGCAGCACCAGCACCACTACGCAACGTTCCAAGAATCGTTTGGCGTCGGCCCCCAGTGGATCCTTGCGAGCTGCCACTACGGCCATCACCTCCACCAGAGCCACGCCGGTATCAAAGGCGGATACCGTAAATAAAAGCGGGAGCAGGGGCGTGTTCCAAAGCGGTACGCTGGCGGGTGCCATCAGCAGCATGCCGGTGTAAACTGCCACAAAGGCGCCTAGCACGATGCCAACAATTGCCAGGCCGCAGCGCAGACCTGCCTCGTGGGCCGTCAGCCAGCCCCCGCGCTTCCGCAGCGGCGCCATTATCTTCTCGGTGGCCAGCAAGGCGGATACGCCAAACACCACAATAGCTGCGAAGGCGCCCCATGCTCCGTAGGTCATCCAAGAGGTGAAATGCGAAAAGCTCTGCCACATCATCAGGCCGCGCGCCGGCGTAACCAGCTCGGACAGCAGCAGCAACAGGCCCACGGTCAAGCTGATAACCGCCGCCCACATGGAGGCGCAAATCACGCGGTTGTTGCCGGTGCGATCGCGCAGGTACAGCACTGCGGCGGTTAAAAACGCACCGCCGCCCATGCCGCCCAAAAACAGGTACAGCGCCGGTTGCCAACCCCAAATCGTTTGCATCACGACACCCCCTTTTCCGGTGCCAGCACCAAGCAGGAGGGACGGTTCGCCTCGGCGATGGCCACGGCGGCGTCGCCAGCCGTTGCCTTCAACTGGCTTACGGGGCCAAACTCCAGGGCGCCAAACTTGCAGGCCTGCACGCAGTAGGGGTCTTCGCCGTCGTCTAGCTCGGCGCTGCGACAGCCGTCGCACTTGTCCATGGCAACCTCGTTATAGGTGGGCACGCCATAAGGGCAGGCCTGGTAGCAGTATTTGCAGCCCATGCAACGCTGCTGGTCAACGCGCACCAATCCCTTCTCGTCCTTCCAAATAGCTCCAGCGGGGCACACGTTCATGCAGCTGGGTTCGGCGCAGTGCATGCACGAGGTGGAAGCGAAAAACGTCCGCCCCCGAGTGCGCGTGTAGGCCTCAACATGGCGCCGGTCTTCGGTGGAGTCGGAAAGACGGTTGCCTCTCCGACAGGCCTCTACGCAGCGTCCGCAGCCGGAGCAGCGGGTGAGGGCCACTAAAAACCCGTACTGTTCGATCGGCCCGCCAGCGGCAGTTCCCGTCGCATCGTCTGCGTGGGCCCGGCCTGTCAGCCCCCATGCACCTCCTAGGGCCACCGTGCCCGCGCTAGCCGCCGAAGCGCAAAGCAGGGCGCGGCGCGTTATGTTCTTGTGTTCCATATCAACTCGCTTTCACGATTGAAGCAATGGGCAGGGCCTATTCCTCAACCTCGAACACCATGCTCGAAGCCAGGGGAGACACAGTGCCGTCGTCGGTGACCGCCCGCACGTCCAATTTGAAGGTGCCCTCAGCCTCGGTAACGTAATCGAAGTGCCAATATACCCAGCTGTCGGTGCTGGAGGCGGTGGTATCGAAGGCGGTCCAGGTTTCGCCGCCGTCAAGCGAGAACTCCACGGCAGTTACCTGGTTGCCGCAGTCATCGGCATAGCCCTCGAAGGAAATCATATCTCCCACCTTAAAAGTGCCATTTACCGTGTTCAGGATATTCACCTTTGCCCGGTATTCCGCATCGGGGCCCTCAACGGGGGGCAGATCGTCGGAAACCGAAAGCTCGATGTCGGTAACGGCGCGGGTGAAGTATTTGGCTACCGTGTCGGGAATCCATACCTGCAGCCGCTCGCCTTCGGGCAGCTGTTGGCCGTCAATCTGATACACCAGCAGCGCTTCCTTTTCCGTCACATAGGAAAGCGGAAGCGGAAGCCCGTAGCCGTCCTTGTCCTTGAATGTGATGGTGTTCGCCTCGGGCGACACGCCCGCCAGTTCCACCATGTCGGACACTTTGACGCCGGTGACATTGGCCATGGACAGCGCTGGGCTCATGCCGCAGGAGCAGCGCATATTCTGCTGCTGCCTCTCGTCCATGTTTGCAAGTTCGGCCAGGCTGACGGTGTGCACCTTGTCTACCATTCCGCCCACGTTCAGGTAATACTCCTCGAAGGCCACCTTGTCGAAGGCGTAGCCGGGTTTGGCGCACATTGAGGTAACGGCGGTGCCGAACAGGTTGAACACCTCATCGGCAGGGGTAAGGGTGTCTTGGGTGAAGGAGAAGCTACCCGACACGTTGGCAATCTTTTGGTAGTCCACGGCATTGCGCGTGATGGCGCCGTTGGCGCATGCCGGCGCATCGGCGCCCCATTGCTGGGCAAGTGCCGGTGTGATGGCGCCTATTCCGCCAAGCACCAGGCTGGCGCCCATGGTGCAGCTGAAAATCTTGACTCCCGTTGCGTGTTTCATGTTATGCCTCCAGGTTGCTCTTGGCGGTAACCATTACTTTTTGGGGCTCTTCGCTTACCAGGCCGGTTTCGGTAATCCCGCGAGCCATTAGCACATAGCTGCCGTCGCTTTCCGGCGTCCAGGTAAAGTGCCAGTACACCCATTGGCGGGGGTCGGTCTGGCCTAGGTCGAAGGTGGTCCAGGTTTTGCCGTTGTCCATGGAAAACTCGATGGTGGTTACAGCTTCATCGAAGGCATCGGCGTAGCCTTCAAAGGTGAAGGGCTTGCCGGTTTCGATGATCTTGCCCTCGGGGACCTTCAGCACGGTGACGTTGGGTTTGTTCATGTAGGGGCCCGTGCCGTAGTTGTTGAAGCCGCATTCCAGTACGGCGGCCCAGTCTTTGTCCTCGTCGGTGAGGATGTAGCCTCGGCATTGCTTAATGTTGCCCTGGGCATCGCAAGCCTCAACCCAGTTGATGCAGGGGGCGCCCTGACTGGGGGTCAGGCGCTTGCCATCGATTTTGTACACCAAATACACGTTGGCGAACTTGTTCTCCGCAACGCCGCGAGTGCTGTGGTGCACATCGTTGTGGAACTCCTGGCGATCGAAGATAACGCCGGTAAAGCCGTCCTGAGCGCCTCCGGCTTTCTCCAGCAGCCAGGTGAAGGGAATGCCGGTAATTTCCACTTGGCCGATTCCGGCAGCACCAGGCATGTTGTCCAGGCACTCCATCTTGGAAAGCTTGGTCACGGTAACGCCGGCGCTCTCGGCTTCCTTGATCAGGTCGCCCAGTTTGGCGGTGAAGGGTTTGTTCACCAGGCCGCTCATGTTGATTTCCCAGTTCTCTACCACATCGAGTGGCATCTCCAGATTCAGCCTGTTCTTGCCCATGATTTTGATCAAATGGTCGTAATCGGAATGCACCCAGTCGTAGGTGAACAGCTCTTCTCCAGGCACTGTGGTGTCCTGGTCGAAAACAAAGTCGCCTTGAACGTCCTCAACCTTCACCACGCCGTCCATGTGGTCGTATTTTACTTGGTCCCACAACTCGATGCCCTGGCCGCCCTCGGTCATGTTGTGACAGCTCATGCATTGGCCGCCGCGTTCCTCGAAGGTGGTGCGTACGCGCTCGCCATAGTGCACCGCATGCATGAGGGTGCCCATTTCGTAGCCATCGTCTTCGCTGTGGCATAGCATGCACTGGTCGACGGTGATCCAGGGCTGCAGATAGTCGTTCCATACTGTCAGATGGGTGTACTCCATATTTCGCAGCGTGTCGGCCAGGTCTTCGTGGCAGGCGTTGCAGCCGCGGTTGTCTGCATCAAGGAAGTAGTTGTTGTAGGAGGTGCCTCCCCAGTAGGGCTTGCTCCAGTGGTAGCACTCGTATTCACTGGGGGTGCGCTGCACCTTGGTGCCGTCCTTCAGCGTGCGAATCTCCGGCGCGTACTCCTTATTGATTTCGTTTTGACGGGCGTTCACCTCCTCCAGATAGGCTTCTGCTTCGGCAAGGGAATTTTCGTACACCGGCTCGTCCGGCGCCGCCTGTTCCTGTGGCGCGCTTTGGGCACAGCCGGCCGCAATCATAGAGGCCGCTGCGACGGTAATCGCCGCAAGCGTCAGTTTCCCTTTTGCTCCCCTTCCTCGTTCCATACCTTCCCCTTTCTTCTTATGGGTTTGTCGCGGCGACGCCCTCCTTCGTTTTGTCGCCTGAACCCATCTTTCCTTCCGTTGGCCAGTTTTCCAATCAACGAAACGGGGTGAAATTTGCAAATGCCCATGTCAGCCGCATAGCCCGGTTTGGGGGATGCATTTTCATTTGCAATGGCTTCGGATAAAATGCTTTTGCTAAGTCATGGGGGAGGGCTATTTTGCATTGGGGGAGGAGGCTGCCGGTGCGTCGTTCGTCTGCTTCGATGGGAGGCTCCGTATTTGTGGCGATCGGGCTTATGCTGGTGTATGTATGGTCATCGCTTTCCGACCATACTTTCAGCCTGAGGGATTCCCTTCCCCAGTTGTTTGGCGTGAACCCCCGTGCTTTTTTCCTGGTGGGCATTTTCGTTCTCAGTGTGGCTTACATGGTTCTGCCGCGGACGGCAAAGGGGAAAGTGGCCCACCTCGCGGTGCTCATGCCGGTAGTGGGTTCCGTTGGCACCGCCTGCATAGCGATGGCGCCTTTCCAGGTATTGTTTTCTCCGGGCGCCCTGTGCGCTGCGGGGTTGGTTGCGCTGGGGTTCAGCTATTGCTGGTTCGTGGTGCGATACGGCCTCCTGTTTGTGGGGGACGGATCGGTGGGCCGCATCGCTTACTGCATAGCGGCGGCGCTTATCATGGAGCCGGTTGTACGGGTGGGGCTGGAATCCACCTTCGACCAGTCGACGCTTACCGCCATTGCGGTGGCGCTGCCGCTGGTGTCGGCGGGGTTGCTCTACGGCGCGCAGCGTTTGGTGGAGCGGGCCCAATCGTCAGTGCCGGTGGCAGACGGCGAAGGGACGGAAGGGGCCGGTCCGGCCGCGGCGGGTTCTGCCGTTGCGGAGGCATCGCTTTCCCTGCGAAGCCTTCTTGCCCGTGGTAGGGCAGCGGCCTTGGCTGGGCCCTCCGATGGGGCTGGGGCCGCCCGCCTGCGAGCGGCACGGGCGAGAACCGTGATGCTGCTGGCCACGGCATTGTTGCTGGCCACGGTGCGCACTCTGAGCCCCGTGGGTACCTGGGATTCTCCGTTTGACCCCACGCCGATGACCTCTTCTGCGGGGTTGGTGCTGCTCTACGCTGTATGCGTGGCCCTGTTCGCCCGGTTTGCCGTGGTGGATACCGAGGGCGCCTCTGCTCTCAAGCGCTTTCAGCCGGCGTTTTTGCTGGTGGTGCTTACCGAGCTCACCTCCATTGTGCTCCTGTACACCCAAGGGCCCCAGTCCGCCATTCTGTACACTTCCATGTGCTTGAACGATTCGTTTGCCCACATCCTGTTTTGGGCAACGGTGTTTTGCGTTGTGCGGAGCGTGCGCATGGCCCCGCACCATCTGGCGGGGTTGGCGCTGGCGGCCTATGCGGCAAGCTCCATCGCATGGTTAGTGCTCATAGGCGAGGCCGAGATGCTGGAGACAGTGGCTTCGGTGGCGGCCATCACCATTCTCTACATTCTTACTATTGTGGCGGTGAAGACAGGGGAGGGGCGCCGCCCCGCCGCCGAGCAGCCCGCGGAAGACGCCGTTCAGGCGCCAACAGTCGAGGCGGAATTAGCGCCGGCGGTTACCGACCGTTTGGGGGAGAGCATCGAGGGGCGCTGCCTTGAAATTGCCCGCGAAAAAGGGCTCTCGCCGCGCGAGACCGATGTCATGGTGCTACTTGCCCAGGGCCGCACCCGTCTCTACATCCAGGAAGAGCTGTTCATTGCCGAGAACACAGTGAAGACCCACATCGCCCATATCTACAAAAAGCTCGGCGTGGGCAACAGGCAAGAGCTGTTGGACCTGGTGTACCAAAAGAACGAAATGGGTGATTCGGCGTAGCGGTGCGCCCCGGGTATTTCCTTTGCCAAAAAATCTCGCCGCGCTTTTAGGAACAGGGGTTGCGGTGGCGTTTGCGGTGCCATAATGGCAAAGGTCTTTTCGCGCGGGGCGAGGGGGCCGCTATGTAAGGAGGCCTCATGAAGGAAACCAAGCCCGTGCCCACTATGGGAGCAAAGGACGCTCCCGACGCCGTATACGACGCGCGCACTCAAGGGACGCCCAAGATGGCCCTGTTCGGGCTGCAGCACATGTTCGCCATGTTCGGCGCTACCATTTTGGTGCCCACCCTTACGGGTCTATCGGTTTCCGCTACATTACTGTTTGCCGGCCTCGGCACGTTTTTGTTCCACCTGCTGAGCAAGGGGAAGGTGCCGGCGTTTCTGGGAAGCTCCTTCGCCTTCATCGCCGGTTACGCTGCTATCGCCCCTAACGGCGAGGCGGAGCTTCTGCCCTACGCTTGCCTGGGCGTAGCCTGTTCAGGGCTTCTGTACCTGTTGCTGTCGCTGTGCTTCAAGGTGTTCGGCCCGAAGCGCGTGATGCGCTTCTTCCCACCGGTGGTTACGGGCCCCATCGTTATCTGCATCGGCCTCATTCTGGCCTCGTCGGCCATTGCCAACTGCCAAACCAACTGGCTGGTGGCCATTGTGGCGATTGCCATCATCGTCGTTTGCAACATCTGGGGTCGTGGCATGATCCGCATTATCCCCATTCTGCTGGGCGTCATCGGGGCCTACGTTGTGGCGGCGCTGGTGGGCGAAGTTGATTGGCAACCGGTGGCGGATGCCGCTTGGGTGGGGCTGCCGGTGCTGTGGGACAACACGGTATTCTCCATCTTCGGCGCGCAGTTCGATGCCGGTTTGGCCATCACCGCCATCATCACCATCATGCCGCTGGCCTTCGCCACCATCATCGAGCACATCGGCGATATGTCGGCCATCAGCTCTACCTGCAACCGCAACTACATTGCCGAGCCGGGCCTGCATCGCACGCTTCTGGGCGATGGCCTGGCTACCATGCTGGCTTCGCTGTTCGGCGCCCCTGCCAACACCACCTACGGCGAAAACACCGGCGTGTTGGCCCTTACCCGCGTATTCGACCCCCGCGTGGTGCGCATCGCCGCCCTGTTCGCCATCGTGTTTTCGTTCTGCCCGAAATTCGCGGCAGTCATCTCCTGCATGCCCGCGTGCGTCATCGGCGGCGTGTCGCTGGTGCTCTACGGCATGATTTCCGCAGTGGGCATCCGCAACTTGGTGGAGAACCACGTAGACTTCATGCGCAGCCGCAATGTGCTGGTGGCGGCCATCATTCTGGTACTGTCGCTGGGCATTGCCTACAGCGCCGATGGTGCCGTCACCTTCATGGTGGGGGCTGTCACCATTTCGCTTTCCGGTTTGGCGGTGGGTTCGCTGGTGGGCATCTTGCTGAATATGGCGCTGCCCAACGAAGAGCCCTACTGGGACGGCGGGCTGGCGGCGCAGGCGGAAGCGGACGACATCGGCCTGCCACTGGAAGCGGAAGTGACCAACCTGCCGCTGGATTAGCCGGGCGTGGCTGGCGAAATTAAGCGCAAACGGCTAATATCGTTCCTTGCCGATTTGCAGGAGGAAAGGAAAACAATGAAGAAGCAACTTTTGAGCGTTGCGGTTTGCGGCGCTATGGCGCTGGCCATGTTCGGCTGTTCTCAGGCGCCCAACCCGAAAGCGGAGGGCGACGCCCCGGCTCAACAGGAGCAGCCGGCCGCCGCTGAGAAGAGTCCGGAAGAGCTGAAGTCCGAACTGGTGGACCTCATCAATGGCCAGGCGACGAACGTGACCGTGGACACCTCCACCGACACCACCGTTTCGGCCCAGGGCCAAAGCTTCACGCAGTCGATGGACATTCTGGCCATGGTGGACAACGCCGATGGCTACAAGGGCTATGCCAAGATCACCGCCCCTGGTACCGAGATGGACGGCATGGAAACCTTCATGGACGGCAGCAAGGCCGTGGTGCGCCTGGGCGACCAGACGGTGGACATCAGCGATGAGATGGCCGACGAACTGGACGACTCCATGGGTGTGGACAACGAGAAGGCCATTGCCATCGTGAATGCTGCGAAGGAGATTTCGGTTTCCGAGTCGAACGGCCAGAAAACCTACACCGTAGTGACCGATGGCGCTTCTGCTGCTGGCGTTGACTTCGACGGTGTTGACTCGGTGGGCGATATCGATGCCACCTATGTGTTCGACAGCTCTGATCAGCTGGTGAAGAACACCATGTCGGTGGAGGGCACCACTACCACCCAGGGCCAGGAGGTTACCGTGAAGGTGGACGTGACTGCCGACTACTCCGACTATGGCACCACCCAGGTTCCGGCCGTGCCTGAGGCGTAAGCCTTAAAATCCAGCGCATTCAGCCGCAGTTGAATTGAGCGGGCCCTTTGGGGCCCGTTTTTTGCGCCTGGGGACGGGGACGCCCATTCAACGCCTAAGCTACAGGTGATGTCAAGACTTCCATTGCCATTGCGGTTGGCTATACTGAAATCAGACCTCGTCCCCACCACATTTACGCGATGGACCGACGTATTACAACGAGGGAGCTCAAGATAGCTGGTGGAACGGAGATTCGTGTCCGTTGATACGAAAGCCGGGAAGCAAGCTGCGAGCACCCACCTTTTGAGGTGGGTTCATCCTTCTGGTGGCGGATGGGGTTATTTATTCCGGCAGCCCGCCTCGGCACGCTGCCGGTTTCTTTTTATACACCTGAAAAACTATTGCCTAATCAACTAGATATTGTGCTAGTATTCGTATGCGCTAACTACATATGGATATTTTGCCGCTAACAAGGAGGCCATGATGGAAACTAAGACCGTTGAAGGCGTGAAGATTAACCTGAACTACGCCCATAGCACCGATGCTCCGGTGTCGGATGAGGAAATTGCGGCGTACCTGAAGCGCGCCTACGAGAAGTTCCCCCACGGGCACCTGGAGTCGCTGACGCTGGATGTGGACGGCGAAGAGGTGGGCATCCATTACGGCCTGGCCCCGCAGCAGTTCGACCGAATCCGTCGCATTACGGGCTACCTAGTGGGCACGCTGGATCGCTTTAACGATGCTAAGCGCAGCGAAGAACACGACCGCGTGAAGCACAGCATCCGCTGCGGCTGCTAAGTTATTTCGCCTGAAACCAAGAAGGCTCCCCGCGCGGGGAGCCTTCTTTCGTGTCGGGGAGATGGCGCTATTTGGTGGGCAGAGCGGCGCGGACGGCTTCGGCGCACACGATGGCAGCCAGCGCCTTGCAAACGTCAACTACCAGGAAGGGCGCGGCGCACACCGCGAAGGCGCCCATGAAGTCTACCTGGTACAGTGCCATATACTGCAGGCAGCCACACGCGTCGATGATGCAAATGAGCACCAGCATGGCTGCAATTTCCCAGCCGGCCGAGCGCAGCACCTGCTTCCAGCGGGCACTGGCAACCGCCTCCTTCGGCCCGCTGATTTTCCGGCCGAAAGCCACAATGGCGCAGGCGGCAATGCCGCCCACCAGGTAACCCCACAAAAAGCCGCCGGTGGGGCCCATCAGCTTCGCAATGCCGCCGGCAAACCCGGAGAACACTGGCAGCCCGATGGCTCCCAGCAGCAGATATCCAGCAATGGCGGCTACAGCTTCCTTGGGCTTCAGCGCCAGAACGGTGAAGGATATGGCGAAGTTCTGCAAGGTGAAGGGAACCGGGCCCAGGGGCACGGTGACCATGGCGCAGGCGGCCGTCAGGGCGATGGCGATGGCAACGAACACGATGGATCGCACGCGGCTTTGGGTGGCGGATGCGGGGATAACGTTTTCCATGGGGCATTCCTTTCTTGCAGAGGAAACGAAGTCATTGAGTCTACCAGAGCGCTGGGCGATACCGACTACAAATCTGCCCAGCGTAGAGGTTGTTTTTGCTCAAAGGTTAGAGAAAGAGGCAGGCGCAGACGCACCCAGCCAGTCCCGCTATTGCTACCAGGGCGTTCGCCGGTGTGAAGGGGTTGCTGGCAAGGCGCGTGCGCGGGCCGGGGGCGCCGTAGCACCGCGCTTCCATGCTGGTGGCAAGCACTTCGCCCCGGCGGAACATCCCCACTAACACCGGCACCAGCGTGCCGCCCCAGGCCTTGATGGCGGCCAACGCCCCCGCATCGAAGGCGGCGCCGCGGCTGTACTGGGCGCGCCGCACCGCTTCCATTTGCTGGGCAACAAGGGGAATGAATCGCAGCGCAAGGCTGAGGGTGAGGGCAACGTCGTCAACGGGCGCCCCCAGCTTCCGCAGCGGATGCAGAAAACTGGCGAAGGCTTCCATCAGCTGGTTGGAAGCGGTGGAGTAGGTTACCGCCAGGCTTGCCCACGCCAGCAGCAGAATGCGGATGCCCACCATGAGGGCGGCGAGCATCCGCTGTGCGTCAAACCCCGGGTTCCCCCCGCCGCCATTTAAGCAATTGAGCACTACCGTGACGGCTACTAGTACATACAGGGGCACAAGCGGCGCCAGCAGGGGGCGCACGGGCAGGCGGCCGAGGGCCACGGTTGCCACTAACGCGGCCGCCGCCAGCCCCAGCCCCGCCCAGGTGTTCAAGAAGAACAGCGAGATGGAATAGGCCAAAAGCAGCACCAGCTTCACCCGCGCATCGAGCGCATGGAGGGGCGATTGCCGGGGAATATATGTGGTGGGGGCCGAGAAGCTCATGGACAAATTATATCGTGAGGCAGAAGGGGGGTGGCAGGGGGACGTACGCTTTTGACACGCTTCAGCGTGTCAAAAGCGTACGTCCCCCTGCCACCCCCCTTCTGCCTCCCCACCCACAAAAAAGCCCACTCGCGAGGGGCGAGCGGGCTTTGTCGGGCAGAGCATTCAGGAGCGGCGCCTATTCCGATTGAGGATCTTGGCCTCCATCGCCTTCGCCACCTTCGCCGTCGTTGCCATTGCCGTTACCGTTGCCATTGTTGTCGCCAGAGGGGTCGGGCTGCTGGGCCGGACCGCTGCTGATGGTGAGGTTCACCGTCTTGCCCGGTTCGAGCGCGGTGCCCGCATCGGGGTACTGGCGAATGACCGACCCACCGGGCACGGTATCACTGTTCTCGTACGTTACCAAATACTTGAACTCGGCGTTCTCTAGCGCCACAGCGGCGTCGCCCTCGGAGTAGCCCTTAACATCGGGCACGTTCTTGGTTTCGGGTTTGTCGGGGCCAGTGGAGATGGTGATGGTGACAGTGGAGCCCTTTTTCACCTTTTCGCCGTCGGTGGGAGACTGGATCATCACGCAGCCCTCATCGGTGTTGGTGGAAGAGGCGGTTTGAGTTTTCACCTGGAAACCCAGCTTCTCCAGCTTGCTAGTAGCGGTGGCTTCGTCGTCGTCAATCACGTTGGGCACAGTAACGCTGTCGGGGCCCGAAGAAACGATGTAGGTGACAGTGTCGCCCTTCTTGATGGGGGTGCCCGCCTCGGGGGACTGCACGCAAATCATGCCTTCGGCGATGTCGTCGGAGGCTTTCTCGCCGTTGGCCTGCAGCACGAAGCCGTACTGGGCGGCCAGGTTCTGGGCCTGGTCGGGTGTCATGTCGGTGATGGTGGGCAGCTCGAAGGTTTCGGTGGCTTGGGTTACCGTAAGGTTCACGCGGCTGCCTTCGGGCGCTTGCTTGCCTCCCTCGGGATCTTGGCCGGTTACGGTGTTGGGCTCTTGGGTGTCGTCGGTCACGCGATTCACGTTGCCCACCTCGAGGCCGGCGTCTTCTAGCGCTTTGGTGGCCGCGGCCAGCGATTGGCCGGTCACATCGGGAACATCCACCTGCTTGGCGCTGCCGTTGGAAACGATGAACACAATGACACCGATAACCACCAGCGCTGCCACGATGGCTAGTGCGATGATGGGGCCTTTTTTGGGGCCTTCGGAGCTGTCGGCGCGATAGCTGTTGCGATTGCGACCGGCATCCACCGGCTTCATGGTTTGGGTGCCGGGGTTTCCGGCAGCGCCCTCTACGGCGGGCATCACCTGGGTGCCGTTTTCCGGCACGCGGTTCATGAGGTTGGTGGCGGCAGCGCCTCCCAGCATGGCGGTGGCAGCGGCCCCCATGCCGGCTACGGCAGCCAGGTTCACGGGGCGTCCGGCCAAATAGTCGTTCAGGGCCAGGCGCATATCGTTGGCGGTGGCGAAGCGCTCGGCGGGGTTCTTCGCCAGGGCGCACATGATGATGCTCTCCAGGCCAGGATCGATTTTGGGGTTGATGTCCCGCGGCGGCACCGGCATGTCTTTCACCTGCATCAGTGCCACGGAAACGGCATCGGGCCCGTCGAAGGGCAGCTTGCCGGTGGCGGCTTCGTATAGCACGATGCCCAGCGAGTAGATGTCGCTGGCGGAGGTGAGCTCTTTGCCTTGGGCCTGCTCGGGGGAGATGTAGTGGGCGGTGCCCAGCACCGAGGAGGTTTTCTGTTCCACGGAGTTCTTGGCGCGGGCGATGCCGAAGTCCATCACCTTCACGTTGCCGTCCGGCTGCACCATAATATTTTGCGGCTTGATGTCGCGGTGGATGATGTCCTGGTTGTGGGCAACAGTGAGCGCCTGACACACCTGGGCACCGATTTCTGCAACCTTGCGCTGGTTGATGGCGCCGCGCTGTTGAATAGCGGTTTTAAGGTCGGATCCGCGCACGAACTCCATCACGATGAAGTAGGTTTGGCCGTCCTGGCCCCAGTCGTACACGTTCACAATGTAGGGGCTCTGCAGGTTGGCAGCCGAAGCCGCCTCCTGGCGGAAGCGACGGGTGAAGTCGGCGTCGGCAGCGTATTGGGGCAGCATCACCTTAACGGCCACCACGCGCCCCAGCACGTTATCAACGGCCCGGTATACCTCGGCCATACCTCCGATGCCGATGCGATCTTTGATCTCGTACCGGCCGCTAAAGGTTCTTCCAGTCATAATGTCCTGCGCGGTCACTTTAGCTCCTTTGCCACATAGCTAGTTCGTTTTGCTGCTGCGTTTTCAATGTAGACAAGTATCCGAATTGTACTAGATGCCTGTCGGTTTTTGTCCAGTTCCTCATCAACATGTAACCCCAACGCCCTACAGAAGCCCGTAAAGGGCCAGCGAGGTTTCCAGAACGTCCTTCGCCTTGTAGGCGGCGATGGAGTTTTCGCCCTTCTCGATGACGATGGCCACCACCACTTGCGGGTTGTCGGCCGGTGCCATCCCCACGAACCACATGTTGGTGGTGCCGTCACCGTTTTCCGCCGTGCCGGTTTTGCCCGCCACCTCAACGCCGTTGATGGCCGCTGGGTAGCCGGTGCCGTTGGTTACCACGCCCAGCATGGCGTCGCGCACTTGCTGCGCCGTTTGGGCGGAAGTGGCCTGTTTGAACACCGTGGGGGTGGGGGAGAAGCTGCGCTCGCCGTTGGCGTTGTAAATGCCGTCCACCAGATACGGGGTCATGATGGTGCCGTTGTTGGCGATGGCGCATCCGGCCAAGGCCATTTCCAGCACGGTGGCCTGGGGGCCGGCGGGGCTTTCGTGCTCGCCCACCGGCTCGCCGCAGGCGGCCCAGGCGGTTTCCCAGGTGGTCATTTCGGACGGCACCGGCATCAGCGATTTCGCCAGCGGCAAGGTGAAGTTGGGGTTGCCGTTGAAGCCGAAGCTTTCGGCGGCGGTTACTAGCCGCTCGGCCCCCAACTGCTCGCCCACCTGGCCAAACACCGTGTTGGAGGATACCTCCAGCGCCCGGGCCAACGTGATGTTGCCGTAGGCGATGTCGCGGGCATTGGTTACGTCAGCGTTGCCGATGTCGATGGAGGCGGGGCTGTCGTAGGTGCTGTCCAGGGTGGCCACGCCGTCTTCCAGCGCGGCGGTGAGCGAAACTATCTTGAAGGTGGAGCCGGGGGCGTACAGCGCCTGGGTTGCGCGGTTGAACAGGGCCGACGAATCGGAGCTGTTGGTGGCCGCGTCGGAGAGTAACTTCTCGAAGTCGGCGGCGTCGTAGGTGGGGGCGCTGGCAAGCCCCAGCATCGCGCCGGTTTTCGGGTCTATCACTACGCAGGCGCCCACGTTACCCTCCAGGGCGTCTTGGGCCGCTTGCTGGATTTTCGAGTTGATGGTGAGGGTTACGTCGTTGCCAGGGTTGCCCACGCCCGCCAGCATGTTCAAGGCGTCGCTCCAGGTGGCGAAATCTTGGTTGCCCTGCAGGGTTTCGTTGTAGGCAGCCTCGATGCCGGCGGTGCCGTACTGCTGCGATGCGTAGCCTACGATGTGGGACGCCAGCGTGCCGGCCGGGTACACCCGCTGGAAGCGACCGTTCTCCTCGATGGATTGTGCCAGCACCACGCCGTCGTAGGTGGAAATGGTGCCCCGTTCCGCTTCCGCTTGCTTGGCCAGGGTATGGCCGTTGCCGGGCATCTGCTGAATGTTGTCGGCGTTGATTACCATCCACCAAGTGAGGTTGGCTACCAGCGCCACGAAGAGAAGCGACAGGAAAATCATGGTGGCAGTGAGCCGCTTGCCCAGCGCCACGCGTCCCAGCACGCTGTTGGAGGAAATGCTGCCGGTGGTTTGCATCAGCTCGTGGGCGCTGCCGGAGCCCTCGTCACCGCAGCGCAGCAGGATGCCCACGATGATGAAGCTGGAGAGCAGCGAAGAGCCGCCTTGGGCGATGAAGGGCAAGGTGATGCCGGTGAGGGGGATGAGGTCGGTGATGCCGCCCACGATGATGAAGGCCTGCAGCACGATGACCGAGGTGAGGCCTACGGCGATCAGCGAGCTGACGTCGCTTTTCGCCCGCGCCGCCACCACCATGCCGCGGATGGCGAAGGACAGGTACAAAAGCAGGATGCCGGCGGCCCCCAAAAGCCCCGATTCCTCGGCGATGACGGCGAAGATGGCGTCGTTGTAGGCGTAGGGGATGGGGATGTCGGCCCCCAGCCCGCGGCCGATACCGGTGCCGAACATGCCGCCGTCGGCGATGGAGAACAGGCACTGGGCCAGTTGGTAGCTGGTGTTCTGGGCATCGGCGAAGGGGTCCATCCAAATGCTCACGCGCAGCTGCACGTGGGAGAACAACCCGTACAGGGCAGCGGCGGCCACGGCAGCCATCAAAAGCCCGGTAACCACGTACAGCTTCTTGCCGGTGGCGCAGTACAGCATCACCAAAAACACCGCGAACAGCACCAGCGCCAGGCCCAGGTCTTTCTCCAGCACTACCACCATGAAGGCCAAAAGCCACATGACCACCATGGGCATCAGGGTGCGCAGATCGGGTAGCCAGAAGGGGCCCACCCGCCAGGTGAACACCGACAGCAGCTCGCGGTTTAGGGCCAGGTAGCCTGCCAAAAACAGCACGATGCAGATCTTCGCCAGCTCGCCCGGCTGGAAGGAGAAGCTGCCCATCCGCAGCCACAGGCGGCTGCCGTTGATTTCGGTGCCGACAACCGGCAGCATGGGGGAGAGCAGCAGCAAGATGCCCAGCAGCACCAGTACATATTTATACTGGGCCAGTCGGTCGATGTTTTTCAGGAACACCAGTACTAGCACCATGCAGGCAATGCCGGCGTACAGCCACATCAACTGACGCACCGCCATGTCGGGCACGATGCGGGTTACAAATGCGATGCCGATGGTGGAAAGCGCGAAGGTGATGGGCAGGATGGCCGGGTCGGCCGCCGGAGCGAAGATGCGCACGGCGATATGGGCCACCAGGAACGCCCCGAAAATACCCAGGGGCACTGCGAGGTTTTCCACCGTCACCACCATGCCGTCGTGAATGAGCAGCATGGCGAACAGCACAATTACCAGGGGCGCTGCGATAACCAGCAGCAGTAGTTCAAGGTTGCGGCGGGTCACTGGGCATCGCCGCCTTCAGCGGGGGCGGGGCCGGCAGATGCGCCGCTGTTGGAAGAAGTGCCGTCGTCAGCGGTGTCTGTGGGTGCGGCGCCCTCGTTTTGGCTTGCGCCTGCGCTGGCTCCGCCGTTCTCGTTTTCGTCGCTTTCGCCACCACTGGCTTTGTCGCCCTGGGCCTTCGCCGCCTTCGCCGCTTCGGCCGCGCTTTGCTGGTCGGCCTGCTGCTGTTGCTGGGCGGCAATCTCGTCTCGGTACGACTGCACCAGCGCTTCGGCCGCCTCCACGCCGTCGGCTTTAATGCCGTCGGTGCGCAGACGGTTGGCCACCCCTGGCTGCAGATCGTCTACGTTCACGTCGGTCAAGTCGTACAGATGGGAGGCGGAAATGCCGAACATTTCCCCCTGGAGCCCCTGGTAGATGGCCACGCGGCCGTCTTGCTCCACCAGGTAGGCGGAATGGTTGTTCGCAAACGAGAAGCCGTACACCGCTGCGGCGATGATGGCCGCCAGCAGCGCCAGGATGAAGATGGCGGTGATGCGGGTGCGGCGGGTGAGCTTGCGGCGGCGCACTTCGGTGAAGCCGGTGACATCGGCCACGATCACGGTCACGTTGTCGTAGCCGCCGGCGGCGATGGCGGCGTTCACCAGCTGCCGCGCGCACAGTTGCGGGTCGGGGGTGCGGGCCAGAAGCTGGGCAATTTCCTCGTCGGAAAGCATGGTGGTAAGGCCGTCCGAACAGATGAGCAGCCGGTCGCCCGGGTTCACGTCCAGCTCGAACAAGTCCGGCAGCATGCGAGGGTCGCTGCCCAGGGCGCGGGTGATCACTGAGCGCTGCGGGTGCACCTTCGCTTCTTCTTTGGTGATATGGCCCGCCTCGATGAGGTCGGCCATCAGGGAATGGTCGCGGGTGAGCTGCTGCAACCGCCCCTTCGACAGCAGGTAAGCGCGGGAATCGCCCACCTGGGCCAGCACCAACCGCTCGCCCTCCAGAATTGCGGCGGTGCAGGTGGTGCCCATGCCCTCGCGGCCGCGGCCCTCTTTGGCGGCCCGGATGATGGCCAGGTTCGCCTCTTCCACGGCGCGCCCCAGCTCTTCCACGTCGGCATGGGCCGGTGCGCGGTTCTCAATTACGCGCACGGCTATTTCGCTGGCCACCTCGCCGGCCGCATGGCCGCCCATGCCGTCGCACACCACGTACAGCGGGGGCGCCACCACCAGCGAATCCTCGTTGTGGTCGCGCACGCAGCCCACGTCGGTGCGGCTGCCAAACGTAGTGGCGGCAATTTTGCGTTTCAGGGAAGCCATTATTGGTACCTCACGCGGATGGCCACGTCGCCCACGGTAACCACGTCGCGATCGTGCAGCACGGTGGGTCCTTCGATGCGCTGGCCGTTAACATAGGTGCCGTTTTTCGACCCCAGGTCTTCCACGAACAGGTTTTGGCCCATCAGCTGGAACTTCGCATGGCGCCCGGACACGTAGCCGGCACCGATTACGATGTCGGCCCCGGGAGTGCGGCCCACAATCACCTCGCCGCGCACGTTGATGGAAAGGCCGCGCAGCTCTTTGGGGCCGCGCTCCACCGAAAGCGTCCAGGTGCGCTCTTTCTTCCGCTGCCCCTTCACCAGACCAATGCCGGTGCGCATGATGGCGAACAGGAACAGGTACAGCAGCGCCACGAACAGAAGTCGGGCAATTAGCAGAACTACATCGATCACCGGTTGGTCTCCCTTGTCTTGGTTAAGTGCTGCATGTGGGCGGGTGAGGCGGGGTTAAATCAGTTGGAACTCTATGTCGGTAATGCCTAAGGTTATGCGGTCGGCGTCGTTGAGGGCGGTGGATTTTATCTTGCGCCCGTTCACGAAGGTGCCGTTCATGGAACCCAGGTCGGTGAGGGTCCAGTGGTTGTTGCCCATGTTGCGGATTTCGGCGTGGTGGCGCGAGATGTTGATGTCTTGCAAAACGATGTCGTTGTTGTTCTCGCGGCCGATGGTCATGCTATCGGAATCCAGCAGGAAGGCCTGGTCGTGGGTGATGTCGTAGAGATAGGGGGTCAGCTGGCCCAGGTTGGACTGGGGGCCGGTGCCCATCTGGAAGTTCTCGGTGGCGTCAGGGGCGCCTTCGTAGGCCGGTTGTTGGCCGTAGGGGTTGGCGCCAGTGGGGCGCACGGGCACGTAACCGGGGGCCGGTGCGGGCGCGGGGGCCGGGGCGGGGGCGCCCGCCAGGCCATAGCGCTCCATCTCCTCTTGGCGCAGCTTCGCCACCAGGGGTGCGGCCACCATTTCCGACTGAATGGTGAACTTGCCGTGCTTCAGCTCGTCATCCACCATAAAGCGCACCAGCGGCTGGCCGTCCATGATCAACCCGTGCTCGGCGGCTTTGGCGGAGAGGTAGGTTTCGGTTTCGCCCGCCAGCGTGGGGTAGTAGCCGAACAGGCGGGCGTCGTCATCGGCGTTCACGAACACCGTGTACAGCGTGGGGGCGTACTCCTTGCCGGCGCCCACCATGCGCTCGCGGCGCATCTGCTTCTCGGCCCGCTTCGCAATTTGAACGGGGGAGAGGGGCGTGCCCCCCATTTTGTTGGCGGCGCCTTCCACCGTGTCTTCCATTTTTCCTTCGAATTTCGAAAGAAGGCCCATGAGTTCTCCTTGCGCTGCTGTTTCCGTACACGAGCCGCCTGCGCTCAGCCTGAAACGGGGCTGGGCCCACGGCGGGCATTATTTTCCTATTGTCATGTTCCCATAATAAATGACCTGCGGCCCGTGCGCTGCGGTTTCCTTTACTCAATTGGCATTTCTTACGATTATTTAAGGTTGATGGCTGCCGCGGCCCGCGCGTTGCCCCTGGCCCACGGCCCCGCGCTAGGGCCCCTGGCCCGCAGCCTCGCGCTAGGATCTTTTGCCCCGTCCGCGCGAATGTCTCCCCACGGCCTCCCGCCCCGTCCGTCGCCCCTGCCTCCTGGCCCTGCCCCTTTCCCCCTTTTCGACCATTGCCCGGATTAGGGCGCTAGTCCGGGCAACCATCTCGTTCGCAGTCCTTCGACCATCTCCGTGGCCGGACTAGGCGCTTAATCCTGCCATGGGTCTGAACTGGGAAAACGGATAAAAATGACAGAACATACCAGGTCAGAGCCTTGAGAGGTGCTGGCTGGATTTGGGCGCTAATCCGGCCAAAGCTTTGCTTACGGGGTTTTTGAGCGGTCCCGTGGCCGGAGTAGGCGTCTAGTCCGGCCAGGGCCCTTTGGCCGGGATCGTCCGGCCGTTACCCCGCGGCTTGGTTTGCGCCTCCGCAGCCCGACTGCGCCCCGCGGCGCTCCGCATCCTAGCTGTGCCTTGTGGCGCCCCCGCGTCCTGGGTGCCCTCGCGGCCGCATCGCGTGTCGCGTGCGTGTCGCGCCTTGCCCCTGCGTCCGCGCTGCCCCCGCAGCACCTCCTGCACCCGTGTTGCGCCACGTCTTTGCACCCTGCGCTTGCGGGGCCTTCGGGGTGGAGTATCTGCGATGCGGGAAAAATGTCCCCCAGAGCGGGGGCAAGTCTGGTTTAATGATTTCCTCACATTTTGCTTAGGAGATTATTGCAAGAGACGCCTGGCAGGTTTGCCCCGGTTTGTGTTCGCCGCGTTCCCGAGGAGGTTGCGCCCATGGAGTTTCGCCCCACTGCTCCCGCTGAAATTGACCGCGTGATGGAAATTTTGGCCGACGGCCGGGATGCGCTGGCAGCGCTGGGCATCGACCAGTGGCAGCAGGGGTATCCGCACCGCGAAGCCATTGAGGCGGACGTGGAATGGGGCGAGTCCTATGTGGCCGAGGTGGACGGCCAGCTTCTGGCCACCTGCATGGTGAGCGTGCGCGGCGATCGCAATTACGATGCCATCGACGGCGCGTGGCTTACCGACTCCACTTCGGAAGAGCCCCGCTATGCCGCAATCCACCGGGTGGCGGTGGCGGCGGATGCCAAAGGGCGCGGTCTGGCGAAGTTTCTCATGGCGTCGGCCGAGCAGCTGGCGCGGCAGCATGATTGCGAAAGCGTGCGGGTTGACACCCATCCGGGCAACGCGCCCATGCGCTCGCTGGCTTTGAGCTGCGGTTTTACCGAATGCGGCATCATCTTTGTGCACGAGGCCGGCAACGTTCCCAACGCCACTCCCCAGCGCGTGGCCTTCGAAAAGCTGCTGTAGCCACCAGGGGCAGGGGGCGAAAGGCTGGCCTCCCTTCGCCTTCGCTTAACTTGCGGGTGGGCAGGCTGGACGGAACTGCGCTCGACGCACCGGCGCTGCCCAGCCTGTAGCCTCGGCATCGCCTTTGGCTTTTCCCTGCCTCGCTCCGCCCCGGTCAGCCGGCCCGGCCAGGGTATTTCGCGGACTGGTCTAGAGGGCATCTATGGCTGCTTGCAAATGAGTCATTAGGGACGTCCCTTTGTCTCCTTTGTCTCATTGGCTCATTCTGGGAGGTTTTGCGGGCTGGGCGGCGGGGTATCAAGTCGTTGTCATCGGGGGCGCGGTTGGGGGCGTGGCCTGGGCTTGCTGGTAGCATGAAATCCTCGAACGAGCATCGGGTGCGAGAGGAGAGGGCTGGCCATGGCAACGTTTCGCGAATTCCTGCGCTATAAGGAGCTGTCCGCGAAGGACAAAACCTTCTCGCCTCGCATGAAGGAAATCATGCGCATCATGCGCCAGTACCACGTGGCCCAGGGTATGACGCCGCAGAAGGCGGTGGCGGTGCTGGAGGCGCTGGGGCCCACCTACGTGAAGATCGGCCAGCTGGCGTCGAACCGCTCGGACATCCTGCCCAAGGACTACTGCGAGGCCCTTGAAAAACTGCACGATAACGTGTCGCCCATGGGCTTTGATGAGGTGCTGGCCTGCATCGACAAGAGCTATGGCCACTCGTATCGCGAGGTGTTCGCCGAAATCGACCCGGTGCCGCTGGGGGCCGCCTCCATCGCGCAGGTGCATAAGGCGAAGCTGCTGGACGGCACGGTGGTGGCGGTGAAGGTGCGGCGCCCGGGCGTGGTGGAGCAGATGGCCGACGACATTGCCATGATGAAGCGGCTGCTGGCCCTTGGCGACTTCGCCACCACGGCCCACAAAGACATCATCTTGAACCTCGGCGGCTTTGTGGACGAGCTGGAGCGCACTACCGCCGACGAAGTGGACTTCACCATCGAACTGAACAACCTGCTGCGCTTCCGCAAAGAGCTGAAAACCCAACCGGGCGTCACCTGCCCGGTGCCTTACCCGCAGTTCTCTACCGACGCGGTGCTGGTGGAAGAGTACGTTACCGGCACCGAGATAAGCGACGTGGCCGCGCTGAAGCAGCAAGGGGTGGACGTGAAGGCGCTGTCGAAGCAGCTCATCCAAAGCTACGTGACCCAGGTGCTGGACAACGGGTTCTTCCACGCCGACCCCCACTCCGGCAACCTGATTGTGCGCGGCAAGCAGCTGGTGTGGATCGATCTTGGCATGGTGGGCACGCTTTCGGGTTCGGAACGCATGCTGGTGAACCGCATGTTCCGGTCGGTGGCGTTCAACAACGCCTACGAGCTGATGGAGGCGGTGCTGGGGCTGTGCAGCGCCAACGGGCCGGTGGACGAGGGGCTGCTGCTGGCGAAGATGGACCACCTGCTGGCGGAATACGGCCAGGCGGACATGGCCAACATCAATATCGGCGAAGCGTTCCAGGAAGTGATCGAGGTGCTGCGGCGCCAGAGCCTCATCATGTCGCCCAGCGTTACCATGCTGGCCCGCGGCTTCGTGACGCTTGAGGGGCTGCTGACGGAAATCGCGCCGGATACCAGCGTGATCGACGTGGTGTCGCAGCATGTGATGAAGCAGCTGTTCGACCCGCGTTACGTGGGGGAGAAGGCCACCACGTTCATGTACAACAGCGCCGAGGCGGTGGGGTCGGCGGCGCGGCTGCCCACGCAGCTGTCCCACGCGCTGGCCATGCTCACCCGCGGCCAGGTGTCGGTGAAGGGAAACCTCACGGTGCCGGAAGACGCCCTGGCCACCGTGTACGTGGCGGCGGGGCGACTGTCGCTGGCGGTGATGGCGGCGGGGCTGTTTCTGGGGTCGGCCATTCTGTGCACCACCGACATGGCGCCGAAGCTTTTAGGGGTGCCGTTTTTGGGAGTGCTGGGGTTTGTGGGGGCGTTCGTGCTCAGCCTGTATGTGCTGTGGAAAACCCTGCGCACCCGTCATCGCTACGTGAACGGCCAATCGCTGGAATAAAAAACGCCCCGAAACCGTCGCGGCATCGGGGCGCGGGAAGCCGGGGCTGGAGGGCGCCCCGGTCTAAAGTGGGCTTTCGGCGGCTAGATAGCCAGGGTGGCCACGGCGGCCATTACCACCAGGGGCCCGGAACAGGGGACGTAGCCTTGTTCCGCTTGCATCTGCTGCTGCGGGGCGTCGCGCGGCCCAAGGTGCCCGATTACTGCAAAACGCCGTATTTGGTGCGCAGGCGGGCCAGTTTGCCCAGCAGGGGATTGGCCAGCAGGAAGAGCGCGATGGCCACCGAGGCGCCGTGGATGCAGTTCACGGGGAAACCGGCCAGGTACACCGCCAGCGCCGCTTCCGGGGTTGGCAGGGCGGCGAAGTAGAACAGCGAACTGGTATCCAGAAGAGGGCCCGCCACCAGCACGATGAAAGCACCGCCCCCCAGCCCTAGCGCGGCAAGACGCCCTGGGGCTAAGTGCGTGCGACTTCCGAAGACGCCCCGCTCTGCCAGCAGCCCGAACGCGTAGCCGCATAGTCCGAAGGCCAGCATTTGCCAGGGGGTCCAAGGGCCTTGGCCGAAGATGAGGTTGCTGGCGGCCACGGTAAGGGCTCCCACCAGAAAGCCGGATGTGCGCCCAAAGGCCACGGCGGCAATGATGATGATGGCGGCCATGGGCTTGAAGTGGGGCACCCAGATGAACAGCGCCCGCGCCGCCACCCCCAGCGCGCACAGCACCGCGAGCACCGCTAGTTGGCGCGCTTGGGGCCGTTGGCGCTCGAACGAGGCGAAAAACGGCAGCATGGCGAAGGCGATCACCAGCACGCTGGTGGCCACATAGGCGCGGCCCCCCATAAGGGCGCCGGCCACCACGCTCAAGGCGGCCCCCAAAAGCGAGATGCCCCATGCGGCTACCGGGAGACGATGCGCCATTGCAGGGCCTCCCTTCCGTTTACCAGGGCCGGCATCAGGGAGAACAAGCCCCAGGCCAGAAGCCCAACCGTTTGCACGGGCGAAAGCGGGGCGAAGGCGAATGCGGGCAAGAACCGCGCCTCTCCGACCGTTGCGGCAGCTGCCCCGGCGGCCACCAGCAGCACCGTAAGAAGCGCGGCCAGGGCAATGTCGCGGCCGGTGAAGGGGTAGGTGGCGAAAGGGGTGCGCGGCCCGCTGCCAAAACCGCGGCTGCGCATGGAGTCGGCGGTGACGATGGCGCCCTCCAGTCCCCAGGTGGTGAGGGCGGAAAGCTCGGCGGCGCCGCTGCGGATGCGCGCGGTGGCGGGGCCCTCCCAGGCAGACAGCCCCACGCAGCGGCGGGCTGCGGAAATCTGCCGGGCTTTGCGCTGGTACAGGGGCACCAACCGCAGCACCATGGTGAGCATCAGCGTAAGCGACGGTGCCAGCCTCCCAAACAGGAAAGTCAGTTTTTCGCTCGTGACTACGCGGTTGAAGCAGCCGAACCACAGCAGGGCCGTGACCAGCATGGCGGCGGTGGAGGCGCCCATGGCCAGCCCCTGCAGCGTATAGGGGCGTTGGCCCAGATAGGTGAACAGCACCGTTTGCCCTTGGGGGATGAACAGGGGGTTTGCCAGGGTAAGCAGGCAGAAGGCCGCGGCCAGCGCCGCCAAGGAGCGCAGGCCCGAGCGGCCAGCGAAGCTGAGATAGCTTATGATGGCGCCCGCCAGACCCACCACCTGGAACGCCGGGTGGGCCACCAGCACTGTGAGCAGCAGGGCGGCGGCGAAAAAGGCGAAGGCAACGGCGGGGTGCAGCCGCTGGAAGGGTTTGGATGCCATGGGGCTACTTCGCCGGTTCGGGGGCCATGGCCGGGCAGGGGGAGGCCGCCGCGGTTTGCGCGCCCGCAGCTGCCGGCCTTGGCGCGCCCGCGCCCGGCGCTGTCGAGCCGTCGCAAACCAGCGGGGCCAGGTAGGCGCCGGTAATGCTGTCCGTGCAATCAGCCACCTGGGCGGGCGTGCCTTTGCAAACGATGGTGCCTCCTTGTTCGCCGCCGCCGGGCCCCATGTCTATCAGGTAATCGGCGTTGGCTATCATGTCCAGGTCGTGCTCGATCACCACTACCGTGGCACCGTTTTCAATCAGCTGCTGCAGCACCTCGATCAGGGTTTCCACGTCCAACGGATGCAGCCCGATGGTGGGCTCGTCGAACACGAACAGGGCATCCGTTTGGTTTCGCCGCATTTCGCTGGCCAACTTCAGCCGCTGCGCTTCGCCGCCGGAAAGCGCCGGGGTGGCTTCCCCCAACGTGAGGTATCCCAGCCCCAGGCTGCTTAGGGTTTGCAACTTTTCATGCACCTTTTTCAGGTGGGGCAGCGCGCAAAGGGCCCGGTCAACGGTGAGCGCCAGGATTTCCGGAAGCGAAAGGGTGTGCACGGTGGCGAAATCGTCCAGGTGCTGGTGGGCCTCGCCGCGTTCCTGTTGCGCCTCGGCGCTCGGATGCACATCGCCCTCCACCATCATCTGGATTCCGTAGGCGTCGCGGCTGTAGCGGCTGCCGTGGCAGGCGGGACAGGGGATGTCAACGTCGGGCAGGAATTGCACGTCCAGGGAAATTTGGCCAGTGCCATCGCAGGTGGGGCAACGGAGGCTGCCGGTGTTGTAGGAGAAGTCGCCCGCCTTCAGCCCCGCCGCCTTCGCCGGGGCCAGCTTGGCGAATTCGCGGCGCAGGTCGTCCAGCACGCCGGAGTAGGTGCCCACGGTGGAGCGCACGTTCACGCCGATGGGGGTGGCGTCCACCAGGTTTACCCGCTGGATGCCGGGGTCCGACACTTCCACCACGTGGCCGGGCAGCGCCCGTCCCGCCAGCTGGCATTTCAGCGCCTCCACAAGGCTTTCCAGCACCAGGGTGGTTTTGCCGCTGCCGGACACGCCGGTCACCACGGTCAGGCGTCCCTTGGGAACGGCCGCCTTCAGCGGCTTCACCGTGTGGATGGGGCCGGTTTCCAGTGAGATGCATCCCTCGTCGAACACGTGGGCGGCGGCCACGGGGGTGCGGCCCCCCACGTGGGCCTTGCCGGCCAAAAAGGGGCCGATGCGGGACGCGGGGTTGGCCTCCACGTGCGCCACGGAGCCCTGGGCGATCACGGTGCCGCCCGCCTCGCCGCTGCCGGGGCCTATCTCGATCAGGTGGTTGGCGTGGCGCAGCACCGCCACATCGTGGTCCACCATCACCACCGAGTTGCCGTCGGCCAGAAGGTCGTCCATCACTCCCAAAAGACCTTCCACATTGGCGGGGTGCAGGCCGATGGAGGGCTCGTCTAGCACGTACAGCACGCCGGTGGTGCGGCTGCGCACCGCGCGGGTGAGCTGCACCCGTTGCCGTTCGCCATTGGAGAGGGTTTCGCTGGCGCGGTCGAGGGCCAAATATCCCAGCCCCAACTGCTGCAGTCGCTGCATGGGCTCGGCCATCTCGGCGGTGATGGAGTTGGCCATGGGGCGCATGTCGGCCGGCAGCCAGGGGGCCACCGTGGGCAGCCAGTCGCCCAGGCCGTCCAGCGTGAGGGCGGTCACCTGCGCCAGATTCTGCCCGTCAATCAGGCTGCTGCGGGCCTTCTCGGAAAGCCGCGTGCCGTGGCAGCAGGGGCACACCTCTTCGGTGAGGTACTTCGCCACGCGGGCCAGCCCCTTCTCGTCCTTGGCTTTGGCCAGGGCGTTTTTCACGCTGTTCACGGCGCTGTAGTAGGTGAAGTCCAGCTCGGTGCCGCTGCTTTTGTCCTTCGGCACGTAGAAGATGTGGCGCTTTTCCATTGGCCCGTGCAGCACGATGTCCTTTTCGCGATCGGTGAGGTCTTGGTAGGGCACGTCGGTGCGCACGCCCATTTCGCCGGCAACCTGCC
>Ga0073908_1000844_pt1 | contig 47861 bp, 43 predicted proteins | sample MucameincwithD2O_FD_65484 | JGI IMG/M metagenome (GOLD analysis project Ga0073908, IMG submission 65484) | Mouse cecum microbial communities from Vienna, Austria - Mucus amended microcosms incubated with D2O | ecosystem: Host-associated > Mammals > Digestive system > Large intestine > Cecum... | reverse complement strand
TGGCTGGGCCGACCCGGCAGGTCGGAGCGAGGTCCGGCCAAGCGGAGTAGAGGGGAAATCCACTCGACCGCAGGTCGAGTTAGTTCCCCTCGTACGGAGCGTCGAGCGCAGGCCTGTCGGGTCGGCCCACCCTCCAGAAACCTGACATCATCCCCTTCCCTCGTCATGCGATGCAGCTGTGCGGGGGAAGGGCGGGGGTGGTCCAACAAAGCGAGTTCCGCACGACGAAAACGCGCCAGTGGCGCGTTTTCCAAAGCAGGACTGTCTGAGCGACTTGGGCTGCCCCCGCCCTTTCCCCTGCTCCAAAAACGCAAAAGGCAGAGATAGAATCTCTGCCTTGCGAAATGAGAGGGGTTCCGGCGGCCGTTAAGCCGCCGGACCAATTTTTAGCCCTGCCACTTCTCCTTGCGGAGGATGTAGACGAAGCTGGGCTTGTTGCCCACGTCGGGCAGGTGGTACACCTCGGAAGCGCTATAGGGCTTCGTGGCGCACTCGTTGCCCTCGCCGGTGGACTCGCCGAGGGTCATGCGGGCCGAAGCACAGCCCTCATAGGACCTGTCGCCGCTCTTAACCGGCGCCCAGGAGGCCTCGAAGCTCTCGATGCCCTGCTCGATGTCGCCGAACCAACGGGCGCGGCCGCCGCACTGGGAAACGCACTGGGGCAGCTCCCCTTGGGCGATCTTCTGCTCGCACAAGGTGCACTTTTCCACCACCCGTTCCTCTTCGTTGAGGTAGCGCACGCCGTAGGGGCAGGCCATGGCGCAGAACTGGCAGCCGATGCACTTCGATTTGTCGATCTGCACCGTGCCGTCGGCCACTTTGTGGCTGGCCTCGGTGGGGCACACGTCCACGCAGGCGGGGTTCTCGCAGTGCTGGCACTGCACCGTGAGGAAGTAGGTGTACACGTCGGGCCACTGGCCGCCCTCGGTGCGGGGGTTGGGGCCCACGCGCAGCACCTTGTTCCAGTAGCTGCCCACGGGCACGTTGTTGATAACCTTGCAGCTCACTGAGCAGGCCAGGCAGCCGACGCACTTGTTCAGGTCGGTCAGGATTGCGTACTGGGTCATGGTCTATGCCTCCCCTCGTGCGGATTCGTAGTCGGGCAGCCATTCCTTCAGGCGCGGGTCGTCGCAGGTGTGGATGATCTCGGTGCCGTCGTCGCCGCAGGGCACCGGGTTGCCGAAGGGGCTGTTCTCGGGCGTGGCCTTGTACACCTTGACGCCGTAGGCGCGCAGGTTGGAGGAGCCGATGATGCGGTCTTGGGCGTACTGGTCCAGAAGGCAGTTCACGCCGGAGAGCTGGTAGCCGTGGTCCGCCTGCTTGAGCTCCGGGTACCACCATTGGTGCTCGGCGTTCACCACGCCGGGCTGGATGCCGTAGTACAGGTCCACCACTTCACGGATCTTGTGCTTGTCCGTCTCGATCCACACCCAGTCGCCCTGCTGCAGGCCCAGGCGCTCGGCGTCGGCCGGGTTCATCTCCAGGCGCGGCACCGGCCACAGTTCGCGGCACCAGGGCAGCTGCCGGTGCTCACTGTGGAAGTAGGTGCCCTGGCGGCGGCCGGTGGTCATCAAGAAAGAGTTCTCGTCGGCGTAAAGCTCCGGCTGGGTCACCGGCCCGTGATAAGCCTCCTTGAAGCGGGGGAACACCTCTTTCAGAGAAAACTCTTCGCCGTCGAATTGGTCTTTCACCGGAATGCCGCCGTTGTTCACGCCGTTTACCAGCCAAGACTCCAGCACCGTGGACCAGATCTCCTGCTTGTGGGTAGTGGTGTTCCAGCCCTGATGCCACATCTGCTTCGGGAAGGGCGGGAATCCGCCGCTTACCGGGGTATTCCCCAACTGATAGCGACGATAACAGCCCCACGCATCTGGCTTCTCTACCTTGGAATCGAACCAGCCGTTCTTCTGGAACTCCTCCTTGTAGTCGGACCACTTGGGAATGCGGAAGCCCGCCAGGGCCACTTCGTTGCAGCCGTCAACGCAGGCTTCACCTTCCAACCACTTGGCCCCATGGATGGCATCGTCGAAGTAAGGAACGCCGGCCGCCTTGTAAATCCCCACCACAATCTCCAGATCGTTCTTGGCTTCGCCGGGCGGATCAATGGCCTTCACAGTGGCGCCGAACGCGCCGGAGGAACCCTGCGATTTGCGGATGCAGTCCAGCTCCAACCAGTGGGCCGCCGGCATGGCGATGTCGGCGATCATGTCCACGCAGGGGGTCTGCCACAGGTCGATGGAACACCAGAAGTCCAGCTTCTTCAGGTTCTCGGCCGCGTAAATGGAGTTCGACTGGTTCATGAAGTCGCCGGTTTGGCCGATGCCGCAAGTGACGTTGTAGGGCTTGCCGGTGTTGATGGCGTCGTAGACGGAAGTGGCGTCGGCCCAGCCGGGAGCACAGTCGGACCCCAGCATCACGAAGCGCTCTTTGCCCAGAATCTTCTCGCTGGAAAAACCGCCCATTTCCTTTGAGTCTCCAGCTGTCATGGCAAGGTCCATGCAAGGCCAGCCGGGGGTGGAGCCGCGCATGCCGCCGGGGATGTCCATGTTGCCGGTGATACCCGCTACAAGGTCGCAGGCGCGGTTGTTCTGGATGCCGTTGCAGGCATGCTCAAGGGCCAGCATGTACTGGATGCCGCCGTTGCCGTAGCCGGTAGAGGGGTCGATGCGGGTGGCGTAGGTGATGGCGGCCTTCTTCAGCACCTCGGCGTCCACGCCGGTGATCTCCGACGCCTTCTCGGGGGTGTAGTCCTGCAGAAAGTCGATGTAGTTCTCCCACACCGTGCGCACGTGCACCTTGGTACCGTCCTTGAGGGTCACCTCACGGCCGCCCTCTTCGGTGAACAGCGCCGGATACAGGCCGTCCGGGAAGGGGGTGTAATCCGGCACGAAACCCTGGGTTTGGCCGGTGTCGGCCAGGCCGGGCTGGTTGGCTTCTTTGCCGGGGCCCCAAACCCCCGGCTCCCACTGCTCGCCTTCCCAGCCACCACAGCCCGCCGTCTCGTAATAGGACAGCTGGCCATTCATCTCATTGACAATCATGAAGCGCGTATCCGCCCCGCCTTCCACCAGGTCGGATTCCTTCAGAAGGCGCGTAATTATCGAAGCGCTCTTAGCCGCAGACGAGCTTCGCGTAGGGGCAAAAGTCTCCTCCATTACCACCAGCATAGGGGCATTCATCCATTTGCGCACATACATCTCGTCGATGAGGTCGTTTTCAATGATGACATTTGCCCAGCAGTTCGCTATCACGCCGTCTGTGCCAGGGCGCGGGTTCACCCAGATGTCGGCTTCTTTGCCCAGGTTGGTCTGGCGCGGGTCCACCAGAATGTGGCAGTTGGCGCGGGTGGCAACGTCCACCGTGGTACGGCAGCTGTCGTCGTAGTTGGACAACTCGGAAGCGCCGCCCCACTGCACATACACGCGGGGGCGCCCCACCACTTCCATCCAGCTGTAGGCATTGGATGCGTCAAGGTTCGTCGCATAAAAGCGCGGGCCCTTGCAAATCTGATTCGCCTGGATGCCGTTGGGAGTATGGAAACAGTTCTTCAGCGCGCTGTAGGGGCCCATAGCCCAGATACGCGAGGTGCCGCCCATGAAAAAGCAGGTCTCATTACCATACTTTTCCTGATTAGCATGTATGGCGTCCACGGTGGTCTGGTAGGCCTCTTCCCACGTGATGCGCTGCCACTCCGGGTTCTCGCCCTTGGGGGTAGTGCGGCGCATGGGGTAGCGCAAACGGCTGGGATGATAAGCCGCCTGCAGGGACGCCTGGCCCTTGGCGCAGTGGTTGCCGGCGCTCTGGAAGGCGCTCTCGTCTCCCTCGGTCTTGACAACGCGCCCGTCTTGAACGGTCACCCACACGCCGCACTCCATCTTGCCACAGCCGCGGCAACAGCTGCGGACACGCTTCACCTCTCCGCCCGATGGCGAATCGCTTCCAGCCGCCGCCATCGCAGCGCCAGTTCCGGTCAAACCCAGTGCTGCCGTGGTTGCCAATGCGACTTTCGCAAAGGTGCGGCGAGTAATCATGAATTTGCCCATTTATCCTCCTCTCTCGAACTCCTCTTTTGAGGAGCCTTTAGAACATAGGAGGAAATGAGCCTTCTGCCTATCACGCCAACAGCAGCTATTTCCGCAAAAAATAGCCTTCGGCCAATTTCACCTTCCCAGCGTGATGGCCCTGAACTGGGAAAACTAACAGCCTTGACAACCGCCGTCTGAGATCCCCCGGACTTGGCTATAATGGCCCTGCATTCCAGACCCGTCAAATCTACCGGCCGCACGCCATATCAGCAGCCGCCATCTGGGTTGCGGCGCCCTTTGCCGCCCCCACCGACCAAAGGAGTAGTGCCCATGAGGAAACCGCAACGCGCGGACGTGGCGGGGATGTGGGCAGGGCTGTGCTTCTCTTGCCTGCTCTCATGGATTGCCGTCATGTTCCACAGCCTCAACCTCTACGGCCTTATCGACAACCGCGAGGCGGTTCTGCGGGACACCTACACCATCTCCGCAATTGCCGCCGCGTTTACTTTGCTAGCCGTCGCCATTCTTGGCAGCAAGTCGGAGCGCCTTTTGTCATCTAGGGTTCTAACGGCCATCACCCCCTTGGCCATGACCGCCTCTTCCCTGCTGCCGCCCTTGTGCTCAAACTGTCACGCACTCAGCGGGCCGCTCATTGCCGTCTGCGGCATTGCCTCTGGTGCCTCTTCGGGAATCGCCACCGTCTACGTGGGACTCACCCTGTGCCGCCTTGGCCTTCGGCCCCTGATTGTTGCGCTATCAATCGGACAAATCGGCGCCGCCCTTTTCTCGATTGCGCCCCAAATTGCCCCTCCAGGCACATCGGCCCTCTTTGCTGCCAGCTTTCCGCCAGTAGGCACTTTGGCCATGCTCCTGTCGTTGCGGTTCAGCAACTCAAACGAACCCCGAAGCGCCACAGGAAAAGCCGAACCGAAAACCTCTCCAAGCGAGGCCCGGGAAATTGGCCTTCTCATCGCTCGCCTATCCCTCTGTGTGCTGCTCATCGCCTGCACCCACGAACTGGCTCGCACTCTTCTTACCCAAATGAGCATTCCAAACCATGTCAGCTACTCATATCTCCTCACCCAGATGGTAATCGTAATCGGCAGCGCAGTGGGATCGGTGGGCATTGCCCTGAGCCTCATGAACATCCGCCGCATCAGCTACTTTTTCTTCTCATTTGTGCTCTGGGTAATGGCCATTGTGCTCTGCCAGCGTTTTGGCGAAGCGCGCGTGCGCATTCTCGCCGTCATTCGATTGGGTGGCACCGCGGGAGCGTTGGCGGGCATTCTGCTGGGGCGCCTGACCATCGGGATTGAGGGGGCCACCGTGCAATCGGCGTTCGCTTGCATGCTGCTCGCCCTCGGGGCAATTTCGGTTGCACTGTGGCTGGCCTTCAACGAACATGCACTTATGGCAGTAATGGAAGTGGTGCCTCACCCCTTTCGAAAGCGGTTCCAAGATAAGTGCCAGGCAGTTGCGCGGCACTTCGGCCTAACCGAAAGGGAAGAAGAAATCATGGTTCTTTTCGCCAAGGGACGCAATCTGGCTTTCATTCAAGAAGAACTGTTTTTAAGTCGGAACACTATCAGCACTCATCGTCAGCACATTTACAAGAAGCTGGGAATCCACTCCCAACAAGAGTTGTTAGACCTCGTGCAGAACTACGATGCTTACAAGACCCCGAAGAATTGACGCTATGAGAAAGGCCCTCTGGGGCCGCGACAGGGGACGGGGGTAATGTCATATTGGAGCGCTGTGCCCCAATATGACATTACCCCCGTCCCCTGTCGCGGCTGCGAAACACCGTGGCTGGGCCGACCCGGCGGGTCGGAGCGAGGTCCGGCCAAGCGGAGTAGAGGGGAAATCCACTCGACCGTAGGTCGAGTTAGTTCCCCTCGTACGGAGCGTCGAGCGCAGGCCTGTCGGGTCGGCCCATCCTCCAGAAACGAAAAAGGCAGAGATAGAATCTCTGCCCTACGAAATGAGAGGTTTTCCGGCGGCTGTCGGGCCGCCGGGGCCTGACAATCTAGCGGATGTTATAGAAGGCGCTGCGGCCGGCGTATTGGGCGCCGTCGCCCAGCTGCTCCTCGATGCGCAGCAGCTGGTTGTACTTGGCCACGCGATCGCTGCGGGCCGGTGCGCCGGTCTTGATCTGACCGCAGTTGGTGGCCACCGCCAAGTCGGCAATGGTCACGTCCTCGGTCTCGCCGGAACGATGGCTCATCACGCAGGCGTAGCCATGGGTCTTCGCCAACTCAATGGCCTCCAGGGTTTCGGTGAGGCTGCCAATCTGATTCACCTTGATAAGGATGGCGTTGGCGCAGCCCAGCTCGATGCCCTTGGCCAGGCGCTTGGAGTTGGTAACGAACAGGTCGTCACCCACCAGCTGCACGCGGTTGCCAATGCGCTCAGTCAGCTTCTTCCAGCCGTCCCAGTCCTCCTCGGCCATGCCGTCCTCGATGGAGATGATGGGGTATTTGTTCACTAGGGCCTCCCAGTAATCCACCATCTCGTCGCTGGAAAGCTCGCGGCCCTCGCCCGCCAGCACGTACTTGCCGGTTTCGGCGTTGTAGAACTCGGTGGAGGCGGGGTCCATGGCAAACATGATATCGGTGCCAGGCGCATATCCGGCTGCCTCGCAGGCCTTCACAATCCAAGCCAGCGGCTCCTCATTGGTCTTCAGGTTGGGGGCAAAACCGCCCTCGTCCCCTACGCCGCCGCCCAGGCCCGCATCGTGCAGCACCGTCTTCAGGGTGTGGTAAATCTCGGCGCACCAGCGCAAGGCCTCAGAGAAGTTCTCGGCTCCCACCGGCATGATCATGAACTCTTGGAAGTCCACATTGTTGTCGGCGTGCACGCCGCCGTTCAGGATGTTCATCATAGGCGTGGGCAGCACATGGGCGTTCACGCCGCCCACGTACTTGTACAGCGGCAGCTCGGCCGACTCGGCGGCCGCCTTCGCCACTGCCAGCGATGCACCCAGCACGGCATTGGCGCCGAAGTTGCCCTTGTTCTCGGTACCATCGGCCTCGATCATCATCTTGTCCACGATGCGCTGATCCTCGGCCTCCAGACCAATCAGCGCCTCGGCAATCTCCTCGTTCACATGGGCCACGGCCACCGTGGTGCCTTTGCCCAGGTAGCGGCCCTTGTCGCCGTCGCGCAGCTCTACCGCCTCGAAAGCACCGGTAGAAGCCCCCGAGGGAACCGCCGCACGGCCAAAGGAGCCGTCTTCCAAAACCACTTCGACTTCCACGGTGGGATTGCCGCGGGAATCGAGCACTTCGCGGCCGTACACATCGACGATCATGCTCATGTAAGTCCTCCTAGACTTGGTGAATAGTCATGCTGAAACTCAGCGTTTCAATCATAGCAGAGCCGCCGCGCCCCCGCCCCGCTTGTATCGCAAGCGCCACGCAAACCCACGCTTTTCGATAAGGGGACGGGGATAACGTCATGGCCGGCCTGCGAAACACCGTGGCTGGGCCGACCCGGCAGGTCGGAGCGAGGTCCGGCTAAGCGGAGTAGAGGGGAAATCCACTCGCCCGGAGGGCGAGTTAGTTCCCCTCGTACGGAGCGTCGAGCGCAGGCCTGTCGGGTCGGCCCACCCTCCAAAAACCTGACGCTATCCCCGTCCCCTGTCATGGAGCTGCGTCTCCCGTAAGCGTTGCGGATGGGTAACAGGGCGGAAGCGTTCGGAAGCGCAGCCGCAGGGCCGCCTTCGGCCACTCCTACAATGGAGCCAACGCGAAGGGCGAGAGCGAAAACTGCGAACCTGACGTGCTTGACAGGTGGCCGCACGGCAGGCGTCTCGCACGGAGCACAGCGTTCTGGGTACTCCGACTCTCGCCTTTTCGCTTCGCAAAACGCAACTGCACGTGCATGAGGAAAAGGAGCCCAAAAATGGCTGACAACAAAACAGTAGAAGAGTTCGCCATGAGCGAAGCCGAGAAAACCGCCGATGCCCTGAAGGACCTGGAGCGCATCGAGCAAGAAGTGGCCGCCGAAGCGGAAGCCTCCGTGGAGGACTACGACGCCATGGGCGACGAGGGCAAGGCCGCCGAAGCTGCCGAGACCGTGTTCGAGTTCGAGCAGGCGCAAATCGGCACCGACATGGTGGGCGGCGAACTGTCCGAGGACAAGTAAGGCTCTCCTTACCTTTCACCTTGCATGACCAATAAAAATGCCCCGCATCAAGCGGGGCATTTTTTGCGGCTGTGATTTTAGAACCACATGAAGGGAAGGTTATTCGCCTTTAACGTCAGCTTTCTCTTCCTCGATTTTCTCAGCGTCCACCGTCTCGGCTTCCTTAGCGGCAGCAGCCTCGGCCTCTTCGGCGGCTTCCTTGCCAGCCTCGGCCTCAGACGGGGCCTCTACGGCCTCGCGGAACTCCTCGGCAGTCTCAGCCTTGGCTTCCTCGGCGGCGTCCACAGCCTCAAGCTGCTCTTTGGTGCCGTCTTCCTCGAAGCCCAGATCCTCGGCCACCTGCTCGCTCTTCTTGGCGGCAACCTTCTTCGGAGCGGCCTTCTTCGGCTTAGCGGCAGCGGCCTTCTTGCCGGCCACCGGCTCGGTAACCAACTCCATGATCACCATGGGGGCGTTGTCGCCCTTGCGGTTGCCCAGCTTCATGATGCGGGTGTAGCCGCCCTGGCGATCCTGGAACAGGCCCTGGCTCACCTTCTCGAAAATCTCGCGCACCAGATCCTTATCGTTCAGGTAAGCGATGGCCAGACGACGGGAGTGCAGGTCGCCGCGCTTGGCCCAGGTGATGATCTTGTCCACGTCGGGACGGATCTCCTTGGCGCGCGACTCCACAGTCTTGATGCGGTCGTTCAAAAACAGGGCAGTGACCAGGCTGCGCTTCATGGCCTTAGTGTGGCTCCAGTCGGTGCCCAGCTTGCGCCCCTTCTTGTTGTGTCTCATGATCTTCTACTCCTAAAGCTTCAAGTTGAGGTCCATGGAAATGAGCTTGTCCTTCACTTCCTCGATGGACTTCGCACCAAAGTTGCGAATGTTGAGCAGGTCGTTCTCGGAGAACTCCACCAGCTGACGCACCGAATGGATGCCGGCGCGCTTCAGGCAGTTGTAGGAACGGACGGAGAGGTCCAGATCCTCAATCTGCTTGTCCAGCTCGGCGTTGGACTCTTGGCCCTCGGGAGCGAAGATGGAAACCACTTCCTTCTCGGTTTCCTCAGGCGTCTCGGACAGGCTGAGGAACGCCCCCATGTACTGGTTGATGATGTTGGCGGCGCGGCACACTGCCTCGGTGGGGGCAATGGAGCCGTCGGTTTCAACCTCAAGCACCAGGCGGTCGTAGTCGGTGTGCTGACCCACGCGGGTGTCCGTCACGTTCATGGTGCAACGGCGCACCGGCGAGAACAGCGAGTCCACGTGGATGATGCCGATGGGGTCCTCGGTGCGCTTGTTGCGCTCAGCGGCCACATAGCCACGACCCACGCCAATGCGGATGGTCATGTCCAGCTGGCCACCGTCGGCAACCGTGGCAATCAGGTGCTCCGGGTTCACCAGGGTGAAGCCGGCGGGCACCTCCAGGTCGGCGCCGGTGACGACGCACGGACCCTCGGCGGTCACGTGGGCAGTAGCTTCGGTCAGGTCGTCGTGGTCGGCGGAGAACACCAGGCCCTTCACGTTGAGCACGATGTCGGTGATGTCCTCGATCACGCCCTCGGCGGTGGTGAACTCATGCTGCACGCCCTCGATTTGAATCGCAGTAGCCTTGGCGCCGTCCAGGGAGGACAGCAGCACGCGGCGCATGCTGTTGCCAAGGGTATTGCCGTAGCCGCGCTCCAGCGGTTCGACAATGTAACGGGCGACGGTATCGTTTACTTCTTCCGTGGTTACAGTCGGCCTCATGAACTCTGTCATGTTGCAATAGCCTCCTTACTATGCTGCGATTATTTCGAGTAAAGTTCGACGATAAGCTGTTCGCGAATGTCGGAATCGATTTGATCGCGCTGGGGAAGCGCAAGGACGCTGCCCTGCAGCTTCTCGATGTCCACCTCAAGCCAAGCCGGCACCTGAACGCGCTCGTTGGAGATGAGAGCGCTCTTGATAACCAGCATTTCCTTGGCCTTCGGGGCCACGGAGATCAGGTCGCCGGGGCGCACGCGGAACGACGGGATGTCCACGCGACGGCCGTTCACGCAAATGTGGCCGTGACGCACCTGCTGACGGGCCTCCGCGCGGGACTTCGCGAAGCCCAGGCGGTACACCACGTTGTCCAGACGAGACTCCAGAATGCGCAGCAGGTTCTCACCGGTTACGCCCTGCTGGCGGGAAGCCATGTCGTAGTAGTGATGGAACTGCTTCTCCAGCAGACCGTAGATGCGCTTGGTCTTCTGCTTCTCGCGCATCTGGGTGCGGTATTCGCTCTCCTTGATGCGCTTCTTGCCCGCCTCACCGGGGGCGTAGTTGCGGCGCTCCATGGCGCACTTCTCGGAATAGCAGCGGTCGCCCTTGAGGAACAACTTCGCGCCCTCGCGGCGGCACAGGCGGCAATCCGGTCCTGTATAACGAGCCATAATGTGATCCTTTCAGCTACACGCGACGACGCTTGCGCGGACGGCAACCGTTGTGCGGAATAGGGGTGCAATCCTGAATGCTGGCGATTTCGAGGCCGGCCGCCTGCAGAGAGCGGATGGCGGTCTCGCGGCCCGAGCCCGGGCCCTTCACGAACACGGAAACCTTGCGCAGGCCGTGCTCCATGGCCACCTTAGCGGCCGCTTCGGCGGCCATCTGAGCGGCGAAGGGAGTGGACTTACGGGAGCCCTTGAAGCCCACCGTGCCGGCGGACTGCCAGGAAATCACATTGCCCTGGGGATCAGTGATGCTCACAATGGTGTTGTTGAACGTAGACTTGATGTGGGCGGCGCCCACGGCGATGTTCTTACGTTCGGAGCGCTTGATGCGCGTGCGTACGTTTTTCTTAGCCATGGTTACCTACCTTACTTCTTCTTGCCGCCGATTTGCTTGCGCGGACCCTTGCGGGTACGGGCGTTGGTGTGGGTGCGCTGGCCACGAACGGGCAGGCCGCGACGATGGCGCAGGCCGCGGTAGCAGCCAATCTCCATCAGGCGCTTCACGTTCTGGGACACCTCGCGGTGCAGGTCGCCCTCCACCTTCAGGTTGTTCTGGATGTAGTCGCGCAGCTTGGTGAGGTCATCCTCAGTGAGGTCCCTCACGCGGGTGTCGGGGTTGACACCAGTTTCGGCCAGCACCTTCTTCGAGGTGGTCAGGCCAATGCCGTAGATGTAGGTCAAGGCGATCTCAATGCGCTTGTCGCTGGGAAGATCGACACCAACAAGACGTGTTGCCATGTGCTCTTATCCCTTTCTTTCTAGCCCTGGCGCTGCTTGTGGCGGGGGTTCTCGCAAATGACGAGCACCTTGCCGTGGCGCCGGATGATCTTGCACTTGTCGCACATTTTCTTGACCGAAGGACGTACCTTCATAATCAGCTTCCTTTCGGTATGCGGTTCCTCTATCGTACACGCCCAGCCGCAGGCGGTGTTTCTTACTGATGCTTGCTGCGTTTCCCACTTTGCGCCGCCCCATGAGCGGGCTCGGCTTGCCCGGTCATAAGGCGCAGAAAAGCGCTTCGCCAAACGTGAAGCGCTCACAATTGTCGCTCGGAGGCGGAGGGGCTATTTGAACCGGTAGGTGATGCGCCCGCGGTTCAGGTCGTAAACGGAAAGCTCCACCGTCACCTTGTCGCCCGGCAGGATTTTGATGTAGTGCATCCGCATCTTGCCAGAGATGTGCGCCAAGATATTGTGGCCGTTTTCCAGCTCAACGCGAAACATTGCGTTCGGCAGAGCTTCGAGCACGGTACCTTCGAGCTCGATTACGTCTTCTTTAGCCAAAAGTGCTCCTTCAAGCGGAAGTGTTAAAAACAGCAACGTGAGATATTAGCAAAGAAGTCAATGGATTTTTGAGAATTTTTGCAAAAGGGCGCAAAACATCATAAACCGGCGATGCTGGTGATTTTTGCCTGCTTGTCAGGCTCGCGGTTTCAAGAACCGCGCAACGCTCGTGCGGGAAAGAATGGCACGGTGTCGCCAGGTACTTGCGCGAAAGAATGCGCTGCCGCCTTGTCGGCAAGGGGGCATAATAGCAGAACCCATTTCCCGATGCAAGCTCCTCCGCACCAGGAGGTGCGGCCAGCATAGCGGCCGACCGCACCCGTTTTGCGAGAACAGGCGCTCTGCGCCTTAAGCCGTCCGCGTGCCTTTTTCGGTGCGGGCCACAATCATGAACAGCACCAGCGCCAGTGCGCCTACGGCCGCCATGGCCAGGTACAGGGCGCTGTAGCCAATCAGCGGCACCACCAGCCCCAGCAAAATGGGACCGATGCCCACCCCCACGTCCAGTAGCATGTAGAAGGTGGCGTTGCCCACCGACAGCCGGGCATCGGAGGTAACCCGCACCGCCATGGCCAGGCCGCAGGACTGCACCGTGCCTACGCCGAAGCCCAGCAGCATGGCGGCCCCCAGCAAGATGAAATCGTTGCTGGCCTCAGCCACCAGGGCCATGCCCACCACAAAGGCCACAAAAGCCGGCACCATCACCGGATGGGGCCCTACACGGTCGAACGCGCGGCCGGTAAAGGGGCGCGTGACGAACATGGCCAGCGCATAGGCCACGAAGAACACGCTGGCGGCACGGGATAGGCCAATTTGGTCGGCATAGGGGGTAAGGAACGTGAGCAGGCTTGAATAGCCGAAGAACAGAAGCCCGCACACCAGGGCGATGGGAAGCACTCCCGCTTCCACGAACCGGGAAAGGGGCGAATGCTCCAATTTTTCGGTCACCTTTTCCTCCAGATGGGTGGAGGGAACGCGGGCGGTGTCGCTGCCGTCCTCGGGGACCGGGGCGCTCATGGCGGCCGGCTTCGTAGCAGCCGCACCGGCGCCGCACGGGTCGTCGGCGGCCGCTTCCAGCTGCGTTGCCATCGCCTCTTCCCGCCGCTCTTCGGCGGGCGCGCCCGTCCTGGCACCGGAAGCCGCGTCAGCGGCAGCCGCCTCTTCGGCCCGCGCCTTCGCCGGGCGCCCCTTCACGGCCGAACCCTTCGCCGGCTTCAGCAGCAACGACGCCGGCACCGCCAGGGCCACCAGCACGCTGGCGACGACGAACACCCAGTCGTAGCCGAAGTTGTTGGAGAGGAAGATGCCCACAAAGGGGCCGATGGCGCTGCCCAGCGTAACCGACAGCATGAAATACCCGATTCCCTCCCCTTTGCGCTGGGAAGGAATGAGGCTGGTCATGACGGTGGCCACCGTGGTGGAGGCAGTGCCGTAGGCAAACCCGTGCAGCAGCCTGCCCCCGATGAGCGCCAGCAGAGGCTCGTGCACCAGGTACAGCACGCTGAACACCACTTCGCACACGCAGGCCACCACCAGCACCGGCACGCGGCCGAACTTTTCCATCAGAGGGGCGCAGAGGAAGCGGGACACCAGCGTGCCCACGATGAACGCGCTGGCGCAGAAGGCCGCCGCAGCCGGCGGGGCCTGGTACACATTCAGCGCGTAGGCGGTCATCACCACCATGAGCATAAAATAGTTGCCGGCGATGAAGAAGTTAAGGAAGGTGCCGGCCACGAAGCTTCGGGTCCAGAGAGGGGGTTGCGCGGCGCGCGCGGGAGCAGCCATTAGCGACAGTCGCCTTCTTTCGTGATGAGCACCGCCACCGGCGAGCTTTTCGTAACTGCATAGCTGACGCTGCCCAAGTAGCCGCCCACGCCGCCCTTGCCGCGGCTGCCCATGATCACCAGGTCGCAGCCCTCTTCGCGCACGCAGCGCAGGATCAGCTCGGCCGGCGCCGTGCCGGAGAGCACCTTCACCGTGGTGGGGTTCGCCGCATTGGCCGCCACCTCCAGCAGGTGCTGCCGCATGGCCTCGGCGTCGTCGGCCAGCACGGCGTCCATGCCGGCGCCGGTCATGCCGCCCCCTACCAGGCGCATGATGTTCACCAGCACCAATTCGACTTCCGGGCTTTCGCTGGCAATGGCCTGCGCCAGGGCGATGGCCTTCTCCGAAGCCGGCGAGCCGTCATAGGCAACCAAAATCTTGTGGCACCACATGATCTTCCTTTCGCTGAACAATGAGTTGCGGGCTTGGCTATGAATTCCCGTCACAACAATAACCCCCTGCGCCAGTTTTGGAAGCAGAGGGTTGCCCAAGTTGCAATTTTGTTGTTTGGGGGGAGGCGGTTGTCGGGATCCTTAGCCCTCCCCCGCTCCGGCGCGGCTGCTATTCGGCAGGCACGAAGGTGTCGCGGTCGGGGGCGAAGGACTGCATGGCCTCGATGGTGCGGGCGAACAGCTCATCCAGCTCCCAGCCCAGCATCTCGGCGCCGCTGGTGATTACCCCACGGTCAACGCCGGCGGCGAAGCGCTTGTCCTTGAACTTCTTCTTCAGCGACTTCACGTTGAAGTCCATCACGCTCTTCGAGGGACGCATCACGATGGCGGCGCCGATGAGGCCAGTCAGCTCTTCGGTGGCGAAGAGAATCTTCTCCATCTGCAGCTCCGGCTTGGGCAGCTCGGGGTTGAAATCGGAGGTATGGCTTTGGATGGCGCGAATCAGCTCGGGCGTACCGCCGGCCGCTTCGATGAGGGGCGCGGCGTAGAGGGTGTGCTTCTCCGGCTCGTCGTCGTGTTCTTCCCAGTCCAGGTCGTGCAGAAGCCCCACGATGCCCCAGAATTCCTCGTTCTCGGGGTCGTACTCGCGGGCGAAGTAGCGCATGGTCTGCTCTACCGTTTCGCCGTGCTCGATGTGGAAGGGGTCTTTGTTGTGGGCGGCCAGCAGCTCAAACGCCTCGTCGCGCGTCATGCCGGCGGAAAGTGTAGTCATAGGGTCCTCCTCCTTCTCGCCTCCGCGGAGGCCTTGGCGCGCACAGCGCCCAGCAGCCCGCCGCGGGTTGAATTTGCTGCCGCCACTATACCCCACGCCGCGCCCAGGGAAAAGCAGCGCCCGTCCAAATCTCCACGCCCCGCGTTGGAGGGCGCCCCAATCCCCCACCGCCCGCAAAGCGGGCCGGGCTAGGCGGCCGGCGGGCAGGTGCTGAAGAGGTTGTCCTTGACCCTGCACACCGCGAAGTAGTACAATACCCGTTCGCGTGCACATGGGCCGTTAGCTCAGTTGGTAGAGCAGGGGACTTTTAATCCCAAGGTCGCGGGTTCGAACCCCTCACGGCCCACCACGCGCTTTCGCTGGGGTATCGTCCAACGGCAGGACTCTGGTTTTTGGTGCCAGCTATCTAGGTTCGAATCCTGGTACCCCAGCCAATACATCCAAGGCCCGAAAGGGCCTTTTTTTGTTGCCACGGGAACAGGTGGCGCCGGGAGCCCCTACCCTACCGCGGCAAGGCCGTAAGCGGCCGTGGCGTGGGTGATGGCGTTGACGATAGCTTGCTGCATGGCTTCGCAGGCCATCATGGCCAGCAAGTCGGGGTCGGCCGGCACCTCCCCGGAAGCCATTGCGAAGATGCAGTCGCCATCGTGGGAAGTGTGCACCGGCTTGATGGAGCGGGCGTAGGCATCGTGGGTAGTCACCGCCAGGCGATGGGCCTGGGGCTTGGTGAGCTGGGCATTGGTGAGCACCACGCCGATGGTGGTATTGGCGCACGGGCCCTCCTCGGCTGCCCCAGCGGCCTCATCGGCTGCCGCCTGGGCCGCAAGCGGCAGGGCGGAAGCGGCGTCCAGCATGGTGCCGTCGTCCATGCGCATGCCCGCCAGCAGCGCGCCGTCGGGGGCGTACACGCAGCCGGCGGCGTTCACCGCCACCAAAGCGCCTACCACCACCGGGCCCATCGCCACCGCGTGCCAGCCCAGCCCCGACTTCACCGCGTGGGCCGGCCCCAGCATCTTGGCCACTGTGGCGCCCGTGCCAGCACCGATGTTGCCCTGCTGCGGCTCCTCGCCAGACGCCAGGTTCTCCAGCGCGTTCACGCAGGCCTCGGCCCCCTGCTCTTTGCGCGGGTAGGCAAACTGCCCCACCGGCAGGTCGAACAGGCAGGCCCCCGGCACAATGGGCACGCAAGCGTCCATCAGGTGGAAGCCCGTGCCGCGGGCGGCCAGCTCGTCCATGGCGCCGCAAGCAGCCTCAAGCCCGAAAGCCGAGCCGCCGGCCAGCATGACCCCTTGCACCTGTTGCACCGTGTTCTCGGGGCGAAGCAGGTCCGTTTCCCGCGTTGCCGGCGCCGCACCGCGCACATCCACGCCGCACACTGCCCCTTCGGGCGCCACCACGAAAGTGCAACCGGTGCCGCGAGAGGCCAGCTCGGCCGAGCCGACGCCGAAGGCCGGCAGATCGGCCTTGGTGGCGGGAGCGAAAATGGAAGCGGAAGTCATGGAGGCCCTCCTTCGGGATGTACCTATATATGTGTTGCAACATTATGCCCTCTGGCAACGACCGCCGGCGCCGGGAAGTCCACAGACCGCAAAATGCGCTATCATTCCCACACAAACTTACCGCTATTCACAGGAAAAGAGACACCATGGCCATTTCCGCCCCCAAAGGAACCCGCGATTTTCTGCCCGACGAGGCGCTGTTCTGGCAGCAGTTCAAGGCAACGGCAGCCGAAGTGTTCGGCACGTATGGCTATTTGCCCATCGAAACGCCGGCGCTGGAGCTGACCGAGCTGTTCGTGCGGGGCATCGGCGAAGCCACCGATGTGGTGTCGAAAGAGATGTTCACCGCCATTTCCGGAGAGAACCTGAAGAACTGGGTGGAAAACGGTCGCGCCCCCGAGCGAAAGAGCCGCCTGTCGCTGCGTCCCGAAGGCACGGCGGGCGTGGTGCGCGCCGTAGTGCAGCATGACCTGGTGCCGCAAGGGGCTGCACCGGCGAAGCTGATGTACGCCGGCCCGATGTTTCGCGCGGAAAACCCCCAAAAGGGGCGCCAGCGCCAGTTCAACCAGGTGGGCGTAGAGTGCCTGGGGGCCGAGGAACCCACGGTGGACGCCGAGGCCATCATCATGCTGATGCGCTTCTTCCAACGGGTGGGCATCCCTTCTGCCAACATGACGCTGCTGTTGAACTCCATGGGCTGCGAGAAGTGCCGCCCCGCCTACCGCGATTTGGTGAAAGCCCATCTGGACGCCCACAGCGGCGAGCTGTGCGACACCTGCCGCACCCGCGCTGAAATCAACCCGCTGCGCGCCTTTGATTGCAAAAACGAAAGCTGCGCCAAGGTGATGGAGCAGGCGCCGAAAATCACCGATCACCTGTGCGACGAATGCAAGGCCCACTACGAAACCGTGAAAGCGCTGCTGGACGGCGCCGAGGTGGCCTACGTGGAAGACGCCTCCCTGGTGCGCGGGCTGGATTATTACACCCGCACCGTGTTCGAAGTGCAGACGGACGCCGGACTGGGCTCTCAAAACGCCATTGGCGGCGGTGGCCGCTACGACAAACTGGCGAAAGAAGTGGGCGGGCGTCCCACGCCGGGGCTGGGTTTCGCGCTGGGCTTCGAGCGCTGTGCACTGGCCCTGGAAGCGGCGGGGGTGGAAATGCCCCAAGCACAGCAGCTAGATTTGTTCGTGGCCTGCGTGAACGACGAGATGCGCGCCGCCGCCTTCGGGCTGGTGCAAGCGGCCCGCGACCGCGGCTACAAAGCCGACATGGACCATCAGCATCGCAGCCTGAAAAGCCAGTTCAAGCTGGCGGATAAGTTGAATGCCGCAAAGGTGGCGGTGCTGGGCCCCGACGAGATGGCCGAAGGCAAATGCCAGCTGCGCGACATGGGCACCCATGAGCAGCTGATCGTGGGCTTCGACGAAGTGGTAGACACCCTGGGCCGCGCTTTGGCGTAAACGGCGGGGGAAGGGCGGGGGCAGCCCAAGTCGCTCAAACAGTCCTGGCTTTGGAAAACGCGCCACTGGCGCGTTTTCGTCGTGCGGAACTCGCTTTGTTGGACCACCCCCGCCCTTCCCGCGCACAGCCGAAACGAGCTCGTTCAAGCAGAACAACATCCTGGCTGGGCCGACCCGGCAGGTCGGAGCGAGGTCCGGCCAAGCGGAGTAGAGGGGAAATCCGCTCGCCCGGAGGGCGAGTTAGTTCCCCTCGTACGGAGCGTCGAGCGCAGGCCTGTCGGGTCGGCCCACCCTCCAGAAACATAAAAGGGCAGAGGTAGAATCTCTGCCCTACGAATAATGCGTGCGTCGAAAGTGTACGTCCCCCTGACACGGGGGACGTTCTTCTTAGTGGTGGTGGTTGCAGGCTTGGTCGGCGCTCATCACCGGGCATTCGCCGGCGGCCACCTTCTTGGCGGCATCCCCCACGCCAGGGGTTTGGTTCTCGAAGTACACGGTGATGCCGGCGTTCTGGAAACCCATCAGCGGACGCATGCCCATGCCCGCCGCCACAATGGCGTCGGCACCGGCCTCCTGCAAAAGCCCCACGGGGCGCAGGCAACCGCCCTCTTCATGGGGCGGGTTGTCAATCGCGGCCACTTCAGTGATCTCGCCATCCTCGATGGTGAGCAGGGTGAAACAGTCACAGTGGCCGAAGTGGCCGCTGCGCTCGGAATCAAGCCCGGGCTGGCCCAGGGTGGGCACTGCAAGTTTCATTGTAGCCATGGAGGCTCCTTTCAAATGGGCGCGCAAAACGCGCTTCTCAGTGAGTCACGGTTCATAGTAGCGCATTTGAGGAGCGCTGTCCCCCGCAACAGAGGCGCCATCACATCCTTTATGAGTTGCGCACCACGTAGGCAGCAGCTTTGGCGGCCACCTCTGGGTTCACCCCTACGTCCATAAGTGCGCTGGCCAGGGCCGCTTCCGCTTCGGCCGCCGCTTGGGCCGCCGCGGGCACGCCCTTCAGCTGCACGGAATCCACCGCCTCCTGAGCCAGGGCCTCCCCCGCCGCCTCAAACTGACGGGTGGCCTCTTCGGCTTCCGCGAGCGACACTGCCGCTGGCTGGGGCGAGAGATAGGCGGCGATGCCGGCCGCCGCCCGTTTGCCGGCCCCCATAGCCAAGATAACCGTGGCAGCCCCGCTCACCGCGTCGCCCCCGGCAAATACGCCGGGCACCGAGGTGGCACCGGTTTCCTCGTCCACCACAATAAGATTGCGCGGGGTGGTTTCCAACCCCGGGGTGGTTTGGCCAATCAGTGGATTAGTGCGGTTGCCGATAGAAATGACGAACATGTCGCAGTCGATCACATGGTTCGACCCCGACACTTCCTGCGGGCGGCGACGGCCGGATTCGTCCGGTTCGCCCAAGGCCATGTCCACCACTTCCACACCGGACAGCCACCCCTTCTCATCGCCGATGAGCCGCACCGGGTTGGTAAGGTTGCAAAACACAATGCCCTCTTCTTCGGCATGGCGAATCTCCTCATGGCGGGCGGGCATCTCCTCGCGGCCGCGACGGTACACCACCGTCACGTCGGCCCCCAACCGCTTGGCAGTGCGGGCGGCGTCCATGGCCACGTTGCCACCGCCCACCACCACGCACTTCTGCCCAGCGTACACTGGCGTTTCGTATTCAGGGAAACGGTAGGCCTTCATGAGGTTCACGCGGGTGAGCAGCTCGTTGGCCACGCACACGCCGTTGAGCCCTTCCCCCTCGATGCCCAGATAGCTGGGCAGGCCGGCGCCCGTGGCCACGAACACCGCCTCGTAGCCCTGCTCCATCAGTTCGCCGATATCGCAGATCTTACCCACCACTTGGTTCAGCTCGAACTTCACGCCCGCTTCCTCGATGGCGGCTACTTCGCGGGCCACCAGCTCTTTGGGAAGGCGGAACTCGGGGATGCCGTAGGTGAGCACGCCGCCCACGGCGTGCAGCGCTTCGAACACCGTCACATCGGCGTTCACCTTGGCAAGCTCGCCGGCGCAGGTGAGCGACGCAGGGCCCGAACCCACCACCGCCACTTTGCGGCCGGAAAGATCGGTGCCGGCAGGAATGACGGGCACCGCCTTGCCGCCCAGCGCCTTGTTTTCCCGCTCCAGCTCTTCCAAGCGCTCGGGGTTTGCCTGGATGCGAGCCCGTTCCAGCCGGCGGTCGGCCAGGGCGCGCGCCGCCTCTTGCGGGTGCTCGGCGGCCCAGTCGGCGATGAAGCGCTCAAGGCGGCCGATGCCCACCGGCTCGCCCTTGCGGCCGCGCATGCACACCCCTTCGCATTGGGTTTCCTGCGGGCACACACGCCCGCAGATGGCCGGCAGGGCGTTGGCGTCTTTCACTGCGGCGTAAGCAGCGGCGAAATCGCGGCGGGCGATGAGGGCCACGAACTCGCGCACCGGCACCCCCACGGGGCAGCCGGCAACACAGGGGCGCGACTCACACTGGATGCAACGACGCGCCTCGTTCACCGCCTGATCGGCGCTATAGCCCAGCGTCACTTCCGAAAACGTGTGGGCCCGCTCAAGGGGATCGAGCACCGGCATGGGAGTTTTGAAGTTCTGACGGTTGTAATTCACCAACTTGGCCATGGGGCTACTCTTCCTCTCCGTAAACTTCCAGGCTGGCGCCGGCGTTCTCGGCAAACTGCGCCGCGCGGGCCGCCTCTTCGCGGGCAAGAGAAGCCACCAGCGCCGCCCGCACCTTTGCGGCGGAAGCGGGATCCATGGCGGCCAGTTTGTCCTCGGTTTCGCTGTCGAACTCTATGTGAGCGGGCCGCGACGCCCGCGCCTGGCGCCGGGCCTCTTCGCGACCGGCACGGGCGGCGCGGGCCGCCACCACATCGCAGTCCCGCGCCTCGCTTATCTGGCGAGCGGCGGTTTTCTTGGCGGTGCTCTCGTAGCTTTGGTACATCACGCCGCGGCGAATAGCGTCGTCGTAATCCACCAGGTGGCCATCGAAGTCGGGGCCGTCCACACAAGCGTGCAGGTATTCGTCCCCCACCTTCACACGGCAGCCGCCGCACATGCCGGTGCCGTCGATCATGATGGGGTTCAGGGACACCAGCGTTTTGATGCCGAACTCGGCGGTGGTCTTGGCCACGAACTTCATCATGATGATGGGGCCCACCGCCAGCACCAAGTCGTAACCGGCGCCCTCTTCAATCCACTGGCGCAGCGGCTCGGTTACCACGCCCTTGTTGCCGTTGCTGCCGTCGTCGGTCATCACGATACTGCGGGCGGCCACTTCCTCAATCTCGTCTTGCAGAAGCACCAGGTCTTTGTTGCGGAAACCGGTGATCACATCCACTTCGCAGCCATGCTCGGAAAGCCAACGGGCCTGCGGGTAGGCGATGGCGGTGCCCAGGCCGCCGCCGATGACGCAGGCGCGCTTCGAGCCTTCTAGCTCGGTGGGATTGCCCAGCGGCCCTACGAAATCCAGCAGCGCCTCGCCGGGGCGCATGGTGGCCAGCTCCATGGTGGTGGCCCCCACCGCCTGGAACACGATGGTGACCGTGCCCGCTTCGGGGTCGGCGGAGTTCATGGTGAGGGGAATGCGCTCCCCGTATTCGTCGATGCGCAGCATGATGAACTGGCCCGGTAGAATCTTGCGAGCCACCTCCGGCGCCCGCACGCACATGCGAGTCACTTCGGAATTCAGTTGCTCAACGCTCACAATTTCATACATGTGCCGTCTCTTCCTCTTATGGGGCGCGCTCGCCCACCCGCTGCGTCCCCGCCCGCCAGACCTCCCCCAAGCCCGCGCGCACCGGCAATTTCCGCAGCTTTTTGCACGATAAACGAGAGCGTAGTATAACCACCGGCCCGCGCCGCGCTTACCTGGAGAGCTGTTTACACGCGGTCAACAGAAAACGCCCCTTTTCCCTGCACCGATGGCAGGTTCTGTACCCTTGAATAATCAGAAAGCACGCGGAAGGGAGGGGCCGTGGCCATACGCTACGAACTGAAGGGGCACCTGGCCCTCATCGACGCAAATACTCCCTATGCAGGGCTCTCTCCCATTGTGGAAGTGCTCACCTCCGCCGAATTTGAAGCCATGAAAACCATCCCGGAGGAAGCCAAAGAGGCATTACGGGAAATCCAGCACGCCGAAAGCAGCTTCATTGAGGTGTTCTCTAACTTCACGTTAGGCTCATTCGCGGTGCCGGCGAAATGCGACACCAAGATGGCCAGTACCTGCCTCATCCCTTCCGACCCCGATCTGTTCGCCTTTTACATGGACCGCGAAAGCCTGGTGTTCGTGGACGACGGCACCTTCGCGGCCGACATCTTGGCCGAGCTGGGAAAATCCGGCATCATGCGGCGGATGACCACTGCCCATTGCCTATACATGTTCTTCAAAAACCTGATGGTAGACGACCTGGTGTGGCTGGGAAAGCTGGAGGACTCAATGGAGTCGATGGAAGAGGAAATGCTCGCCAACCAGAGCAAAAGCACCACCACGGTGATCATGGGCTACCGGCGTCTGTCGATGCGCTTCCTCACTTATTACCAGCAATTGGCCTCCATGGCATCCATACTTGCGGACAACGAGAACAAAATTCTGCCAAAAGAGGAGGCGGACGCCTTCGACCACGCATCCGCCATGGCCGACCGCCTGGTGGACCGCGCTGAAACGGTGAACGAGTACAGTGGGCAGCTGCGGGAGCTGTATCAAACCCGCATTGATCTGCGCCAAAACGCCATCATGCAGATCCTCACGGTGGTAACAGTGCTGTTCGCGCCGCTCACCCTGATCACCGGTTGGTTCGGCATGAACCTGGAGGTAATCCCCGGCCTTCAGTGGGCGCCTATGTGGGCGCTGCTGCTGGCGCTGTTCGTCATCTCCACCATCGCCCTGCTAGCGGTGTTCCAGCGCAAAAGCTTTTTGCAGAAAATCGTGAAGTAGCCTCAAAATGAGACATCAGGGTTGTCCCTTTGTCTCAGGGCGGCGGTATCAGTGGCCGCCGCCGGCCATCATCTTTACGGCGTGGGGGATGACGCCCGCCACTCCTTCCCAGTTTTCGGTGGCCGCCTTGGTGGAACCGGGCAGGTTGATCACCAGCGTGCGGCCCCGCTGCATGCACAGGGCACGGGACAGCATGGCGTACGGGGTGATTTTCATGGAGTGGGCGCGCATGCCCTCGGCGATACCCGGCACTTCCCGGTCGCACACGGCGCGGGTGGCCTCGGGGGTTACATCGCGCAGCGAAAGCCCGCTGCCGCCGCAGGTGAGCACCACGTCCACCTTCAAGGCGTCGGCCGCTTCCACGATGGCCGCGGAAATCTGCTCCTGCTCGTCTTTCACGATCACATGGGAAGCGCACTGCCAGCCGGCTTGCCCGATCAGCCGCTCCAGCGCGTAGCCGGCGGCGTCTTCGGAAAGCTGGCGCGTGTCCGAACAGGTGACGATGGCAAATGTGATGGCGCTCATGGCCCTTCCTTTCTACAGGCCCAAATCCTCGGGCACGCCCAAAAGCAGGCACTCGATAAGGTCGCCCGTCTGTTTCGATTCCAGCCCCTCCGGCATGACGGCCAGGCAGTTCGAGCGCTGGATAGGACCGAACAGCCCCGAGCTTTGGTTTTTGTCCGGCATCACCTCAAAGCCGCCGTCGGGGCAGCGGGTAATAGTGGAGCGGAGGAAGATGCGGCGCGGATCGCGTTTGCGCACGTCTTTGGCCAGGCGCGCCTGAACGCTCATGTGCTGAACATGGGCGAAACCCTGCATGCGTCGCAGCGCCGGGCGCACCAGTAGCTCAAAGCCCACGTAGGCGGCGGCCGGGTTGCCGGGCAGGCCAAACACCGGCGTGTCGTTCACGACGCCGAAGGTTTGAGCCTTGCCGGGACGAATGTTCACCGTGGTCATGAGCAATGTGCCCAGCGATTCCACCACCGGCTTGATGAAGTCGAAGTCGCCATTAGAGGCGCCGCCGGTGGTGAGCACGAAATCGCACTCGGCGGTGGCGGCGGTGATGGCCGCGCAGAGGGCCTCGAAAGTGTCCTCGACAATGGGATACACGCGGGGAACGGCACCGGCAGCTTGAGCGCAAGCTGCCATGGCGTAACTGTTGGAGTTGCGGATTTTGCCGGGAGTGGGAACAGCGGGCGGCTGCACGAGCTCGCTGCCGATGGCCAAAATCCCCACCACGGGGCGACGGTGCACCGGCACGTCCAAGATGCCGCAGCTGGCCAGAAAGCCCACGCCCGCCGTGCCGATTACATCGCCGGGCTGAATGACCACGTCGCCGGCGCGCGCCTCTTCGCCCGCCTGCCGCACATTGGAGCCCCGCTCGGTGGGAGCAGCAAAGGCTACGGTGCTACCGGGCTTTCCGTCGCCCTCCAGCACCTCCACAATCTCATACTTCACCACGCTGTCGGCATCGGCGGGCAGCGGCGCCCCGGTCATGATGCGCACGCACTCCCCTTCGCCGATGGGGCCTTCAAACACCTCGCCGGCCGCCTCTTCGGCAATCACCTTCAAAGGCACCGGGGCCGCTTCGGTGGCGCTGGCAATTTGGGATGCGCGCAAGGCAAAACCGTCCATGGCAGAATGCGCGAAGGGAGAAATATCGATGTCACTGCTCAATGGGGCGCAGGCCACACGGCCGCAGGATTCCAGTAGCGGCACCACCTCTTCCCCGAGAGGGAAAACGGCAGAAAGCACTAAGCTGCGAGCTTCTTCCAGAGAAATCATTTCGGCCACGGAAAGACCTCCTTCTCATGCGGGGTGCTGCTGCGCTGCCCGCGATTTTTGAATAGCGGCATTATATCTCTTCAAGAATACAATGGAAGTGCCGAGGAACTCGGCCGAGAAGGCCTTGCGCGAAGATTCCAAAACGCATCCTCTACCTATAAATTGAGTCAGAGACATTATTGGATATGAATATGCGTTAGATTTTTTCGATAATCTCAACCTAAATCAGTCAAAACTCCTTTATGCTAAGTAAATCACTCGCTTTTGAAGCATTTGCACTTCTGCACTTCTGCACTTCCGTTCTTCCGCTCTTCCGTTCTTCCGTCGCATCGCTGTGCTGCGTTATTTTTGCGGCTCCCGAACGGCACCCGCTCCACCGGGCCGCCCGAGCGCGGTCCCCCACTACCCACCTTCCAGGGAACGGAGAAACCATGGGCCGCCTCAGCAACGCATCCTTCACATCAATAGCTGCAGCCACGCTGGGCTCCCTCATGATTGGACTTATTTCCGGCGCCACCGTCCACGCCCTTGTGCGCCGTACCGAACTCATTTCGGCGCAAAAGCGCAACGCCCTGGCCGACGCCTCAGAGGCCCCTCGCGCCGCTCGCCCAATTGCCTGCGAAAACGCCGATGCAGCCTTCCCCGCGGACGCTCCAATCAGCTGCCGCCAGCCCATCACCCCCGCGGGGGCACTGGGGCCGCGAGCTGCCGCCACTCCAGTCTCCGCCTCCCTTGACCCCCAGCAGCCAGCCCCGAAAGACCCGAACCGCCGCGGTTTACTTGATTGTTGGAATCAACTGGGGCTCACCCATGCGGAAGGCCGCGTAGCCCAGCGCATCATCAAAGGGGACGCGTTCTCGACCATCGCCAGCGACCTGGGAGTTTCCCACGATTCGGTTCGGCAAACCGCCTGCCGCATTTACCGGAAAGCCGGCGTGGGCCGGCGCAACGAATTCACCGCTCGCGTAGTGGCACTGCAGTTCGAGCCAACGGCGGAATAACCGCCGCCCCCCCTCATCCCGCACGGCAACAACCCAGCAACGATGAGTCAAAAAGCCTCCGCCACCGCCCCGCAACGGCCGCATCAGCGCTACGTTTTTCTTGGTTTCCTCGAAGCCGCATGCAAGGCGCGAGGAGAGAGGGCTGGCAATGAAAACGCACACGCACAAGATAACCGCCAAAAACGAAGTGGGGTTCGCCGCTTTCAGAACCTGGCCGTTTTGGCGCGCCATCGTGGTGGCGTTTTGCGTAGGATGCATCGTGGGCCATTGGCTGGAGATTCCCTACTGCATGTTCATGAACTACTTTTTCGGCATCGTCGATCCCGACTACGCCGTATGGACCGACCCCTGGTACCACCCTTACTGGGTGTACGGATTCGGCGCCATGGCCATGACCTTCCTCATTGAGCCCTTCAAGGAAGTCATCATTGTGCGGCGCAAAACCATGTGGGGGGCGTTTTTGGAAACCCTGCTGTACGCCGTGCTGCTGGCCATGCTGCTGGAGCTGGTGATTGGGTGGCTGGTGAACCAGCCAGATCAAATGGGCAACTACCCTTATTGGGACAACTCGAAGCTGCCGCTGAATGTGTTTGGCCAAGCATGGCTGGTGAACGATTTTGTCATCGGGCTGGTGGCCATGTTCTACGTGTGGGTGATGTGGCCGCTCATCTGCAAGGGCCTTGGAAAGGCAGGGCCGCGCGGCGCCAACATCACCATGGCTGTTGTGGTGGCGGCCTTCGCCATCTGCTGCGCCGTCTCCTACATCCAACTGGCCCTGGCATAGGGTTTGCGAAACCGCAGGGCGCCCCCCTGCTCCGAAAACGCAAAGGCAGAGATAGAATCTCTGCCCTACGAATTCGACCTGCGGTGCATCCTGGCTGGGCCGGTTGGGCGGGGCGGAGCGAGGTCCGGTTAAGCCAAAGGAGTGCCGAGACTACAGGCTCGGCGCGACGACGCGTCGAGCGCAGCCCCGTCCAACCGGCCCACCCTCCAGAAACACACATGAGTCATTAGAGTTGTCCCTTTGTCTCCCATGCCGAGTCGGCGCGGCGGTGCGGGGCACTTCGCGCTATACTTTCTGCCAAAGTGCAACAGGATTGGACGGTTCATGGATTCTCAGATAAACGGCTTCACCGGTTTCGGCAGGCATAACCCCGGCTTCGTATCGGCCAAAGACGCCATCCGCAAGGCGGAAATTGCCGCCCAGGCCGCCAAAAACGACCCCGTGCAGCAAGCGCGCCAGACGCTGGCCCAGGCGCAGGCGTTTACCTCCGGACTGGGCAGCGGCGCCGATGATGCCAACGCCCATCGCGGCAGCGCCCATCGTTCGGCTGCGCTGAAGTTCGCCGCCCCGGTGTCGTCCCGCGACAGCGGCCTTACCTTCGACCCGGAAAAGCTGGCCCGCATCCCCGAAGCGGACCGCCGCTGGGCATGGGTGGAGGTGGACCTTTCCGCCATTCGCCACAACACCCAGGCGGTGCGCAACCGGCTGGCCCACGGAGTGCGGCTGATGGCCGTGGTGAAGGCGGATGCCTACGGCCACGGCGCAGTGCCGGTGGCGAAGATGGCCCTGAACTCCGGTGCCGACTACCTGGGCGTTGCCACGGTTGACGAGGCCATCGAGCTGCGGGAAGCGCTGATCGGCGCGCCCATCTTGGTACTGTCGCAACCGCCGGCCGAGGCCATTCCGCTGCTTTTGGGCTACAAGGTGATGCCGGCTATTTACACTGCCGACTTTGCCATCGCCTACGCTGAAGCTGCCGATGCCTTTGGCATCTCCGCGCCGTTTCACCTGGCGGTGAACACCGGCATGAATCGCATCGGCGTGCGCTGGGACCAGGCGGCCGAGTTCATGCACCAGGTGGGCTTCCACCGAGCCCTTGAGCTGGTGGGCACCTTCACCCATTTCGCCACCGCCGACTGCACCCAAACACTTGACTTCCAAATTCAGACGAAGCGCTTTTTGGAGGCGCTCTCGGCGCTGCGCATGGCCGGCGTGGACCCGGGCATCGTGCATGCCGCCAACTCCGCCGCCGCCATCCGTTTCCCCGACGTGCACTTCGACATGGTGCGGCTGGGCATCAGCCTCTACGGCTTCTACCCCTGCCCCGAAACCCTCACCACGATCGACCTGAAGCCGGCCATGAGCGTATACGCCCGCATCAGCGACGTGCGCACCGTGCCCCTGAGCGACGGCGTGAGCTACGGGCTGCACTACCGCAGCCGCGGTGCCCACACGAAAATTTGCACCATCCCCATCGGTTACGCCGACGGCCTGCGCCGCAGCCTCTCCAGCCGCGTGCGCTTTTTGTACAACGGCGCCCTGATGCAGCAGGTGGGCAACATCTGCATGGACCAGTGCATGTTTGAGATGGACCCCTACGCCCACGGCCTGCGGGAACGGCGCGAGCCGGCCATCGGCGACGTGGTGACCATCATCGGCGGTGATGGCGACAACGTGTGCACGGTGGAGGGCATGTGCGAACTGCTGAACACCATCCCCCACGAGGTGTGCATCGATTTCGGAACCTCCCGCATGCCGCGGCTGTACCACTAGGAGCCCATGATGCCGAAACCCCATATCCCACTTGAAGAAATTCGCACGTCGGTGGAAAGCTGCCGCCGCTGCCCCTTGTGCGAGGGGCGCACCCATATCGTGTTCGGCGAAGGCAACCCCGAGGCCCGCGTGATGATTGTGGGCGAAGCGCCGGGCAAGAACGAGGATCTGCAGGGGCGCCCTTTCGTGGGAGCTGCCGGCAAGTACCTGGATGAGCTTTTGGCGATGGCGGAGCTGGCGCGCGAAGACGTGTTCATCGCCAACGTGCTGAAGTGCCGCCCGCCGGGAAACCGTGACCCGCGCCCGGAAGAGATTGAAGCCTGTACCCCCTACCTGCGGGAGCAAACCCGCACCATCTCGCCGGACTTCATCGTGACGCTGGGAAATTTCTCCACGAAGTTCATCCTGAAAACCGATGTGGGCATCACACGGCTGCACGGCAAACTGGCCCAGGCGGGCAAGTTCCGGGTGTTCCCGGTATATCACCCCGCCGCCGCCTTATACGACCGCAGCAAACGCACCGCCCTGGAAGAAGACTTCGCCACCCTCGGCCGCCTGCTAGCCGAGAAAGCATAACGGGGGGCGAGGATAACGTCAGGTCTGGACCTGCAATGGCATCCTGGGTGGTCCGACCCGACAGGCCCGTTGTGCTTTTGGCGACGGCTCGGATCAGAGCATTTTCGTAGGGCCGAGATTCTATCTCGGCCTGAAGCCGCAACCCTACACGGGCCGTCCGTTTAGGCAGAGATAGAATCTCTGCCCTACGAATTCGACCAGCGATGGCATCTTGGCTGGGCCGACCCGGCGGGCCGGAGCGAGGTCCGGCCAAGCGGAGCAGAGGGGAAATCCACTCGCCCGCCAGGGCGAGTTAGTTCCCCTCGTGCGGAGCGTCGAGCGCAGGCCTGTCGGGTCGGCCCACCCCCCCCCAGAAACCTGACGTTATCCCCGTCCCCTGTCATGATCCTAGCCGAATTGGGATAGGAAGGCACCGCCTTTGCGGGTGGGCGGGTGCTCTTGGGAGTGGGCCACCAGGCGCGCCAGCTCTTCCACCGTGCCGGGAAAATGAGTGCGCTCCATGTCGGCTTCATCGAAGAAGCCGTGGGCGATCATGGATTCCAGCATCTTGATGAGCGGATCGTAGAAGCCGTCCACGTTCAGGAAGAAGCACTCGTGAGGACCCATGTCCAGCCGCACGCGGGTGAGGATTTCGCTGATTTCCTCCAGCGTGCCCACGCCGCCCGGCAACGCCACGAACACGTCCCCCAGACCGATCATCATGGTTTTGCGCTCGGCCATGGTTTCCACCACGAAGAGGTTGGTGAGATGGTGCTGCTCAACCCCGGCGTCGATGAAGAACTGCGGCTCCACACCGTCCACCTCGGCACCGGCTTCCAGAGCCGCGCGGGACACCACCCCCATCAGCCCCACCGAGCTGCCGCCGTACACCAAGCGGTTGCCGCTTTCGCCAATCCATTGCCCCAGCTGGCGGGCCGCCTCCACAATGGCGGGGCTGTCGCCCATGGCCGACCCGCAATACACCGTTATGTTCACAAACGCCTCTTTCCGCGCAGTTAGCAAATGCAGCGCTCAAGCATAGCACAGGGCGCAACCGCGGCGTTAGGCGCGCTCCTTCAGGCGTCCGGTGCGGTAAGCCTCCAGCAGCGCCTTCAACTCCTCCACCTGGGCGGCAAGCTCACGGCCGCGGTCGGTATCGGCCACCAGCGTGCGGCGGTCTACCCGCTCCACCACGCGCCGCGACGAGTGGATGTCGCGCTCGTGCAGCACCGCGTCTTCCCGCGACCCCAGCGGCTGATGGGCCGCCAGAATGAAGCCATAGGAGTTGGAAATGAGGGTGTAGCCAGCAATGCCGGTGGTGGGCTGGTAGGCCTCGGAGAAGCCGCCGTCGATCATGAGCACCTTGCCGCCGCACTTCACCGGGTCTTCGCCGTCTTTGGCCTTCACCGGCACGTGGCCGCACACGATGCGGGAATTGGCCGGGTCCATACCAAAATCGCGGAAGATGCCGTCAATCACCTCTGGCTGCTCCAGCAGCTGGTAGAAGGGGTTTTTCACCTCTTTGCGGGCGGCCTTGTCGGCCACCAGGTACAGCTCGAAGGTGGCCATCTTGCTCTTGGCGAACAACGGCGAGCCCTCCCCCAGCCACAGGTACCACAGAAGGTCGCGGCCGCGGCGTCGCTCCTCTTCGTCGCTGCTGAAAAAGGCGTTGCGCACGTGGGCGTCCAGGCAATCGTACAGGGCGCGCCCCGCCACGGTTTCGCCGAACACGTTTACCGCCTTCAGGCTGCCGTCGGGGTTCAGCGGCACGCAGGCGTGGAACAGCAGGTTGCCGTTGTGCACCTTGTACAGGGCGCCGTGATCCAGCAAAAAGCGCATGTGCCGCTGCAGCTTCTCGCAGTGGCAAAACGCCTGTTCAAGACGCTGCATGATGGCTTCTTCCTCGGGGGTGAGGCGGTAGGGGTCGCTCCAATCCACCGTGGGGAAATGAGTGTCCAGCAGTGGGTATTCCACTCCGTCCACCACCACGGTGCCGGCCTGCGGGTTCACCTGCGACAGCAGCTTGCGGTCTTCCATGGCGAACTCGGGATAGGCGTCGATCAGATGGCCCTCCACCTTGAACTGGATGACGGCCATGGCCTTCTGGATTTTCTCGCACATCTCCCGCTCGGCGTCGGAGATGGCGGGGCTGCCCTTCAGGGCGAAGGCAGTGCACGGGTCTTGGGCGTAGGTGCTCATGGCGAAGCGGGCCAGCGGCAAGATGTTGATGCCGTAGGCGTCTTCCAGAATGGACAGGTTGCCGTAACGGGCGCAGTTGCGCACCACGTGGGCGATGCAGCCCCGCTGCCCCAGCGAGGCCCCCATCCACACGATGTCGTGGTTGCCCCACTGGATGTCCAAGCTGGGGAATTCCGTCAGCGCATCCATGATCACGTGGGGGGCCGGGCCGCGGTCGTAGATGTCGCCCAAGATGTAGAGCTGGTTGATGGCCAGCCGCTGCACCAGGTTGCCCAGCGCCTCCACCAGCGCGGGCCCCTGCCCCGACTCCACCGCCGAGCGCACCAGGGCGCGACGATAGGCCTGCTTGTCCATCCCCAGGCCGTCTTCGGCCATCAGCTCTTCCATCAGCGTGGCGAAGGTCGGCGGCAGGCAACGGCGCACGTAGGCGCGGGTGTACTTCTGGGCGGCCCGCTTCGCCACCGCCACCAGCTGCGGCACCATCCGCATGTACCAGGCCATGGCGTCCGGCTCTTGGGCCAGGCAAATTTCCGTCTTCTCGCGCGGGTAGTAAATGAGAGTGGCCAGGGCGCGCTTTTCCTCGTCGCCCAGCTCGTCGCCGAACACGTCGTCGATTTTCAGCCGGATGGAACCGGAGCCGTTGCGCAGAATGTGGGAGAAGGCCTCGTATTCGCCGTGGATGTCGGAACAATAGAAGTCCGTGCCCTTGGGCAGGTTCAAGATGGCGCTGAGATTCATGATCTCGGCCGCGGCGGCGGCCTGCGTGGGGTAAAGACGGGAAAGCTGCTTCAGGTAGCGCTCTTCGCTGCAATCCATGGGGGCTCCTTCGTTAGGGTTGAACGGGCACCATGGTAGCGGAGCGGGGCGCACCTGACGGCGCGGCGCGGCGCCCCGGGCGCGCCCCATCGGCGAAGGCGGCACAGCGCGGGGCGCCCCATCGGCAATGGCGACGCGGGGGGTGCCACGTCTGCAACGGCGGCGCGACCGCCCGTCCTTCGTAGGGCAGAGATTCTATCTCTACCTAAAGCCCAGCCGCAGTCGCACCTTAGGCAGACATAGAATGTCTGCCCTACGAAAACTGGGCAGAACGCAGTCGCATCTTAGGCAGAGATTCTATCTCTGCCCTACGAAAAGCCAGACGATATGCAACCACGGCAGTCGCATCGGGACGGGGCTAGTCTTGGGCGAAGAAGGCCACGGCTATGGCGTCGGGGCCCACATGGGTGCCGATGGTGGCCCCCACGCTTCCCTGCGGCAGCTGATGGGTTTCCGTTTCCCACAAATCGCCGTGGTCGGCGATGTACTTCTGCAGAAGCCCGTCGGAAAGCCCCGTGTAGCCCACCATGTAGGGGCGGGAGAAATCCACGCCGCCGGCGACAAGAATCTGCTTCTTCAGCAAGTTGGCGCCGTTTTTGGAGCCACGGGCCTTCCCCAGCACCGCCACTTCGCCCTCCTCGATGGAAATGACCGGCTTGATGGCCAGCACCTCCCCCATCACGGCGGCCGCGGCGTTCAGGCGGCCGCCTTTGCGCAGGTACTCCAGCGTGCCCAGCAGCGCCACCAGCCGCACTTGGTGCCGCTCTTGCTGCAATTGGGCCGCCACCGCCGCCGCGCCCATGCCCTCATCCAACAGCTGGCGCGCCCGCCGCACCACCACCGCCTCACCGATGCAGGCGTTCAGGCTGTCCACCACGTGCACGCGCCCCGGATACACGGCGGCGGCCGCCAGTGCGCTTTCGTAGGTACCGGACAGCTTGCTGGAAAGGGTTACCACCAAAAGCTCATCGGCCTGGGCCAGCCCCTCTTCGAAAGCGGCGGCGAAGCGGGCCGGCGGAATCATGCTGGTGGTGGGCAGCTGATCCGACTCAATCAGCCGCTCGTAAAACTGCCGATGGTTGAGGTCCACCCCGTCTTGGAAGGTGTCACTACCGAAGGTGACCTCCAGCGGTACCACGCAAATGCCAGAAGCGCCCTGCGGGATGTCGGAAGCGGAATCGGTGACGAGAAGGGTTTTGGTCATGAGGGATTTCCTTTCAAGGTGCTTACAACAGCGCCGCTAGCAGGAGCCTTTGCGGCAAGGCTCGGGGCAGACATCGGCCACGCACTGCTCGGCGCCGCGCACCACCAGCTCTAAAGCCTCGTAAAAATCGGCCCGCTGACGGGGGCTCAGCAGGCTGCCGCCCTTCGCGAACAGCGCATCGATGCGGGCATTCAGCTGGGCCACCACCTGGGCTCCCGTCTCAGTGAGGAAGAACGGCGTACGGTAGGCGCGCCCTGCTTCGGGCGCCGTCTTGCGCACCAGCCCCTTAGTCATAAGCTGAGAAAGCGCCCGGGAAATGGCGGCCTTGTCCTCGCGGCAGCGGTCGGTGAGCTGCACGGCCGACAGCCCCTCCGGCGCCCGCCCCAGCTGATAGAGCACCATGGCATGGGCCCCCTTCAGCCCCAGCTTCTTCATCTCGCAGTCTTTCACCCGCTGCACAATGCGGTTGAGTTCCAAGATGGAGCCGGTAAATGTGTCGAAGCGATTGTCCATCGCCGCCCTTTCAAGATGTTGACAAAACAACATCTATGATAGCCGCCCCGCCCGGAAGGCGCAAATTGCGCGCGGTCGGAATCGACCAGCGGACGGCAATTGCACCTCCCCTTTCGGTGCCAACTGCACAACGGCGCCGCTTGGGCGGCTATTGTCAACCTTGCAAGGCTTTCGCAGAAATGTTGTTTGCTCAACATCTATCATATGGAAGGTTTACGCAAATCGAAAAGAGGTGAAAGATGGCCGTTTTGAACGATGCGGCCCACGTGAAAGTAGTGGGGCTGCCCCGCGCGCTGCTGTACTACCGCTACAGCACCCTGTGGGAAACGTTCTTCCGCAGCCTGGGGCTTCAGGTGGTGGTGAGCGACCCCACCGACCGCGCTGTGCTGCAGGCGGGCGAAGAGGTGTCCAGCGACGAGAGCTGCCTGGCGTCCAAAGTGTTCATGGGCTCGGTGGCCAACTTGATCGGCCGCTGCGACGCGGTGTTCATCCCCTCCTACGCCAGCGCTTCGCCGCGCGTGGGATTCTGCACAAAGTACCAAAGCGCCACCGACATGGCCGCCAACACGTTCCGCGACAAAAACCTGCCGGTGATAAGCCTGCTGGTGGAGCACCTGGACAACGAGCGCGAGGTGGAAGATGCCTACGTTGACCTGGGCAAGCGCTTGGGGTTCAGCACGAAAGAGGCCAAGCGGGCCTACAAGGCAGCCCGCAAAGCCCAAAAAGCCACCGACGAGCTGTGGGCGAAGAACCAGGAAACCGCCCTGAAGGACATCAAGCGGCTGCGCCACAACACCGGCGACGCCCCCATCACCATTTTGGTGGTGGCGCACCCCTACATCAGCCACGACCCCTTCATGGCCGATCCGGTGCTGGACGCCCTGAAAGACGCCGGCGCCATTGTGCTGTTCTCCGATGAAACCGACAAGGCCCACGCCTTCAAGAAGAGCTTTGAGTTCACCACCACCATGCCGTGGGTGATCAACCGCGAACTGATCGGCTCCATCTTAAGCCTGCAGGACAAAATCGACGGCATCGTGCTGATCAGCGCCTTCCCCTGCGGCCCCGACTCCATGACCGACGACGCCATCATGCGCTGTATCGAGGGCACCCCCATCCTTAACCTGCTGATAGATGCCCAAAACGGCACCGCCGGCATCCAAACCCGCGTGGAAAGCTTCATGGACATCCTGCAATTCCACAAGAAGGGAGGCTACCTGCATGAGTAACGACGGCGACCGCAAGCCCTTCCTCAGCAGCCCGCCCCGTAAGCGGGAGAATTTCGAAGCGGGCGACGCGAAGGCCCCCGAATCGCTGCAGTGGCGCATCGCCGTGAGCAGCGAGAAACGGCGCAGCCCGCTTTTGCCGCGCAAGAAGGACAAGCCGAAGAAAGACAAGCGCCACAGTCCCAACCGAGTGGCGTTTTTCCGCTACGCTTACTACGACCCCTGCTTCAAATACTTCACCGAGCAAGTGCTCAACGCCGAGTACCTGCCGCTGCCGCCCCCCACACGGCGCACCGAGGAAGTGGGCACCCAAAACTCCACCGATTACGTGTGCACTCCCTTCAAGCACATCCTGGGCGACTTCGTGGACGCGCTGGAGCTGGGGGCCAACGTGGTGGTGCAGTTCTGCGGGCCATGTCGGCTGGGCTACTACGGCGAGCTGCAGGAGTCCATCCTGCGGGAAATGGGCTACGACAATTTCAGCATGCTTAACTTCTCCAACGGCCTGGACGTGAACAGCGCCGTGGGCTGGACCCGCGAGTGCCTGCGCCAAGTGAACCCAGACATCAACGTGCCGAAAGCGGCGTTGAAGCTAATTCCCCTTACCCATATGGTGGCCCACGTGGACAGCGCCTACGACTTTTACCTGGCCAACGCCGGGTTCGAGCGGGAAGCGGGCGCCTTCGACCAGGCCTGGGCCGCCTACCTGGACGCCATGAGCGCCGCCACCGACGAGAAAAGCATCCAGGAGGCCCACGCCCGCGGCATGGAGCGGATGCGGGCCATCCCGCTGGACAAGCCGGAGAATCCCATCCGCATCGGCATCGTGGGCGAGATGTTCACCGCCATCGATGCGCGCTCGAACCTGAACCTGGACAAAAAGCTGCTGGCCATGGGGGTTGAGGTGCACCGCATGATGAACCTCACCAACCGCTTCGTGCGCTACAACGAGCCCAACCTGCGGCAATCGGCGCGCGACTACATCAGCTACGACATGGGCCCCACCTCCACCATCACCATCGTGGCCGCCAAGAAGTACGCGGCGGACGGGTTCGACGGGCTGGTGCATGCGAAATCAGCCGGTTGCACGCCGGAAATCGACTGCGAGCCGGTGCTGATGCGCATCGCCGAAGACTATTCCATCCCCATCTTGTACCTCACCTACGACGCACAGACCAGCGATACCGGCCTGGACACGCGGCTGGAGGCCTTCTACGACATGCTGGCCATGAAGAAGCAGAAAGGAACCCTGCGATGAAGAAAGCCTATCTGGGCATTGACATTGGATCCATCTCCACCAAAGGCGTGGTGATTGACGAGGATCGCAACATCGTGGCCCGCAGCTACCTGTGGACGGAGGGCAACCCCACCGAGGCCAGCAAGCGGGTGGCGCGCCAGCTGAAAGAGCAGCTGGACGCGGCCCAGGCAGAAGGCGGTGAAGCCCTTGAGATCGTGGGCGCCGGCACTACCGGCAGCGCGCGACGGCTGGTGGGAGCCATGCTGGGGGCGTCGGTGATCAAAAACGAGATTACCGCCCACGCGGTGGGCACCACCCATCTGCACCCGGATGTGCGCACCATTCTGGAGATTGGCGGGCAAGACTCCAAAATCATCTGCGTGGCGGACGGCATCGCCGTGGACTACGCCATGAACACCCTGTGCGCCGCCGGCACCGGCTCGTTCCTCTCCAGCCAGGCCCACCGGCTAGGGGTTGAGGTGGAAGAGTTCGGCGACATTGCCCTCACCTCCGAAAAGCCCGCCAACATCGCGGCCCGCTGCACCGTGTTCGCCGAATCCGACCTGGTGCACAAGATTCAGGTGGGCTATGCCCGCGAGGACATCATCGCCGGCCTGTGCCACGCGGTAGCCTCCAACTACCTGAACAACGTGGGCAAGGGCAAGAAGATTCTGGCGCCGGTGGTGTTCCAGGGCGGCGTGTCGAAGAACGCCGGCGTGGTGGACGCCTTCGAGAAGCAGCTGGGCATGCCGGTGGCGGTAGACCCAGACGGGCACCTGATGGGCGCCTACGGCGCGGCGCTGCTGGCGGCGGACGCGGGCCCGGTGCGCAACGCCGAGAGCGGGCCCTTCGCCAGCGGCAGCTTCGACTTCGAGGCGGTGCAGGACTTCGATTTCAAAACCCGCGAAATTGAGTGCCAGAAGTGCGCCAACCATTGCGAAGTGATTTGCGTGTACCGCGACCGCGACATCATCGACTCGTGGGGCAACCGCTGCGAAAAGGGCGCCGTGAAAACCACGGCGTAAGCCACTGGCGCGAAAGGGCAGCCATGGGCACGCGGGAAGACAAGAACTGGGAGCTGATTGGCGACGTGCTGGCGGCGGAGAACAGCGGCAAGAGCCCGCGGGTGTTCTCCTCCCGCCGCACGCTGTTCGGCATCCCCTCGGCGCTCGACCAGGAACTGGAAGCGCTTTCCAACGAGGCGGCCGAGCGGGCGCGGGGCCAAATGGCCCAAGAGCAAGGGCCCCGCAAGGCCGCCGGCATCGACGCCGCCCCGCGCGAGCCGCAGCCGGAAGACGGCTGGAAGGCACCCGCAGCAGCCCATCGGGTAGTGCATCCCTTGGAGCCGGTGTTCGACGAGCAATCGTCGGTGCTCATCCTGGGCACCATGCCCTCGCCGAAATCCCGCGAGACCGGCTTCTACTACAACCACCCGCAAAACCGTTTCTGGAAAGTGATGGCGGCGCTGTTTGACGAGCCGCTGCCAGCGAGTAACAGCGAGAAACGCGCCCTGGCGCTGCGCCACGGCATTGCCCTGTGGGACGTGCTGGCGGAGTGCACCATCAAGGGCGCCTCCGACGGCTCCATCGCCGACTGCGTGCCCAACGACATCGGCTGGCTTTTGGGGAAGGCCCCCATCCAGGCGGTGTTTTGCACCGGGGCCAAGGCGGCCGAGCTCTACGCCAAACGCTGCGAGGCGGCCGCGGGAATGCCCGCCACCCGCCTTCCCTCCACCAGCCCCGCCAACGCCGCCACCTCATTGGACCAACTTATAGAGGCTTACCAGGCAATTCTCCCTTTTTGCCGCTAACTTCCAACTCGCCCCGATTCCCAAAAACCCGAACTCCAGCAGCCGACACTGCGCCGCAGCCCGCTCTTCCGTCTGCGTCATTCTCCCCTCTTGCCGTTGGCGACAGTCATACAATGGCGGCATGGCTGAATCGAGAACAACCCTTCCCAACCGGCTGCCCTATCTGTTGATGGGCGGCCATATCTGCGTGGACGCGGCCCAAGCGGGGCTGGCCGCCGTGCTGCCCTTCCTGGTGCTGGACGGAGGGCTTTCCTACGCCCAGGCCACGCTGCTGGTGCTGGCTTCCAACATCGCCTCCGCCGTCATACAGCCGCTGTTCGGTTGGCTAGGCGACAAAAAGGCGCGCCCCTGGCTGATGGCGCTGGGCGTGGTGCTGGCGGGCGGAGGCATTGCCGCCATCGGCCTCTTGAAAACCTACTGGCTCATCGTGCTGGCGGCCCTGATAAGCGGCATCGGCAACGCCATGCTGCATCCGGAAGGCGGCCGCCTGGCCAACCTGGTGGGCGGCACCGACAAAGCTGTCAGCATGTCGGTGTTCTCCGTGGGCGGCCAGGTGGGCTTTTGCCTGGGGCCCATCATCACCGTTGCCGCCATCAACGCCTTCGGGCTGGCGGGCACGCTGGTTTACCTGGCCTTTTGCCTGCCTTATGCGGCGGTGCTTTTGGCCTTCAACCGGCGTTTTCTCTTCTTCGGGCTGCGGGAGCAAGCGGCCGAAGGGGCGCAAGTGGCCCGCGACCGCTGGGGCGCCTTCTCTATGGTGATGGGGGCCTTATCGGTACGCTCCATCGTGTTCTACGGCGTCACCAGCTTCATGCCCTTGTTCATCATCGGCACCTTCGGAGTGGAGCAAGGGTTCGCCTCGACCCTCATCACCGTGTTCTCGCTGGCGGGCGCGGTGGCCACGGCGCTTTCCGGCCTCGCCTCTCACAAGGTGAGCATCCCCGCCCTCATGGTAGGGGGCTTTTGCCTGATAGGGGCCGCGATGCTGGTGTTCATCTTCTGCCACAACCTGCCGCTGTGCATCGCGATGCTGATGCTTATCGCAGTGGGCACCAACATCTTCAACCCGCCGGCGGTGGCTTTGAGCCAAAGCTATCTGCCGGCCCACCTGGGCATGGCCTCGGGGCTTTCCTTCGGCGTTGCGGTGGCGGTGGGCGGCGTGGTGTCGCCGCTGCTGGGCATGGTGGGGGATGCTGTGGGCCTTGCCCCCGTGCTGTTGCTGCTGGTGGCGTTTTCCGCCGTGGGGCTGGCCTGCTCGCTTGCCACCATGCGCATCGAGAAGCGCCGCTAACGCAGCACCAGGCGCAGCAGCTGCTCGCTCAGCTTCCCGTAGGGCTGGTAGCGCAGGGGCACGTCCATCCACGTTGCCTGGTTAACGATGGACTTGCGGTGGCTGAAGGTGTCGAAACCCACCTTCCCGTGGTAGGCCCCCATGCCGCTGGCGCCGATACCGCCGAAGCCCATGTGGCTGGTAGCCAGGTGCACCACCACATCGTTGATGCAGCCGCCGCCGAAACGGGCCCGGGCCATGATGCGCTTTGCCTTTTCACCATCGGAAGTGAACAGGTAAAACGCCAGCGGGCTTGGGCCCAATGCCAGCCGCTGCAGCTCCTCATCCAAATCGCGATAGGTTATAACCGGCATGATGGGGCCGAATATCTCCTCCCCCATCACCGCGTCTTCAAAGGAAACCCCCTCCATCACCGTGGGGGCAATTTGCAGCGTGGCCAGGTTGGATTGGCCGCCCATCACCACTTTCGCAGGGTCGATGAGCCCCAAAAGCCTCTGGAAATGATGCTGGTTCACAATGCGACCATAGTTGGGGTTCTCCAGCGGATCCGCCCCGAACTGCCGCTTCACCTCGGCGATGACCGCCTTCAGAAACGGCCCCTTCACGCTCTCGTGCACCAAAATGTAGTCCGGCGCCACGCAGGTTTGGCCGCAGTTGAGGAACTTTCCGAACACGATGCGCCGCGCCGCCAGCGGGATGGAGGCGGTTTCGTCCACGATGCAGGGGCTTTTGCCCCCCAGCTCCAGCGTGGCGGGGGTAAGCCGCTCGGCGCAGTGGCGCAGCACCACCTTCCCCACCTGCTGGCTGCCGGTGAAGAACACCATGTCGAAGGGCTGGTCCAGCAGCGCCGTGTTCTCGGCGCGGCCGCCAGTGACCACCGCCACGTACTGGGACGGGAAGCACTCCGCCACCATCTGGGCGATGACGGCGCTGGTGGCGGGCGAATAGTCGCTCGGTTTCAGCACGGCGGTGTTGCCGGCGGCCAGCGCGTCGATCAGCGGGTCCACCGTCAGCATGAAGGGGTAATTCCACGGGCTCATCACCAGCACGGTGCCATAGGGGGACGGCTGCACGTAGCTGCGGCCCGGCAGCTGGGTGATGGAAGAGCGCACCCGCCGCGGCCGCGCATAGCCGGCCGTATGGCGCAGCATGAAGCTCAGCTCGCTTAGCACCAGCCCCACTTCGCACATGTAGGACTCGTAGGCGCCTTTGCCCAGGTCGGCCTTGAGGGCGGCGCTGATGTCTTGCTCGTGGCCGCGAATCCAGGCCTGCAGGGTGCGCAGCGCCTCCAGGCGAAACTCCACCGGCAAGGTGGCACCGGTCAAAAAGAACTGCCGCTGCTCGTTCACCAGCGTGGCAATGGCTTCAGCTTCCATGTTCGTCCTCCCTCACGGGTACGGAATATGAGCGGGGCCGCCGCCAATCAGGCATCCTCCCCGACGGCGAACCTGCAGTCCGAGAGCGTTCGGCGAAGCGGCTATCCTCGCGGCCCTTCCCCACTTAGAGAGAAAGGGCGCCTCTGCCAAGCATAGCGCTTCCGACAAGCGCGCGGGCGCCGTGTCACAAAATTGGGGTTTTGCTTGCACGAGCGCGCAAATGAGTGGCCGCAAAACTTTAAAGCCGGGCACCCTCATGGGCAAGCTGTGCGAGGGCATCGTGGAACGTGATTATGGCGGGATCGCGCTCGTCTGCCCGAAACAAAGCGCTCACCGTAAGAGCCATTCCTTCATCCGAGAAATCCAGCACGGTATACCCCTCGGGGAAACGACGGGACTGGGCCAACGTCTTCTCCATAAGCAGAACATCACGGCCGAACTCAATGGTATGGAAATCCGTTATGGACTCCAAAAACACCACACGGGTCGAGCTGATGATTTCATGAGTTGTCAGCAGCGACGAAATAGCCGCATTGCCAAGGATCTGGTACGTGCCCATAGGTTTAATAAGCGTCCATTCGCAAAGGTCGCGGCAGCTTATGGTCGATCGATTGGCCAAGGGGTGGCCCTGGGCCACCACGCAAACCAGGGGGTCCCGGAACAGCGGAACAACCTCAAGGGATGACGCCATGGGCTGCCCCGCATCAAGCATGGTGAAAATCGCGTCCACCTCCCCCGACTCTAACGCCTCCTGGAGCGGCCGCGTCACGGCGTTGCGAAACACGAGGGATATTTCCTCGCCAGAGCAATCGAGCGCAGCGACGGCCTTATCGGCCCATGCGGCAACAGTTGGGTTGTAAACCATACCTCCAACGGTGACGCAATTTGCCCGATGCCCCAAAGACCTCATTTTCCGAACCACGCCATCATGGGCTTCCACAAGCGCAGACGCCTCTTGAAACAGCAATCGCCCGGCCTCGGTAAGCTCTATCCGCTGCCCGCTGCGATCAAACAGCACCACATTCAGCTCGCTCTCCAACAGCTGAATGTGCTTGCTCAAGCCCGACTGCGTCATCTGCAATTTCTTAGCGGCCCGCGTAAAGTTCAGGCAGTAGGCCAGTTCAAGAAACTCCCTCAGATGCTCTATTCTCATGCGCACCCCCTGCAATTGCCCCTATTGTCCCCCGTTTAATTGTATCGCGGATTCGCCCTTTTTCTAACCATGGATCAAACAGCCTTCCGCAATGAGACCTTGTTCTGAACAGGAGTTATTCCGTTTCATGATGGAAAGATAGCAGAATATCATCGCATCATTGCCTCATTTCGTTTCCCTATGACAAATGGTCCGCGTATTTTCCGAATCGAGGCGGACGGCAATTTGCCAGAAGGCAAAAACCGCCTTGGCCCTCGGGGCCAAACCGAGAGGAGGAGAAATGACAAGACTCAATCTTGCCCGTCGAAGCTTCCTTAAGCTTTCCGCCGCAACGGGTGCGGCGATGGCCGTTGCGGGAGGCACCGCATCAGCTGCGTTTGGGGAAGCGGCAGCGGGCACTTCGCCAAAAGGGGAAACCAAGGTGATTCGCAGCTTCTGCCGTGCCTGCGGAAAAATGGAGTGTCCTAACTGGGTGACTGTCCAAAACGGCCGCGTGGTAAGCATTTCTGGAGACGAGAGCGCCTGCACCAGCCGCGGTAATCTGTGCGTAAAGGGCCGCACCGCCATGCAGCAGCTTTACCACCCCGACCGCGTGAAGTACCCGATGCGCCGCACCAACCCCAAAGGCGAAGACCCCGGCTGGGTGCGCATCAGCTGGGACGAGGCCATAAGCTCCATCGCGAAGGGTGTGCAGGAGTGCCGCGACAAATACGGCAACCACACGGTGAAAATTCTTCACGGCACCAGCCGCATCACCACCTACGGCATCGAAGGGCTATCGCAGGGCCTGCAAACCTCCAACATCGGCAACACTGCCGGGCAGATCTGCAAAGGTCCCCGCGAGTTCTCCGGAGCCATCACCGCCTACATGGGTGTTCATTGGATTAACCTCTCCGACCATCCCAAAGTATTTTTCCAGTGGGGATCCGACCAGGAAGTTTCCAACTACGACAACGCCTGCCGCGTAACAGTTGACGCATATAATTTCGCCGAGCGCTCCATCTGTGTTGGGCCGCGTACTCAGAACCTGGGCAAAGAGACCGACTTGCAGTTGCACCTGCGCCCCGGCACCGACGACTTCCTCGCCTTGGGCATGATCAATCTGCTGGTGAACGAAAAGAAAACCTATGACCAGCTGTTCGTGAAAAAGTGGACCAACGCGCCTTTCCTCTATGTCGCAGACAAGGCTCCGGCGGAATTCACCTGGGAGTACTGTCCCTATGAAACCGGCGTGGGATTCTATCCGCTGAACCTGCGCACGCAGCTCCTTACCGAGGCCGACCTGGTAGAGGGCGGCAGCCCCAAGCGCTTTATGGTGTGGGACAACACCGCAGGAAAGCCCATCTATTTCGACAGCGAAACTGCGCTTTGGGAGGGCGAGACCGAATACCTGGCCCCAACGGAGTTCCAGCCGGCAGGCCTGGATAACACCGGCACCCTTGTCATCGACCCCGGCCTGCCGCTCCAGATAGACCCGGCCCTTGAAGGAGAATTCACCGTAACGCTCAAAGACGGCACCGCGGTTACAGCCATTCCGGTTTGGCAGAAGTATTGCGACCACCTGTCACAGTACGACCCCGCAACCGTTGCCGCCACCTGCGACATTCCCGAAGATCAGCTGCGGCAGGCGGTGGACATCTACTGCGCTGAGCCGAACTTGGGCGGCATCTCCTACAACCTGCCCACCGAACACGCCGCCAACTCCATACAAACCACCCGCTCAATCCTGGCTCTGTCCGCCCTCATGGGCAACGTCGACAACGTGGGCGGCAACTGCGGCGGCCACGGTCAAGACGGCAACTATCACAACTATTTCATGTACTGCGTGCCCTTCGGACAGCCCAGCCTGCCCCTGAACGAGCTGGAAAAGATTGCCGGCGTGGAGAAATTCCCCCTGCTGCCCTGGGCCACCAAGTGCCAAGGCGCGGCGAATTTCCACGACACCACTTCGGCCACCGACATGATCCTGACCGGCAACCCCTACCCCATTCGCTGCATGATCTCCGACACCGGCTCTCACTTCCATGCTGCCAATGCCACCAAGAATTGGGAGGCTTACAAGACGTTGGATTTCTACTGGGGCAGCGAACTGTGGTTCAGCCCCACAATCGAGCTCGCAGATATCATCACCCCGGCAGCGCACTTCCTGGAAATCGGGTGCGTGCGCTCTTCCCAAGGAGCAGAGAAGGGCTACGGCATCATGGTGCCGTGCGTGGAGCCCCTCGCTGAAGCCGAATGGGACGCCACAACGTGCGTCCGCGTGGCCGAGGCCCTGAATCTGGGATGGTGGCCCACGAAGAAGGAGTTCGCTCCCCCCTTCTGGCCCGAAGAATGGCTGGACAGCGAGTACCCCACCGCACAGCAGATGCACGAACTGGAAGTGCTCCCCGTTGTAATGGGCATGAACCTGCCCGGGCACAATGGCAGCCGGCTGGAGTTCAGCAGCTGGGATGACGCGGTGCAACAATACCAAGAGCACGGCCAGTGGAACCTACGGGAAGTGAGCCCCATCGGTTACTACAGGCGCTACATCAATGGCTACATCCGCACCGACGGACTTCCCGGGTTCGGCACCCCCACGACCAAATTCGAGCTTTTCTCTACCGTCCTGGAAACCTACCATCCCGGCGAAGAATGGCCGATTGCCCGCGAACCCCAGTACAGCCCCTACTCTACCCCCGACTCGTACCAGGAATACCCCATCATCTTCACCTCGGGCCGTCGCAACCCCTTGTTCTTCCACTCCGAAGGGCGACAGGTGCCGATGCTGCGCGAGCAAAGCCCCGTCCCCTGTTTCCAGATCAACCCCGAAACCGCCAAAGAGCTTGGCATCGAGCAAGGCGATTGGTGCTGGATTGAAAGCCCCAAGGGCAAGATTCGGGAAGTTGCCGACCTATTCTACGGCATCAAGCCGGGCACCATTGAAGCCGATCACGGCTGGTGGTATCCGGAACTTCCCGCCCCCACCCACGGGTTCGATTTGTCCAACGCCAACGTGATGGTGGACGAGTACGTGCAAGACCCCATCATCGGCTCCACGAATCTTCGCGCCTATCTGGTGAAGGTGTACAAGGCAACGCCGGAGAACTCACCTTACGGCGATCCGGTGCCCCGCGCCACCGAAGATGGAACCCCCATCATTTCCACCCCCGACGACGAGCGGCTCAAGCGCTGGCTGCCCAACTACGAGGAGGCTTAAGATGACCCAATACGCAATTGTCACCGACCTGAACCGTTGCGTGCAGTGCCAAAACTGCAGCATCTCGTGCAAGATGGCCAACAACGTTCCATTGGCGAATTACTGGACCAAGGTGCTTCGCATCGGCCCCATGCCCACCCCCGGCGGCTCTGGCCAATTTCCCGATGTGGAGTTTTATTCCATTCCCGTTGGATGCCAGCATTGTGAGAACCCCGCCTGCGTAGAGGTGTGCCCCACCGAGGCCAGCCACAAGTTGGCCGACGGCACGGTGCAGGTGGACAAGGAGAAGTGCATCGGCTGCCAGTTCTGCGCCATGGCCTGTCCCTATGGGGTTCGCTACCTGAACGAAGAGGAACGGGTAGTGGAAAAATGCACCCTCTGCGAGCAGAAAACCACCCAAGGGGACTTGCCCGAATGCGTGCGCCAGTGCCAGGGCCGTGCCCGTTTCTTTGGCGATCTTGATCAGGGTATCGAATCGTTCCGCGGACCTAAGTGGGGCTCCGAAGACACCGAGTTCCTGCTCATTGGGGAGACGAGCAAGCCTTGGACAGAGGCAGATGTCCACGAGCTTCCCAATGTGGGTAACAATCCGGCATTTCGCTATATCTTGCGAGGCCGCACCTGGTACGGGGATGCGAAGAAATAGACCCATCGGACAGCCTCCTCTTTGAGAAGGCGCGCGAACGGCGCATTGCAAAATTGGGGCTCTGGGCGATGGACGCGCAGAGCCCTTTCTGTTGCAGGAATCGCGACAGAAGCCGGGGATTTGCACGTACCGCGGATGGCGCGGGCGCAGCAGGAAAGGGCCCGCAGCTGGATTCGGCCCAACCGGCGTTGGTCCAGATGGCGGCCCCTACTCCCCTGCGGCCGCCTCGTCCTCAGGCCCTCCGTAGGGGCGCTTGCGCATGAAGGCGGCGTAGGCTGCAGCTGCGGCCAGGCCACCGGCGCAAATCACCGCCGCCACCGCCATGGCGGCGCCGAAGCCCTGCGAGGCCGCCCAGGCCAATGGCGCGCCGGCCTGCTGGGCCGCCTCCGTAACCGAGCTCATCACCCCCACATACAAAGCGGGCCCCAGGCAAGCGGCCAGTTGCAACGCCATGCCCATCAGCGACACCCCGTGGGAGTGCAGCTGCGGCGAAAGGCGCCGCAGCCCCGCCGTCTGCGACGGGGAGAGCAGCATGCCGGTGCCCAAATATCCCAGGAAAACGCCTCCCACTACCAGCGGCATGACGGGCAGCAGCGCGCCGGCCACCATCATCAGCAGCCCCGTCAGCGCGATAGCCATGCCTAGCGGCATCAGCGGCCACTCGCCCCGCCGGTCCAGCTGACGGCCCGACACCACGGCGGCCCCCGCGTGGGCGCACACCGGCAACAGCAGCATCAGCCCCGCCATGGAAGCGCTCATGCCCGCCGCTTGTTCGAAGTACAAAGGCGTCACCACCGAAAGCGAGAAGTAGGTCATCATGGTTACCATCACCAGCACCGCCGCCGGCCAAAACGCCCGCAAGCGCAGCGGCTTCAGGGAAACCAGCGGGTGGCTGCACCGCTGCTGCCGCAGGGCAAACGCCGCCAGCAGCAGCACCGCCAGCGCCATTTCCCCCAACCCGACCACGGGCTGCGACGACACCGCCGCCAGCCCCACCGACAACAGCGTTACGCCGCCGGCCATCAAAAGCGCCGACAGCCCGTCGAAACGGCCCCGCACCGGCTGGCGCTCGTCGCGCACCACAAACCAGCCCAGAATCGCAAACAGCACGCCGAAGTCCAGCGGCACGCAGAACACGCTGGCCCAGCCGAACTGCGACACCAGAAAACCGGTCACAATGGGGGCGGTTGCCGGCCCGATGGTGATCATGGAAGAGCCCAGCGCCAAACAGGCGCCCAGGTTCTGCCGGGGCACCCGCTGCACCACCACGTTCATCATGAGGGGAATGAACACCCCCGCCCCCAGCGCCTGCACAATGCGAAACAGCAGCAGCGACACAAAACCGCCGGAGGCCATGCCCCCCAGAGAGCCCGCAATGTTCAAAGCCGCCGCCGCGAAAAACAGCGCTCGCAGTGAAAAGCGCCGGTACAGGTAGGCCATGCAGGCCACCACCACCGTCACCACAATCATGTAGCCCGTTACCAGCCATTGGGCCATCACGGCATCGATGGCAAATTGCCCCATAATGGAAACCAGAGCCATGTTCATAAGATTTTCGTTGAAACCGGCAATGAACGCGCAGCCGTATAAAACTACAAGCAGCATCCGTAGCGACGAGCCCATGCTTTAATTCCTCTCAACCAAGTTGTTCAAATCTGCCATCCGAAATGGCCGTCTCAAAGCAGCTTAGATGCGAGCGCATTGTGGACACTTCGCCGAGTTCTGCACTGGGTAAGTGTAACGCAAAAGCGGCGGCGCCCCGCCAACGAATCGGTTTCAAGGAAAGCGTATCGGTAACCACGGGCAACCACAGCGCCGCCCTCGCCCTCAAGGGCGACCGGGCGGTCTACCGGTCGGGCGGGTCGAGCGGATCGTGAGGACGGCGGACGAAGCGCCACACGATGCGCTCCGTTTCGGGCAACTGCTTAGGCTTCAGCTGATGCTCCCACAGCACCAGCACCTTCCAGCCCATAGCCTCCAAATCCCGCAGGTTCTGCTGGTCCCGTTCAATGTTGCGGGCGAACTTCGCCTCCCAGTAGTCCACGTTCTTCTTCGGCACAGCCATGTGGCACTGAGGGCAGCGGTGCCAGAAGCAACCCATCACGAAAATGGCCAGCTTGCGGCCGGGAAACGCCACATCCGGGCGGCCTGGCGCCTTTGCCCAATCGGTGCGGTAACCGGTGTAGCCCATGCGCCGCAGCAGCTGGCGCAGCTTCACTTCCGGCTTGGTGTCACGCCGTTTGTTGGACTGCATCGACTTGCGGGTGGCGGTGCTCACCACCCCGAAATTGTAGCGCTCTTTCGAGGCCGGCTTCGATGTGGCAAAATCGGATTGCGGATTGTCTTCGGATGCGTACATGGCAACCATTATAGACTGCAGGGGCGCAAAGCAAGCCAGCGCCGCAACCGGCACCGGGCTCGCGACCAACATCCGAATTGCAGCCGATGGCAAACCCCGTTAAAACTCCAAGCTAGAAAGTATCGTTTTATGGCTTCTGA